>ERZ772819.982-NODE-982-length-23806-cov-6.264957_pt1 | contig 23806 bp, 23 predicted proteins | sample MGYA00580860_ERZ772819 | MGnify/ENA primary metagenome ERZ772819 (study PRJEB29015, sample SAMEA2737683) | human gut metagenome | biome: human gut; feature: human-associated habitat; material: faeces | place: China | collected 2012 ...
ATTACTTTCTGTATGATCACTTTCTCGCCTCCTAGATACTTCCAAGAATCTCTTTTGGAATGTATGCTTCTACGTAAATCCCATCATCTCTGTATTCTTCTTTCAAAAGCTGTCCATGACTTCGGATCAGCTGGATCTTTCCCGCTTCTGCGAAGGAATACAATCGCTCGATATATACCTGATCTCTTCGCAGAATCTCAAGCAGCGCTTCTTTTAATTCTTCCAGCCCCTGCCCTGTCTTTGCGGAAACCGGGATTGAGTACTCTGCATGAAAATCCCGGAAATATCCCGGTGTTTCCAGTTTATCCTGTTTGTTGAATACGGTAATGACCGGTTTTCCCTCCGCACCGAGCTGACGCAGTGTCTCATAGACAACAAACATCTGGGTATCCTGATGCGGATTGGAAGCATCGACCACATGGATGATGATATCCGCGTATTTCGCTTCTTCCAGTGTGCTCTTAAATGCCTCTACCAGATGATGCGGAAGTTTCCGGATAAATCCGACCGTATCACTGAGCAGGATTTCCTGTGTATCTGCCAGTCTCAGAGAACGTGTCGTCGTATCCAGCGTGGAAAACAGCATCGCATCCTCTAAAACACCTGCTCCGGTGAGCGCATTTTCCAGGCTGCTCTTTCCTGCTGACGTATATCCCACCAGCGCCGCCACCTTCAGATTGGAGCGTTTTCTCTGAGTACGAAGCCTCTCTCTGTGTTCTTCCACTTCCCGGAGTTCTTTTTTCAGGCGGCTGATCCTCTCCCGGATCAAACGGCGGTCCATCTCCAGTTTTTTCTCTCCCGGTCCTCTTGTTCCGATTCCTCCTCCAAGTCTGGAAAGTGATTTCCCAAGTCCGGCCAATCTTGAAGCACGGTACTTTAACTGTGCTAATTCTACCTGGATCTTACCTTCTCCTGACACTGCTCTGGCTGCAAATATATCAAGAATCAGAAGTGTTCTGTCCATGATTTTACAATCCAGTTCTGCTTCCAGATTCCCCATCTGCACACTTGTCAACTCGTCATCACAGATAATTCCTGTTCCGTGCGTCTCCCACAATAATTCCTTTAATTCCAGAATTTTTCCTTTTCCTATATAAGTTCCCGGATGGATATTTTCTCTTGGCTGGATCATACGGCCGACAACTTCTGCACCTGCCGTCTTCGCAAGCTCTCCAAGCTCATCCAGGGATCGTTCTGCCTGATCAGATCCATCCGTATCTACCGCAACGAGAATTACCCTCTCTTTTATTTCATCCATTGATATCATATTTTCTTTTCCTTATCTACTTATCATGATCTGCTAATATGCAACCTGCCCTGCTACTGACCGCAGTAACCTTTTTATCTTGTCTGAAGGAACTCTGCTTCCTTACTTACAGAATCATCTTCCGGGAAATCTGCCTGATACTGTTTCATCGCACTCTTTGCATTTTCCCAGTCTGCCTGTTGTTCGTAGCAGACAATCACATTATATTCCATTTCTTGAAGAAGTGCTGTATCTGCTTTCGTTTCGTCATCTCCTGTCTTGCTTTCTGCAAGTGCGATTCCAGCCTGGAAACATTCGAGAGCCTTCGGATAATCCTCCGTCTTCATTGCGCAAACTGCGGTCAGATTATAAAGTTCCTGCGTCTGCTCTGCTCCCTGATCCAATGCGGTCTGAAATGCTTCCAATGCTTTATCATATTCTTTCTGTTCATAATATGTCATTCCAAGTCCCTGATATCCATCTGCCGCAACTTCTTTATTCCCATTCTTAGTTGCCTCTTCAAATGCCGCCTCTGCCGCATCATATCTTCCTTCGCCAAGCGCCTCTGTTCCGTCCTTGACTACATTTCCACAGCCGGATGCTAAACAAGTCACACCAATCAACATCAAGACTGCCAGTTTTTTTCTTATCATCATCTATTTTCCTCATCTTTCATATTTTCCATTCTTCTATTGCTATAGTATACCGAACCTACAGAAAATCATCAAGCCCCATCGCCAAAGCGATTTAAAATGACGAGGTGCGTTGCTGGTCGCACATCTTGTGAACAGCAATACAATCACTTTTAACAACAAAAGCTGTGAAAATATGAATCTCTCATTTCCCACAGCTCACTTCGTTTATTACAGTTTTATATTTTCTACAGATTACTGTCTTATGTTACAATCTCTGTCACTTTTTCCTGTACTTTCGAATCTTTATATTCTTTGTTATTTCCAAGAACATCTCTGCACACATCATTCATCAGTTCTTCGTTCATCTGAATCTGATCCTTATCCTGTTGGGCAATGCATTCCCGAATTGCCTCATTCAATGAAAGCATCTTATCATCCAGCTCTGATACCATCTTCGCGCATTCCTGCAGATCCTTGCTGATATACTCCGGTGCATTCCCTTCAAATTTGTAGTAGATCTTATGTTCAAGGCTTGCCCAGAAATCCATTGCAATGGTTCGGATCTGAATTTCTACCTTCGTGTCTACTACACTATCCGAAAGAAATATCGGCACAGAAACTAACATATGATAACTTTTATATCCACTTTCTTTGGGATTCTTAATATAATCCTTAATTGAAAGAACTTTCAAATCACTTTGATTCCCTATCATCTCTGCCAAACGATATATGTCTGATGTAAATGAACAGATCAATCTTACTCCTGCAATATCATTCACATAGCGAACCATGTTCTCTATAGACGTCTCATGTCCATACCTCTTCAACTTTTTCACAATACTATCCGGTGTCTTGATTCTTGTCTTAATATGTTCAATCGGATTATACTGATGTACATGCTGAAATTCATCATTAAGAATCTCCAGCTTTGTACCAACTTCTTTCAACGCTGCATTATACAGGAAAATGATTGTCTTCCAGCTGTCAACATCTTCATAACTCTTTAGCGCAGCTTCTACCTGTTGTTCACTTCTCATAGCAGTCATCCCCCAGTCTGTTTATATATCTTAAGTATAACATACTCCCCTTTTTATGTCACAGAATCCACTGCTTTTTTAGAGATATTTTAGTGTTACCGTAATAGTATCTTTCCAACCTCTGTAATCCATTTTCTGTCTACAGCTCCAATTTCATATCTCCCTGGCGAATCCAGCCCTTCTTTCTCATAAATTCTGAAATTCCAAGTGTGATCACTGCCGGAAGTACAAACTGGATTACAATGATCTTCACCAGAACAATCATCGGATCTTCTGTCTGGATCATCACCTGCCATGTCATCAACGGACCAACCAGCCCGGCTGTTCCCATTCCGGATCCGGTTGCATTATTCGTCATATGGAGTAACATTGTACTTACAGGTCCTAAAATTGCGCTCGACAAAACGGATGGAATCCAGATCAATGGATGCCTCATAATATTCGGTACCTGAAGCATAGAAGTACCAATTCCCTGTGCCAGAAATCCACCAATCTTATTCTCTCTGTAGCTTGCAACTGCGAATCCAATCATATTGCAGCAACATCCAACCGTAGCTGCTCCAGCCGCAAGACCTGACAGATTCAGAATTACCCCCAAAGCCGCGGAACTGATCGGCAATGTCAGGATCATTCCCATCAAGACCGAAACTACAATTCCCATAAGGAACGGCTGCTGTTCTGTTCCCCAGTTAATCAAGGACCCCAGCCAGTTCATAAAGGAAGAAATCGGTGGTCCGACAAACAAACCAACAACTGCACCAACACCAATGCAGATCAATGGTGTCAGGATAATATCGAGTTTCGTTCTTCCTGTAACTAAAATTCCAATCTCAATTGCCACATAAGCTGCCACGAAAGCTCCCAGTGGTTCACCCGGTCCGACTAATACAATATTCCCATCTACAAGCACCTGACCTGCCAGAATCTTCCCCGCGAATGCTCCGATCATACCAACAACAGCTGCACAAACTGTAACAAGCTGCTGAGCCTCCAGCTTCCTTGCCACTCCGACACCAATACCTGCTCCTGTAAGCGCTGCTGCAACTTTCCCGATCAGATAAATTAAATCCCCATAATTTCCTCCAACAAACATTCCGATCTGCTGAATGATTGTTCCTATGATCAATGTTGCAAACAAGCCCTGCGCCATTCCGCTGAGTCCGTCAATAAATATTCTCTTCATCGCTCTTCTAGTCCTCCTTATACAGGACGCCCCATTCCTGTCCTTCCTTCTTCCAGGTGTCCCTCTTCAACGCATTGCCTTCCTCATCACAAAGCTCCGGGATCTGATCTACGGTGTCCATCCGGTAGTCTGTCAGAAGCCAGCTTACAATATTCACATTATCCTTTCGTCCAATCACCATCTCCGGCACAAGCACAGAGAGCATCTGCTCCAGGAAATCAATTTCCACCTGGTTCTCTTTCGAATAAAGCAGTACATTTTTGTAAATCATAAGATAAACACCTTTGCACTGTTCTTCTTCAATATCCATATAAACGGACTGGAATTTCTGTTCAAATCCGAATTCATCAATCAGATGAAAGATTGCCTGTCCATAACTGTCTTCTTCCAGATAACCTCCCAGTATTTCTCTGTCTGTCTCTGTACATTCTCTAATCATAACTGCTCTCCAATCATTCTATCAATTACTATATTGCTGTTACCATTACCGTGTTACTGTTCACACGATGTGCAAACAGTAACATTACCGTTCCACTATACCAAAAAGTCTCTAAAAAAGAAATGACTTTTTGTTTTTCTTATGTTAGGATACAAGAGACAGGTATTTTCAGAAGATCAGATGGTTTCTTCTGCTGCCGGAAAGGAGTCTCTTATGTTTCGTTTATGGGGAAAAGAATTTAAAGACAACCGCATGCTTTGCGATACTGTTATCTGCGATGAGACAGACGACACACGTACACACAAGATTTTTCATGCACTTGATGAGATTTGTTATGAATTTGATCTAAGTAAGCCACTCTGGCTCGACTCAACAATTGCTGAATTCAAACGACATGCTAAAGCAAGATTTTATCAAGACAACTTTGTCGATGAGATTGATTTTGATTATCTTGAAATACAGATTATAGAAGAATAGTCGTAGATATCTTTGATTGTTTTTTGCATTTTATTTTTGTATTATTAAATGCTGTAAAATTTTTTAAAAAATTTTAAAAATAGTGTTGACATTTTACGAACATCGTTATATAATCTTTTATGTTGTGAGCGACACAGCAGAACAACATAATAAGATGTGCGATTAGCTCAGCTGGATAGAGCGTCTGACTACGGATCAGAAGGCCGGGAGTTCGAATCTTCTATCGCACGCTATAGAGACTGTAAGGAAATTTCCTTACAGTCTTTTTGTATCTTTGGAAAATCTAACTTCAAAAGATTCTCTCCGCACACACGCCCAACAATTTGCCCAAAATCAAGCAAAGGCGGTGCCGGATTCAAGTTCACATATAAGCAAACTCAAATTTGCACCGCCTGTCCTGATTCAAAATTCCATTATAACTGTTCCAACAACACTCTATTTTGAAAATCTCTCTGCCTGAGCCTCAATCAGTGCCTTATCATCAAAATAATTGATCTTCATTGCATCTTTTACTTCTTTCAATGTCTGCGCTGCAACAGCCTCTGCCTTCTCGCTTCCCTTTTTAAGAATCTCGTAGATTGCAGGAATGTCTTTCTGAAGTTCTTTTCTTCTGTTGCGGATTGGCTCCAGTTCTGCCTGAAGAACATTGTTCAGGAATCTCTTCACCTTCATATCTCCAAGTCCGCCTCTCTGATAATGTGCTTTCAGCTCATCCAGATTCTGATATTCCGGCAGGAATTCCGCAAAGTACTCTGGTTTACAGAATGCATCCAGATAGGTGAATACAGTATTTCCTTCCAGACTTCCCGGATCTTCTACACGGATATGATTCGGATCAGTAAACATGCTGAATACTTTCTTCTTAATATCCTCTGATTCTTCTGATAAATAAATACAGTTTCCAAGGGACTTACTCATCTTCGCTTTACCATCAATTCCCGGAAGGCGAAGGCATGCTTCATTCTCCGGAAGAAGGATCTTCGGATCAATCAATGTATCTCCATAAACGGAATTAAATTTATGTACAATCTCCTTTGTCTGCTCAAGCATCGGGAGCTGATCTTCTCCTACCGGTACAACAGTAGCCTTGAATGCTGTAATATCTGCTGCCTGGCTGATCGGATATGTGAAGAATCCAACCGGGATACTTGCCTCAAAGTTTCTCATCTTGATCTCATTCTTTACAGTAGGATTTCTCTGCAGTCTTGAGACTGTCACAAGATTCATGTAATAGAATGATAACTCTGTCAGTTCTGGTACCTGTGACTGGATAAACAGAGTAGACTTCTCCGGATCCAATCCACAAGCCATGTAGTCTAATGCTACTTCGATAATATTCTGACGTACCTTTTCCGGGTTATCAGCATTATCCGTCAATGCCTGTGCATCTGCGATCATAATAAAAATGTCATCAAAATCTCCTGTATTCTGTAATTCAACACGGCGACGCAGGGAACCCACATAATGTCCTACGTGTAATCTTCCTGTTGGTCTGTCACCAGTAAGCATAACCTTCTTCATGCTCTAGTCCTCCTAAATCTCATGTAATACTTTATTCGTAACTGTCAGGCTAATCTTCCCACAGTAATTCACTGGCTTTTATTATAGCATTTCCCCAGATGCTTTTCTATAGAAACTTCTGTATATTCGGCTATATTCGTAACAGTTCAGCCTTCCTATTACCCATGCACATTTCCTCCAAATATGACAATTTATTTTCCATATAAATTTTCACGCCAACCAAGGCTGCCACCCCTACAGTAAACAACATTCCCAGCACACACATAAAATAATAACTGCCTTCTGCAAAGAGCATTAGTTAGTGGACCACGAAGTGGGACATTTTTCAAAAACTTACATGAATTTATATAGAGTTTTATCCGAGTTGAAAATCCGCTAACTGCTCTAGCTATCAGCATTTAAAGGCATTTAACAACTTATATGGACATTTATGAACTCGGTCTTGCAATAACGATTCCAAGTTTCTCTAATTCTTGTTCAAATTTAGAATTAATTTTATCTTCAATAAACTCTTGTTTAATTTTAGTTATAAATCGAACGTCTGAGAATAATCTTGTAATTGTAATGAGAATACCTCCTACATCTAATTTTTTTGCATCATGTGTTAGAGCTACATATACAATATTGCTAGATGATGCTAATAAATTTGATAAAAGTAAAATTTTTCTAGTTCTCACTTCATACAATTTATTATCCATTTTAAATTCATCTGAATTATTATTGATAGAAAAGCATAGTCTATGCAAACATCCTATCATAAAATTAATAAGCGCAGCATAACCAGCTTGTTTCCCTACATCCAACAAATTTCCTGCATCTATACCATAGTCCGCTAAATTACTGCTTAATTTCGGATCAATCGTGGAAATAATTGGAAATGGCAAGCTTCTTGTACTATAAATATCTGATTTTAAATGAGTGATTTCTTTCATCAATGAACATACAACTTTTTCTTTTCCTTCTTTTCCTTCTTCAAATATTTTTCTTCTAGTATATTCTAAAACTTTTACAGTTGACGCATTCGAACTAAAATAATCTCTCTTATCTTTTGTGCTAATATGGTACGATTTCATATCCCATGTTGTCAATGTACTCGTAGCAATATTAGCAGTTCCAACGATTAAACCAACGACCGGATCATGTCCTATCGCAGTAGCTCTATGTCCAAGTTTTCCTCCGCCTTTTAATGCACCATTACTTCCTCTATTCGCATCAAATGGAACGGGACTCTGAATAATTTCTTCCAAAGATGGACAATATAATTTATGCTTTCGATCAGATATTTCTTTATCTTTTCCACTAATTTTTGCCGCTGTCTGATCATCTTGTCTTTCATGAAATGGTGTTAAACAATATTGACGTACACATTGAAGCGCAGTAGCTAATGCCAAAAAAGAAAGATCAATCGGATTTAAAAGACCTGTCTGTTTCTTAAAACTCTCATCAATTTCTTCTTTTCGTCTGTCAATCTCTTCTAGTTCTTCCCTCGTTAAGATATCTTCAACATGAAGAGATGTATCATATCCATTATCAATTGCTAATTCTACTAATTCATCATATGATTCAATATCTCTAAATAAATTGATATTCGACTCATTATTTTTATTTAAACTGCACGTTTGTTCTAACATCATTCTTGAATTATCTTGCAACATTTTTTGTACAGCAATTAATTGTTTTTCTCTGTATGATATCATATAATGCTCCTATTCTATTAATCCATTTGTTACGCAAACATAATTTCCACATTCTTCATATTTCTGTAAACGCAATAATAGTTCCTGATTTTCTTTCATAATTTTCTGTTGAGTGTTCTGTAAATGTTGCAAAACATCATACAATTGTTGCTGTTCTTTGTATTGATTCAACGCAATTTGTTGATACTGCATGATTCTTTTGTTTTGATCCATATTTGCAAAATCATCTAATTGAATCATTACCTTTTCTGATGTTTCTTTAATCTTTTCCAAAGCAATCGGCAAATATTCTTCAAACAACTCCGTCATTTCACGTACGTTTTCTTGAATCTTGATTTGAATATTCTCTTTTCCCTTTTGAAAATTTTCATATAACTTTTCTAACTTTTCACTGGCAATTTTTCCTTCTTGACTCTTTGCCTTTTTCTTAACAAACTTAAAAGCCATTCCGCCGCCTAGCAAAGCTATTCCAACTGGTCCTGCTAATGTCAATAATCCTTCCATTCCTGCACTTGCCATCCCCATCATACCAAAACCAGCCACACCAGCTAAACCACTTGTTGCACCTGCCATTCCTGTTAATGACCCTATTCCTGTCAAACCTTTTAAGGCTACTGTTCCAACTGCACCACCTGCTACACTCGCAAAAAGTTCTTTCCTTTGAGAAAGAAGTTTCTTATATCTTTTTTTTGTATCATCATCCAGTACTTCTTCCTGCCCATTAAAAACGGAATACAATACTGGCATATTTTGTGTCTTTGCAGTAACACTTACTGCAGTAACTTCTTGTAATGGCTGGTTTAATTTTTCTTTTTCCTCTTCGAGCCATTTAATCATTGCCTCAATATCTCTTTGTTTGTTTTTATCCATCTTTTTTCTCTCTCCTTTACACTTTTATTCTTTATCATATTGTTGTGCCATTTTCTCAATTTCTTCTTTCATTTCTTGTAAGAAATCTTCTGGCTCAAGAACTTTAACCCAATGTCCTTGACTTAACAACCACATTTTTATTCCATCACCATATACTTCGGCTTCAATGAGATTTTTCCCATTGTTGCACTCAATAACACGAGCAGTAGGAAGCTTATCAAGAACTGCTTGTACAGACGGTCCTGTAAATTCAAATCTAATAATTCTCAATTTCCCTGGTTGCATAAACAAACTTCTATTTCTTAATCCTCCCTCATCAAAGGTAATATTCTTATCAAATTTCGTCCTATGCTTCATAATACGACTAATTCGATCCACTCGAAAATAATATGGTTTCTGCATATCGTTCTCTATCTTAAAAGCAATCAAATAAAAGTAATAGTCTGAAAACAATACCGAAGCTGGTCTTAATCGATGTGTCACAAATTTTCTATCCATTCTATAGTATTCGATAGAAATTTCTTTTTTTTCTACAATGGCATTAATCAGATTCCAAAGTGTTTCTTCTACACTCTTGCAATCATGTTTTATTTCTGCGTAATGATATATCTCATTCCGAATAATTTTTTTCATTTTTAGCCGGTCTTCCCGAACAGTAAATTGTTGAAGTTTATTTATGATTTTCATCAATTCTTCTTTAGCAAACGCCCTTGTACCAATCAAAACTTCTAATAAGGCAAATAACTCTTTACTAGTTAAGAACTCATCCGTATACAAGTAATATTTACTGTCTTGTGTGTTATACCGCAAATCTAAATTGCCAGTCATTTCTCGATGTTCTACTAAAAAAGCTTTTAAATCATTGATATTGCGAGTGATACTTTTCGTAGATACACCATATTCATCAGCTAATCCTCTAACAGACAAACCATTTCCACGAATTCCACGAAGAAAAATTTCCAACAATCGTTCTTGTTTTGTATTTTCCATATAAACTCTCCTACCGTTATGTTTCTCATTTATTTTAACATATCACTAAGACCTATGGATGTCTCATGAAAATTTTTCTCTATTAAATTGTGATAATTTTTTCTAATAGAATCTATTTTTTCAGTGCATCAATTGCTTTACTTTTCATGGCATGATAGATAACCATCTTTCCTATACTGAAATTCCGGACATAATTTTGTTTTCCACTGACCGTTACTGTGGTGGCATCTGTTAAAACCACTTCCTGATTAAGCAGTTCTGTTTCTAAATCCTATATACTGCATTCGGCATTACTGGCAAATTTTCTGCAGAATCCATAGACGCTCCCGGCTGAAAGACCGAGCTCGCCATTTCCGGCAGCATTTAAGAATGCCACTATCCTTTCATTTGACATGACACCTTCACTGTATAGGACTGTTGAAAGTGCTTTTACAGTTGTGCCGTAAACCACATCACTCCGGTATTCATCGGGAATATTGAATTTCCCATTTTTATCCGGACGTTTCTGCTATTAGTCAAAATGACAGTGGATAACGCTGGCTGATTATGAATAAATGTGGATTAAAAAAGCTTAAAATGCTAAAAAACAAGAATATCTCCGGAAGTTATGCACATATTTTGTAGGGGCTTTCTTATAATCCTCCAACTGTGCAGAAAAACATATTTACTTTGGAAAAGACCCCATAAGAAAGGAAAAAAATCAGCGCTTTTTACAATGATTTTTTATTCAGTTCAGCCGGAAGGCTGAACTGTTACCTACATTCTATGCTATCATGTCACCATCCACACAATGCACCGCAATGCACATCCTAATATACAAAGAAGTGCCCTTGACCTCATCAGCCAAAAGCACTTCCTGTAATTCTTTTTCTAACTCTTACTTATTCTGAAATACCGGACGCTTTGAATATCCCGGAACTTTCTTCGTCTCTTCTGCATATACCCACTGATACAACAGATAAGCCATAATAAATGCTCCTGTCACATCAAGTACGGAATGCTGCTTCAAGAACATGGTCGCCATTATGATCAACGCTCCAAGCACATATGCTCCGATACAAACAGCTTTGTGTTTCTTAAGTGCCTGACTCTTACGGATTGCAATACATGCGCACAGAGTATTAAACACATGAAGACTTGGAAATACATTCGTACACGTATCTGTCCGATACAGCATCCGAACTGCATCTACAAAAATGTTATCCCGTTCAAACACAACCGGTCGCAAATCCTGACCATTCGGAAAGACGGAACAAATAATAAGGAAAATTGTCATTCCTGCAAACGAAATCTTCGCCAGTTTGTAAAATCCCTGTACATCTGTAAAGAAAAAGTATAAAAATGTAGCTGCGATAAATACAAACCATAACATATACGGTACAATAAAATATTCAATAAAAGGAATTTCTTCATCTAATGCGGTCTGCACCACATGATAATTCATCGTCACATGTTTCTCAAGAAACCAAAACCACGGCATATAGATTAACGCATATAAAAACACCCATGCATGCTTATATCTTTTCATTGTCTCTATGAACTTTGTCTTCCATTTCATATCTGACACTCCTCCGCTTTTCATCAAACCGATACAGCACTTGCTACTTCTACGCTATTCTCATTTAACGTTCTTTTTTGATAGGCTCGATTATAGCACTTTTAAAACACAATCTCAACCGACTTCATAAGTTTTTAACATTTCTTTTCTTTTTCTTATGAATTATCAACATCTGTCTCTTCTTTAACTCATCTCAAAAATATACATATCAAAGCTTCTTCTTGCCGCCTTAACATCTTTTTCTCCATGTAGTGTCCATGCCGCTGCCGGCGTTTTAAAGAGAACCCTGTTCAGCCATAATCCCGGATTCTTTCTGTCCGACCATCGGTAAGAAATAAAATCCGGTCTGCACATACAGTTACTCAAAAGATATTTTACACAAAATCTCAAGAGATAATGCGTTGTTCTGTCGTTTTTCGTCAGATTCTCAGATAATTGTCCTCTTGGGATTTCATTCCGATGCTTCTTCATCCAGCGAAGTACCAGGCTGTTAAAGGATTGGATCATGTATTCGCCATGATATTTTCGCAATTCTTCATCCAATTTTCTGCAAATCTTTGTATCTGTGTTAGGAAGTTTCACCTCGATCAGAAGTGGCACCTTTCCATCTACCAGCTGCAGTACTTCTGACAATAGTGGAATCCTCTCTTTTGTCTCCGCAAGTCTGTACTTCTGCATCTCTTCATATGAAGTATCTTCCACTCTGCCCCGTCTTCCACAGATTCTTTCAAATGTATCATCATGAAAAACCACCAACTGTCCATCCTTTGTCAGATGAACATCCAGTTCTATTCCATCTCCGGCTTCGATTGCCGCACGAAACGCCGGAAATGAATTTTCCGGAATCCCACGCTTCTTATCATGAAGTCCTCTATGCGCCCACTTTACGCCAAGAAACGGATGCACTCTTTTTCTGCCAGACAGTCTTGGCGCCAGCAGAAAGATTAAAAAAGCCAGCAGTCCTATTACCATACATAATATAACCACTAAAACAATCCCTACATGCATCCTGTTTCATCTCCTTTCTTCTATTCAACGATCACATTAAGTTTTTCTTTTTCCAGTGAGACTTCTATCTCTTTTGATAAAAAGGAAGGTTCTCCATCTGTATGTAACGGCAGTGCACGATCTGTTACTACTTTTGCACTGCGACATTTCAATGTCGTCACACCTTTAAATCTTGTATGCTTTCCTGAAAAAGCGGTTGGAAGCAAACACAAAATTTTAAACTTTGACAGATTTGCCACAACCATAATATCAAGAAATCCATCACTTCCAGAAGCCTCGGGACAGAATTTGAATCCACCACCCTCGTATGGAAGATTCATAAATGCTGCAAAATAAGTCTTTTCAAACACTTTCGTGCTTCCATCATCCATTGTCAGTTCAAGCTTTACTGGCCGATCCTTTATAATACGATCCATTGCCACAACCGCATAACTCAGCTTTCCAATTTTCAGAAGATTTAACACACGTTTCCATTTCGAAACGCATACTTCATGACAGACAGCAGCATCAAATCCAATCCCTGCACTTACTGCAAATCTTCTTCCTTTCCCTCCCCTTTTTAGCACACCGATATCCATCTTTTCAACCTTTTTGGGTGAAAGAATTGTGTCCAATGCTTCAAAAGGATCTCCCGGAATTCCTGTTCCTCTTGCAAAATCATTACTTGACCCGATCGGAATATATCCCAACGTCACCTTCTCCAATGATTTAATTCCGCTTAATACTTCATTGAGTGTACCGTCGCCTCCAAGAACAACAAACATGTGCTCCTGACCATCTTCCGTAATCTCTGATGCGATCTTTCCTGCATCCTTTTTCTTTGTTGTCAGATGAATCTGATAATCGATTCTTTTTCTGCACAACTCAGGTTCCAGCTGTTTCCACAGCATCTCGCCAAGCCCTGAACGAGCCCGCGGATTCACAATAAAGTGATAAATCATCAACCTTCCTCCAGTGTACTGTCCAGATATCGCCTTAGAGAACGACTCATGTTGCCTTCGAAATCAGCATTTCCCTCTCTCAGACACCATTCAAATACATTTCCGATCACGATCATCCGGATATCTGTTGTAAATTCGTCAATACTTTCTCTAACGTTAATAATCCCATCCTTCGCAGCCTGCTCTACATAAGCCTGTACTGTCACGATCGGATATGGACGTTCTGTTCTTATCGCCGGATTCAATGCCTGATTCTTTGTATCATAATACCCTGCCATAAATTCTACACCAAGCTCACGGCAATAAGCTACATAATTCAAATAAACACGGACAATTCCGTCCTTTACATCTTCCAGACTTTTCGGTGTCTCCAGCAGATCCGGTCCCATCGTAGGCTGATCTTCTATATAATAAGACAGCAAATCATCTTTTGTCTTAAAATGATGATAGAAACTTCCGTTCGACACACCTGCTTCTTCACAGATATTCTTGATCGACAATTTTTCATATCCACTCTTCCGAAGAATCTTCTTCGCTGCCTGAAAGATTTTTTCCTTTGTTTCCTGTGATTTTTTCTGCTGCTTCGATAATTCTGTTTTTGTACTCATTTCTGCTAAAACTCTCCCGTATGCATTTTAAACTATAAGAGATATTATAACATATTTCGCCTTTTTTTTCAACAAAACAGAGTGGGCTCTATTTTTATTTTCAGCTACCACAATATTCTCATCCTCTTCATTTATAAATATGCAGAAAATGCACTCGGAATTGCATAATTTTTCTCCAGGTCCTTCTTTCCTGCAAATATGATCTCAGGATTCTGAAATTCTTTTTCCAACTCATCCACCAAAATCTCATATCCGGTCATATGCCATTCCACATGACTGAAAATGTGCTTCGCCTTTGGCAGCTTCTTCACGCGCACCGGCGTAAGACCTGACTCTTTTGCATATTCTATAACTTCTTTTTGTGTCAAATGTCCCTCTACATTAGGAAATTCATACAATCCTGCAAGGAGTCCTTTTCCCGGTCTTTTGCGAATCGCAATTTCCTCATTATCACAGAATCTTAGAATCGTTCTTTTCTCGATCCTTCGCTCTTTCGCCTTTTTCTTGACCGGATAGTCCATCTGACATTCATCCTGATATGCAAGACAAAATTCCCTTATCGGACAGCTCTCACACTTTGGTTCTCCATTCGGCAGACAGACGATTGCCCCAAGTTCGATCAATCCTTGATTAAAATCTCCCGGTGCCTCTGCCGGAATCACCTGTTCAAGCATACGTTCTATCTTTGTCCTTGTACTTGCTTTCATAATGTCATCACTATCTTCCAGAAGCCTTGTAACCACACGAAAGACATTGCCATCTACCGCTGGTTTCTGCTGATGATAAACAAACGAGCTGATCGCACCGGCTGTATAACTGCCAATTCCCTTCAACTTTTTTATCTCTTCAAATGTATCCGGGAATACACCATTATATTCTTCCATCACCTGTTGTGCTGCTGCCTTTAAATTCCTCGCCCTGTTGTAGTAGCCAAGTCCTTCCCACAGCTTAAGCAGTCTGTCTTCCGGCACTTCAGCCAACGCTTTGATATCCGGCAGTTCTTCCAGGAATCGTGTGTAATAAGATTTAACAGCTTCCACTCTCGTCTGCTGCAGCATAATCTCTGAAATCCAGACCCGATACGCATTCACATGCTTCCGCCATGGAAGATCTCTCTGATTCTCCCGAAACCATTCGACAAGAGGTTCTACCATATCATGTAATCTCTCACATTCCCCAAATTCTACTTTGCAATTTTCCTTTTCATTACATTTCATTCAATACGATTTCCTTATATATAAAAATATCTGTTTAATATTGTAACACAATACCAAACAGATATTCTATAGATAAAATATTTTTCTTTTAAAGAATCTTTGAAAGGAACTCTTGAAGTCTTGGATCTTTCGGATGTTCAAAGAATTCTGCCGGGGCAGCTTCTTCCTTAATCTGACCGTCATCAATGAAAAGAACTCTTGAAGCAACCTCACGGGCGAATCCCATCTCATGAGTAACAACAACCATTGTCATTCCCTCTTTTGCCAGATCTTTCATCAGCTCAAGAACTTCCCCTACCATTTCCGGATCAAGTGCTGAAGTTGGCTCATCAAAAAGAATCACGTCAGGATTCATAGCCATGGAACGGATAATCGCAACACGCTGTTTCTGTCCACCGGAAAGTGTAGACGGATACACATCCGCTTTGTCTTCCAGGCCGATTCTCTTCAAAAGAGCCATTGCCTGCTCCTTTACTTCTTTCTTAATCTGATCCTTTGTCTCAGTGATTGGAATTAACTCTTCCTTCTTGTCACTTCCACGGAACAAATTCTTAAATTTGATCATGCGATTCTTTTTCTTCGCCTTGTCGATGTCCTTACATCTTAAATAGGCAGGCGCCATCATGACATTCTGAAGAACCGTTTTATTATTATAAAGATTAAAATGCTGGAAAACCATTCCCATATGACGGCGGTGTACATTAATATCAACCTTCATATCTGCGATATCAACACCATTGAAAATAATACTTCCGCCTGTCGGGTCTTCCATACAGTTCAGGCATCGCAGAAATGTACTTTTACCGGAGCCGGATGGTCCGAGCACCGCAACGATATCGCCTTTATTGATCGTAACATTGATTCCCTTCAGAATCTCTTTGTCCCCAAAGCTTTTTTGCAGATTAATTACGTCTATCACTCTTCTTCAGGCTCCTTTCTAATAATTTAACAAGTAATGTGATCACAAGCACAAGTGCAATGTAAATCAACGCCATAACAAGATATGGCACCATGAATTCGTAGCTGTTACTTCCGATAAAGTTGAAGGCAACATAAAGATCTGCTGCACCAACAAAACTTACTACTGAAGTTTCCTTAATCAAGGAAATAAACTCATTTCCAAGTGTTGGAAGAATATTCTTAACCGCCTGCGGAATCACAATCTTCATCATACTTGTTCCAAAGCTGAGTCCAACCGCTCTTCCGGCTTCCATCTGTCCCTGGTCAACAGACTGAATTCCACTTCGCATAATTTCAGAAATGTATGCACCACTATTCAAACCAAATACAACCATAGAAACCTGCACTCCGGTAATCTTTACTCCAAAGATCGGAAGGAGTACATAGTAAAAAATAAGGAGCTGAACTACGATAGGAGTTCCTCTGAATAATGCAACGTAAAAGCTGCAAATATGATTCAATACTCTCGGAAGAGTTTTATATTTCGGAATCACACGGACTGTAGCGATCAAAGTACCGATCACAATACCGATGATCAGACCGGTGATTGCGATCAAAAGAGTGTTCTGCAGACCTTGAACTACTTTCACATAGCCATTCTGATTCAGAAATATATCAATAAATTTGTCTACTTTCTGACTAAAATTACCCATTTGTTTCCTTTCCCCAAAAAGAGGAAAATGCATGCATTATCTTCTGCCTGTATTTTCCTCGTAAATAAATTCTGTTATTTTAGCTGCTGTCTACGAAATCTTCGCGAACATTTACTGTACTGCGTTGATTGCTGTTGTGATCGCTGCTGCCGGTGCTGCATCAATGATTACATACTGAATGTTTCCGTTGAGCATATCCTGAACTGCAAGAGATCCACTCTTGTATGTTACACATTTTGCAGGAAGTCCCGGGAATCCCCAATCTTCGCTTCCTTCAATGTAGTACTGACCTGTTGTTCCCTGCTGAACACCGATCTGATCAGAAGACTTTGTCTCTGCGAGCTTAGCTGCAACATCGTCTGCTGTTTTGCAGTCGTCGAATGTTGTAACGTTGCTTGGAACGATTAGACGCTGAGATGCTGAGTAGTAAGAATCTGTAAATGTAACATATCCTTCTCTCTCTTCGTTGATTGTAAGACCAGCCATAGCGATATCACATTTCTGCTGACTTACTGACAGACAAACCGCATCGAAATCCATGTTCTGGATTACAAGCTCTTTACCAAGTTCATCCGCAAGAAGCTGTGCGATCTCCATGTCGATTCCGTAATAATCATCACCTTTTGTATACTCGAATGGCTCGAATGCTGCATTTGTAGCTACAACCAACTGATCCTTAGATGTATCAAGTGTTGCTGATTTTACTGCTTCCGGCTCTCCGTCTGAGAAATACTTTTTGCAGATCTCATCAAGTGTTCCATCTGATTTAATCTTTGCAATGAATTCATTTGTCTTCTCAAGAAGCTCCGGCTGATTCTTGTCCACACCAAATGCATATTCTTCATTTGTAAGGTCAATATCAATTACCTTAGCTGTTACTGTCTCTCCTTTACTTCCGCATCCTGCCAGCATGCTGACTGCCAGTGCTGCAGTGAGGAATACTGATAAAAACTTCTTCATATTAAGACCCTCCTGTTTTATCTTGTTTTGCATAAAAATTCATAACATGTTTATAATTATAACATGCTTTTTATAAAATGCAAGAGGTAATTATGCACTATTTCTTGCACAAATACAAAATTTTACTGTTCACAATACACTGTGAACAGTAAAGAAAAGCTATAATATGCATATTATTTGAATAAAGCCTGAATACCAAAGAATAAAAATACAATAATACCAAGTACGATTCTGTAATATCCAAATGCTTTGAAGTCATGGTTCTTGATATATTTCATCAGGAACTTGATCGCTATAACAGATACTGCAAAGGATACGATCATTCCAAGAAGAAGCAGGAATACCTGCATTGGGGTAAATGCCAAACCGAATTTAAACAACTTCAGTGCACTTGCTCCGAACATAACCGGAATTGCCAGGAAGAATGTAAATTCTGCTGCCACACCTCTTGAAACCCCAAGTGCCAGTGCTCCTACGATTGTTGCTCCGGATCTGGATGTCCCAGGGATCATCGCCATCATTTGGAAGACTCCGATCAGAAGAACTGTCTTCACAGAAAGCTGGGAGAGTCTTTTTACTTTCGGTTCTCTTGTCTCATTACGTTTTTCAATTATAATGAATAAAATACCATAAACGATCAGCATCAATGCAACAACATATGCATTACTCAGTTTTGATTCAATCAGGTCGTTCAGCAACACTCCTCCGATCAGTGCCGGAATTGTTCCGATCACTACTTTAATCCATAACTGAATTGTCATCTTCTTTTGTTTCTCCGTCTTCGTCGGTGAAAATGGATTCAGCTTATGGAAATAAATTACTACGACCGCCATAATAGATCCGAACTGGATCACCACATTGAACATGTTCGTAAATGCCTCGCTCTGTTTCAGCTGAATAAGCTGTTCCACCAGAATCAAATGACCTGTGCTACTGATTGGAAGCCACTCTGTGATTCCTTGCACAATTCCTAAAATGATAACCTTTAATACCTCTAACATAATTCCCCTCCTCGTTTCAGAACAAACTTCTCGATAGCCTTTGCGGCTCCCTCATCATTATTGCTCTCTGTAATATAATCAGCTACAGCTTTGACCTTTTCTTCGGCATTCGCCATGGCAACCCCAAATCCAACTTCTTTGAGCATTGCGATATCATTATCGCCATCCCCACACGCCATGATCTCTTCCCGCCTGATTCCAAGCATCTTGCCAAGATTCACAAGTCCGGTTCCTTTATTCACACCAACTGCATTGATTTCTATATTATATTGAAGAGAGCCAACCAGTTCAAAGACGCCTTCTCGCTCCAGCTCTTTCCACGCCTCTTCTCTCTCTTCCATATCTGCAAACAACATCTGTACTTTGTCGAGATCCCCTTCTTTTTCATCCAGCAGATCTTCCAGTCTGTCTATCGCTATTCGTGTTCTCAGAAAATAATCCCACATGTTCGGATTCTTATGATACTTTCTCACTTGCGCGATCTCATCTTTTTGAGCATATCCCTGCCCATCAAAATAAACTTCCAACAGAGTATCATATTTTCTTCCGATTGCAATTGCTTTTTTTGCTGCTTCTTTGGATAACAGATGTTCTTCCAGTACCTTTCCGGTTCTCGTCTCAATAATCCTTGCCCCATTAGCAGTCAGTGCATAATCCATCCCCGGAAGCTCACGTAATTCCTCTGGAACTCCTGTCCATGGTCTTCCGGTTGCAACAAGAACAACTGTACCATTCTTCAGCGCCTCTTTGATCACATTCTTCGTATAAGGAAGAAGTTCTTTCTTATCTGTAAGAAGTGTTCCATCGAGATCTAATCCAACAATCTTAATTTCCTTTTTTTCCATACTTTTTTCCTTATCTTCTGTATTTTCTATCCGTCAATTGTTACAAAAAGCAACATCTTTTTAATCTTTTCGTAAAACAATCATAAAATATTCCGTGCCAATTTGATTAATTCTCTGTTTTATAGTATAATAGGTTTTCGACAACTATGCAATGTCATTTAAAGAAAGGATATTGAGATTATGGCATTTTACAAAAAAAGCAAGTTACATACGGGCACTGCGCTCATTTGTTCCCTTGCAATTGTATTTTCTGCACTTCCAGTCTATGCTACAGACACGATAGACAATCTGCAAAACCAGACCTCTGCCCTTGAGAACGAATTAAAAGGCATCAACCAGGATATCCTCACCTTGAGCGAGAAGATATCTGATACTGAAATGCAGGTTGAGATCCTCAACAGTGATATAGACAAAACACAGGATGATCTTGAGAAAGCGCAGAAAAATGAAGATCAGCAGTATGAAGATATGAAAAGCCGTATCAAATATATGTACGAGCACGGAAGTGCTACAATGCTCGAGATGCTTTTCTCAGCAGAAAATATGTCAGATTTTCTAAACAAAGCTGATTTTATTGAAAATTTAAGTAACTACGACCGCAAAGCGCTGAACAATCTGAAAGATGTTCACCAGCAGATTGCTGATCAGAAAGCAGACCTGGAAGCACAACAGGATTCCATGAAAGATTTACAGAACCAATTGCAGACACAGCAGACACAGTTACAGGCAAAAGCTGCTGCAACTTCTACTAATTTGAATGAGGTGAATGCAAAACTACAGAAAGCCAAAGAAGAAGAGGCAGCTCGTCAGGCAGAAGAAGCCAGGAAACAGGCGGAAGCTGCTGCGAAAGCTGAAGCTGCTGCAAAAGCTGAGGCTGCTGCCAGCACGAACAAAACGAATACTTCCAGTTCCTCTGGGAACTCCGGTAATTCAGGTTCCTCATCCTCCGGAAGTTCAAGTTCTTCTGGTGGCTCCAATAGTTCCGGATCTGCCATTGCGTCTGATGACCTTACACTTCTTGCAGCAATTCTGCAATGTGAGGCCCACTATGATTACGATTCTATGCTTGCAGTTGCTACAGTCATTATGAATCGTGTATATAGCAGCCGCTTTCCGAATTCTATTCATGATGTCATCTATGCCAAAGGACAGTTTGCTCCTGTATGGACAGGTTCCTTAGACCGTGTATTAAAGCAAGGTCCACGAAGTCTTTCTATCCAGGTTGCACAGGATGCGATCAACGGAGCTCGTCTTGCCTCTGTAGCCGACTGTTATTACTTCCTGTACGCACCATCGACAACCAGAACCGGTGTCGTAATTGGCGATAACGTTTTCTTTACGAGTTGGTAAATAATAAAAAGACTAAGAAGCACCGGAAGATTTCATTTTGATCTTCCAGTGCTTCTTTTTTTAGAAACAACTCTATTTTCTACTGATAATCAACAACATCAATCCATCTCATCAGAAAATCTTTTTCAAGTTCATTTTCTTTAGATAACTGTGCTGCTGCCACAATCGGAAGCCACTGCTGTACATACTGCATTGCTGTATCACTCTTCTTGCAGAACAATTTCAGATAGAGATCTGCTACTTTCTGATCTTTCAGTGCGAAAAGCAAATATGTCATTGCTGCATCTGCACTTGCATTTCCCTGTGTTGCATGAGCCCAGTCAACTACAGTCATCTTTCCATTCTTTCCTACGATCACATTACTCGGATTAAAGTCTCCGTGACATACTTTATTATGCTTTGGCATACTCTCAAGTCTTGTCAGAAGTTCATAACGTGTAGTCGCATCAAGATCTTTCAATCCATTGATCTGACGAGCTAATTTATCTTTCATTCCTTTCAGAAGCGGTGATTTCTTACTCTGAACCTGTAACTGGAGATCAACAAAGTCTTCCATATATTTTTCCAGATTCTTCCTATCAGATTCCATCATGTCCTCAAGTGTCTTACCTGCTTTGTACTCAATAGCAATTGCCCACTTTCCATCAATCTGAGTTACTTCTTTTACCTTCGGAATGTCCAGACCTGTCTCTTCTACTCTTGCAGTATTCAGAGCCTCATTAAATACATCTGACTTCAAATGTCCTTCATTAAAAACTTTCACGATACAATCATCACATTTATAGACTGATTTGTAAGCGCGTTTCACGATGAGATTTTTTTCTTCTAACTTCATAATATAGACCTCCTTATATCTTGAACGCTCCTTCTTGTCTGCTCTTATTTTATCTCAGCTCTGCGGGGCTGTTCCTTTTGCCTTACGGCTCTTACTTTGTTTTGATGATGTCATTATATCTCACAATTTTTAGAAATAAAACCCCTTTAGAGCAAGTTTGTGCAGTTTTTAACAAGTTTTTTTATCTGTTATACATTGTCTATTTATTAACAATCATAACCTTTAGATCGTTGCTCACGTATACTTGGAAAACTCAAAAACTGTATTTTCCAAGTTATCGCGGCAGTCGCCAAGGTCTTGTGCAAGCACAGACTTTGGCTCGTTGCTCACGTAAAAAAAGAGACAGAACAATGCTTTTCAACATCATTCTATCTCTCTTCGTATATTTTAGATTCTAACGGTCATATGCCTGCTTATGCAATGCAATTATTTTCCGTAGTAGCATTTCAGGTACAGATCTTTGATCTCCTGGATGAGTGGGTATCTTGGGTTAGCTCCTGTACACTGATCGTTGAATGCCTGCTCTGACATTTCATCAAGTGTATCAAGGAAGTACTTCTCATCGATACCGTAATCTTTGATTGTCTTCTTGATTCCGATCTTCTCTTTGAGTTCTTCAAGCTTAGCAATGAAGTTCTCAAATACTTCTTTATCATCTTTACCTGTGCATCCTGCGAAACGTCCGAGTTCTGCGTATCTTGCAAGTGCATGTGGGTACTGATACTGTGAGAATGTTCCCATCTTTGTCGGAACTTCTGCTGCGTTGTATCTCATAACCTCTGTAAGGATTACTGCGTTAGCAACACCGTGTGGCAGGTGGTGGAAAGCACCAAGCTTATGAGCCATGGAGTGGTTAACACCAAGGAATGCATTTGCGAATGCCATACCAGCCATACAGGAAGCATTTGCCATTTCTTCACGAGCCTTCGGATCATTTGCTCCGTTCTCATATGCAGATGGAAGGTTCTCGAATACAAGCTTAACAGCCTTCATAGCAAGACCATCTGTGTAATCTGTAGCCATGATAGATACATATGCCTCAATTGCATGTGTCATAACGTCGATACCTGAAGCACTTGTCAGTCCCTTCGGCTGTGTCATCATGTTGTCTACGTCTACGATTGCCATGTTTGGAAGCAGAGCGTAGTCAGCGATTGGCCATTTAACACCTGTGTCAGCGTCTGTGATGATTGCAAATGGTGTTACCTCAGAACCTGTTCCTGAAGATGTTGGGATAGCTACGAAGTAAGCTTTCTCTCCCATCTTAGGGAATGTAAATACTCTCTTACGGATGTCCATGAAGTCCATAGCCATATCTTCGAAGTTTGCTTCCGGATGCTCATACATGATCCACATGATCTTAGCAGCGTCCATTGCAGATCCACCACCAAGAGCAATGATTGTATCTGGCTCGAACTGTCTCATCTGGTCAACACCCTTGCGTGCACACTGAAGTGTCGGGTCTGGTGCTACCTCGAAGAAGCATGTATGCTGGATTCCCATTTCATCTAATTTATCTTCGATTGGTTTTACATATCCGTTCTTGTAAAGGAAAGAGTCAGTTACGATAAATGCTTTCTTCTTGTGCATTACTGTTCCAAGCTCATCCAGTGCAACCGGCATAGAACCTTTCTTGAAGTAAACTTTCTCAGGTGTTCTGAACCACAGCATATTTTCTCTCCTCTCTGCAACTGTCTTGATGTTAAGCAGATGTTTTACTCCTACGTTCTCTGATACAGAGTTTCCACCCCATGAACCACATCCAAGTGTGAGAG
>ERZ772819.995-NODE-995-length-23691-cov-7.596590_pt1 | contig 23691 bp, 49 predicted proteins | sample MGYA00580860_ERZ772819 | MGnify/ENA primary metagenome ERZ772819 (study PRJEB29015, sample SAMEA2737683) | human gut metagenome | biome: human gut; feature: human-associated habitat; material: faeces | place: China | collected 2012 ...
CAAACCGACATTGCAAGAGGCTTAGCAGACTTTGCAATAGTAGGATTGCCAGACACAAGTGTAAAAGAATCTAAAGAAAGAATTAAAACTGCAATAAAAAATTCTGGAATAGAATTTCCAAGTAGAAAAATATTAATCAATTTAGCACCAGCAGATATAAGAAAGTGGGGAACAAGTTATGATTTACCAATTGCAATTAGTGTTTTAGGAGCCTTAAAAGAAATTAATAATAAAAATTTAGAAAATACGATTTTTATAGGAGAATTATCACTTGATGGAAAAATAAATCATATAAACGGTGTATTGCCAATGTGTATTGAAGCATTAAATTTAGGAATTAAAAGAGTGATTTTACCAAAATCAAATGAAAGAGAAGCTTTAATTATAAAAGAATTAGAAGTTGTTGCAGTATCAAATTTAAAAGAATGTATTAATTATTTAAATGGAAGAATTCAAATATCAAATGAAAGTATAAATTTAAATGAAATTTTAAATAAATCAGAAAACAATGTATTAGACTTTTCAGATGTTAAAGGACAGGAGAATGTAAAAAGAGCATTAGAGATTTCAGCAGCAGGAGCTCATAATTGTTTGTTAATAGGAAGCCCAGGGGCTGGAAAAACTATGCTTGCAAGAAGATTGCCAACAATATTACCAGATTTAACTTTTGAAGAAGCCTTAGAAATAACTAAAATTCATAGTATATCTGGAAAATTAAATAGTCAAATTGGAATAATTACAAAAAGACCATTTAGAAGTCCACACCATACAATATCTCCAATATCTATGGTAGGAGGAGGTAGAGTTCCACAACCAGGAGAAATAAGTTTAGCACATTATGGAGTATTATTTTTAGATGAATTACCAGAATTTAATAGAAACACACTTGAAGTGTTAAGAGGTCCACTAGAAGATAGATTTATAACAATTTCTAGAGTATATTCATCAGTAAATTATCCAGCAAATTTTATGTTGATAGCAAGTATGAATCCATGTCCGTGTGGCTATTATGGAAGCACAGAAAAAGAATGTACATGTACTAAACAAATGATAGAAAAATATTTAGGAAAAATAAGTGGACCTTTATTAGATAGAATAGATATACATATTGAAGTAAAATCAGTAAAATATCAAAAATTACAACAAAATCAAAAATTAGAAACTTCGCAAATGATAAGAAAAAGAGTAAATTTTGCGAGACAAATACAAAATGAAAGATATAAAAAAGAAAAAATATTTTCAAACTCAGAATTAACACCTAAAATGACTGAAAAATATTGTGAATTAAATAATGTTAGCAAAAAAATGTTAGAAATTGCATTTGAAAAATTAGGATTAAGTGCTAGAGCATATTATAAAATTTTAAAAGTTGCAAGAACAATTGCAGATTTAGAAAATAAAGAAAAAATAGAAGAAAAGCATATTGCAGAAGCAATTCAATATAGAAGTTTAGACAAAAAATATGGAGATAAATTTTAATGAAAATTACAATAGAAGATAAAGAATACCCAGAAAGTTTAAAGCAAATTAAAAATCCACCCAAACGATTATATTTAAAAGGAAATATTAAACTATTAAAAACACCAGGTATTGCAATAGTGGGAGCGAGAAATTGCACACAATATGGAGAAAAAATGGCAAAAAAATTTGCAAAGGAATTAGCAGAATTCGGTATCACGATAATAAGTGGAATGGCACTTGGAATTGACTCATATGCTCATATTAGTACACTTGAAGCAAATGGAAATACTATTGCTGTAATACCAAGTGGACATTCTAATATTTATCCAAAAGAAAATCAAAAACTATACAATCAGATATTAGAAAATAATGGTTTAATAATTACAGAATATCAAGAAAATGAAAAAGCAACTTCAAATAAATTTTTAGAAAGAAATAGAATTGTAAGTGGATTAGCTTTAGGAACATTAGTAGTTGAAGGTGGAAAAAGAAGTGGAACAAGTGTAACAGCAAGACTAACAAGAGAACAAGAAAAATTAGTGTTTTGTATACCATCAAGTTTAGAAAATCCTAAAGGTATTACACCAAATAATTTGATAAAAGAAGGAGCAATTTTAGTTACAAGTGTAAATGATATTATAGAAAATTATAAATATTTAAAATTGAAAAAAACAAAAACTACAAAAAAGAAAATTACTAATACAAATATAAAAGAAGAATATATGGAAATATATAAATTAATACCAACCAATGGAAGTATACACATAAACGAAATAATAAAAAAATCTAATATTCCAATTCAAGATATTAGTTACAAATTAATGATGTTAGAGCTGGAAGAAAAAATAGAAGCCTTGCCAGGTCAAAATTATCGAAAGAGGGTGTGAAATGGAAAAATACAATTACAATTTAGGAAAATTAGGAGAAAAAATAGCAGAAAAATATTTAATAAAAAATAAATATACAATTATCGAAAAAAATTTTTATTCAAAACAAGGTGAAATAGATATAATAGCAGAAGAAAAAGATACAAGAGAAATAGTTTTTATAGAAGTAAAAACTAGGACAAATTCAAAATATGGAAGACCCAAAGATGCAGTAACTATAAATAAAAGAAAACATATGTATAAAACTGCAAGATACTATTTATATAAAAACAAAAATAACAATCAATTTATTAGATTTGATGTTATTGAAATAATAATAAAAGGAAAAAAAGATTGGCTTAATCATATAAAAAATATTGAAGTGGTTGAAGTATAAAACTTGAAATATTCAACAAATTCTAGTATAATAATAAATATTAGAAGGAGAGAGTATGAATAATATTTTAGAAGAAACAAGATTTATAATTAACAAATACAACATAAGAGCCAACAAAAGTCTAGGACAAAATTTCTTAGTAAATGAAAATGTAGTTAGCAGTATAGTTGAATGTAGTAATATAACAAAAGAAGATTTAGTTATAGAAATAGGACCTGGATTAGGTACATTGACAAAAGAATTATTAGAAAAAGCAGGAAAAGTAGTTTGCATAGAATTAGATACAAAAATGCTAAAAATATTAAATGATAGATTTGTATTATACAAAAATTTAGAAATACTAAATGAAGATGTATTAAAAGTAGATTTACATACATTAATAAAAGAACAAAAAGAAAAAGAAAATCTAAAACAAGCAAAAATAGTTGCAAATTTACCATATTATATAACTACACCAATCATAATGAAATTACTAGAAGAAGAATTAGACTTAGAAAGCATAACAGTTATGATACAAAAAGAAGTTGCAGATAGAATAATTGCAATACCAGGAAAGAAAAATACAGGAGCAATAACATACTCTGTATACTATTATGCTGAAACAGAAGCAATATTAGAAGTCCCAAAAGACTCATTTATACCAGCACCAGAAGTCACATCAAAAGTAATAAAATTAAATATAAGAAAAGAACCGCCTGTGAAACCAGAAAGTAAAGAAAAAATGTTTAAAACAATAAAAAATGCATTTACACAAAGAAGAAAAACATTATTAAATTCATTAGTAAATACAAAGATGATAGAAAACAAAACACAGGGAGCAGAAATATTAAAAAAATTAAACTTAAATGAAAATGTAAGACCAGAAGAATTAACATTAGAAAATTTTGCTGAAATTTCTAATAACATATAAAAAATATTTGTAATAAGTATTTGAAATAAATAATAAATATGTTATAATAAAATTGTTATAAAAAAATATAAGGAGGTTAGCATGAATCAAATATTAGTTACAAAAAAACTATATATAACACCAGAATTAAAAAGAAAAAAGAAAATGTATAAATTTGATTTCTTAATATCTATATTTCTAGTATGCATTCTAACATCTTTATATATTTATGCAGAATATGATAGAAATAAAAGTGAAGAAACATCACAGCAAATATTAGAAGATATGAACCAACTATTATCACAAGATGCACAAACAGACACAACAATAGCAAAAGATAATATCTTGTTAGTAGTTTTAGATGATGCAGAAGATAATGGTGAAGACGTAGTTGAAACAGAAACAACAAATAATACAACAACAGTATCAACAGCACCAAGTGTGCAAGCAGAAAAAAAGACAACTGCCAAAGGTAGTACATATACAACAGTTGCAAAAATAAGTATTCCAAAAATAAAATTGAATTATTCTGTTGTACAAGGAGAGACAGGCTCTTTAGAAGAAACAGAAGATTTATTAAAAATTTCACCAGTTAAATATCATGGTGGAAATCCAAATGAAATAGGAAACTTTTGTATTGTAGGACACAATTATAGAAATGAAAGATTCTTTAGTAAAGTTCCAAGTCTGGTAGTTGGAGATGAAATTCAATTAACAGATTTATCAAAAAGAACATTAACATATAAAGTATATGATGTATATACAGTAGATCCAAACGATACAAGTTGTACAACACAAATGACAGGAGGAAAGAAAGAAGTAACATTAATTACTTGTACAAATGACAGTAAATTAAGAGTAGTTGTAAAATGTAAAGAAGTAAAATAATTAATAAAGCAAAACTATTAGCTTATATAAAATAATATTGCTATAGTTTTGTTTTTTATTATAAAAAGTACATAATATAACATATTAGTTTATTTTTAATAAACAGTATCTTCAAAACTTATAAGTTAAATGATATATTATATAAAAAAGATAGGAAGGTGATTATAGTGGCTTTAGACTATAGTGTTATAGGTTCTAGAATTAAACAAGCTAGACTTGCAAAAAATATGACACAAGAAGATTTAGCAGACCAAATTGATATTTCTGTAGCTTTTTTAAGTAGAGTAGAAAGAGGAAATTCTCATATAAATTTAAAAAGATTAAACCAATTATGTGGTTTATTAGATGTAACAGAAGGTTACCTTTTAAATGGTGCATCAAGTAGTTCACAAAATTACTTAGATAAAGAATTTACAGATTTAATAAAAAGTGTTTCACCAGCAAAACAAAAATTAATTTATAACGTAGCAAAAACAATTGCTGAAACTGAAACAGATGAAGAAGAATAATTATAATAATTTTAAAAACAATGTCAAAAACAATGGTAGAATAAATTTACCATTGTTTTTAATTTATAGTTGTACTAGTAGCACCAGTTCCTACAACATCTTCTTGTAGAGAACGCCAAGTATTGCATCCAACAATTCCATCAGCAGATAATCCTTTTGATTTTTGATATGCAATTACGGCATTTTGAGTTCCAGCACCAAAAATACCATCTAATCCATTTGTTCTAAATCCAAGAGTATTCAAATCATCTTGTGCTATACAAACATAATTACTCAAACTACCTCTTTTAAGTTGAGGAAATCCACCAGTGGAACAAGCTGGTTTTCCAAATCTTTTATCAAAAGGTTAATGTTACAAGCATAGAATAAAAATAATCTATGCTTGTATTTTAGGAAATAATTTTAATTTAAAATCATCTTTGTCTTTAGGGGTTATCTTTGTATATTCAACTTTTTCTAATACACTTTTTAAAAGTTCATTTTTCATTTTTATATCATTAGTTTCAAAGTAACTGTCTATGACATTTTCTATTTTAGGAATTAATATTTCTCTATTGTTTTTTTTGGCAATAATCTGCTTTTTTTGGCTTTCTAATTTAATAATATTATTGTTAGTATCTTTTATTTGTTGTTTTAATAGACTTGAACGTTCTATAAATATATCTTTAGTATAAATTTCCTGTTCCAATAAATCATAAGTTTTATTTAATTGTATTTTTAATTTATTTAATTCATTTTTTAAATTTAAAATATTATTTTCAGTTATTTTAAGCAACATTTCGATATCGCTATTATCATTATTAATTATTTTTATTTTATAATCATTTAATAGGATTTTTAAAGATTGTAACAGTTTATTTTCCACAGAATCTATATTGCTTCCTACATTTTCTTTACATTTTCTACAACATATTCTTATATCATTTCTATTTGAATATGTAATTCTTGACAGTGCTCCTCCGCAAAGCCCACATTTTATAATAGAAGCCATAGGGTTTTTTAATGTATAATCAATCTTAGTTCTATTAGTTAAATTTTTTTTTCGTATATTCTGAGCCTTATTCCACATATCCAAATCAATGATAGGCTGATGAAGTCCATCAACATATATTTCATTTTTATTTTCATTTTTTACTCTAACTATATTTCCATTTATTACTTTTTTTATAGTAGCTTTATCTGTATATTTTATTTTCCCTATATATACTGGATTGGTAAGAATATTGGTTATAGTTGATTTAGCAAACGAATTACCTCTACGAGGTTTATAACCTAACCTATCAAGTTCATTGCATATAAATTCTAAACCATTGCCACTACAATATAAATCATATATTGACCTTATCATATTTGCCTCATAATCATTTATTTTTAAAGAATATCCTTTTTGTTTAGGCAACTTATATTTATCATATCCATATGGAGCGGCTGCACCAACATGTTTGCCTTCATTTACACTAGATAATATACCTTCATGAAGTCTTTGATTTATTTTCTTGTATTCCCTTCTGGACATAAATAATCCAAATTCAAAATATTCTTCATCATAATCATTGTTAGGGTCATAAGTTTTTAAAGGTGTAATGATTTTTGTATTTGAATACTGAAAGGCATTAGATACTATACCTTGGTCTAAAGTATTTCCTCTTGCCAAACGCTCTACTTCTACAACTAATACACCTGACCACATACCATTTTCAACATCTGTCAATAATTGTTGCATTACAGGTCTTGCAGAAATAGTTTCTCCAGATACAACTTCTCTATAAAATTTACTAATTTTAATTCCAACAGAATTAGCATAATCTTTTAATCTTTTTTCGTGTCTTGCTAGTGTTTCACCTTGACCATGAGCCTCTGCATCCATATCTTTTCTTGACTTTCTCAAGTATGCACAATAATTTTCCATATTATTATTTATTAAATTTTTCATATAAAAATACCTTCTTTCAAAAATTTTTGTAATCACTTGAAAAAAGGCATTTAATTATGTTATAATAAATAGCATAAAAAGACCTTATTCAAGGATTTTTTATATTGTGAGAAATATGTACCTTGTCGCAAACTTGTAGCATATTTCTCTTATTTTTTAATTTAAATCATGATCTTCTCCATCATAGTGATTTAATGGTCTAAAGCTATCTTCTATAATTTTTCCACAATTACAGCAAATGTCAAATTCATACCAATCATCAAAAGAAGATGTAACTTTTTCAATTTTTTTACATTTGCAAAAATCTTTTTCTTGCATATAAATTCCTCCTAAAATTCTCTTTTTAATTGTTTAACTATTCCAATAATTGTAACTGGTATTGTTTTCATTTCTTCTTTTGTAAATATTAGTGGTTCATAAGCAGAATTTAATGGTTGCAATAAAATACTACTATCACTCTTTTTACCTTTTTTTATTGTTGCTTCATTACCATTTATAATTGCTACAACAATATCGCCATTTTCAAAATCGTTTTGTTTCTTAATAATAACAATATCATCTTCAATAAGAACAGGGGACATTGAGTCACCGTGTACTTTTAAAGCAAAATATTCATTACCATTACCAACCAGCGAAGTTTCAACATCAATAGTACCAATCCAGTTTTCTTGTGCTAAATAATCATAACCAGCCTTAACTGTCCCTAAAATAGGAATAGATGTTACTGGATTTCCTAAGCAGTCTATTTCATTTTCATCTAAACACATTAAATATGATGGAGCAACATCAAAATATTTAGCAAGTTTTTCTATTGAACTTCTTTTTAAATTTTCAACTAATCCTTTTTCATATTTCATAATAGTAGGTTTAGTGACATTTATAATTTTTCCTACTTCTTCTTGTGTAGCTCCTTTTTTTAATCTTAGTTCTTTTAATCTTTCTCCCATATTCATAATAAAAACCTCTGTAATATAATATTATAATTTTATAATAACATATAAAGTTACTGAAATCAATATATTTACAAAAAATATTTAAAATAATTTAAAAAAAATAAAAAAAATTTTAAAAAATAAATTGACAAGTTATTTTATTAGTGATAATATACGAGTAACTTAAAAAGTTACAAAAAGAAAAGAGGTGTAAGTATGAATAAAACAGCATTAAGAATAAAAATGCTCGCAAATAATGATACAGGAATAACATTATCAAAAGCATTAAATATGTCAGAAACCACATTATCAGCTAAAATAAATGGAAAAGCTGAATTTACAAGAAACGAAATTGCTAGAATAAAGGAAAGATATAATTTAAATCCAAAAGAAATTGATAATATTTTTTTTACACTATAAGTAACTTAATAAGTTACACGAATAAAAATGCGACAAGGTACAAAAAAGAAAGGAGGACAAGCAATGTGAATAAGCATATAAAGAGGTGGTTACAAAATGACAATAAAAGAATTTAAATTAGGAAGTACAACTATTGAAGTAGACAATACATATTTTCCAGAAACAAAAGAAGAAAATGAAAAAGTTTATAAAGATTTTAACAAAATAGGATGCGAAATTTTAAGAAAATTAGAGAATTGAACGAAAGTAGGTGAAAACAAATGAAAAGAACATGGAAGAACTTTAAATTAGATAAAAATAAAGTATATATGAGAATAGGACAAGCAGTAGTATATAGCAGTTTATATATAGCAACATTAGTATTTAGTTATTTAATGTTTTTAAGTGGGACAACATATTAGGAGGGAAAGATGGAAAAAAACAATTTTCAACAAAAGCAAGAATTAGAGAGACAAAAGTTGATAATGGTAGAATTACCAAATTTAATACAAAGAATTTTACATTTGTCAATGATACCTTGCCCAATAAGTGAAGAAATAGTAAAGTTAAATATTAGTGAAATTAAAAAAATAACCAATGCAGAATGTGAGGCTACATTAAGTTATTTAGAAAAATTAATTAAATCCTAATTGTTTAGAAATTAGATTAGCGATAATTTGTGAAGAAACATCTGCAATAAAGTTAATTGAAGTTGATTTGAATTTTGATAAAACATTTTTAGTATCATTCCAAACAGAGTCATCACGAATATTATCTAAAAACTGATGCCCTTTGAAGGTAATTGATTCAACCATTATTATACGGCGTTCAGAATAATTCCAACATATTTTAGCATTTAGATATTCGGCTTCAATAAGTTTATCAGCAGTATACATTAGAGTTTCTTTACTATAAGACTTTATTTTTAAATTATTAATATTTAATTGCCCATTATAAGTTAAATTATTCTCTAAATATAATAATAAATCTCTAATACATTCGTGGTCTAATTTCAAAGTAATCACCTCCATTTGGAGAGATTATACAATAATTTACAAAATTATACAAGAAAGGAGTTGAAAGAGATGTTTAGAAAAACAAAAGAATTACAAAGCTTAGTAAATGCAAGTAGAAAAAATCTAAAAGATGCAGAAAGAAAAGTAGAAGATAGAAACATATTAATTGCAGATTTACAAAAGAAAAATGAAGAATTAACAAACGAAAATTTAGCAGTACACGAAGAAAATAAAGATTTAAGATTTGAAAATGATGAACAGAAAGAATTAATAGACAGAATAAAAAGAATAGCAACTTCAAATTCATATAACAATAAAAAAGCTATTTTATGCAAAATAAAAGAACTAATTTCAGATGCCGAAAACCAAAATTAGTTCTAAAAAATCACTTAAATATATGAATTTCTATTGTTATTATAGCATTTTTGGCAGTAGAAATCAAGAGGAGAATAAAATGGAAACATTAGAACAATTAGAAAATGCATATTTTATTTTAGAAATGCAAGATAAATGGGACAGTGAAGATTATAGATATGCAAACGAATTAAAGGAAAAAATTAAAAAATTGAAGGGAGAAAATTAGATGATTAAAGACTTAATAGAAGTAAAACAGTTGCCTGTAATAGAGGAACAACTAAAAAGTGTGAGTGCAGTTATAGAAGAAAGAGTAAAAAATGCAACTAATCTAGTATGTACAGAAGAATCAATAAAAACAATAAAAGAAATAAGAGCTGAATTGAATAAAGATTATAAAGAATTTGAAACAAAAAGAAAATTAGTAAAAGAGCAAGTATTAAAACCTTACAACGATTTTGAGATTGTTTATAAAGAATGCATATCTGATAAATTTAGAAATGCAGATTTAATCTTAAAAGGAAAAATAGACAATGTTGAAAATGAATTAAAAGCAAAGAAAGAACAAGAAGTAAAAGATTATTTTGAAGAATATAAAACAGCTAATAATATTGATTTTATTACATATGGACAAGCAAGAATAAATGTAACATTATCAGCAAGTATGAAAAGTTTGAAAGAACAAGCAAAACAATTTATAGACAAAATAACAGATGATTTAAAACTAATTGAAACACAAGAACATAAAGCAGAAATATTAGTTGAATATAAACAGACATTAAATGTATCACAAGCAATAACAAGTGTAACAAATAGATTTAAGGTTGTTGAAGAAGAAAAGAAAAAAATAGAACAGGAAAAAGAACTTCAAGAATTTGTTGTAGATACTGCAAAAGAGTCAGACAAGTATATTGAACAAACGGTATTAAATGCACCAGCTATAGAAGAGAAACAAGAAGAAATATTAACATTAAAGTTTACAGTAAAAGGAACAAGAACAAAGTTAAGAGAATTAAAACAATTTTTAGAAAATGGGGGATATGATTATGAGTAATGAAGCACAAAAAAATAATGAATTAATGGTCAAATTTGATATTGATGGAAATGAAATTAAATTAACACCAAGTATAGTACAAGAATACATAGTAGGAACAGATGCAAAAATAACTAATCAAGAATTTAAGTTATTTACAGAACTTTGCAAGGTTAGAAAATTAAATCCATTTTTAAGAGAAGCCTATTTAATTAAATATAAAGCAGGAGTACCAGCGCAATTAGTTGTAGGAAAAGATGCAATACTTAAAAGAGCTGTATTAAATCCAAATTATGATGGAATGGAAAGTGGAATTATAGTTCAAAAATCAGATGGAACAGTAGAAGAAAGACAAGGAACATTTAAGTTAGGAGATGAACAACTTGTAGGTGGTTGGGCTAGAGTATTTAGAAAAGATTGGTCACACCCTACGTATTCAAGTGTAAGCTTTAATGAAGTAGCACAAAAAACAGGACAAGGTCAATTAAATTCTAACTGGAATAATAAAGGTGCAACAATGGTAGAAAAAGTAGCAAAAGTAAGAGCATTAAGAGAGACATTTGTTGAAGATTTAGCAGGAATGTATGAAGCCGAGGAAATGCAACAAGAAATTCCGCAACAAGAACCTATTGAAATACAATCAGAAATAGAAGAACAAACAGAAGAAACAAAAGAGGTATCAATGAATGAATTATAAAATTATATCAAGTTGCAGTACAGGAAATGCAACAATAATAAAAGACATAATTTTAATTGACTGTGGAGTTACTTTTAAGAAATTAGAGAAGTATTATAAGAAACTAAAAATAGTACTTCTTACACACATACATTCAGACCACTTTAAAAAAGAAACAATTAAGAAATTGGCACAAGAAAGACCAACATTAAGATTTGCTTGTTGTGAATGGTTATTAAAATCACTTTTAGAATGTGGAGTTGAAAGAAAAAATATAGATGTACTTCAAATTGGCACTAAATACGATTATAAACTATTTAAAATTGTACCAATTAAATTATATCATGATGTACCACAATGTGGCTATAGAGTGTTATTTGATGATTATAAAGTAATCTATATGACAGATACAAAAACAGTTGAGGGAATAAGTGCTAAAAATTATGATTTGTATCTTGTTGAAGGTAATTACGATGAAGATGAGATAGAAGAAAGAATAAAAGAAAAACAACAAGACTGCAAATATGTATATGAATTTAGAGCAAAAGACAGCCATTTAAGTAAACAACAAGCAAGTGAATTTCTATTGAATAATATGGGAGAAAATTCAGAGTATGTTTTAATGCACCAACATATAGAGAGGTAATTATGATAGGAACAAGTAATAAAATAATAACTTATTTACTAGAACAAGCAAAAGATAAACAGTTTGAAATAAAAGAATATAGACCTAAAAGAAGTCTAGATAGTAATGCTTATTGTTGGGTACTATTAGGAAAATTACAAGATAAATTACATATACCAAAAGAAGATATATACAGAGATTTAATAAAAAATATAGGTAGTTTTGAAATTATACCAGTCAAAAATGAAGCAGTAGAAAGATTTAGACAAGCTTGGAGTAACCACGGACTAGGCTGGGTAACAGAAACAATGAAAAGCAAATTAGAACGGTTTTACAAATGTAATTACATATTATGGGTCTAGTGTTTATAACACGACAGAAATGAGCAAATTAATTGAATTAATAGTACAAGAATGTAAGCAGTTAGATATAGAAACAAAATCAGATGCAGAAATAAATAGTTTATTAGAAAGCTGGGGTAAAAATGAGCAAAAGAAGTAAAGCTTGTGAAATATCACAGAAAGTAAAAGAAATAGTATGGAACAGAGATAAACATAAATGTATTTATTGTGAAAGATATGTTCAAAAAACTTGTGCAAATGCACATTATAAAAAAAGAAGTCAAGGAGGGTTAGGGATTCCAGAGAATATTGTTACATTATGTCCAGAATGCCATTATCAGGAAGACCATGGATTAAATACACAACTATATGAAGATTACATAGAAAACTATTTAAAAGGCATTTATGGAGCAAACTGGAACAAAGAAAAATTGATTTATAAAAAGTATTAGGAGGAAAAGAAAATGGCTAATAAAAATGAAATAGTAATAAGTATAGATGAATATAAAGAATTATTATTAAAGGATAAACCTAACAATAAAGATACAATGTTGTTAGATAGAATTAAAACATTATTATATGAACATGTAAAATACGAAAAGGACTGGGATGGCAATATAACAATAGATTTTAAACATAATAGCAAATTCTGCGATGAATTAATAACAACTATAAAAGTAATAGACAAAGAATTTTACAAGGAAATGCTTAAATTTGTTTGTGATGAAAAAGCTAAAAAAGATGCTGAAAAATCAAAAATGGAAAAAGCAAGAGCAATAAAAGATATAGATAAATAATATGACAGCAGGGCAATGACAAAAACGTTGCCCTTATATTGTACGAAAGGAGAAAACAATGGCAGAAAGAAGAATGTTTGCAAAAACAATAATAGATAGTGATGCCTTTCTTGATATGCCACATACAACTCAATTATTATATTTTCATTTAAGTATGAGAGCAGATGATGATGGATTTATAAATAATCCAAAAAACATAATGAGAATGATAGGTTGCAAAGATGATGATTTAAAAATATTACTAACTAAAAAGTTTTTATTACCATTTGAAAGTGGTGTAGTAGTAATAAAGCATTGGCAAATACATAATTACATACAAAAAGACCGATATCATGAAACAAAATATAAAGAAGAAAAAGCAATGTTACAACTTGATGAAAATAAAGCTTATACATTAATGGATACAAAATGTATACAAGATGTATCCAAAATGGATACCCAGGTTAGAGATAGGTTAGAGTTAGGTAAGGATAGTATAGAGTTAGATAATAATATACCAGCTTCCGAAGAAAAATCTTCTACAGCTTCTGCAAAAGCCAACAAGCACAAATATGGAGAATATAAAAATGTATTGTTGAAAGATGAAGAATTGCAGAAACTACAGAAAGAATATCAAAATTGGCAAGAACTTATAAAATATCTTGATGAGTACATTGAAATGAAAGGATACAAAGCAAAATCACATTATCTATGTATAAAAAAATGGGTTGTAGATGCAGTAAAAAAAGAAGATTTAAAAAATCCTAAAAAAGAAAAAGATACAAGCAAGGTGGTGGATTTTTAGATGAATAAAGATGAATTTAAAAGACAAATATCAAAAATTCAAACAGCATATAACAAGATATTTACAAAAGAAGAAATGACAGTTTGGTATGAAGAATTTAAAAATACAGATAAAACAGAATTTGAAACAGCTATTGAAAGAACAATACAAGAAGTTAAATTTATACCAAAGATAGCAGATATAAGAGCAAGAATAGCAGTAAATCCAATAGATTATTATGTGAAAGACCCACGAAGAAATTTATATAAAAATCTAGAGTGGGGAGAATTTATAAATTAAAGGAAGTGAAAAACGAATGAAGATAACACAAAAAGATAGAATTATAAATTATATTAGACAATTTGGAAGTATAACAAGTTGGGAAGCATATCAAGATTTAGGAGTAATGCAGTTAGGAGCAAGAATAGACCAACTAAAAAAAGATGGTTATGAATTTACAACAGAATGGGTGCAAAAGAAGAACAGATTTGGAGAAGAAGTAAGCTTTAAAAGATATTATTTATCGGATATGGTAGCAAAGAATATGAATCATATTCCAAGAATTTAGGAGGTAGTTATGAAAATAGTAATTAATGCACAATATGGTGGTTTCGGCTTATCTAAGTTGGCAATAGAAGAATATTTAAAGTTAAAGGGGAAAAAATCATATTTTTATAGTACAGAATGTGATGGCAAAAAAATATATTATAAAAAAATAGATAGTTCATTTAAAGAAGATATATTTACACTATGTTTTACAAAAGACCTCGGAGAAATTATTAACGGAGAAGAAATATCAGAATACATATGGGAAAAACATTGTTTCTCTGCAAAAAAAGTAAAACGAACAGATGAAGATTTAATAAAAGTTGTTGGAAAATTAAAAGAAAAAGCAAACACAATATGCTCTAAATTAAAAGTAATTGAAATACCAGACGACGTAGATTATGAAATTGAAGAATATGATGGCAACGAATGGATATCTGAAAAACATAGAACTTGGGCATAAAAGAGGACTAGCTTATGAAATATAATTATCCACCGTTAGAACGGTAAATGTGTAAAGTGTATAGGTTGCAACAGACTTGAAAACGATAACTTCAAAGGAATTTGGAGATGTGAAAATTACATAGAAAAGGAGCAAAAGAAAAGTGAACAAATACAGAAATAAAAAAGTAATAGTAGAAGATTATGTATTTGACAGTATAGCAGAAAGCAAAAGATATAAAGAACTAAAACTATTATTGAAAGCTGGAGAAATACAAGACTTACAATTACAACCAAGATTTTTGCTACAAGATAGTTTCAAGAAAAATGGTAAAACTTTTAGAAAGATAGAATATATAGCAGATTTTCAATATATAGAAAATGGCAAAACAATAGTAGAAGATGTTAAAGGAATGCAGACAGATGTATTCAAATTAAAACATAAAATATTTGAAAAAGTTTATCCAGATTTGGAATTAAGAATAATTAAATGAAAGGAACATAAGAGATGATAGAAGTAAACGAATATGTGAGAACAAAAAATGGAATTATTGATAAAGTTATAAATTCTAATTTTTATATGAGCATATATGTAGAATGTGAAAATGGACTTCATTTAATAGAGAACATAGTAAAACACAACAAAATAATATCAGAAGTTGTAGAAGTAGGCGATTACGTAAATGGAAAATTAATACATAAGATAGATAAAGGACCAAATTATTGTTATTTATATTACGGTAATTGCAAAACATTTGTAGATTATCAAATAAAAACAATAATAACAAAAGAAATTTATATGGCTAATTGCTATAAAGTAGGAGGAGAAGAATAATGAACTTAAAAGAAGCTATTAAAATACACAATGAATTATACAACAAAGAAGAAATAAAAAAATATTGTGAAGCACTGCATATAGTATGTGAAAAAATGCAAAATTGCAAACCTAAAAAAGAATATTATAAGTCATCTATAATTAATGATTATTATATAGAACATCCTTATATGGAATTAACAATAAGTAATGGAAAAGCAGTTTATAGAAGGCATAAATATAGTTGTTCAAGTGAATCTAAAGATAAAAAAATAAGGAGTAATTATTGTTTGAGTCTTTGTAGATGTAATAGAGAGGAAATAGAAAAATTTATAGAAAGAGAAATAGTAAATGATAATTTAAAAGTAGGAGGAGAAGATGAATAGAGAAAAATTAGATTTATTTAATAAAAAAAAGATAAAAAAGTTAGAACAAGAAAATTATGAACTTCATAGCGATATAGAAGGATATATAAAAAATGAACGAATTTGGAGTAAACAAATAGATAATTTAGAAAAAGCATTAACTAATACAATGCAAGAAAATCAAAGATTATTAGATTGGGTAATGAACATATTAAAAGAATTTGGAACAGTAGAAATTGGAGATAGACAACATATAGAAATACCGATACATAAACAAAAAATATGTAGTGTTTATGATAGAAATTACATGGGCGTTTTTGAAAAAGAACGAATAGAAATACCTTCAATAACAATAGTAAAAATGGGATAGGAGGAGAATAGATGTGCTAAAAATAAGAGATGATGTAGATTTAAAAGAACTTGAGAAATATTATGATTTTAAATATTTTGATGATTGTGGACAATATAAATTTACTGAAAGAAATATTGATGGTGCAACTTATATTTATATAAATGTATGGAATAGAAAAATTGAGTATAGACAAGATAAAACAAGTGATAATCAGTGTTTAGAAAAATTATATGATTTAATCAAAGCAAATTTAGTGATAAAGGAGTAAAGATGTATTATTGTTTATTTGAACAAAGTGGAACATTTAAAAATGAATTTAAAAAGCTTCGGATATGAAGCAATAGATTATGATATACAAAACGAATTTAAAGAAACAGATGTAGTAATAGATTTATTTAAAGAAATAGAAAAAGCATATAACAAAGAAGAAAGCATATTTGATAACATAACAGAAAAAGATACAATATTAGCCTTTTTCCCATGTATAAGATTTGAAAATCAAATTGAAATGCACTTTAGAGGAACTTGTGCAAGTTTGAAGAAATGGACGGATGAACAAAAATTAGAATATGATTTAAAATTACATAAAAAATTAGATTTAATGTATGAAACAATAACAAAATTAGCAATAGTGTGTATAAGAAAGAAAATACCATTAATAATAGAAAATCCGTATTCAACAACACACTATTTAGTGAAATATTGGGCAATACCAAGTAAGGTAATAGACAAAGACAGAACACTTAGAGGAGATTATTTTGAAAAACCAACGCAGTATTGGTTTATAAACTGTGAGCCCCAATATAACATGATTTTAGAGGCATATTCTTGGAATAAAAAGAAAATTATTAACAATACAAGTAATAAAACAGAAAGAAGTTTGATATCAAAAGAATATGCAAATAGATTTATAAGAGAATTTATATTAGATGCAAAGGAGTAAATAAGATATGAAAATATTTAAAAATATAGATGAAAAATTTGAAGACATAGGATTTAAAAAGGTAAAAGATGACAAATATTCAGTTACATATGAAAGATATAATGGAAAGTATAAATACATGCAAGTATTAGATATTTGCCACAAAAAAAGTGGTAAACATATTATACAAAGTTATGATAAAGATTTGTTTGATAGAAATGGAATAGGCAATACTGGTGTTGGCTTAACATATTATGAAACAAAATTAGCATTAAAAAAGATGAAAAAGAAAAAATGGCACAAATAATTTAGGAGGTGTTTTAAGTGAAAGAAAATAGTATAGAAGAAGATATAAAAATAGTTGAAAATTATCTAGCAAATAGTGCTATAAATGAAATAGACAGTAATTTTTTTAAAAATGGTGGTTGGGAAACAGTAGATTTAGAAATACCAAAATCTATGCAACATATTTTATCAGATTATAAAAGAGTATTAAAAGAGAATGAAGAATTAAAAAATGATTATGAAAATTTAAGTAATAGTGTAGTAGTTAAAAATCATTGTATAAAAAACAGTATTCCAGTTTCTTTAGTAGAAGAAATGATAGAAGAATTAGAACAAGAACGAACTTTAAAATACGATAATTACATGGGGTATAAAATTGAAAGTAGAGAACAACAAGATATTGATAAAAAAGTACAAATTTTACAAGAATTATTAGAAAAGAGGAAATAGAGATGAACGGAAATGATAATGGATTCATAAAAAATAGAAATAAAGAAAAACAAAGACAAAATAATGTAAGAGAATATCAAAGAAAATTCTTAAATAAAAAAATGAAAAGAGGTAAATAAAATGAGTGCTGATGAGATGTTTGAAAAGCTGGGTTTTTTAAAAATTATAGATAACGACACAGAGATTAAATATTGTTATATAAACACTATAATGGGCGATAAAGTAGAACATACAATACAAATTGCTAAAGTAGGGAAAATAGTATTTTCATATAGAAATGATAAAAATCATCAAGTGATGGGATTGGAAAAAAAGGAACTACAAGCAATAAATAAGAAAGTAGAGGAATTAGGATGGATGAAATAACTTTTTATTCTTATAGATATAATGGTGGTGGAACTAAAAAACAAATATATATAACAATAAATTGCAAAAACAAATCATTTAGAACAAATGAAAATGAAAGTGGATATAGCACATTAAAATATGGTTTTTCTAATTTTGAATTAAAAGATTATTCTGAATTACAAGAACTAGAAAGATGCTTAAAATATGAAGGATTTAAGGAAGAAAAAAAGGAGGACTAACATATGACAAAAGAACAAGAAGAAGCAATAGAATATTTTAAGAAACATATAAAATATTTTGAAGAACAAATCAAATTTATAGAAGCAACAGATTGTGATTATTATGATGAAGAACTTGAATTATATCAAAATAGAGTGAAGCAGTTTAATACAGTTTTATCTATGCTAAAAGAAAAAGACAAACAAATAGATAAATTAAAGAAACATAATGATAAATTATTAAGAAAATTAAGAAACAGAGTAAAAGAAGTTAAAAAATTAGAAAAATATAGTCTATATAAGGAAGAATTTTCAAGATTAAACAAGCAATTACAAAATAAAGACAAAATAATAGATTTAATGGCAAATCATATAGCAACAAGTGATAGTGACTTATGCGAGTATTTAGATATAACAACTAAATGTAAATATTATGCAGGAGACAATGAAAAAACTTGTGATAACTGTATAAAACAATATTTTGAAAATAAAGCAAAAGAATTATTAAATAAATAAAAGAGCATACTACATCTAAAGAGAATCTAAAGAGGTGTAGTATGCAAGATAAAGAAATAATTCAGAAGTGGAAAGCAGGACTAAGCAAGAATCAATTAGCAACAATGTATAAAAGACAATATAATCAAGAAATAAAGATAATAAGATCAAGTGTAAGACACAGACATGATGGAAGATACATAAGCAATTATGAAGCATTAGCTTATGTAGAAAGAGTAATATATAAATATTTGAAAGAGAGGTAAAAATATATGAAATCTGAAAAAGGTATAATAGAAATATTTGTAATTGGAATTGTTGTAATTTTATTCATAATACTATGTAGTGTAATTTGGATTACAATAAAAGAAGAAAAAGATTATGGAATAAAAGAAGGACAAGTTATTGATAAAAAATATCATTCAGCATACACAACAATGATGAGTTGTGGAAAATCACTAATACCACAATATCATCCAGAAAGTTATAGAATACAGATTCAAAAAGAAATCGACGGAAAAATAAAGTCAATATGGGTAACCGTTGACAGAGATACATATCATAAAATAAATTTAGGAGATTATTATAACGGAATGGAGTGATACAAATGACAATAAATCATATATACAACATAGTAATAGACACAATGAAAGAATTAGAGAATATAAACTTATTAGACATAACAAAAAGAAAACAAAATCAAACACAATTAAATAGAGCATATAAGATTTTAGATGACTTAAAAGATGAATTAATAAGAGAAAATATAAAAAGGAGGCACACTAATGAATAAAGACTTTTTAGACAAAATAGAAAACACCAATAACGAACTAGAAAGACTAAAACAAAGATTAAAAAAAATAGAAAATAAAGAATGCACAGTAATAAAAGATAGTGTACAAGGAAGCAGTACAAGTTATCCATACATAAAACATAATTGTGTAATAGAACGGTGTAGAAATACCAAAAAATGCTGGACTAAAAAGAAAATACAAAAAGATGATAAAAGACAAAACATATAAACTAGATAAAATGAGATTACAATTAGAGTATGAGCTAAATTATGTACAAAATGCAGAGTTAAGAGATATAATAAGATACAGATATAATGATAATAAAACGTGGTTACAGATAATGTTTTTAATGAACTATAATTCAGAAGAAAAAGCAAGAATAAAATTAAAAAGATATTTAGAAAAAAATTAAAATGTACGTTTTGTACGGTTAAAAAATGATAAAATATTATTAATGAGAAGTGTAATCGTTCAGAAATGGACAAGCCCAAGATTACTAAAGTATTAGTTACAAATAGTTTGTGTGTATAAGAGTAGATGTTTTAAATGTCTATTCTTTTTTATTATGTTATTACCAGTATGCTAGGTAACTGATAATATAGATTAGCTGTTTGCACTTTGTTTATAATAAACCCCTTAAAATTATTATTACAGAACTTTCCTAGCGAGTTCTAATATCTAGGTTAAGTCTTGATGGTAAGATGCGGGTCTTGGACACCTGAGATTGAAGGTTCGACTCCTTCAACCTAGACCAGGACAGTTATAAAGGTATGTCGGAAATAAAATCCTTGGAGTGGCTTTGCGGGTGGACTATAAAGTATCCGCACATATTACTTTTTATAGGTAGTACGAAGTATGTAAACATATATAGCAGAATGGCAAATAGTAGCTGTTCAGTTCTAGAGTGCAATTATATATAACTTACATATTTCGTAGTGTTTATAAAATAGTATGTAGTGATATAAATAAAATTCTGGGAACAGGGGGTTGTAAATCTGAGGAAATACAACTCTTCATATCATTACATAGTGTTTTATAAACAAAAAAGGAGATGTACATATGACTAATCAAGAAAGAATAGAAAAGTATAAAAAAGAAAACTGTAGCAAATGTACAAAGAATATAGACTGCAAAATAATAAGAAGAGTAGATGGCAAATTAACATGCACAGAAGAGGAATAGAATATGAAAGATATTAACTATGCAAATTGCATGAAAAGAAGATGCGAACAATGTAAGTATTACGATTATTGTTTTAGATATAGACCTGAACCAAAAAAATTTCAAGAGGTAAAAAATGAACATAAATAAAAATATAAACAAACTATTATATGCCTTATCCATAAAAGGACAAATATACAAAATAAATAGTTTTCAATTTTATAGTGAAAAGAATAGTAAATACTGTACTAAATATCAAATATTAAAAAAAGAACAAGTAGAAATATACAATGAAGAAACAAACGAATATGAATCACAAGACAGATATAGACAAAAAGAAGAATGTTATAGCAAAGTAGATATAATGAAATATTTAATAGAAGAACACAGAAAAGGAAGTGAGGCAGATGGAAGATGAAAAAATAGAAGAAGAATACAATTTATTGACAGAGATGCAAAAAAGATTTATTGATTATTACATAGAAACTGCAAATGCAACAGAAGCTTGTAAAATGGCTGGCTATAAAGGAAAAAATCTTAATAGAATAGGTTCACAAAACTTGTCAAAACTAGACAAATTTATAAAGATAAAACTTCAAGAAAAAGAAAAACAAAGAATAGCCTCACAAGATGAAGTATTACAATATTTAACAAAAGTAATGCGAGGGGAAGAAAAAGACCAATTCGGATTAGATGCTTCATTACAAGATAGAACCAAATGTGCAGAATTACTTGGAAAAAGATATGGTACATTTAAAGAAAAAGTTGAAGTTGCTGGAAATATACCAGTGGTGATAACAGATGATATTACAGAATAAAATAATAAATAAAAATACACAGCAACAAGTAAATAACATATCATTACAAAGTATAGTTGGAAAAGGTTATGCAGAGTATTGGCATTGCAAATGTAGATATAGAGTATGCAAAGGTTCAAGAGCGAGTAAAAAATCAAAGACAACAGCATTATGGATAATAAGTAACATGATGAAATATAAAGAAGCTAATACACTTGTAATTAGAAAAACATTTAGAACGTTAAAAGACAGTTGCTTTACAGAATTAAAATGGGCAATACACAGATTACAAGTAGATAGTTTTTGGGAAATAAAAGAAAGCCCATTAGAAATGACATACAAACCTACAGGACAGAAAATATATTTTAGAGGATTAGATGACCCATTAAAAGTAACCTCAATATCAGTAGATATTGGTGTTTTATGTTGGTTATGGATAGAAGAAGCATACGAAATAACAAAAGAATCTGATTTTGATGTAATAGATGAAAGTATAAGACGGAGAAGTACCAGAGGGATTATTTAAACAAATAACAATAACATTAAATCCTTGGAATGAACATCATTGGATAAAGAAAAGATTTTTTGATGTTAAAGATGATGATATATTAGCAATGACAACAAATTATCTTTGTAACGAGTGGCTAGATGAAGCTGATAAAAAAGTATTTGAAAGAATGAAGAAAAATAATCCTAGAAGATATCAAGTTGCAGGATTAGGTAACTGGGGTATAGTCGATGGATTGGTTTATGAAAATTGGAAAGAAGAAAAATTCGAATTAAATACAATAAGAAATCTAGATAGTGCTTTTGGGTTAGATTTTGGCTATACAAACGACCCAACAGCACTATTTTGCGGTGCAATAGATTTAAAAAATAAAAAGATTTATGTATATGATGAAATCTATCAAAAAGGAATGAGTAACAAAGCAATATATGAAGAAATAAACAAAATGGGTTACTCAAAAGAAAAAATAACAGCAGATAGTGCAGAGCCAAAATCAATAGATGAATTAAGAGGATTAGGATTAAGACATATCACAGGGGCATTAAAAGGAAAAGACAGTATAAACAATGGTATTCAATTCATACAAGACTTTGAAATAATAATACATCCTAGATGTGTGAATTTTATAACAGAAATAAGCAATTACACTTGGGATGAGGACAAGTTTGGAAATAAAATAAACAAACCAATTGATGATTTTAACCATTTAATGGATGCAATGAGATATGCAGTAGAAAAATATATAAATCAAAAGAAATTACAATTCGGTTATATAAAACCAATATAGGAGGAAACAAAAATGATACAATGGAATCCAGAAACATTAGAAGATGCAAATAGTGTTGCACAAATATTAATGTTAGCAGATAAAGAGTGGAATGCAAGGAAACAACTATATGAAAGAATAAGAAGAAAAACAAATAATTCAGAATTAGTAAGTATAAATGATGAAAAAATAAAAGTAGCATTTGAAAATTATATAAATTCAATGGTAACAGGTTATTTTGCAGGAAAAGCACCAGTATATGATGTTGAAAAAATATCTGATCCAACGAAATTAAATATAATAAAAAAGTTATTGAACAAAGTATTTAATGCAGATACAAATAAAGATGAAGAATTGAAAGTATTAATAGATTATATAAGTAAATATAACGATGATGCAACAGAATTTTTTGATTTGGCATTTGACTATTTTGGAATGAGAGGCTGTTATGAAGTATTATACGAAAACGAAGATAATGAAATAGTATATACAAAGCAAAGTGCATTAAATACAATAGGAATATTTGATTATTCAACACCAGTAAAACAAA
>ERZ772819.1023-NODE-1023-length-23232-cov-10.966562_pt1 | contig 23232 bp, 23 predicted proteins | sample MGYA00580860_ERZ772819 | MGnify/ENA primary metagenome ERZ772819 (study PRJEB29015, sample SAMEA2737683) | human gut metagenome | biome: human gut; feature: human-associated habitat; material: faeces | place: China | collected 2012 ...
AAAAAAGAAAAGACTGTTGAACAAAATATTTTTATATACTTTGTCAACAGTCTGAGAAATAAGTATAAATACTTATTTCCCATTTTTATATTCTTCTAAGGCTATTGCAACTTGATCTGGGCAAGATGTCCCTCTTCCTGCACAATCAATTCCTTTTAGTAATTTTATAACCTCATCTATATTTTTACCCTCAACAAGTCTTGCAACACCTACAGTATTTCCAGGGCATCCTCCAACAATTTTTAAGCTTTTTATTATATCATTTTCTATCTCAAAAATCATTTGCATTGAGCAAACTCCTTCTGGTGTATAAGTATATGTCATTTTTATCACCTCTATATTAATATACCAAAAAATCGACATTTTATCAAGAAGTTAAACCAATTTTCTATATTATTCCAATAAAAATCATCTTTTTCTCTATATTAAAATTATCCCAAAATCTTCCTTTCTTATTCTCATTAAATCTTAAAATATATTTATCTAAATCCAAAAAATATATATTAGAGCTCTTACATATTTTATAATTTTTATTTAAAAATTTGATATTAAACTTCTTTTTATAATTATAATACTTGCTTTTATATTCTGTTATAGTTGCTTTTTTATTATAATACTTTCCATTTTTCACCTTATTTGTTAAATTTTTTTCCTCACAAAAATACCAATAACAAAATATAGTTTCTTGGACTTTTTCCTTATTTATAATTTTTAGATATATTTCACGCTTTATATTTGTTTCTAATACCACTTCCACTTTCATAAGTCTAAAATTATATTCTGATATCTTTTTTAGCCTTTCTATTCCTTTAAATTTTATTTCTTTAATTTTACAATTTAAAGTATTTTGAAGAATATTTTTTATTGCAAGAGTATTTTTTTTACTTCTTAAAATATTTTTTTTGTTATTTTGCAATTAAGCTCCTTCCTACTACTCTATTTTTTCCTCTTTCCAATATTTTTCTAACAACTCATCTAATTTTGATATTTTACTAAACTTTTCTTTTGATAATTGAATTAATTTTAAATTTTGTCCCTGAAAATAACCAATCCACGCTTCTTCCTTTTTGATATTCGATAAATTTAGCATTTTGAATTTAGGTAATTCTATTACATGCATTTCCATAGTTTCTAAAATATTATCATCTATTATATTAGTTTTAATTGAAATTTTTCTGTGATAATTATATGAGCTAAAATAATTAAAATCTAGAATATTAATTGTAACAGTTTTGGCAATTTTTCTGTTATCATTATATGTTATCTGGTTTGTATGTACTCTTGCATAATATAAAAACATTTTATTTTGAACGTAATTTCCATCTATTATTTGAATTCCAACATTTAATTCTTCATCTTCTGTTTGTATTCTTACTTCTACTATTCCCATACTGTAATATGTAGTACTTGAATAGTATTTGTTTTCTTTTGGATTATTTAAGGTAATGTTTTTTATTTTTACTTTTAATATAGTTTCAATGAAATCTTTTAAGATATCTAAACAATTATTTGAATTTAAAATTTTACTTAATACTAAATTACTTTTTGATACAAATTTTCTATTCATAAAAAAATTTTTAGTGCACTAAATAAAGTAATACCTCCTTTTCATATAAATTAAATTTTGGGGTAAATTGATTAAGATTTAAAGTTAACTTTAGATTTGTAACATCTTTTGATTTAATTCTTTGAAAAAAAATTTGTTACGATTAAATTATATAATTCTGTTTTTAGTATACTCCCTAAAAATTTTATTTGTCAATCCTTTTTTAGTATAATTTCATACATTTCATCGCAAATTTCGACATTTTAAAAATTCATAAGTAAAATTTAATCTTTTTTAAACAATTATAGATTAAAATTATATTTTCTTGAAATTTTAAATTTTTTCACATAAAAACCAAATAAAAAATATTAAAAATCAAATTCTAACTTTAAAAATAATCAAACTAGAAATTTTTTTATTAATTTCTGTAACAATTATTTGAACAATAAAATTTTATTTTTAGTACTTTTTATTCGATTTATCTATATATTTTTAAATTATCTTCTCTAATTTTTTTACTACATTATTTATACTTTTTTCAGGTGTTGATGCTCCTGCCATAATTCCAACTACAGTTAATTGTTTTAGTTCATCTAAATCAAGTTCAGTTTCATTTTCTATGCAAACACATTTTGGGCAATTTTTAGAAGCAATTTCAAATAATTTTTTTGTATTTGAACTATTTTTACCACCTATTATTATCATAAAATCTACTTGTTTTGCTATTTGCTCTGTTTCTTTTTGTCTTACTTTTGTTGAAGCACATATAGTATTTTTTATAACAATTTCTTCATTATTACTATTTTTATTATTTAAAAGATTCTTTATTTTTTTCTCTATTTTTTCAAATTTTTCTAAACTATAAGTTGTTTGAGAAATTAAGAGCATTTTATTGATTTTACTTTCATTTTTATAGTTTTCATATTTATCTATTGCATCTAAAACATCTGCTTCATTTTCTATTACATAGTAATTTTTACCACAATAACTCATTGTTCCAATATTTTCTGGATGATTTTTAGATCCTGTTAAAATTATAAAATAGCCATTTTTTGCATATTCCTCAGCAATTTTATGTATCTTTATTACCATTGGGCATGTATAGTCTTCTATTTTAACATTTTTTCTTTTTGCAAGCTCATATACATCTTTTGGAACTCCATGTGCTCTTATTATTGTTGTTCCTTCTGCATTAATTATATTATCAACAAACTTTATTCCCTTATTTTCTAAGTCTTTAATTACCTCATTATTATGTACAATCTCACCTAAACAATATGTTTTTTTATCTGACTTTTTTACTGCTTCATTTGCTCCATCTACTGCTCGTTTTACTCCATAACAAAAGCCGGCAGTTTTCCCTATTATTATTTTCATAATAAAAATCTCCTTTAAATGATATAATATTTTAATTCATTTCTACTTTTCCTACTATATCATTTACATTTTCTATATTATATTTTTTCATATAATCTTCTATTCCTGATATTGTTTTTATGCTTGTATAGGGATCAATAAAATTTCCTGCTCCAATAGACACAGCTGTTGCTCCTGCTAACATAAATTCAACTGCGTCATTTCCATTTATAATTCCGCCCATCCCAAGAATTGGAATATTAACAGCTTGAGATACTTGGTAAACCATTCTTATTGCAACTGGCTTGATAGCAGGTCCAGACAACCCTCCTGTATTGTTAGCAAGTACTGGTCTTTTTTTATTTATATCTATACTCATTCCCAATAATGTATTTATTAATGAAACTCCATCTGCTCCTGCATCTTCTACTGCTTTTGCAATTGATGCAATATCTGTTACATTTGGAGTTAATTTTACAATTAAAGGTTTATCAAGTACTTTCCTTACTTGGCTTGTAACCTGTTTTACCCCCTCATATGTATTTCCAAAGGCCATACATCCTGCTTTTACATTTGGGCAAGACAAATTTAGTTCTACGCCATCTATATCTAATGTATTTAAAATCTTGCATAATTCAACATATTCATCAATGCTGCTTCCACAAGCATTTACTATTATTGCTGTGTCAAATTTTCTAAGCCATGGCAAATCATTTTGTGCAAAATATTCAACTCCTGGATTTTGAAGTCCTATACTATTTAACATTCCACTTGGTGTTTCACATACCCTTACTGGCCTATTTCCACTTCTTGGTTTTAATGATGTCCCTTTTGTAATTATTCCACCTAATTTGCTTAAGTCAAAAAATTCACTAAACTCTCTTCCATACCCAAAGGTTCCAGATGCAACTGTAACTGGATTTTTCATCTTAATTCCTGCAAAATTAATTTTGGTATTCATTTTTATCAATCCTTTCATTTTTATATTTCCACTTCATTTGCATCAAATACTGGACCATTTTTACATACATGAATATATTTAGGATTTTCATTACTACTTCTTGCTGTTTTTACTGCACATCCTAAACATACTCCTATTCCACATCCCATTCTTTCTTCTAAAGATATTTGACAAGCAATATTTTTTTGTATTGACAATTTTTGTACTGCTTTTAACATAGGAAGTGGTCCACAAGCATAAATACAATCTATTTTTTTATTTTTAATATCATCATTTAAAAAATCTATTGCAAACCCCTTATTTGCATAGCTCCCATCATCTGTTGCAATTATTAAACTACTTGATACTCTATTAAATTCTTCTTCTAGTACTACTAAATCTTTATTTCTAAATCCTAAATATGTATTCACTTCCTTTCCTGCATTTTTAGCTGATTTAGCAAGTTCATATAAAGGAAATACGCCTATTCCTCCTCCAATTATTGCAATATTATTAAAGTTTTGAAATTCAAATGTTCCATTACCCAATGGACCAATTATATCAATATATTCACCAACATTTTTGGTTTCTAGTATTTTTGTTCCTTTACCTTTAACTTGAAATATAAATTCTAAAACTTCATCTTTTTTATTTATATTATATATACTAATAGGTCTTCTTAAAAAGGGCTCTGTATTTTGTGATACACGTATTTCTATAAAGTTCCCTGGCTTTGCTACTTTTACTATTTCAGGTGCTTTAACACTAAACTTTATAATATCATTTTTTAGATATTCTTTTGAAATTAGTTCTGCATTTAAATTTACTGGCATGACATTTCCTCACTTTCATTTTTAATTACTTTTCATTTAGAAATTTATTGCCAAACAAACCCGGAACCGATGGCAATTTTTAATTCTTCTCTCATTCTTATTGCTTCTGCCCTTGTAGCTTTTGCATAGTCTTTTTCTTCAAATTGATTTTTCCACATTTCTGAGTTATATGCACACATTAAACTTCTTGATGCATTTACTATTCCGCCTAATCCTTGCTTGTCAAAACCTAAAGCAATATCTGAAGCTTTTCCTCCTTGTGCTCCATATCCTGGTATTAGGAAGTATGTATGTGGTGCAACCTTTCTTATATCTTCTAATTGTTTTGGATATGTTGCTCCAACAACTGCTGCTATACTACTATAATTATACTTTCCTCTTAGTTCTTCTCCCCACTTTTCCACAAGTTTTGCAACTTGTGTGTATATTTCTTCTCCTGTTTCTAATTTTAAATCTTGCAATTCTCCTGATGATGGATTTGATGTCTTTACTAATATAAATAATCCTTTTTGATATTTTTTACAATCTTCTATAAATGGTTTTACGCAATCTGTTCCCATATATGGATTTACTGTTACAAAGTCTATATCATATATATTTTGCTCTTTTTCTCCTATTTTTGTTTTTCCTAAATATGCATTTGAATAGCCTTTTGCTGTTGAACCTATATCTCCTCTTTTTATATCTGCAATTACTATCATTTTCTTTTGCCTTGCATATTGACATGTTTGCTTAAACGCTTCCATTCCTGGTATTCCGTACATTTCATAAAAAGCTATTTGTGGTTTTATTGCAGGTATTATATCATATGTTGCATCTATTAATTCTTTGTTATATTCAACAATTGCTTTTGATACTCCATTTAAGTCTTTGGTATATTTGTCTGTTACACATTTTGGTATCATCTCATATCTTGGATCTAATCCCATTACAGTTGGATTTTTTGTTTGTTTAATTTTATCTATTAACCTATCTATTGCGTTTTCCATTTTTATTCTCCTTTACTTTTTATTTTTTTATAAGATTATTTTTCTATTAAGTATTATACTTAAACACTATATAAAAATCAAGTTAATAAAATAACTTCTAATGTTTTGATAACCATTAAAATTCAATAAAAATATTCCTTTTTTTTACTTGATTTATCCTAAAAAAATTAGTATAATTTTTTTAAAATAAGCAAAAAAACATATCATATAAAAATATTTAATAATAAAAAACACATCCTAACATGACTATTAGAGATGTATTCTAAGGAGTGATTTTATGTCAGATATAGTATCATATTTGTTTAAAACAAATGCAATAAGATTTTGTGAAGAAAATAATCCATTTTGGTATACCTCAGGAAAAATTGGTCCATATTTTATAAACACACATTTTATATATGGAAGTCAAAAAGAAGCAGAAGAACTTTTAGATTTTATAGATAATGCATTATCTAACCATTTAAGTTTACCTAGTAAAGTATTTGAAAAAACATTAAAACAATATAACGAAAATAGTATTTACAAAGATGTTATAAACCATATGAAATTATATATAGAAGAACATATTGATATTAGCAAAATCGATTATATTTCAGGTGGGGAAAGAAGAGACTGGTTTTTTTCAAATATTTTAGCACATTTGCTAAACAAACCACATATATCAATTTATAAAGATTTAAGTACCGTTATTAGTGATAGTAATTTTACTAAAAATGAAATTATACAAAATATTAATGGAAAAAAAGTATTACATATAGCAGACTTAATTACTGTTGCTTCAAGTTATATTAGAGCCTGGATTCCTGCAATTGAAAATTTAGGTGGAAAGTTAACATATTCTTGTGTTGTAGTTGATAGAATGCAAGGTGGTTCACAAAAAATAGAAGAAAAAGGTATAAAATCTTTGGCTTTGGTAAATGTTGATAATAATTTGTTTAAGAAAGCTTTTGAAATGGGAATTATTAATGATTTACAATTAAAAATGCTTAATGATTTCTTTAAAAATCCAGATGAAACTATGAAATGCTTTTTAGTTAACCACCCTGAATTTATAAAAAATGCTTTAAATTCTGATGAAAAAACTAAAAAAAGAGCTAAATTATTAATTGATGGAAATTTATATGGAATAAACTAATAAAAATTAAAACAAGGTTATTTATTAACCTTGTTTTAATTTTTATTTTAAATCTTTTATTACATATTTATTTAGATACTATATAATATCCTACACCTCTTTTGGTTATTAATATTTGTGGTGTTGATGTATCTTTTTCTATTTTTTCTCTAATTCTTCTTACTGTAACATCTACTGTTCTAATATCTCCATAATATTCATATCCCCATACTTTTTCAAGTAATGTTTCTCTAGTTACAACTTGACCAGGCTCACTTGCCAAGAATTTTAAAACTTCAAATTCTCTAAGTGTTAAATCAATTACTTCTCCTCTAACTTTAACTTCAAATTTATCTAAGTCTAATTCTAAGTCTCCAACTGAAATTTTGCTTTCTTTTTTCTTTTCTTGTTTATCATCTATAGTTTTTGAATTTAGTGATGCATCAACTTTTCTTAAATTTGCCTTAACTCTTGCAACTAGTTCTCTTACACTAAATGGTTTTGTTATATAGTCATCTGCTCCAAGTTCTAGACCTAATATTTTATCTATTTCTCCATCTTTTGCAGTTAGCATTAATATTGGAATATTTAAAGAATTTTTTATTCTTTTACATACAGATAAACCATCTAATTTTGGAAGCATTATATCAAGCAAGATTAAATCAGGCCTTTTTTCTAAAGCAACATCAACCGCTGTGATTCCATCATTAGCTTCTATCACATTATAACCTTCTTTTTCTAAATTATATACTAAAATATCAATTATTGGTTGTTCATCATCAACTACTAATATTGTCTTTTGATCTCTTTCTAAATTTTCTTCCACAAAAACTCCGCCTTTCTTTTCCTTGCTTTATTTTTATACTATATTTATACCATAATTATTTTTATTATACAAGTTTTTTTTACAATTTATTCAATTTTATCCTAAAGCAACATCCAATATCATCATTATTACAAAGCCAATTGCAACTCCTATTGTACCAATATTTGAATGTTCTCCTGCCTGAGATTCTGGAATTAATTCTTCTACTACAACATAAATCATTGCACCTGCTGCAAATGACAATAAATATGGAAGGACTGGAACTACTATATTTGTAAGTAATATTGTAATTATTGCACCAATTGGCTCTACAATTCCAGATAAAGTTCCATATGTAAATGCTTTCCATTTTGGTACTCCTTCACTTTTCAGTGGCATCGAAATTATTGCACCTTCTGGAAAGTTTTGTATTGCAATTCCTATTGATAATGCGAGTGCTCCTGCCATAGTTATTCCTGCATTTCCAATCATTGCCCCAGCAAGTGTAACTCCAACTGCCATTCCTTCTGGGATATTATGAATTGTTACTGCTAAAACAAGCATTGTTGTCTTTTTTAACTTTGCCTTTATCCCTTCTGGTTTACTTTCATTTAAATGTAAATGTGGTACCAAGCTATCTAAAACTAGTAAAAATAATATTCCAACTATAAAGCCAATTGCTGCTGGAATAAATTTAAAATGTCCTAAATTGTCTGACATTTCTATTGAAGGAATTAATAATGACCACACAGATGCTGCAATCATAACGCCAGATGCAAATCCCAATAATATTTTTTCTACTTTCTTGTTCATTTTATTTTTCATAAAAAATACCATTGCTGAACCTAAAGTCGTTCCTAAAAATGGTATTAGTAATCCAAAAACTAATTGCATTTTTACACCTCTTATTATATTTTAACCTAATTTTTTTATTATATCACTTTTTTTAATTTTTATAGTTGTTGGTCTTCCATGTGGACAAGTATATGGATTCTTTAAACTTAATAAATTTTTTATTAGATTATCCACTTCTGTCTTTTCTAAATCCATGCCTGCTTTTACAGCTGCCTTACATGCAACTGTAGCTATAAATCTTTCTTCAACATCTTTTATTGAGGTCCTTTGTTCTTCTAGCATTTCATCTAAAATGTCTAAAAAAATATTTTTACTTTTACCTCTATATTCTAAGTCTGGAATACCATTAATTTTAACAGTATTTTCACCAAATACATCAATTTCAAATCCTGTATTTTTAAAAAGCTCTATATTTTGCTTTACAAATTCCATTTCTTTATATGTTAGGCTTTCAACTTCCGGAATAAGCATCATTTGGCAGTTCCTACTAATATGATTTTTGTAATTATTTTTTATTTGCTCATAAAGAATTCTTTCATGTGCCGCATGTTGATCAATTAAATACAATTCTTCATCAATTTCTACTATAATATATGTTTTAAATAAAATTCCAATATATTTATAATCCACATCTCTTGTTATATCACGTATAATTTCTTCTTTTTCTTGTTTTATATTTGTTTTATTATTTAAAAATTGATATTCATTTTCTACATAATTTTCTTTTTGTATTTCTTTTTGATCATTTCCCAAAAAATTATAATTTAATAATGACTCTTTTATTGCATGATACATTAATCTATATATTTCTTCCTCATTTTTTAACCTTACATCCATTTTTGTTGGATGCACATTTACATCATACAAGTTTGCAGGAATTTCTAAGTTTAAAATACAAAAACCATACTTTCCAATTCCCACGCCACCTTTAAAGGCTTGGTCAATACTATTTGCTAAAATACTGTTTTTTATGTTTCTTTTATTTAAAAATATTATTTGTCCATTTCTGTTATCCCTTGAAACAAGAGTATTCCCTATAACTCCTGTTACTTTCATATTGTTATATTTATAATCTACTTTTATAATATTTTCTTGTATCTGTTTTCCATATAATATATAAATTATATCTTCTATTTTTCCATTTCCTGTAGATTTAAAAACCTGCTTACCATCTATATATAATCCAAACGATATATTTGTATTTGCTAAAGCTGCTTTTTGTACCCAATTTTTTATGTATTTACTTTCTGTAGCATCTTGCTTTAAAAATTTATACCTAACTGGTGTATTAAAAAATAAATCTTCCACAATTACACTAGTTCCTGTTGACATGGCACATTCTTCTTTTTCTTGTATTTCTCCAGCTTTTGCTGTAATCTTTGTTCCAGACAACATATTTTTTGTCTTAGAAGCAAGAATAAGTTTAGAAATAGAAGCAATACTTGCCATTGCTTCTCCTCTAAACCCCATAGTATAATTATTTTCTAAATCTTCAATATTTTTAATTTTACTTGTAGCATGGCGTTCCAAGGAAAGGAACATATCATCTTGTTCCATTCCTTTGCCATTATCTACAACTTTTATAAATGTTTTTCCACCATTTTTTATTTCTATTGTTATTTTGTTTGCTCCTGCATCAATTGAGTTTTCTACTAACTCTTTTACAACATTTGCAGGTCTTTCAATAACTTCTCCTGCTGCAATTTGGTTAATAGTTAAATCATCTAATAATACAATATTTCCCATTATTCATTTCCTTTTAAACTTGTTACCATATCTATTTTTTTAACTTTTTTTGCTAACACATGTGATGAAACAAATGACACAACTAATGTTCCTATTGCTGCATAAATATATGAAAATACTTTTATATATGCATGCATATCATAGTTTTCTGCTAAAGCTGCTTTAAATATATAACTTGTCATTAAATATCCTAGTGGTAATCCAATTATAATTGAAACTATTGTTATCCAATTATTTTGCTTAATAAATATTTTCTTTATTTTTCTATCTTTAAACCCTAAAACTTTTAATGTAGCAAATTGATATTGTTTTTCTGTAAATGATAATACACCTAAATTATATATAATTACACTTCCAAGTATAGCAGCTACTACAATTAATAGTATTATCATAGATTGCATTGTGTTTAACATATTACTCATACCATCTTCTAAAGATGATTTATTTTGTATTAATTCTACACCGTCAATTTCTTTTATATTACTTAAATCATCGTTTGTATATACAGTATCTGCTTTATATTCTAATCCAAGTGATTCTAAGTATTTTCTTGTCATTTTAATATTTTGGTTTTGTGGATCACGATCCATTCCTACAATTTCGCTTTCATAATATGTGTCACTTCCATATATATGCCATGTAAGTTTATCTCCAATTTTGTACCCTTTATTTTCAGCAAGTTTTTGTGTTACATAAATTCCAGTGTCTTCTAATGTAATGTATTCTTTTTCTTTTGAGGTAAATCTTACATAATCTTTTGCATCTGTAACAAATATATTATTTGCTTCTCTTTTATCTCCATTTTTTATTTCTATTCCTAAAGTTTGTGATGTTGCATCACCATATTTTGAAGTTATTTCATTAAATTTTTCACTAGAATATCCTTCATTTAATGATAATTTATAATTAAAATTATATAAATCGTCAAATTGCCAATCTATAAAATTGTGTAATGTGTCAAACATTCCAAATGCACATACTAAAATCATTGTACATCCTACAATTCCAACTAATCCCATTAGTGTTCTTGTTTTATTTCTTAAAACATCTCTAAAGTTCCATTTACTTGCAAATTTCATATTTTTAAATATTCCCTTTGAAGTAATATTTAAGCTTTTACTTTTTACTTTTGGCATTTCTTCTCTTAATGTTTCTGCAGGTGACTCTTTTAATTCACTTCTACATGTTAAGTATGTTACTAAAGATATAATTAAAACAATTATTGCTGCAACTAAGAAGCTGCTACTATCTACTGCTGCCTTTCCATTTGGAATTTGAAAATATTTCATTTCCATTCCTATAAATATATTACCAATTAGTAATGGGGCTGCAATTAAACCAGCTATTGCCGAAAATAATGATATCCAGAATCCATAGCCTACATAATGCATTGTTATTTTTCTTTTCTTAAATCCAAGTGCTTTTAATGTTCCAATTTGAATTCTTTGTTTTTTTACAACCCTTGTCATTGTTGTAATAACAGATAAAATAGCAATTAATAAGAAAAATCCTGAAAATATTCCAACATATGTTTCTCCTTCTTCAATTTCTCCTTGATATACAGAATATGAAGCTGAATCTTTTATGTCAGATACAGCTAAGGCTGATTCTACATTATTTTCTATATTTGCTTTTACACTATCTTTATTTTCTTCCCCATTTACATCAACCATAATATAATTAAATATTAAATAATCTTTGTAATTAAAGTCTTTTACATACATATCAAATATTGCTTCATCTGTTACATTCATTTTTTCCATAACAGTTTTTTTAACATAATGCTCAGGAAATTCATTTATTGACATATATGCAAAACCATAGTTTTCATGATTTGGGAATAATTCTGATTCATCTTTTACGTCATAAACATGGTCTGGCACATTTATAAGTCCTACTATTTTTTCTTCTAATGTCTCACCATCATATTTAATTTTTATTGTATCTCCAACTTTTAAATCATTGTTTTGAGCATAAAAATTATCAAGCCATACTCCAGATTTATTTACATCAAATCCTTCACCATCCATAACATAGAATTTTGATATTTTATTTTCTTCTATAAAGTTTAATTGTAAAAATCTGTCTTCTTTATATTCCATTGTACCTGTAATTGTTAATTTACGTTCTGCATCATTTACGTTTTCTATATTTTTTATTTTTTCTAAGTCATCTTTGCTAAAATTATTTCCAACTACATTAAAATCTTCTAAGTTATTTTCTCTATAAAATACTTCTGCTGTATTTATCATTCCGTCCATATAAGAACGTACTCCACCATATACTAAAACTCCTAAAAATACCATTAAGAAGATTGCTATAAATTGAGATTTATTTAGCTTGATGTCTCTAAACATTTTTTTCTTTAATTTACTCATTTCATTCTCCTTTTTACCATTTTACTTCATCTATTTTTTTAGGATTTTCATTTGCAACTACGCTTTCTATTTTTCCGTTTTTTACATGTATTACTGTGTCTGCTATTTCTGCAAATAAACTATTATGTGTTACAATTATAACCGTGTTTGCACCATTGTTTTTGTCACATTGCTTTTTTAATAATTTTAATACATCTACTCCTGTTTTTGAGTCTAACGCACCTGTTGGTTCATCACATAATAAAAGTTTTGGATCTTTTGCAATTGCTCTTGCAATTGATACTCTTTGTTGCTCTCCTCCTGATAATTGGTTTGGAAATTTATTCATGTGTTTTTCTAATCCTACTGCTTTTATTGCTTCTTTACTATCTGTTCCATTTTTTACAATTTCTTTTACTAAATCAACATTTTCTAATACTGTTAATGTTGGCAATATATTATAAAATTGAAAAATAAATCCTATATTTTCAGCTCTGTAATCACTTAATTTTGAATCATTATATTTTGATATTTCTTCTCCATCAATTTTAATGCTTCCCTTTGTTGGTGAATCCATTCCCCCAATTAAATTTAATAATGTTGATTTTCCTGCTCCTGATGGTCCAAGTATTACAACAAATTCTCCTTTGTTTATAGACAAATCAATATTGTCTAGTGCTTTGAATTCTTTTTCTCCTATTTTGTAAGTTTTACTTACTTTTTTTAATTCTACTATTTTTTCCATAACTCCTCCTTACATGAAATTAATTTCATATTTCTGTACTATTATAATCATTATTATTAAAAAAGTCAATAGAATATGAAACTTTTTTCATATTCTTGACTTTTTTTATTTTACCATTTATAATATGCTTAAATTTTATGTTTTATTTAGGAGGATTTATGAGTAATAGCGATATTAGGGAACCAATTCAAAAACGTTCAATAGAAAAAAAAGAAAGAATAATACATGCTGGTTTTGAACTAATTTGTAAAAAAGGATATTATAATACCAATACAGCCCAAATTGCAAAAGCTGCTGGGGTTTCAACAGGAATTGTATATCAATATTTTAGAGATAAACATGACATATTAATAGAAGGTATTAAAAGATATTCTGATGAGATTTTTTACCCAATGTTAAATATTGCTCAAACCAAGATAGATAAAAATAATTTAGATTCAGTTATTCGCAATATGATTAATAAATTTGTTGAAAACCATAAACTTTCACAATCAGCTCATGAAGAAATAACCTCTATGACACATTCAGATGAAGAAATTGCAGAATTTTTTCACGAGCATGAATTATATATGACAAATAAAATTGCCAAAATATTAATAGAAAATGGATTTAATGAAAAAAACTTACCTGAAAAAGTTCATATTTCAATTAATTTAATAGATGACCTATGTCATGAAATTGTATATCATAAACATAAACAAATAAATTATGACATAATGATTGACTTAGTAATAAATACAATTGTTAATTTAATAAACAAATAAAAAGTGGGAATTTCCCACTTTTTATTCTACACTTTTTAAACTTTCTATCATATCTATCTTTTTCAAAATAAAATGAATTATTGCATTTACAATAAGAGAAAACAATATAGTTATTGCTGCTGAATATACATAGCTTATTGGCTCAATATTTTTTAAAAATCTAAGTTTATCAATTTCCACACTTGCAATTATTCCATCTGTTAAAAATGTTCCAAAAACAAGTCCTAAAACCACTCCAATAATTGTAAATATAATATTTTCTTTATTTATATAATTATCAACTTCTTTATTATAAAAACCTAAAACCTTAAGTGTTGCAATTTCTCTTTGGCGTTCTGCAATATTAATATTTGCTAAATTATATAATACAACAAATGCAAGAAGTGCAGATGCAACAATTAATATAACAACAACATAATTCATTGTATTTAGCATATCACTTACCATTTTCATCATGTCTGAAATCATATTTACAGATGATACGCCTTTTATATTTAAAATTTCTTCTGACATCTTACTTTTTTGTTCATCTGTTATATCTTTATTGTTTATATAAATCATATTTGTTTTATATGTTTTTATATTTGTCTCATAAAACTGTTTTGACATATACACATAGTGTGATACATAATTTTTAACAACATAATCAACTTTAAAATTATATTCAATATCATCACTGCTGACTAATGTAACATTATCTCCTGCTCCAATTTTTAAAAATTCTGCAACTTTATCTGTTATTATAATTCCATTATCACTTAATTCTACATTTTCATTTGTTTTTGTATCTATAAGATTTATTGCATTTTTAAAATTTTCCTTATCATCTGGAATAAACATTGTTACATCAAAGTTTGCATTTTCATTTTTTAATTTCCCTGTTGCTCCGTCAATTTCAACATAACTTTCAATATTTTCGTTTGAATTTATATAATTTTTTAAATCTTCTAAACCTTCTGTATTTTGAAGCATTACAGAAGAATCATATTTAAACACCCCTCCAAATTGTGAGTCTGGAATTCCAATTACAGAATCTTTAATTCCAAATCCTGTTAGCATAAGTCCTGTACATCCTGCAATGCCAACAATTGTCATTACCGCTCTTTTTTTGTATCTAAATATATTTCTCATTGTAACTTTTTTTGAAAAGTTTAATTTTTTCCATATGAATTTAATTCTTTCTAAAAATATTCTTTTTCCATTTTTAGGTGGCTTTGGTCTCATAAGAACTGCAGGCATTTGTTTTAATTCTTTTACTGCTACAATAATTGTAGCACCACCAATACAAATAAATGCTATTAATATACCAAGCATTCCAATTCCAATTTGATATGTTGCATAAAATTTGGGAATTGTATATATCATTGAATATAAAATCCATACAATATTTGGCAACAAATAGAATCCCACTGTCATACCAAGCACTCCACCAATAACACATGCCAAAAATGCATATAAAACATATTTAGAAATTATTTGTAAGTTTGTATATCCTAAAGATTTTAATGTTCCTATTTCTATTCTTTCTTCTTCTATCATTCTTGTCATAGATGTTAAGCTAATTAAGACTGCAACTAAATAAAATATTAATGGAAACATTTTTGATATATTTGACATTGTTTTTATTGCATCAAATATATTTGTATAACCAGTATTATCTTTTCTATCTTGTATATACCACTTAGCTTTTTCTATTTTTGATATCTCATCTTTTGCATCATTTAATTTTGTTTTGGCTTCCTCTAACTTTTCATTTGCTTCTTTTCTTGATGTTTCTAGTTTTTGCTCGTTTTCTAAAATCTCACTTTTAGCTGTTTTTATTTGTTCTTTTCCTTTTTGTATTTCCTGTTTTGCCGACTTTATTTGACTTTCAGCTTTAGACTTATTTTGTTTTAATGTTTGCTCATTATTTTGTATTTCTTGGTTTGCCTTATTAATTTCAGCCTCCCCATTTGTTATTTGAGTTTTGGCTGCATTTAATTTTGTTTCTATATCATTTTTACTACTTTCTAGTTGTTTTTGTTTATTTTGAGTCTCTAAAATTATTGCATCAATTTTTGTTGTATCTTGGTTTGCCTGAATTAAAGCTTGTTTTTTAGCATTTAATTGTTGAATGGAATTTTTACAAGTTGTTATTGCATCATCTAGTTTGCTAATTGCCTCTTGAGATTGTTTAGTATTTTTTTCTAATTCCTGTTTTGCATTTTGCAATTGTTCTGATTTTGTTTGTATTTGCTTTTTTGCTTCTACAATTTTATCTTCGGCTTCTACAAATTGTTTTTTTGTACTTTGTTCTTTACTTGAAAGCTCTTTTTCTGATTTTTGTAATTTAGCCTCTGATGTAGCAATTTGCTGTTTTGCATTTTTTATTTTTGTATCTGCTTCATTTAGCTCATTTTCTACCTTTTGTTTTTGATCATTATACTCTTTTGTAGCATCATTTAACTTTCCTTGAGCCTTATTTACAAGTTCATTATATCTTGCATCTTGCCTTTGCTCTTTTATCTTTTCTACTTCTTGTTTTGCATTATCTATTATACTTATATAATCATCACTATTTGTTACTACATTATTTGCGTTGCTTACTTTTACTCCTATTTCTGTATAATAATTAGTATTAATTACTCCATCTTTTACATATATAAAATATGATATGTTTCCACTTCCTATAGATGTATTTCCTCTTTCATTTGATATGTATAGTGGTGACTCTACAATTCCAACAATTTTAAATTCCTTCTTTGTAAATATTGGGTTTTCATCCTCATCTTTATCTTCATTTTCTAGTACAATTGTTTTACCAATAAAATCATTTGGATTTTGTACTCCAACATATCCTTCATCAAGCAAGCATTCATCATTATTTTGTGGCATATTCCCATTTATTAGTGATGGTAAATTTATATTTTCATTGTATTCAATTACTTTACATATTTTTTCTTTCTCATCTATTTTTGTTATTGAGTCTTTTGTTTTTATTCCATATGCTCCATCTATTTGCTCTAATTTATTTAAAGCCTCTATATCATCATCTGTTAGTCCTAATGTTGAAATTATATTTATATCTTGCATTTTATTTTGTCTTGCATATTTATCTAAACTGTCTAGCATATCTGGGCTTGTAGCAACAAGGCCTGCAAAAAATCCAACACCTAAAAAAGCCATAACAAGAATTGAAAAAAATCTTCTTCTGGTTTTTATTATTGCTTTTAAGTTATTTTTTACAAGTGATTTTTTCATTTATTTTCCCTTCTTTTTATATTTTGTCTATTATATATTACCATTAATTTAAAAAAATTCCAACTAAAAATTCATAAAATAACATTAAAAAACTTAAATAAAGAATTACATTGTTTTTTTCTTTATTTAAGTTTTTTATTTACATTATAACATTTATGTTATATATATTTCTTGTTCCATCTAATTTTATATTATTTTCAACTTCGTTTCCATTTAATAGTATTTTGGTTATTCCAGTATTTTTTCCATTTGGATTTTCTACTTTTATATTATATATGCTTTCTTTCCATTGATATTTTATTGTATATTCTTTCCAACTGTTTGGAATACATGGCTTAATTTTCAAAATTCCTTTTTCAACTTTCAAGCCTAATATATATTCAATTCCTGTTTTATAATACCAACTAGATGAACCTGTATACCATGTCCAGCCACCTCTTCCTGCCAAGTTTCCTTCTCCATATATATCTGCTGGTATTACATATGGCTCAACCTTGTATTTGTTAGCAGAATCTTTTGTTCTACTGTGCTCTATTGGATTTATCATTTTATATAGTTCTAGGGCTTTGTTTCCAAATCCTAGTAATGTTTGTGCAATAATTACCCAGCAAGATGCATGTGTGTATTGCAGTTATGGTCGTTTTTTCTATCCTACTTTTTTCTCATATTCTTTTCTAGCACATATAAAATTATTATTTAAATCTTGTAATGGTTTAAAATTGAAATAAATATCAACTTGCTTGTCGCTATGAATTTCAATTTTTTCTATAAATTCTCTAATTATTTCTTTTGTTGGTTTCTCCATACCAAGAAACTCTTTTATTAAATCATCTAATCTGTTTTCTTTATTTTTTGTATTTTCTCCTGCTAATTCTTTTTCTAATTCTTTAATATTTTCTTCATAACCTTTTACAATTTCTTTTATTCTGTTTGCATTTTTCATATAGCTATCTAGAGAAATTATTCCAGCTAATCTGTCATCATACATTACCTCTAACTTTCTAGTTTCTTTTTCTATTGTTTGTTTAAATAATTCTATTTGTTTATTTATATCAAGCTCTTTTGCTTGTTTGCTCTTAGTTTGTTTTGCAATTTCTTCTAGTTTCTTTTTATTTGTATATTCTTTGCAAACTTCCCTTAAAACCCCTAGCATTTGTTCTTCAAAAACTTGATAATTAAAATTGTGTGGAGAACATACATCAAATTTTCCAAACCTTCCATATCTTTGACATCTACCATAGATATTTCCGTTTTTATCTGGACTTCTTATTCCAATATATCCTTTACATTCGCCACAGCGAAGTAAACCTTTGAATAAGTAATCATTCTTGACGGCCCTTGACCCCTTAGTTGCTTGAATTACCTTTTTTGCTCTTTCAAAATCTTCTTTACTTATAATAGCTTCATGCATATTTTCTACTTTTATCCAGTCTTCTTCTGGTAAAGCTATAAACTTCTTAGATTTAAAACTTACTTTTTTTCTTTTGCCTTGTATAACTGTTCCTGTGTAAATTTCATTTGAAAGAATAAATCTTACTGTAGATTGTTGCCACAATCCATAAGTTAGAGATTTTGCTCCCCTCTTTCTTTTATTATAATCTGATGGAACCGGAATTTTCTTTTTACTTAGGTAATCTGCTATTTGCATTGTACCAAAACCTGCTAAATATTTTTCATATATTAGTTTTACAACATTTGCAGCTTCTTCATCTATTATTAAATGGTATTTGTTTTCTGGATCTTTTTTATAGCCATAAGGTGCTGTTCCTAAATATTCTCCAATATTTCTTTTTGATTGTAATACACTGTTTATTTTTTTTGATGTGTCCTTTGCATACATTTCATTTAATATTGATTTAAAAGGTAGCAAATCATTATTTGATGTATCATAAGCCGTATCTATATTATCTAATATTGCAACAAACCTTACTTCATGTTCTGGAAAATATGTTTCAATATATAACCCTGATTGCACATAATTTCTACCAAGCCTTGATAAGTCTTTCGTTACTACCATATTGATTTTACCGTTCTTCTATATCTTGAATCATTCTATTAAATGCTGGCCTATCAAAACTTGTACCACTTACACCATCATCAACATATTCTGATATAAAGTTTAATTTGTTTTCTTTGATGTATTGCATTAGCAAAATTCTTTGGTTTCCAATACTTTCGCTTTCTTGATATTTTTCTTTTTCTTCATCTTCTCTTGAAAGTCTTATATATATGCCTACTTTATAATCAATATTATTCATTATTGCAAGCTTCATTTTACCTCCCTTTTATGCTATTTAAAGATAATGAGATAATATTGATACTCTTGACTTTGATTATACCATATTATCTCATTAAATACCATTATTTTACTTTAATTTTTCTTTAGACAATAATTTCCAAATGCTCTTTCAATAATTCGCTCTAGTGCTTCTCCTTTTTCATTAAATATAATATTTATTTTAAAATCATCTTTCTTTTTATATTTTTTCTTTTCCATCTTTTCTTCTTGCATAAATCTCACTCCTTTAGTCGTAATTATTTCCAATTTTTCCTTTCTTTATACAATACACTTCTCTTATATCTTATAGCATCATTACATGTCTTGTTATTTACTTTTCTAATTTTACTATTATTACCAATCTGTTATCTTTGTTTTTCTTCATCTTTATATCGTAAGCGCACGATAAAAACACGTATTGAAGCCCCATTAAATTGAGTATAAAATGATTATACAATAAATTTAATGGATGTTTTTAAAATGGCAAGAAATTATAGTGAAGAAGAAAAAAGAGAATATCTAGACAGATACAAGGTAAGTGGTCAAAGCAAAACAACATATGCAAGAGAAAATGGAATACCAGAAGCCACATTTAGAGCATGGGTAAAAGAAGAACAATATGGAATGTTTGGAGCACTAGAAATAAACCAACAAGAGCAAGTAGCACAAAAGCAATTAGTAAAATCAACCATATTCTGTAATGAAAATATCAGGATAGAATTAAAAGAAGGATATGAAAAAGAATATTTAAAACGAATTATTGAGGTGATAACACAATGATTAAAGATCTATTACAAAGTATTTCAAAAGTATATATAGCGTATGGTGCAACAGATTTTAGAAAACAAATAGATTCATTGTGTATAGAAGTACAAAGCAAATTTCATTTAAATCCATATGAAAAGGCAGCATTCATATTTTGTAACAAAAAAAGAGATAGCATCAAAGTATTATGTTATGATAAAAATGGTTTCATATTAGCCCAAAAGAAATTAATAGATACAGAAAAAATGAAATTCCAATGGCCAAGAAATTCTCAAGAAATGAAAAATATAACAAGAGAACAATTAAGTTGGTTATTATCTGGACTAAAAATAAACCCAGAAAAATGTTTTAAAGAAATAGAATTAACAGATGAAAAAATAGCAGTATAATCCACAAAAAACAATATAAAAAAGCACTGAAAAGTATTGAGATTTCAGTGCTTTTATGGTACAATTAGAACATCAAAAAGGAAGGAAAAGAGAGCAATGACACGAGAACAATTATTAGAAGAAAACATGAAATTAAAGATAGAATTGGCAAATGCAAAATTAGAATTAAATAATTTAAAACGAGTAGTTTTTGGAACAAAAAGAGAATATACACCAGAAAAAAATGAAACACCAATAAAAGAACAATGTTCTCTTTTCGACAATGAAAAAGATATAGAAGAAAATGTACAAGAACAAATAGAAAAAAACATTGAAGAAATAACAGTACATAAAAAGAAAAAATCAAAAACAAAAAAAGCCGGAATAAAAAGAGCATCATTAAAAGATGTAGAAGTAGAAAGAGTAGAATATGAAATAGAAGACGTTGAAGTGTGTCCAGAATGCCAAAGTGATTTAAAATTAGTAGGAAAAAAGATAGTACGCCAAGAAATAGAATATATACCAGCAAAATTCAAAATAAAAGAATATGTAAAATCAGTATATAAGTGTGTAAAATGTGGAACAAGTGAAAGTGAAAAAGAAAGTAGTACATTTGTGGAAGCAAATGTGCCCAAAGCTTTATTAACGCATTCATTTGCATCCCCATCTTTAGCGACCGAAGTAATATATCAAAAATATTATTTAGGAGTACCACTATACAGACAAGAAAAAATGTGGGATGACAAAGGGCTAGTGTTACCAAGAAGTATGATGGCAAATTGGAACATAAAAATAAGTTTCTATTATTTAGAGCCATTATATAAATTGATGCATAGCAAAATAAAGGCACAAAGTAAATTATTGCACTGTGATGAAACAACAATACAATGCAATAAAGAGGCTGGAAGAAAAGCAACAAGTAACTCATATATGTGGGTATTGCGTTCAGGGGAAAATGAAGATAAAAAAGGTGTAATCTTTAAATATTCGCCAAGTAGAAGTGCCGAAACAGCCAAAAAATTTTTGAAAGACTTAAAGGAACTTTGGTAACAGACGGATATGCATCATATAACAACATAGAAGGAATAACACACGCTGAATGTTGGGCACATGCAAGAAGATATTTTTACGAAAGCATACCATTATTAGAAAACAAAAAGATGGATACATCAACAGATGGGTATGTTGGAGTAACATATTGTGATAGGCTATTTGCAATAGAAAAGAAAATAGCTGATTTAAGTGAGGACGAAAAAATTAAAATAAGACAAGAAGAATCAAAACCAATAGTAGAAAAATTCTTTAATTGGGTTAATTTTGTGATGACTGAAAAAATAGTGCTTAATAAAAAATTAAAAAATGCTCTAACATATGTATCTAATCAGCAAAAAGAATTAAGTGAATTTTTAAATGATGGAAAGATACCGTTAACAAATTCATTAGCAGAACGTGCAATTAGACCTTTTGCAGTTCACAGAAAAAATTGGCTATTTGCTGATAGTGTAGATGGAGCGGAGTCAAATGCAATATTATATTCAATGATTGAGTCTGCCAAAGTTAATAATTTAAATATTTATAAATATATAAATTATCTACTAGAGCAGTTACCACAACTTGAAAATTTAAATAATGCTGATGTTTTAGAGAAGTATTTGCCATGGAGTACAGAACTTCCAGATGATGTATTAAATTTTCAAGGTACATACGAAGATTTAAAACTTGAAGATAATATGTAAAAAAATCAACCTCAAGTTCTATCCAGATTATATAGGATATTTCTTGAGGTTTCAATACGTATTTTTATCGTGCGCTTACACAAGGTTACGCATATCTTTTGGGTTTTGGCTTGTTTTGTAGCCTTGCCCTCTTATACAGCCTTAGTATCAAGTTTTTGTACATCGAGCCAGAATTTTGACACCCACTTCCTCCACTTCCACCTCTCGATGGATAGCTTGTGGTTCTCTATGTGGTTGGTGATATGTTGGATCTAGGTCAAGTTCTTAGACACATTTTTCTACGAATTTATATATATTTTTCAAGCTTCGCTTGGGAGTTGTTATAAATATTAAAGAAAATCTTTAACATTTACAACAACTTTTATATTTATGCTGCACCTTCTATATACTCTTTATATTTTTGATTTGGTGTTTTATAATCAAGACTGCCATGTATTCTTGTATTATTATACCAACCTTCTATAAATTCAAATATAGCTAGTCTAGCTTCATTAAATGTTCCATACGTATTTACATTTACTTCTTCTTTCTTTAATATGGCATTGAAGCTTTCCATACTTGCATTATCATAAGGATAACCCTTTTTACTATATGAATGTTTTACATTTTTTTTCAACAATAAATTCTCATATTCATTTGATGTATATTGACTTCCTAAATCTGAATGAAATATCATTCCATTTTCTACTTTTCTTTCTTCTTGAGCTTTTTCAAATGCATCTATTACTAACTGTGCTGTCATATTAATCCCATATGACCATCCTATTATCTTTAAATCAAATAAATCCATTACTA
>ERZ772819.1049-NODE-1049-length-22937-cov-11.637838_pt1 | contig 22937 bp, 41 predicted proteins | sample MGYA00580860_ERZ772819 | MGnify/ENA primary metagenome ERZ772819 (study PRJEB29015, sample SAMEA2737683) | human gut metagenome | biome: human gut; feature: human-associated habitat; material: faeces | place: China | collected 2012 ...
TGTGTGAAGCTGCATTTTCTCTTGTAAGATGCGACAAGGAATACAGCGACTTCTACCACCTCAAATACAAAGAGGTCAACAGATGCCAACACAAACGTGCACTCGCATTAACTGCCCGTAAATTTGTGCGTTTAGTCTTTCGACTGCTGAAAGACAACCGCCTATACTGTCCGGCAAAGTAGATTTCATCTATTTGCTGATGAGCTACGCCCTGCTCATTTTTTAAAATCTGGTCGACAGGGCTTAGGTGGGTGTTTTTTGTCTTCATGAGATATATACAAAAATATATGATTTTTATGTTATTTATCTCTTGACATCACACCGCTGGACTTCCATAGTTTAGAGTTCCAATGCTTAACTTATATTCCGTGGCTTTTAACGACTTCAACGCTTGGTCATTCCATAGCTTTTTATGGCTTCAATGCTTGGCCAGTTCTATGCTTCTTCATAGCGGATGTATTCCGGATATGCTTCCGCTACGGATTGCAAGCCTAATTTAAGTGCTTTGAGTATTGGGTCACAGACATACACTATCTGCTTGGTGTTGATGTAAAAGTGCCCGCTTTCAAGCTCATACTCAATGTTCTGATAATGGTCTGCTCCCATTACGAACATGTTAATCATGGCAGTTACCGCTTCACATGGTACCGACTCGCCTTTAACTCCTGCATTGGCGTGGCCGTTCACTGCCAAACTTGTCGAGGTTTCATAAATCTCTATCATTCAGCTCTCCTTTTAACCACTTCACTATTTCAAGGTGGTTTGGATATGTCCCGACATAGCTTCTCAGAGGCTTTCCGTCCTCTTCGAGTATCACCATCGGGATTTTATATACTTTGTACTTGTCAATCGCCTGTGGCTCTTCCTGCAGGTCTATATATTCAGTAGTGCCGGGGCACTCTTGCTCAACCTGTACTCTCAATGTGTTGAGTACGTGTTTACATGGGGTGCACCATCTGGCACCGCAGATTACTATTTTCCTCATGCAAAAGCCCTCACTAATTCCCTAGCCTTGTCTTTCTGTTCGGAGCTGACGGCTGGATCACCGCCATGTGTCCTGACGTAGTTCTCGATCCACGCCTGCTTGTCTGGTATCACGATGTATGTTGAACACCTGCACCAAGGGTGGAATGGCGGGAAGTTGACGCCCGCTATTCTTGCCGAGTATCTTACCGGGCTAGCCTTGGTGCTTGCCGCAATGTCTAAACACACTTGGCAAGCCTTGCCGTCCTCAATCGGGGCTATAGAGTAGTAGTCAAAGGTCTGTTCTATAGCCTGAGCCGTGGACTCGTTGAGCACGTAAGTGCCCTCTGTATACACTAGCCTCATAGCTTCATTCTGGCTCACGCTGAACTTTTGCCTCAGAGTCTTTGTCAGCTTCTGATAATTGTCTCCCCTGGCAAAGCCTGCCGATATTTCGGAGTTTAATACCTTGGCAAGGTTGGCTGTTCGACTCCATATTTTGCTTGAGAAATTCCCTGACTTACTCCAGTCGGTATTAACTACCGCCTTGACTATATCTCTGTTGACTGTACCGACTGCCCCGGTCTTTTCGATTACTGCCTCATAACCTCGCTTGTCTATCTCATCGAGATGAGCTTTAAGCTGGCTTTCTTCCTCAGCCATCAGCTCAAGTCGTTCAAGTTCTACAGACATCTGCAGTCTCAAGCCTGTTGATAATATATGCACTGCGCCTCGCCGGTGCCAGGTGTGCATATTCCGGGTGTCTGACACAGAAGAGTTCTATGTCTCGCATGAGTATGTTGTATTCCTTTTCCGGCAGTGTCTGCATGAGCTTTCTGTACTCAATCACATTGTCAACCCCATATGTCTGATAATATGCTGCTATCTCTTTTTCAAGCTTTGAGTACTGCTCATCATATACTGTTGTTAATCTCTTCTTTAACTTTGCCTCGCTCTTCTCCAAGGCCTTGGTCAACTGCTTCTGTCTGTTCTGCCAGTACACTTCTATTCACCTCGTAGCCCTCTGTGTCGAGCTCATTCTCTTCCTTGATTCTGTCCAGCTCGTCATTGACATTGTCAACAACCGATAAGACCTTGAGCTGTGTTTCTTTCGATGTTATACCCGACAGATTGCCAGCTATCTGTGATTCCTCAAGCTCATTGGCTGGGAAATTCCTTGTGAATTTGATGTCGATTTTGAGCCAGTCATCAGCCTTCATTCCGCTGACAGGGTTTGAAAAAATAAGCTTGTAACGTTGATTCATTCCGCTTGTAAACTTGCGCTCCTCGGTCTTTGCCAGGTTGTTCATCGACTGAAGCTTATACTTCAATGCGATGCCGGAAGATGTTCCAAAATTCTCATCATTAATATTGGCTACCATTGAGATCAGGAAAATTAATCTCTCGATTCTCTCCAACAGATTCTCCTGTGTGGTGTCAGCGCTTGGCTTGCTCATGAAGTCAGCTATAATCTTCGAGCCGTCCTCTCCCTCGAAGTTAAGGATTCTCATGTCTCTTATGGCTTGCAGTTCTGGTTCTGAGAGCTTGGCTCCGAGTATCTTCATGTATGCATCTGCAAAGTAGTCAACATCGTTTGCTTTCTCCGACAATGCCTTGTTGTACGCATCAATCATTGACAGCACCGATTCAAAGATACCCTGTCTCTCCGAGTTCTCTATATACTCAGTTGCCGGTACTCCATCGAAGCCGTGTACCTTTTCCTCATCCGTCCGGAAGTGTAAGCCCCCGTCAATGTCAAAGTACTGCACTGTGGTCTCGTTCGATATGGAGCCGTGGCGGATTCCCTCAGTGTCTTTGTAGATTCTGACAAAGTAGCGAGGTCTCATCAGTATCGACTCATCGTAGATCATGAATGCCTCCATCGGGTCAAGGTACGTAATGCCGATTTCTCCCTCTTCGTCCACAAAGTACATCTCATAGCCTCTGCCGTATATCTTCATAAGCTTAGCAAGCTCTGCATTGTTGTCGTCCTGGTCATTGTAGACATCCAGATAGTTGATATAACCATCAACCGAGCTGTCCTTTGAGCTCACCTTTATCGGGATTCCAATAAAAAAGCCGTTCATAGTATCTGTGATATATTTTGCAAAGTTAACAGCTATCCTATTGTCCGGCTTGTACTCAGGCTTTTTTGCCTGATGGAAAATGTCATAGTCGGTCTCATAAGCACTTTGAAGCTTCTTGTACTTCTGAGCTACCTTTTCGTCGTTCTTGGCTATGTACTTTTCAAGCTGTATCTCATCCATAATTTGATTGTCTGCAATTCTGTATACGTCTGGTGCCGCCATTATAATCCACCTTTCAGTCCTGTATTTAAGTGAGCCTTTGGCTTTCGCCAACCCTCAATGCCGTATCTTAGTGATGCCATCGCATCATCGAAAAATGGTACCGGCTCATCGAGGTACATGTTCCTTACTTCGTCGTATTTCCATTTCCACTGTTCTATTTCCTTGATGAAGTCCGTGCAGGAAGGATGTATGTGTACCCGTCTGCCCTTGATCCAGTCTATTTGAGCCTTAACGCTGTTCGGTTCCTTATTTACTGGTCGGGCTCTCCACCCTGCAGTTCTCCACGTCTTGATGCGGTCAGGCTCTGCCGAGTCACACCACATTACTTTGTCTTTCGGTATCTCATCCGCTTCGGCTATCCACTCGCTTGTGTCCTTTTCATATCCATACAAGCCCTTGAGTACATAAATGTCACCATCACGATAGCCATATACATACACCGCATTAGCGTGGTTGAAACCGAAGTCCTGCCCTACCGCTACGTCGTCGTAGTCTTCATAGTTCTGCGATACTTCCTCGACTTCCCAGTTGTGAAGAATAAGGCCTGCTGTCTCTCCCCACTCTCCCAGCCCGTACACCCGATAGCCTTCCGGATCTACTTCCTTTCGCCTGAGCATACGCTTGTGGTATGCTGCATCAATGAACCGATTATTGAGATAGGTTGACGAGTGAGTCATTACATCCTCATCAACCCTGTCAAAAAATACTGCCTTAATCCAATGGGTAGCAGATACTGGGTTGAATGTCAGCCGGATCTGATAGAATAGTCCGGGTGGAAGTTCTCCTCTAAGTCGGTCGTCAATAATCTCAAAATCTGCCTGAGTCAGCTCTGTGGCTTCCTCTATCCAGACATCAGTGAGCTTTCCCTTCTTGAATGAAATTGACTTGAGCTTTTCTCTTTGCTTATCATCTTTTACCCCTCTGAAAATAATCTCGTTGCCATTAGACTTGCAACGCATCTTCATGGCCGACTCGTTGATATACCAATAATTAGAGTACTTGTCCCCAAACAACTTAAAGACCGCGCTTTGCAGTTCGGCAAATGTCGAGTCTCTGTTGGTAACATCTACTTTGCGCACGCATAAGAGATTTCTGCCCTTGTCATTCATCAGGCGCAAGATGTAGTTCTGTGCCGTGTCCACGCTCTTACCGCTTCCGGCGGTGCCCTTCATCACAATGTAGCGTTTGGTGCATCTGTCTACTTTCTTAAAGCTCTTATTGGCTTGCAGTTTAATCTTCATCGCTATCACCGTAATCAATTGATATATCAAGTGACATATCAACATCAGCCGATATCTTATCTGTGTACAGTCCGTACCTCTTGCCGAGCAGTTCTGCTGCCTTGAGCCGGTCTTTCTCGCTTGGCTTCTTTTCTACTTCCTGCACCTCTTGATAGCCATCACCCATTCCGACCAACAATGTGTCTGTCGTCTGGCTCTCTCCCCTCAGTACCGATGTCAGGTATTGGAGTACTTCATCCTGTGTGGCTATCAATGAGCTTTCTTTTTGCTTCATTCGTTCGGAGATATAGCTTTGAATCTTAGGTTTTCTCAGGTTCTCAGCGCCCATCGCATACGCCGTCTTCTCTGCATATCCTGCCTTGATTGCCGCCTGAGTAGCGTTAAGGCTGATGATATATTCATCACAGAATAATTTTTGTTTTGCTGTCAGCTTCAACGCTGCTCACCTCTTTTCTATTACAGATTCATGTATTTATATTTCATCTTCTTGGCATAGGCTACTGCCTCTGCTCGCGTCTTGAACGTTAGTCTCACTGGTTCCTGTATAGTTATCTCATGGTCGAGTTCATTGCCGTCCTCGTCCCAGCTGGTTAATACATTACGGTTGCCCGTCATGTAATATCTCTCAACTGTGGCTCTGTTATGCTCATCAGGTTCCATTCGTCTGTGTATAGCAACTGTTCCGCCCAGTTCCCCGCCATCGCTTGAACCTGAGCTTTTTCCTCTGCCACTTCCTCCACCTCTGCCACCGAAAAACTGTAGATTCATTCTTATTTCTTTCCTTTGCTTCCAAAATAATATGCTGCGAAATTATCACGATTCCGCTTGTACCATCTATCGTATGTTGAGGTTCTTGATGAGGTATACTCATCGTCAGCCTTTCTTACTGTCTTTTCTGCCTTTACAGGTGCTACCTTGCTTCTACGGTCATTGACTGCATTGCTTGCCTCTCGCGTGGCTTTCGCTTCATGGTATAGCTTCGGGTTCTTCCTCAATTCATCAGCACTCTTGAGCTGTCTAATCTTTGCATTGACGCTTGCGTTTTTATCGACAAGGTAATTGTGTACCTTGTCAAGCTCTTCACGTGTCTTAAACTGGTTGGCAAACTGTTCTGCTGTGGTCTTGCCACCATCTATATCATGCAGTCCATTTTCATACTTTGAATTTTTGACATAGCCATCTTCGCCACCGGTCTTTCTTTTAGCGCCGTTGTACATGAATTTAGCTGGTGTAGCTCCTACTTCACTATCAGACCATCCACCGCCACCACGACCGGAACCGCCTCCGCGTCCTCCAAAAATCTGTGCTCTATACCTCATTCAACGTACCTCGCTTTTTGAGCTTCTCCGATAAACTCTCAACTCTGATTATGTTTCCCTCGCACTCCTTTGGCACCTTGCCATAAAAGATAATGTGTGTCGGGGTCAATCTCTTCATCATTTCTCTATATCCGGTAAGAAATAGTTCCTTGCTGTACTCGCTATTCTGTGTTCCTACAGAACTGACAGCCACTACACTGTCTGTTGGCTCTCCGTCAAAGCACCATGCAAAGCTAGCCTCGTCACTCCATCCAATCGTTGGTACCACTCTGATGCCGTGAGCCTGCCAGTAGGCACCACACCAATGTTTTCTATAGTGGTTATAAATCTGAATGGTTCTAGGGTGGTCTGTGTACAGACTAAAGTCAGGTGTGCATACATACTTGAACTTTCTAAGCATCGGGATATAATCATCAGCGCAGTTCCAAACTCTGTTGAATTGATAATCATCAACAAAGAAATGTACTGCCTTATTAGCCGGGCTCTTGCATGACTTGGCATAGTTGAAGCTTATCAGTTCTGCCTCCTGGTACTCTGTCGGTGCTATTGCCGGTATGTCGTACATCCCAACACCTTGTATATTCATTTTTGTCACATTCTCGTAATTTCTTATATTTCTATACAATTTTCTTCACCTATTTTTGCGCACTAAAAAACCACCCTTTCGGGTGGTTCCTATATTTTACATTATATTGTATTAAATACGGACTGAGCGGACTATTTAAACTATATCTTGATATATACGTCCTATTCCTTTAATCATCATTTCTCCTTTTCAAAAATCTATCGTGGGCTTTTCTCACTTGGTCAGGTGTTCCGTTCAGCTCAATAGCTATCTTGTGCCACGTATACATCTTAACGTGTCTCATATACATTATCTGCCTGATATATGAGTCCTTAATTCCGACTATGTAAGCGGTCAGCTCACTCTTTTCCTTTTCGAGATCTGCCCGTTTGTGAGCTATCATGTGTTCGAGGTTGGTTCGCCTTGTGGCTACACTTCCGGTGGTATCAGATGTTACTTTCTGCCTTGGTGTATCAATCGGGTATCTTGCCCGGGTGTTCAGTCCTTCTAATTCGTCCTCCCACATCCTCAATTCCTTGGTGATGTAGTAGAGTTGAGATAGTCTTTCTTTGGTCATTGTGCCTCCTTGTAAGTCAGGATCAGCTCCTGCAGCACCACTTTGGCCGTGTGGTAGATCAGTCGTCTTTCTATTGGTGTGCTCAAGCTGTTCTCCTTGTCGTCAATCATTAATAAGAGCTCATCCACTCCTACACTGTCTCTGCCTAGCAGATAGCCTATACCGACTCCCAGCCCCTGAGCTATTGCTAATTTAGTTTTTGTGTTCGGCTCTCTTCTGCCAACCACATAATCATTAATCGTCTGTGGTGTTACATCAGTCTTTATGGCAAGCTCTTTTTGAGTGATGTCCTTTTCTTTCAGCGCAAGCTCAAGCCTGCCTGCAAACACGCTTTCTTTTTTCTTCACTTTCCTCTCTCCTATCGTCTCGAGCTGTTCAGCTCTGTACTTCTCCGCCATGTACTGCCCGTAGCTCATGCCACTGTTCCGGGCTACCTCGTTGGCTTTTGCAAGGTCTTCTTTTTTTGCTTTGGGCTTTTCTTTCTTCTTTGCCTGATGCTTATGCTTTTCGTATGAAGCCTTGGCTCTTTTAACTTTCTGAATGTCCGAGCATTCAGGCGAACAACACTTTTGATTATTCCCCCGGGGCTCAAACTCTTTTCCGCATACTATGCATATCTTCTTTGCTCTCAAAATCCTCTGTGCTCCTTTGCATAATCGACTGCACTCTTTATATCCTGCTCCTGCTTTATGAATCTTTCTCTTATCCTGGTAACATCACACCTGCTGCCATCTGCTCTGCAGTAGTATCTGCCATCTTTGTCCATATGGATATCTCTCAGGTGCCCTCTTACATCTCCACTCCAATCGTTCTGTACCTTAACATAGGCTTTGTATTCGCCGTCAACCTTTACTATCTCAGGGTCTCCCCATACACTCATAGTTCTGTCTCCTTTCTTTGTTCGCTGTGCCTCGTTCATCCTCCTGTTCTTTTATCAGGCAATAATTGCAAGCCATACAGCCATCACAAGTCTGTCTTTGACATCCTTCCTCTAAATAATCCTCTCCATCTTCCATATATTCCGCTTCGCTCATTCTGTATTGCTCCAATCTAATTTTCTCCTTTCGGCTTTTCGCACCGCTCAAATTCGATAACCCACACCCAAGGGTTCGCATTCCAACCGTAGCAGTCAAGGTCGGATTTCTTGATGGTGCTGTTCCAAACTTCCCTACCAAACAACTCTCCCATAGTCATGTCGCAATATTTAATGCTGCTCATACATGGACCATCTAAATCGCAAGTATGTCCATCTGCTGATACTCTGGTTAAGCATGGCGGTTTAAATTTAAATCCTTCATCCCACACTCCATCCTCTGTAATTTCCTGCAACCGCTCCACCGTCACATCCGTAACCTTAAGCCAGATACGTGCTGCTTCTTTCGGCATGTGGATTGATGGATGCCACTTCATCACAGGTGATTCTCCTGCTTGTGGAAATGGACTATTCCACGCCTTATATAAATATCCATCCGTCCATTCACTCCATGTTTCTCTGACATAGAGGATATCGTCCGGCTGATATGGTGGTGTAATTTTGCCTTGTTTTCCGTCTGTATCATATATATACAGTGGTTCTTCGCTTACTTCAAAATATCCTTGCGGTTGTGGCTTTACAAGTCTGCGTGTGCAACTCTTTCTTCCGTCCAGAATCGCCCGAACCATTTCCATGTTGAATAAAATTGGTAACACTCTACTCATCTTTTGTTCCCTCCTTGTAGCAACAATACACAATCGGATTACCAGTATCACATTCACAGTTGTTCCAGTCAATATCTTCCAATGCTCTGTCTTTTGCAATCTGTTCTGCTTCTTCCTGTGTATCAGCTTCGATGTCATCATAATCAATCGAAAGTTGCAAACCCACGCTTGCATTCCACTTAGCCATTCACTCCACCGCCTTTCACAATCTCTATTGCACCTTTCAACACTTCAACAGCTTTTCTTTGCTGAAATTCTTCTGTTATCGTTCCATTTTTCTTTTCATATTCCATACAACACTCATGCGTCTGTATCTTCTTTTCCAACCTCTCCACAACCTTATCTACATCGTAGGCGGTCGGAGTTTGTGTTTTATCATTGATAATACTCTTTGCGATATTCAGACCAGCATTTATGCCTTTTGTATATCCTCCTATCTCCCTTTCTTTCTGCTCTTTTATCAGCTCTAATAATTTATCTGCATCAATCAGTCTCATTGTTTACCCTCCTGTTCCACGCTTTTATAGCTCTTTTCTTAGACTCCTCGATATTTTCTATCGTGTCATCCTCTTTGCTCATATCTGGGCAAAACCCACCTGTCCTTGCACCGCAGTTACATGCACACCATACTGTAAACCCTATATAATCTTCCTTTGCTGCTTTTACTTTTGCTTTCCCACCACAGAACGGGCATGGTCTTAATTCTTCACTCATTGTTCATCCTCTTTTCTTCTAGACTGTTCTGCTTCTGATTGAAGCCATTTTAATGCTATTTCTCTGCCTTTCTTATTGCAGTTAAAAGCACAGGTCTGTGTGAAGCTATCACAATAATCAGCACAATTAAAGTTCGGACTGCTTGCAATACGTTTTGCCATTTCTTCATCCGACATATTCCTTATTCTGTCAGCATTGGTCTGTTTGTCATTTTCCACAATCTCAAAATATTCATTAATAAACTCTAATACAGTTTTTAAATCGTATGAGCTGTATCCAATGTTATAGCCATTCTCACCGACATTTCTGTACTGCACACTGTAATAAGGCTTACCATCTATCATTTCCATGATAATAGACAAATCGGTTACTCTTTCTTCTTTTGCATTGTTCATCGTAATGCCCTCCATACATCAGTCTCGTCATTAATAATCCATACATTGGGTGTTGTGCATTTAATCATGCAAAGTGTTTTCCCGGTTGTATTATCATTCTTCCCAAAGGGGCAAGTCGGACATTCATTGTCCTCGCACACTGTCTTGATAATTTTCAGCGCAGTTAGAATGCTTTTTGCCTCTACTACTACTCCGTCAATTTCTTTCTTTGCCATTATCTTTTACCTCTTTTCTTTTTCTTTCTTCTGATTAATTTTAGCGGGCAATCCGGCAATCTTTGCTCGCCGGTTACGTCGTTATTCCACGGTAGCGTAGTACCTGTCAGATAACAAATGCAGGGTGTTTCTTCATCATCCGTGCAAATTGGTTTTAAAATTTAAAAATGCTTAGGCAAACCGAAGTTGTCCGGTCTGCTCTGATTCTATTCTCATGTTCGGTGTTCGCTTCGCCACGCACAATTCAGGCAAATTTGCTCTGACCAAGGCAGCCGGTATCGGCGGACAGACAGCGTTTCCACAACGTCTTACTTGCTCACTCCTTGGATATGTTTTTCCGGTATAGTCGTGATCAATTATGTAATCGTCCGGGAATCCCTGACATCCGTATAGCTCCCTTGGTTCCAGCATCCGAAGTCCAATATCTACAATCTGGTAATCTACACCCTTTATTGTTACCAAACCAAATCTATCCCTCGATGTTACTGTATCCAGAGGCTCTTTAATATCCTGTCCTACGCCTTGACCATAATATTTCATCAAAAAAGCTCTGACCTCTCCAAAATGTCCAGGTGATGTAGTTATGGTATGTAATGGTTCTCTTAAATCTTGTCCTGTGCCACTCTTATAGAATTTACTCAAGAACGATGCAACCAGTCCATACCGGTTCGAACCATCCACGGTCATGATCGGATCTTTTATTGTCTGTCCCCGGACTTCTCCCTGTGCTGTCTCGGAATGGTACTGGATCAGTGTAGGACTTATCAAGCAGTGCTCATTTTTACTTACGATTGTTGTAAGTGGTTCTCTTACATCCTTACTTCTGTCCTTGGAAAATCCGGTCTGTCCGATTTGTACCATATATGGCTCTACAATCCCATATCCATGCTTTCCAGTTATTGTCGGCATAGGCTCCCGAATATCATTCGGTCTGCGTTCACCACCGTGATTACATTGGATAATAAATGGTTCTGGGTTATCCAAAACAAACTTTTTCAATCCTCTTGCAATCCGATCCATTGTTTTCTGTGCCAACGGTCTCACTGCCCTAATTCCGTATTTCTCTTTGATTTCTTCAGATGTGTCAAAAATGCTTGGACATGGGCGGCTGAAATCAATCTGTGTGTATGCACCCACATATGGCTTCAATAGTCCTGTTTTCACTTTCTCACTGTCTGCAGGTGCATGTGTTGGTTCTGGCCATACTATCGGCTTACCATCACATCGTGCAATCATAAAAAATCTCTTACGCATAGTAGGCGCACCATAATCAGCAGCAATCAGTTCTTTAAACTGTACCTCATATCCTAAATCATTAAGCTGCTGTACAAATTTTTCAAATGTTTTACCCTGTTTTGATTTGATCGGATGATGTCCTCTGTTCAATGGTCCCCATGTCTTAAATTCCTCCACATTTTCCAACATTATCACCCTTGGTCTGACAAGCCCAGCCCATCTGCAAGCTACCCAGGCAAGTCCTCGAATGTTCTTGTCTTTTGGCTTACCGCCTTTTGCCTTACTAAAATGTTTACAGTCCGGCGAGAACCAGGCAAGGCCAACCGGATGTCCATCACACGCTTTGACCGGATCAACCGCCCAAACATTTTCGCAATAATGCTTCGTGTTCGGATGATTAGCCTTATGCATCTTAATAGCTTCTGGATCATGGTTGATAGCTATGTCTACGCTATATCCTGTTGCTAGTTCTATTCCCGTGGAAGCTCCTCCACCACCTGCGAAGTTGTCAACTATCAATTCTCCGTTTATCATTTTTAGTTTCTTCTCCTCATTACTAATTTCGTCTACCACACTGGGTAATAATTTCCTTTATCATCTGCAATCCAATAGCCTGTGCTCCAAGTATCAGTTAATGGGTCGTAGACTTTTCTGCCTTTAATCATCTTTCAATCTCTATTTCTGCCTCCATGTTTAAATAATGGCCCCTAATTTTTTCCCATAAAGTCTCTCTAGCCTTACCTCTAAAGAAAAGGGGCTTTACCTCATATACCATACTAATTACGCTTACAGTATTCACAGCATTCAGCATGCTCCATCTGCCATCACAAGCTCTAGCGTTAGCCCACCTTGTGAACTCCTTAAATGTGCAATCCTTAATTTTCTTTTTCATCTCAGCCGTATCTATCTACTCCTTTCCGCCTCGCTATATTCCGGTGCTCCCCAGCGCAAGCCTTAAGGCTCACGCTGTATCTTTTCATATTCTTCCGAGTAGTCCGTTCTGTGGGCCGTGCTCTTGATCAGTGCCCGGAGCATCTTCACTTGTGATGGCAGCCAGTTCTTTTCGGCATTCTCTTCAAGTCTGCATGCGAATTGGGTAATATCCATAGCCATCTGATTTTTAATCAATTCCCACGTATAGTTATCCATCCTGCTCCTCCACGTCTCTGTAACACATTGGCAGATTCATCCATGCATTAACTATCATGCCATCCGACCCGCAGGTTTTTGTATCGTCTCCGATATAGTAAGCTCCACCGTGACTGTCCTCCTCGTATCTTCCCACAAGCGGGAATGAGAAGTTCTCAAACGATAAGAGCACATGCTTGTTATTCTCCGGCGGTGTATCTGAACTCATCCATGCGTAGAAGTCTCGTCCAAGTGCCAGAGAGGCAAGTCCTTGGACGAAATAGCCAGGCTCCATGCCAGTTCTGTTGTCTTCCTCTATCAGCTTTTTCATACATAACACAATTGCCTGGAACTCTTGCATGAGGTCGTAAGTAGAGCCGGCTAATTTTACTTTGTTATCCTTTACCTCAATCATTTTTTACTTGCACCTCCTAATATACTTGCATTACTTGCAATTTTTTCCTCTATTACTTTTGCTATTTCCTCCTCGCTCATAAATCCTTTCTTGACTATGTCGATTATCCTTTCCTCTGCCATTTCTTTTGGCATTCCGTTCTCAACAAGAGCGTCCCTGACTGCGTTGGAGATAAACCCAACGTCAGCAATTACGCTGACAATATTGCCTTCTATTTCAATCTGTCCTTTATCTGTCTTAATCATTTTTATTTCCTTTCTTTGGTTTTTAGTAAATTAAACCTTTTATCTGCTTTTTTTAGCTGTTTCAAATACCTTATCGTGAATGTAGTTCTTGATATCGTTGTAACAATCTTCGCACACTTCACTTATCACCGTCTTTTTATCAACATCGGGATAGCCTCTTTTTGCGTAATCATTAGGGTAAATATCAAAACCTGCTATTTTATAACAATCGCTACAAAATTTATCTGTACGCTCTACCCACTCTAAATCACCTACTTTCAATAAAACCATAAACCTCTCATTGCTTCTTGTAATTTTCAAAACTATCACAACTTCTAAAAATAGCTCTGCTATTAACATATCTTTGTAGTTGCCTTAATTTATGACCGGCTGGGAGTTTTTCTTTCTCATACAGCATTACATAAGGCGAATATCCCAAGTTTCTAAGCGTGTATATTCTTTCTAAATCCTGTTCAAAAGTTGTGTTGAAATTACACAGGCAATAAACTGTCATTTTCCAATATTTCCACCCTGTTAATTCAGCAAATTTCTTGAATTTAGGTACTATAACGTCTTTGTCCTCGTATCTATCCCAAGCAAAATGTATCTGTTTTATTTTCATTTGCTTTAAGTATTCCGCCTTTTCATCAGTCATAATCCTTATGTCGCAACCTTGTGAGAAATCAACCCAAGCATTGCTATCAATTAGTTGCTGGCTTAAATCTCTCCACTCTTTACAAGCAAACATATTCGGATCTAGCAAAACTATATTTTTCTGCCCTCTCCAAAACTCTGACAAATCTGCAACTTTTACGGAACACCTACCCTCTTTCTTTCCAACTATGCAAAAATCACAGCCTCTAGGACAACCTCTTGTGAGAAAACCATAAGCAGTATCTTTGACATTAGGTAATTTCTCATAATAGATAGAATAGTCGGGGTATATATGTTCTATTTCATCAGCTAATGCTTTTCCACCATCGGGATAAGAATATCCTGTACCGCCTTTGATGATTTCGTCTGCGTCAATACAATACTCGTAATCAGGTGTAAAAGTGAAGACTTTGCTCATGTAAACTTTATCCATATGACCGCTAAACATTGGTTCGTACCATTCAACACTATCGCCAATAGATTTATGATAAGCAGATAATTTCATAAGTGGTAAATTTGGAAAATTGTGTCCGTCAACGTCAATCAGCCCTATCTTCATAAGAATCCTCACTTAATCATTTTTGAATTCCTTTCCCATAATCTACGCTATGCTTGAACTGCTTGTACGCTTTCTCACTCCTGTGCTTCGGGTTCGAGTAGTAATCCGCCTTTGCACTGTCTCTTGCACTTTTAAGGTGTGCTCGTTGGGTACTGCTGCTGTCCCAGTAATCTCTATCACTCATACTGCACACCCTTTCAGTAAGTCCCAGTGTTCCTCCTTGATGAAGAGCTGACGTATCATCTCATCGTTGAGATAATGGTCTTTACAGCCCGGCTGCTTTCTCCAGTATGAGTCGATGAAATACTCACACCATTTTAAGAACTCATAAATGTCTGAGTTTTTGAACTTGTAGCTCTGCTTGAGCACCGGTATCGTAAGTAACATCGTAGCTACAAGTGCCGACTCTATGTTTCGGTCAGCTCCGAGTACTGCTCTATTCTTACCAATGTCAGCCATATATAGCTTGTGGCTCATTGGGATTTTCTTTACCCACTCGACTACCTTGATGTCTCTCTTCTGCCAGTAGTGGGCATTCATGCGCCCTTGTCTACTCTGTCTGCTCATTAGTACCTCCTAGTGCTGACTCAAGTGCAGCGTAGTCATAAGACCTCTGCTCGAAGTTACTGAACTTGGTTTTGGCGGTCGATTCCTGCCTCATCCGTCCGCCAGATTTCTGGCTTCTGTCCCAATTTCTCACTGCTGCTTTCCAGTCTTTCATTCTATTCTTGCCAACAGTCCAGCCGTTGGCTGTGTAATAATCAATAAATCGCTCAGGATCTACGTTGTACTTGTTATCAGCGATATATTTTTTTAGTTCTTCGAGGGTGGGCGGGTAAAAGCGGGGCTTTTTCTCTTCACTCTCTTTAATATCATTTACATTATCATTTACATTATCATTATCATTAGGTTCGGGGTTGGTTCGTTTTGGTTCTGCTTTGGTTCCGTTTTGGTTCGGGGTTGGTTCGACTTTGGTTACAGTTTGGTTTGGGTTTGGTTCTGTTTTGGTTCCGTTTTGGTTCTGCTTTGGTTTAGTTCCACCTCTCAAGCCGTTTTCGTAGCGCTTGTTATTCTTATCAATCTGAGGCTTTGCCATTATCAGAATCGCTTTAGCTACACCGGATGTATCAATCTCACTATCGTTGAGACCATACTCCATTATTGCCATGACTGCATTTCTAAACTCTTCTGCAGGTAGTTCTTTGATAGCCTCATAGAAACTTCGATAGAACACTATACTTTCTCTCATCGCTCCACCTCGAAGATATGGACTTCTATCCTTGGTTCATCCTTTGAGACTTTGAACTCATCGTTGAACCCCCTAATGTTCTGCCAACCGTCATTCTCAAGCACTCCCGAGTTGACGAGTGCATCCTGGATCACCTTCCGGCCAAAGGAAGAAATATTATCAAGATCTCGCCTCTTATTCGGCTCGTGCCAAACATAAGCCATGCTCACAGGCTTGGTAATGTGTACCCCCTTCAACTGCTGCCGGATGCATCTTGATACGATGTCCTCCGACTCTCCCTTGAGCTTAGCCCCCTTGTACTTATTGGCTCGCTCTGCGCTGATGTAATCGTTAAGGTTCGGCAGTTTGCCCGGTATAATTAATAAGTACTCCAACTTCTCGCCACCTTTCGTATGTCAATTTCATTGAGAGTCTCTTCTTTTGAATCGCTCTCGCTCGATGAAGCTCCTTAGCCATATACTCGTTGAACTCAACTTCATCCTCTATGTCGTTCGGGTCCGGTCTGTAGTAGCCGTCTCCAACATTGATGATACAATCACCGTTGTTGTTGGCTTTCTCAATCTGCTCCCGGAGCCGTCTATCATCGTTCGGGTTGGATGGTCTGCTCATGGCATTCCGATGCCCGACCGGTATTTTCTCTAAATCCATGTGCTCCTTTCCCTCCGGTCAAAGGGTAGACCGGAGATAACATGGGCTTACAATTGCTGATGTTTTCGTGATATAAAATCCGCAATTCCAAACAGTTTCTTAAGGTGTCTCAACCATTTAAAGCCAGCTCTTACCGAACAGCTTTCTAAATTCTTCTCTAGTTCCGGCCTTTGACTCAAACGCTCTCTGAGCTGCTTTGATGTATGTCAGGTCAACAGTTCTGTTGAGGTGTGGTCCGAGTGCGCCCAAGTGGTGTTCGTGGCATAAAGGAATGGTTAAGCCATACTTGTCAGCTATCTTCCTGTTGGCCGTGCCATGTATAGCGTGGTGGACTTCCACGTTGGGGCTTCCACACAGCACGCACTTGGTCATATCCTCTACTATTATTGATTTCACACTCCCCACCTCTCTTTCATTTCTTTCAGTTCTGTCGGTGTGATAGTCTCAATGCCAAGCTCCTTGGCTTCTGCTACAGTGCCGTCGATGAGCTTAGACATCTCATTGGTATCGTATGTATGTGAACCTCTGTAGACCATGTAGAACGTGGCATTGTCGTCATACTTGACAGCTATGCAGTGTATTGTCTCGAGCTCGTACATGTAACTCTCGGGAGCGTTGGTCTTGTAAATAAGAGGCTCGCCACTTGGCAGCACATGAGGCTGTCCGTATCTGCATATCATAAGATTTTTGGCTCTTGCCTTTGAGATGGTCAGAGCTTCGGCTATTTTGCCGACAAGAACATGAAAGTAGGCATTGGCGTCAAGGGACCGACGCCGTGTATATCTGACTGCCTTGATTTTGAGCTTGTCAAAGCTCTTAATCTTCTCATACTCTGTCTTAGCTTTTTCTGTCTCGTTGATGTCAAAGGTCACTCTCAAGTGCCCGCTGTCGAAGTCAATAGATGCTCCGACAGCTCTTCCTGTCACTTCCATTTATGCCTCTTTCTTCTTTTTGTACCAAGCTTCAACCTGCTTAGTTATCCGTTCAGCAAGCTCCTTTGAAATATCTGACTGCTTGGCAAAGCCGTACTTCTTTTTCAATGTGTTCCATATGTCGCCCTCGCTTGCATCTTCACACATACCCGCGTAGGCCATGATGTATTCATTAATCTTATGAATCTGCTGAGCTGTCGCAGGCTTGAAAGCTGCTGGCTGTGTCGATTCTGCTGATTCAGCCTTGCTCTTATTCTCTTTATACTCCCTGCACTCGTACGAGTCCTCATCCTTGGTGTCGTCTAAGAGAAAAAGCCCGTTAAGCGCATATTTTCTCGCGTAACTTGACGCGGTACCGGTAATCTGTGAGTCATCCATTCCTTTTTTTGCTTCTGCTTCTCTTGCAAGTGCGCAGGAAGAGAGCTGTTCGCCTGTCTCGCAATCTGTCAGGCATGCAGTAGCTTGCACATAATTCTTTGCACCTACAGCTTGAATTGAATCACTGATTATCAGCGTCATGCCAAGCTTGTTGAGTAGAGGCTTAACTGCCTCATATATCCCCTCGGCGTTTCGATAATTGAATCCGCCATACTTGTTGTATAAATTTTTCGGCGCCTTAAGCGTCGTCTGTATTTCTTTTAGTTTCTCGTGCACTGCCATTAATCTAGCCTCCTGTACTGGATGCCGCACTCCTGCATATAGCATTCAAGCTGTGCCTGCTGGAATGGGTCAACCTTGACCTCGTATCTTGTCAACTTCATAATGTCGTTCTTTTCGGTTGGCTCTATGAACTCCTCCACAGGCTCCGGTGCATCAAGTATCTCATCAGCTTCGGCCTCTGCTTGTTTCTCTTCCTCAGCCTTGAGAGCTTCCTGTTTCTGCTTCTCTTCCTCAGCCTTGAGAATTTCCTCTTTCTGCTTTTCCCACTGTCTGATAGTGAGAAGTGCATCTGACAGTACACCGGTCTCTTTATATCTCATAAGAGCTTTGGTCTCGTATTCTGATTCCATGCTCTTAATAGCTGCTATGTCATTGGCTACACCATCAAGATAGTTGGTGATTGCTTCCTGTATAGTCTTCTTTGATGTGGATGTGTTCTCCCACTTGCTGTCGTATACCCTGTTGAGCTCTGCATATCCTGCTATATCTTCTCTTTCGGATACAAGCTCAAGGTAAATATCATTGATAAGTTCTCTCTTTTCCTCGATGCGCTTCTGCTCGAATGAATCAATCTGCTCACTGATGTAGGCAATTGGTTCATTGATAAGCTTGTCCAGTTCCTTAACCTTTGCCTCGAAGTCTGTGTATGGCTGCATGTAGAGTTTTTTGACCTCTATCCTCTTGTCACTGATCTGTTTCTTGAGCTTCCTAAGCTCTGCTACAGTCTTCTTTGCATCTGTCTTTGTCTCCTCAGTGAAGACCAAATTCTTGTAGAGCTCAAGTTCTGCCGCAAGAGCCTCTTTAATATCCTCAAAGTTGAAGCTTATAGCTCCATTGCTTCTCTCAATCTGTACTTCTAACATGTTCTCTCCTTTTCTTCTATAAGCTTGTCTAATTCTGCATGTATTCTCATGTATTCATTTTCGTCGAATGCATCGAAATAAACTAAGTGCATGTCTGCCTTAGTGCCATCTATTCCGTGCCATCCGTCCGGGAATACAGTAACGTTCATGCTATCAACATATCCTCCGGTTACTTCCAAATGAACAAATGGTGTGTTATCTGAACTGCCCTCGTTAATCTTCATTACCTTTTCAAGGGTTTCCCTGATTCTTTCCTCTCTTGTCATTTCTTTTCCTTTCTGGTATCAGCTCGCTTCCAAATCTTTGAAGCTCATCTGCTTATAATCCGTACATTTAACAAGCGCCTCAAGCTGTCCGACTCTGGTCTTCAGTGCTTTCGACTGTCTGACACAGTCCTCGCACATTCCATTAACGCCCTCTCCCGGATCCATAGCGCATCCACATCGCCTGCATTTTCTTAAAATCATAATCAACCTCATTGAATAATCTCTAAAATTATGTTACAATTAAAAAAATCTATTTGATTTTTCCCTTTATAGAATCCTTAGCTTTGGTCGGTCGAGGATTCTATTTTTTTGCTCTCTTTTTCCAATAATTCAGCAAAAGTCTTATAGGTTTTTGGCTGAGCCTTTTTTACTGTCTCCATGAGATATTCGCCAGCACTCTGATACCTCTGCCCACTTGTGCCCAGCTTGCATCCGCTAATCATTCTCATGTTCTGTCACAAGACATGGAATAGTAAGCAGCAGTCCCAGTGGTAAGAGTACTTGTCCGTATCTGTACCGGATGAGGCACGCTCCCACTATAATTGCAGCAAGGCCGACATAGCCGAGCGTCTCGTATATCTTCTTTCTCATGTTTTCTCTCCTTCCCCGAGCACTCAGTAGAGGGGCACGTAATAACTAACAAGAGGTATGTCAAAAAGCAACTGAATCGAAAAATTTATAAAGGAATAAAATTATGCTCCTCTACTGAATGCTCGAATATTTCAATCAATATTTAGTTTTTAATTGCCTTGCCTAGTTCCTCTGCCGTCCAGTCCGTCATATCCGCGATGGCTATGAGCGTTTCTATGCTCAAGTTTCCACTTAGTTGTGTGCTCAACGCTGCCTCTGATATGCCAAGCTGTTTGGCTATCTTTTTCTGCCGGACTCCACACTCAGCAAGTCGGAGCTTGCACTTCTTGGCAAGGACTTTTCTCCTGTCCGCTACCCTTGCCGGGTAGGTTAATGCTCTGACTCTTGGCATTATCGTGCCTCTTTTGTGCACTTATTGTGCTCATTTAAGTCAAAAAAAATGAAGTTAACCGAACGGTTGTAGTATTCAGCAAGTCTAACTTTAATATCGTCTCTTGGTATGCGCTCACCTCTTTCGTACATCGCAAGCGCTGAAATGCTGATTCCACAAGCCTTTGCAACCGTTTCACGGCTTTTATCGCCCCGAAGCTTAACAAGCTTTTCGGCTACGATTTCGTTTCTACTCAATGTTTCACCTCCCTATTAAGTTGTGCACGGTTCGTGCATAACTATAATATACACGTATCGTACTCGGAAGTCAAGCACATTTTGTAATATTTTTTATTTATTTTTTGCACGTTTCGTGCTATAATACAATTAAAGGAAGGAGGTATGATAAATGGCACAGTTTAATATTATTTTAAAGCTTCTTAGAAGTGAAAAGAAAATGACTCAGCAAGACCTAGCAGATGCACTTCACATCTCAAAAAGTTCTATTAACATGTATGAGCGTGGAGAACGGCAACCGAATTTTGAAACGCTTGAGCTGATAGCTGATTATTTCAATGTAGATATTGACTATTTGCTTGGTCGGACAAATAAAACAACCAAAATTATTGACCCAAGCATTACTACTATAGAGTTCACATCAAAAGATTATACGCATGATGAGCTTGACAGACTTTTAGAATATGCTGAATTTCTAAAAACTATCAGAGAAAGGAAGTCTTAATATGGGAATGAGATTTAGAAAGAGCTTCAAGATTGCTCCTGGTGTAAAGTTTAATGTCAATAAGAAGAGTGTTGGCATGACCTTTGGCAGTAAAGGTGTGCACTATACAGTTAATTCTTCAGGCAGGCGTACAACCTCAGTTGGTGCTCCTGGTACCGGATTATATTATCAGGATGTTTCTGGTGGCAGCAGTTCCAGTTCTAATCGTCAACAGACTACAAGGACTAGGCAGATAATCTCTGAAACATGTCCTTGCTGTGGGACTGTAAACTCTAAGCACGAAGCATTCTGTCCTGTATGTGGTCAGCCACTATCGGAACCGGTAAGGCAAGCTACACCGCCAAGGTATACAGCACCACCCCAATACATACCGCCCCAATACATACCGCCTCAGCCGGTCAAGGCCAAGAAAGACCACACGAACCTAATAATGCTCATTGTAATTATCATAATCTGCATCGGACTATGGCATTGGATCGGAAGCGCGCAAGATAAATACGAGCAAAAGACAGCTAAATCAGATGTTGAGCAGCAGGCCCAGCCGAGTAATGATGCGCTGCCATCATTGCAAACAGCTCCTGAGAGTGCAGATAATGCCCAAGTTGGTAATGGTAATGCACAATCTGACAACAGTAATGCACAGGCTGATAACAGTAATGTACAATCTGATAACAATAAGGCTGATATGGTGTGGTATGTAGATGGCGGAAGTAAATACCACAGAAATTCAAATTGTAGCAATATGGAAAATCCGAAACAAATATCTTTAGATGATGCCAAGAAAATGGGGCTTACTCCCTGTAAGAGGTGTTATTAGATACAAAAAAACGCACTGACAGAGGAGGCTGCCGGTGCGTTTTTTGTATGAGAAAGGATTTAAAGGGTTTTAACTTGATAAGGAGTCAAGATTAAAACAGGAGTTGAGAACGAGTCAAACTCAATTCTTAACTCATTAATATTATATCACAAAATTTTATGCGTTTCAGAGAATAAATACAAAAGGAGGGCCAATTATGAACATTGAAAAAAGAGGAAATGTCTACCGTGTCAGAAAGAAAATTGACAAGAAGCTCTATCACCTCACATTCGACCATGTCCCAAGCAAGCGAGAAGTCGATGAGGCTGTGTCTGAGCTATACGCTAATAATCCGTCAAACGCTGTACAGGGCACTTTCAAGGACTGTGCCTTACAATATATAGCTATCAAGGAAAACGTCCTCTCTCCGTCCACTGTGCGCTCATATAATGCTATGGTGCGTTCAATGAGTGATATTTTTTTAAGGATTCCTATGAAAACTCTGTCATCCGCCGATGTGCAGGCAGAAATTAACAGGATAGCATTGAAGAGAAAAGCCAAGACGGTAAAGAACTACCACGGCTTTATAGCGCCTATCGTGGCCATGTACCGCCCTGACCTTAAGCTCACTACCACTTTACCGCTTGGTGAGCGCTATGTGCCGTATGAGCCGACTGACGACGACATTAAGAAGATACTCGAAGCTTCCAAGGGCACATCGTATGAGCTGGCTCTGCGCCTAGGTGTATATGGCATGAGACGATCTGAAGTATGTGCTGTGACCGTTGATGACCTCGAAGGAAATATGCTCAATATTAACAAGTCACTTGTTAAGAATAAAGATAACAAGCTTGTACTCAAGAACTTCGCCAAAACAGATGAGTCTACACGGAAGATATATGTAGACGATTACACGGCCGATCTGCTCCGTGCTCAGGGCAAGGGCTATGCAGGATATCCAACTAACCTGTGGGATAATTTGTCGGCTTTGCAGAAGCGTATAGGCTTGCCACACTTTAGATTCCATGACCTGCGTCACTACTACGCTTCGATGGCTCACTCACTTGGCATACCGGACAGCTATATTATGCGTGCCGGTGGCTGGAGTTCTGACAATGTCATGAAGAGAGTATACCGTCATGCTCAGGCAGATAAGGAGAGAGACATGATGAAATTTGCCAGCCAATACATACAAGCTTTGAGCTAAAATCTTGGGTACCTTTTTGGGTACCTTTTTTCTTAAAAATGCCCAAATTTCTTTATTTTTTTGAAAGTTTTAGGGCAAAGAAAAACCCCGCAAAGCCTTGAAAACACTGGGTTTCCTTGGATTTACGGGGTTTTGCAAATAGTGCCGGCAGTGGGACTTGAACCCACACGGGCTTGCGCCCAACAGATTTTGAGTCTGCATCGTCTGCCATTCCGACATGCCGGCATCTTACGAACAGACAATATTTTATCACAGTTATTGACTTCATGCAACTAAAATTTTTAATTTCAATATAAATATCTCAGCATACAACCTTATTCTTACCTGTGCATTTTCCGACATAAAGTTGTTTGTCAACAAAATTAATCCATTCCTTGTAATCCTGCCCCACTTTATATTTCC
>ERZ772819.1057-NODE-1057-length-22827-cov-9.425874_pt1 | contig 22827 bp, 35 predicted proteins | sample MGYA00580860_ERZ772819 | MGnify/ENA primary metagenome ERZ772819 (study PRJEB29015, sample SAMEA2737683) | human gut metagenome | biome: human gut; feature: human-associated habitat; material: faeces | place: China | collected 2012 ...
TTTGTAGCTCCGCATATTTATCGGCGGTCATGTCTGCAATGCCAAGCTCTTGTGCCGCCACTTCTTTAAGTTGGTTTTTCATTTCCGGGAAGACATTGATGATTGACATCATGTCTTGCCCTTGAACCTTACCGTTGGCAATCATTTGCGCCCACTGAGTAGCAAAGTTTTCAACGGCTGCATCGGTTTGACCAAATGCATCTTGCAAGGTCAAAATGGCTTGTGTTTGCTGTTTGGTCAACTCGGTGTTGTGGGTAACGGCATAAAATTTTTGGTTCATGCCGTCAACCATTTCGGTTGAGTTAGCCGCAGCTTGCGCCATTTGGTTGGTCATATCAACCATTTTCTTGCCTTCTTCAGCGTTACCCGTCAAAGTTAACCAAGTGGCATTCATGGTTTGTTGGTATTTAACGTACTCGGCACTGGATTGTGCGATTTCGTCAAACTTGCCTTTGATAGCTCCCAACGCATTTTGAAAACCGTTACTGATTAGGTTAGCTGCGAACGTAGCGCCAAAGATACCTTTCAGCCGTGAGGTTTTATGTTCAGTCTCACTGACTTCACTTCCTAAGCGTTTAAAGCTCTCTTTCAAGCGTCCAATGAATGTGCTAGACCGTTGGCTTTGCTCAATTTCATCATTCAGTTTGTCAGCGGCATTCCTGGTGTGTGCTAAACTTGTTGCCGTTTCGTCTAAACGTTGCTTTTGCTTGCGGTATTCATCGCTAGTCTTCCCAGACTGTTTAGCGACACGCTCAAGCATTTCTTTTTGGGTCTCATACTGCTTATTTAAATTAGTAATCGAACCCTTGTATTGCTTAAGTTGCTCTTGCCTAGCTTCATCTTCCTTGCCTTCTGCCTTAAGACGCTTGATGTAAGTGTCTGAAGCTTCGTTTTGGGCTTTGTACTCACGTTGTAATTCAGAAAGCCCAGATTTATGATAATCTAGGCTATTTTTTGCTTGCCGTTGTTGGTTTTCCAACGATGCCAAACGTGTTGTCGCTTGGTCAATCTGTTGTTGGTACTTAAGGTACTGTTCAGCAGTTTCAGCGGTACTTCCTTTAAGTTGAGATTGTTCTTGTTTCAGTTTCTCAATCTTATGTTGTTGATTTTGGATAGCATTGCCCAAACCGTCATACTTAGCTTGTGCTGCACCTAAATAGTCTCCAGCGCTACGCATTTGGCTCTCTTGCGCCTTCCATGCGTTCGTAGAGCTATTGACTAACTGAGTTAGTCGTTTAATCGAGTTGGCCGCTTGTAACGTGTCTAAGGCGATTTCAGTGGACATGGTAGCTTGTACTTTTGCCATGTATTATTTTTTCCTCCTTTCCTTAAATATTTAGAGTAAAGATGTTGGGTCTACCATCCTATCTTCTTCCTCTTTTGCGTTTAGAATCTTCATCAACTCGTAATAATCGGTATCGTAGTACTGATCTAGTGTCCACCCAAAACCTTGAATTGATTTCTTAGCTATGAGTTTTAAGTCCTCGATGCTATTTTCTAAATCAAAAATCTGTTCCCCTTTAGACTTTAGTCTTTTGGGTCGGTTTCACCAGTGGCGTTTTCAAGTTGTTCGTCAGTCAAACCGTACATATAGCCCACCAATTTTTCGGCAATCTCTTGTGTACGCTCATTGTCCAAGTCAAGCAATTTGTCATAGGCTTCATCATCCAAGTTAAGAACGGCACGAATGAAACCGAGCATTTCTTTAAGAATTGTGAAGCTTGCTTGCGCTTGCTCTTGTGTGTCACCATCTTCGACAGTATCACTAATCTTAAGCACTGCCAATTGGTACTCGTGCATACGCAAAACATTGCGGTTGCTTGTTGTCACTTTGAATGCTTTCTTACTGATTTCTGGAATTTGAATAGTTCTGATTTCCATTTTATCTTTACTCCTTTTTAACAAAAATAGAGGTCAGGCCATGAGCCCGACCTCTTGCGAATTATTTAGATTATCCACCGACTACTGGTGTACCAGCGAGAACATATCCACCAAATACTTCTTTGAACATGTTAGCTTTATCAAAAGTAGATGCTCCAGAATAGTATTTCTTGTAAGGCTCACCACCAAACGCATCCGCTGACAAGGCATTGAATGTCATGTTATCATCTTGGCGAGTTTGAGCAGTATCGGTATCTGTAGCAACGTTTTGAGTTGATTCTTGCATAATACCGTTAGCAAAACCGAAGAACACTGAGTGTTTGCGGTCAAGTGTTTCAGATTCAATCAATACCGCTGTGTGTGGTTTCTCACCATCCATCACGTAACCACCCTTGCCGTCTGGTTTAAAACCAAGCATTTTTTGTTTGATTTCAAAGTCAAGGTTGTTGAAGTCGAAAGCGACCGTTGGTGAACCTGGGGCAATCATTACATCTTGTACTGAGTTGTTCCCTGGAATCTTAGTCGCTTGACCTTCCAAGTTGGAAATGTTAGCGGTACGAGTACCAAGCATTTTAGAATCGACTTCGATAACGCCTTCTGCCGAAAGCCCTTCGTTGCCTTTAAGTAGTTTTTGGGTTTTAGGGTCAACCAAAGCAAGGCGGACCATTTTCAAACCTACAATTGCCATATAGTATTTTCTCCTTGTTAAATTAGCTTATCGAGAGCAACAAAAAAGACCGCCGTAATCTGTAACGTATCGGGGTCTATGCTATGTTCTCTCATGTCTGTAATCGAGTAATGTTCAGATTTTAGGAATTTCAGCAATTCCATTTCAAAGGCTTCAATATCAAAATTAATATCAGCCTTATAGAAGATCTGTACCTCTACTCTATCCGTTTTACTGAAAAAGGTATTGTTTCCGCTCAAGTCAAGGGATGGGTTGCTTTCTGTGAGCAAAACGATTGTCTTATCGGTGTTTTCTTCGAGCTCTTTAGGCAAGTTGTTTGCATATACTTCGCTTATTTCACCAAATTCTTTGCCGTCAATTAGCTCTTTTAGTTTTACGGTTGCTAGCACTTAATCACTTCCCTCCTTTTCTGCGAATGAGTTTCTCATATTCCTCTTTTTCTGCCAATAGCACTTTCCTTTGGACAGCGCTATCGTTTTGGACATTGGTAACGAAATGATCAGCACGATATTTTTTCGTACCGTCATTTAATCGTCTAGCATTTTGGGCGTGGTAGTTATTCTTCCATCCCACTGTTGCCACACCGTTCTTTCTGCCGTCCGCATTAGTGGATTGGACAGATAAACCGTCAGCCATGTGCCCATACTTCAAATGTTTCTTATTTGAGTAGTGTTTCTCACGGGTTACATCTTCTAACTCCTTTTGAAACACCTTTGCGCCAGCGGTGGTTATTTTAGCTTGTTCCGCTGGTGTTAAATCGCCAATACTGGCTACTGTTTCAAGCCAGCCCTCTAGCGCCTTATCAAGCCCTACCATAAGCCGTCACCCAACTTTCTTGCGCTTGCGTAAAGTCAGAAAGTCGTAGCGGTTAAGCCCAAAGTTTTCATTTGGACTAACTCGCACAATATCATACTGAGTGCCATTTAGGACGGCCACTTGACCTTCAATCACTTTGGCATTGTGGCGGATAACGATTACTCTTGTGTCGCTTTCGCCATTTTGTTGAGCCAAATACTCTTGATTGAGTGTGCGAGTGTGGGGTTTATAATGCAGCGTAAACTGTTTCACGAATTTTGGCACGCTCACACCCGTAAACTTGTTAGGGGTGCTTTGGTATGTACCAAAATCAGCCTTGAAACGAAAGTCTGAGGGTAAATATCTAACTTTAGGCATTAGTCACCTCTTTCTTCACTGTACGTTGCGTATAAGCCCCTTAATTGCCCGATTATGCTATTCAATGTGAGATTGACAGGATAAGTCACCGTGTCTGTTAAAGCCACTCTATAGGTGAAATATGAGCTTGTGAGGGCTATTACAGCCGTGTCGTATAGAGATTCTACACTTTCGAGGTCATAGAATTTCTTATCGCTACCGACTGCATTGATAATGTACTGTTGAGCCGATTCAATGTAAGCTGGAATGAGTGCAGTGTCGTCTGTCTCATCCAGATTAAGAGTCTGCATGATAGTTTCCTTAGATACACTCATTACTTACCTCCTAATTAGGCTCCTGGTGTAAGATTAGCTTTTTGGTCAGCGATTGCTTTGAATGACGCTGGAACAAATGCTTCTTCATCAGTTTTAACAACATCAAAACGGTCAATGACACGTACTTTAGTAGTGTCAGTTTCGAAAGCTCCACCACCAATGTTAGTAGAGAGCAATGACAAGTGTTGACGGTCAAAGAGTGTTACCGCTTGTTTCAAGTCACCAAAGTAAAGCGGCATAGCTCCACCAGTACCATTAGCAAGCCAGCGGTCAGAAACTTCTTTAACTGTGAAACCGTCGATTGAGTATCCTGTAGGTGATTTCACATCACGTTCCATGAGGTAATCACCCATTGCATTCTTAACTTTCTTAAGGGCAGTAAAGCCTGAAGTGTTAGTCAAGAAGAATGATGTTTGTTTGATTGCTGGGTCAACTTTAGCTTCAAGGTCAATAATGTCATCCCATTTAGCCAATGTTGGTTTAGTTGGAAGTGTTGCGATAACTTCCAAGATAGCTTTGTTACGAGTAACAACGACTTTCTTAGCAATCCATCCAGACAGCCAAGCAAGGATATTTTCAGCAGAATCAGCAAGCAAGCTGTTAGTTACTGTTGAAATTCCAGCATAACGTTTGATTGTGTAGCGGATAAGAGAAAGTTTTGGATCGTCATTAGCGCCGATTTGGCCAGCTTCATCATCAATTTTAGTAAGTCCAGTAATGTCGGCCCATTTTTCGTAAACGCGAGAACCAGTAAGAGTGGTTACGTTTTCGACATTAACATACTCTTGCAATGAATCATATTGACGAACCAATGTATTGATAGCTGTACGAATATCTTGTGGGATAGTCAAGCCAGCGTCAGCACCAGTGCCGTCTGTTTTTGAATCAAGCAAGTTTTGGTAACGACCGCGAACGAGGTTTTTGAAGTCTTTAACAAAAGCGTCTTTAACTTCTTCTTCGTTCTTAGTCAATGGTTGTTTTTCTTCTTCAGTCATGTTAGCCACTTCGCTAGCACGAGCTTCAGTATATTGTTCTTTGAACATGTCACGTTTCATTTTCGCAGTGTCACGTTCGTTCTTGATTGCTTGCAATTCTTCAGCGGTAACTGAATCGTCAAGCATAGCTACGTTAAGTTTTTCATTAAGATTTTCGACCTTGTCGCCTTGTGCAACCCAAAGGTCATGCAATTCGTTTGATGTTTTCATCAATCATCTTCCTTTCATTTTTCAAGTAGAATAGCCAATTTCTGCTCACGCAATGAATTGGTTTTAGGTGTAGCAATCATATTCTTAAATTTAGTGATTGCTGATTTGCTTGGTAGTTGATGTACGGCGTTAGTAACCATGATTTCTTCTTCATCGTTGTCGAAGAACATGATTTCATCCGCAAAGCCTTTATCGACAGCAGTTTTAGCATTAAGCCATGTTTCTTTAGCCATGAGATCAAGTAATTCTGGTTGTTTAAGCCCAGTTTTCATTTCATAAGCTAATGCGATAGACTCATCAATGCTATTCAATACTGCTGATTGATGTTCTAAGTCATCGCTATTACCAACAATACCAGTAGACGCTTTATGAATCATGATATGCGCCGTTGGACTGATACGCACGGTATCGCCAGCCATAGAAATGACACTCGCAGCACTAGCCGCAAGTCCTTGCACATTAACCACAATACGCTTGCCGCTAGCCTTAAGCATGGTATAGATTTCGCTAGCTGCAAACACATCCCCACCATTAGATGCAATATTAAGCGTAATTTCTTCGTCTTCATCGTTAGCGATGGCATCTTGTACCAGTTTTGGATAGGTACTAGACATGCCAAAGTATTCATAAAATGCCCCAGCATCATCGCTTACAATATCGCCTTTAATGTCAATCTTGCCCATTTATCTCACCTCCTTTCAATGTGGTCCTATTAGGGTTTTTACCCTCTGGCAACTCTTTAGGTAGAATTTCAGCTTGTTGCAAAATATACAAGCCTTGATTCTGTGCGAGCGTGCCACTTTTAACCATGCTATTGATACGGCTGATATAGTTAGCACCAGTCGGATCAACCGCTGGGAAAATATCCGCATCAACATCACACGAAAGTTTTTGAGACAGCTCACTGAGAAATGGTCTTAAATAGCGTACGACTGCTTTAGAATACACATTAGAACTCATTTCTAGTGAGGATTGTTGATCTCCTTGTCCTCCGACAACGTTTTCTGGGATACCGTAGACTTTCGCAAATTGTCCGGTCGTCCAGTCCGCTTGCTTAAGTAGTTGGGCCACGTTGGATTTAATTTCAAGAGGTGTGAAATCCTCTAAATCATCCAGTACCAACGGACCGCCTTGCATTTGCTTCATCGCTTGTCGAGAGCGTGAGACCTTGGTTTTGAAATCGAGCAAACCACCGCCTTTAATTTTTAAAATACCATTGGCGTTAAGGGCATTCTTAAGAGAGTTAAGCGTTAGCTTATCACTGGCCTTTTGAATGTCTAATTCTCTACCCAACGCCATCAAAGGACTTACGCTTGTCAAACCACCGTCCACAGATAGCAGTCTGAAATGTAAGATATCGCTTTGTGGAACATGCTGTTTTGGTGGAATGCGTGGATCATCAAAAGTGATGTTGTAGTAAAGACCGTTCTGATTGTCCATTCGGTTAAATGAGACTTGAGACGGTCTTAAATACTCCCACTTCATATCACGCCCATTGTCATTTCGCCATCGGTAAGCAAAGGCTTCACCACCCAAAAGCATTTGAGCAAAAATAGACTGGTAGAAATTAAAGCGGTTAGCATTGTTTGATGGGTTATCCACGATACCTTGTAATTGTTTTCGGCTAGTCGTTAGCTTGGCAGTCGCAAGGTCGTTAGATAGCTGACTGATAATAGAGAATAGGTCTGAGTTTTTAAGAGCAGTTTCGGCTGAAACCCACTCACTACCATTCAAGGTTGCTAAAAACTCTGGATCAGTAATATCAAAAAAGCCCCCTTGATTGCTCGGTGGGCTTTCGGTTGCTAAATTAAATACCGGCAATCGTTATCACCTCCTTTCTAGCCTTTTTTCGCAGCTAGTTCACTTACTAGCCCAGCTAGTACGAATGTGATTGTCATACTAACACCGAACCACACATAGCCAATATGGTAAGTGGTGACATTAAGCGAAATTGCAGCTAAAATGAACATCAAAATGTCAAAAATAGCCCAAATCGCCTTAAAAAATTTCAAAATCATGTATTAATACTCCTCTAATAGCCCACTATCTGGGTTTTTTAGCCAATTCAAAACGGCTTCCTGGCTCATGTGTTCGACCTTCCATGTTGGATTGTTGGTAATAGCGTAATCTTCGAACGCATACATTCCGTCATAGAATGCGTCGATAAGAGCGTCCACTACGTCGATTTTGTAAGTAGATTTCATTTTGTCTACTTGAATACCGATGTTATCTTCCTTGATTACCGCATTTATCAGTGATTTTCGCATGATTTCATCGTCTAAACGGGTAATGTTCCCCTCGATAAAGAGCGTTTGAAGGAATTTTGTCGGGTCTTTTAACTCACTGGTGCGCTGTCTAATAGGCATCATTGGGAAACTGGTGTTAGATTCCAACGCCTTGATTATTTTAGAAACTCCCATAGCGTCATAGCCAAAAAAGACCACATCAAGCTGATTATCCTCTACATAATCTACAAACCAGCGATACACTTCCTCTGGATTAATAAGCCCTTGTGGATGGCTCGTAATCGTACAATAGCCCTTGGTTTCCAAGTCACGATAATTGACGCCATCTTGTTTTTCTTTGGCTTCAAGTGAGCCTGCTTGTTGCCACGGAATGAAACTATGCTGTTCTATATGCCATTTTTGGCTACCGTCTGCCCCTAGATAAGGATAGACAAAGCCAATTGCGGTGTTGTCGCTAAACATTGAGGCATCAAGCCCAACATAAACACGCCTGCCACGTATATCAAAATCAGAAATGACCGAGCGCTCGATGTCTTCCAGCTTCAAGAAGCTGTTTTCATCTTGTTCGCCCCAAAGGTTCATATTCTTGATTAGAAAATCGTTGATATTCCCAGATAAAAGGTCAGCATCTCTCTTATCCATAAGCCCTTTTAAAAGCGTATCATGTTCACTTTCAAGGTCTAATAAGGGGTTCGACTTGCTCCATGTTTCAGGCATATAAATCTCATCTATGCTATCCTGCGACCAAACGAGGCACAATTGAGTATCACCAGCCCTGTCGTTACGCTCCATAATCCCTTGCATCATCCGTTCATCATGCCTTAATGGTGAAGTTGGGTTAGGATAAGCGGTGGAGATTTGAATAAATTGGCGGTTTGGTATTTTAACCTGTCCAGAAACAATTTTTGAGATGCTTGTGCGGTCTTTCAAATCACCCGACTCGTCCATAATCGCGTTAGTCAAGTAAAGTGGAATCCATCATAGTTACCACTTTCGCTCGAAATAGCCCGTAAAACATTGTTATTAGTTCTCGTGATGACTTGTTCTGACTGAATAGACAAATCCAACTCTTCAGCTAAAGATTTAAATGGCTCTTTAGTGATTATCTGTTTAAGCATATTCTTAATATAGCCCATTAACTTCATTGTCTGTTTGAAGTTGATTGAGCTTACAAGATAATCTTGGTTAGATAGTCCAAGTCCTTCGAAAAGATAAGAGAAACACATAGAAATAGCCTGAATGTACGTTTTCCCTTGACTACGACCAACAGATACAATGACCTGTGAAAAGCGTTTGCCACCCGTTTCATTGCGCCAGCCAAAAGATTGACTAAGCAAAAACTCTTGCCATGGCATAAGCGCTGTTGGCTGTCCCGTGTCAACGTTTGGACAGATTTTAGCAAACTTAAGCACTTTACCAGCTTCTGCCAAGTCGTAACGATAAGGAAAATCGGAATTCCCTTGATGTTTTAAGTCTCTCAAGTGCCTTAGACAAGCAAGTTGCATCATGTAACCAGCTTGTGTTTTCCCATCCATCACATCAAAAGCGTATTTAGTCCCTGGGTCTTGATATTTTTCTCTAACTTCCGAAAAGTCACTGTCTTGATATATCTTTGTTATTGTTTTATTCGTTATTTGTTTAGTTTCCACTTTTTAAATCACCCCCCTTCTAATAAAAAAAGAACAATTAAAATAATTGCTCTAATTTTGTTTCTATATCGTCATAATATTTTATTCGGATTAACTCAATTTTCTTTTTCGTGCAATAGTTATCCTTGATTTTGTCGCGTTTGCTTTGGATTTTAAACGCTTCAACGCCTCCCCATCTATCAACTGGTCGGTCGTGTTGCTCGCCATCGAACTCAATCAACGTGTTCATTGTTGGCAAATAAAAATCAAAAGGTAAAGGCTTTTTGTATCGGCAATCATCAAACCTGACCTGCTCCTCAAAAAATACGCCTTTTGACAGTAAGAATTCTTTAACTCTACGTTCTCCACGATATTCATTGCATTTTTTACATCTGACTCCGTTTTTAAAATTATGCGGAGTAACCCAAAAAGTGCCATTGCAAAGTTTATGTTTTACCAATATCGGTTCAGTTGATTTTATATATTCACCGATAACGACGTATTCATCGTGACAGTTTTTGTCTATAAACCTTTGGAAATCGGTCTTGCACGAAATTCTATCATCTGTCTTTGTCAAAGAAATTTCATCCAGCTTTTTTAGGCTGATGGATCTTTTTTCGCACTCACAATAACCACCGCCTTGGCGTAATGTCCCGTAACATATTTGATAAGTGTTTCCACACTTTTTATGTTTGATTGTTATGTTGCCTTTTGAATTTTTATATCCGCCAATATAATCATACTCATCCCCCAACGTTTTATTTACTTTGCTTTGAATATCTTTGCTCTTATGTGTCCTTTGTTCTTTCAACTTGTTTTGTCGGCACTCAGGACATCCTTTGCCTCTTAATAAGTTATCTGGACTTATTTTGTATTTATGGCCACATTTCTTATTAAACACTTCGATTTTTGTTTTTGCATTGCTGTATTTTTCTAAAATATCATATCCACCACAAAATCTTTCGTGGACTTGTTCCAGAAAAATATCATTTGTCTTATTTTTCCCAGCGCAATAAGGGCAAGCTTGGCCTCTAAGTAAATGGGTAGGCGTGTTTTCCCAAACCTCCCCACACGTACAACATTTCAACTTCACCTTTTCTCTAGCAAACTTATACTCAGAAATGACTTTATATTTTCCACCGTTGATAGCTTTTATTTCTTCAATGAATTCTTTGTGTGTCTTCCGTCTGCTCATTCTTTCGTTCTTTCTATATTGTATTTACTTAATCTTACAATATAATTATAACATATCCTCTTTACAATGCAATACTTTTATTGTATTATATTAAAAAGGAGGTTACCATGGCAAAAAAACGTATGACGTTCACGCTCGATGAAGAGCTATTGGCTAAACTAAAAGAGACATCAGAAGAAACAATGATACCGCAAGCTAAGATAGTTCAAAAAGCTATCGAAAAACAACTAAAAGAGATGGGGAAATAAATTCCTCATCTTTTTAACTATTTAAAAAATCCTGCATCATTTCAGCAGTCGATTTTTCAGGTTTGCTACTATCAGCAATCGTCAGCAACTCTGCCCTTCCTTTAGGTGTCAGACCTAGTTGAATGCCTATTTTATTAAGGGTTTCGGCAGCATCTTTCATCGTCGCAACGGCTGGATTCTTCTTAAATCCCATTGATTGCTCGCCTAAAATCTCACCACTTCCGGGAGACTGGATGTATTTAATAATCTCGGTTTGGATACCGTTTTCTTTCACGTCTTCATAGGCTTTTTTATAAATCTCATAGGTCGTGCAGTAAGTTTCCACTAGAAACGTGTCAATGCGTTCGACCTTTTCTGTCGCTTTTAAATACGGAATGATTTTAGTCCAAACTGACCTCGCCACTGTGCCCAAATAGTTCGGTGGGTCAATGGGTAGAAAGCGGTCATTTTGCTCATAAAACGGTTTCCGTTTGGCTGGTGACTTATTCGCCATCTTCTCACCTCCTAAATTAAAAATAGACCCTTGTTAAAACCCTCAAAATTGGCGTGCGGTGTAAGAAAACACCTTGTGGCGGCTCTCCTTGGCACGAGAAAGGGGCGGGGGTCAATTTTAAATCGTGTCGAGGGTTATTATACCACCCTTATTATAAAATCGTGCTATGGGCTTATTAGAGGGGTTTAACGATGTCCTCTTTTTTTCGTGCTATTAAACCCGCCCACGCTGCCACGGAAAGTCGTAGCTCGGTGTTCTGTTTCGTTCTATTTTGACCAGTACCGTAGATTTCTTGTTCTAATGTACGTTTGGTGTTATCGCAGCTTCTGCACGTTGCTACCACGTTTGAAATTTCCGTCCTAAGTTCTGGAGCTATTTCAACGGGTGTTACGTGGTCGCCTATACGAGCGTCTGGTGTGGTCACACCCAACGCTAGACAGTACTGACATAGATAGTTGTCACGTTCTAATGCAATCTTACGAATAGAAGACCAAGTCTTTGAGCGATAGAACGCATAACGTTCCTTGCTCTCATCATCTCTGTTCCTCACTCGCTTGTTGTATCTTGTGCGTGAGTACCTCTGTCTCTCTTCCATGTATGCTACTTCCATACTATGATGTGTAGTGCAGTAGTGTGCTGGTCTCTCTGTTAAGGCACGGCACCCCTCTGCCTTACATCGTCTGACCATCGGCATGGCATACCTCCTTTCAGATAAAGTAAAAGAAGAACACTCTTGTGTCCTTCTAAGTTGATAATACTATATTACCACGACCAGAGTATGATGGAGTATGGATTGGTATATACCGATATAGATTAGTCCAAATACTTCTCACTTTGTCTTAGCTTAACGTAGTAGGTAGCCTTACTAAAGCCCATGCGGTCACATATCTGCCAGATATCTAGCTGGTCTATGTATACCATTTGCAGTAGGGACCTAGCATCTATATCCCCCACGTTTGCTATCTGTCTGCGAAACTCTCGACGTTGTTTGATAGCTTCCGCAACGAATTGTTTCAGCTCTTCTTTTTCCGTTATCAATTCGGTGTACAGGTCATCTTTAGCTTTTCTCTTCCCACCTTGCACCATATCTGTCTGCATAGCACCAGCAGTTACTTTGAGCGCTTGTGATTCCAGTCGTTTAATCTGTTCTGTCTGACTGTCAATGTATCTATCAAGTGCCTTGATTTGTTGCAGCCGTTCCACTGTTCTCATAAATACGTTTCCTTTATGGTATAATAATATTATCAGCGTTTGAACAGTCCTAGGCATTAGTCTGGGTCTTTTTTTATACAAGAATAAAGAAGGATTAGGGTACCACCTCCCATGCATTAGATTTAGCCATGCCACCAGCAATGCAAGGCTAGGGTAATAAAATAAAAAAGGATTCCTCGATTCTAATTATTTATTTACTGGATTTTTGATGTCGAGGTCTGTCAGCTCGACGAGTGTCGAAAAAGTGTTCAAGCCACTAAAAGTTAGTGTTTGACAGACAATAGCTAGTGAGGGAGTCGAACCCTCGTAAACCGTTCTAGCTACACGCCTAACGCATAGGCTTTATATAAGGCACGCTTAACACTAGCCTTATTTTTGCCTAACTCGCCCTTAGTGCGGTATTCAAGAGTAATGCGATCAACTTCATCGTCCAACCTCTCACTCCACTCGTAGTTATTGAATACATAATCAATAATTTCGCTAAACAGCTCTCTGGACAGCAATCCTTCAAGTTGAATTACCTTGCGAGGTGTTAGAGCGGCTTTCTCCGCATAGCAACAATTGAGGGCGTTTTGGGTTCTGTTAGCATTTTTCTGGTCGTAGCCCTTAACCTCTCTAATGTAGTTGTTTAGATTGTTTGGGTGCTCCTTGCGTAGTTCTTCCACTTCTTCCTGGAACCGTTTAAATAAGTGTTCTGGCAGTCCTGCGTTGGCTTTATCCAACACTGGGCGCGTGGTTTTACCTCTTGTGTAATTAGTAGACAGATAATCTTGGAGGTCGTCGAATAGTTCATCAGAAATGATGCCTTCTAACCTGTCGACAGTCGCTGGCGATATCCTCGCACGTTCCACGACTGCGCTATTAAATGCTTGGTAAATGATGCGGGCTTGTACTTCACTGCACTGTCTGACATCTTGAAAAAACTGTTTATAAGAGCCTTTTTTATACGTCTCTCTCAGCGCCGCATGCTCACTGACTAACCGTTGATATAATTCCTCGGTCAACCCGGAATATTTGTATTTCACACTCATGAGCCACGTCCTCTTAAATAGCTCGGGATGTCGTCCCCGACCTGCACGCTATCGTACTGCTCCTTGCTTACTAGAAATTTCCCGTAAGCACCACAATCAAGCGTGTAGAGTTTCCCGACCATTTCTTTGCCGGTAATCTTTCCGTGCAGTACAGTGGCGTTGTCAGCCTTGTGCACCACGATAGCTTCTACTGGTCTGTTGACCACGCTGATTACTGTACCAATGTTGATGGCTAGGGAGATAACCAGTAGTGCAGTAGCTATGCCTAGTTGGTTATCTCTTTTTGGTTTCCTTGACAAAGTTGTCATCAATCATCACTCCTTTTCTGTCTTTAATGTCGTTATAAGCAATTGTGAGGCACTCTTCCACGTCGTACCCTAATTGTAGACATAGAACAATCAGCGTCACAATCGAGTCCCCTATAGCATCTTTTAATGACCATTCTGGGTTTTCGAAATCAGACGGTCTCAGAAATACGTCTCTGATTTCCCCGACTTCTTCCGTGACTTTCATCCATTGAGTTTTGGGATTGCTCTTGTCCAACCCGTGACTGGTAGCCCATTCGTTGACTTTGTCGATTAACTCTGAGAATGTGTTATCAGTGTCGTAGCCTAGTAAGTAAGGAATTGATACATTGAAATGGTCAGCTAGTTTTTTAGCGTTGCTTCCTTTAATTTCATGAGTGCCATGTTCCCAATTTAAGATGGTCAGCTTTGTAACCTTCATCAATTCTGCCAGCTCTACTCTGGTCATTCCCCTTGATTTTCTTAACTGTTTAAGTCTGTTCATTGTGCTATTCCACCTCCTCGATTTCAAACATCGGATTATCAAACACTTCACCGAAACCAGCATCTTCTAGCTGTTTGCGGGTGTGGTGTGTTCGTGCTGCCACACTGCTAATCTCATCGTTTAGATACCATCTATCATCTTCGATGAGATAGTTCAAATAGCTACGCTTACTCGTAAGCCCTTTAAGTCTGACTGTATATCTAGGCTCTTTCTCGACTGTATAACCCTGACGGTGCATGTCGACGAGGGTTTGAATAGCATCCCAGTTTTCCCCGAACCAAACACTGAAAGGGCTATTGTCGTTGTGGTCTTCGCCATACCAATCGCAGAGAAATTCTAATAAATGGAAGTCAAACCTTTCTTTATGTTCCTCATACCAATCCGCCACATACTGCGGTACTACTGGTTTAGGAAAGAATGAGTCGTATAGGTCTTCTGCGTGAGCTATTGAGAGGCGTCCCGCTGTTGCTAGTTTCTGTACTGCTTCACTTCTATCCATCATGCTTCCACCTCTTCCATTTCCACTGTATACATCCTTGAATTGCGATATTTAACGCCTCTCAAACGATGTAGCTCATTGATAGCGTCGTTCTTGTTATTGAAAATATGTTCACTGTCTGGCATATTGTCATAGTAAACAATTACTTTGTATCGCATAGTTTCATCATTCCTTTCAATAATTCTTCGTCCGGCAGCTGCTCCAGCGTCAATATGCGGTTTAATTTCTTGGTGTTAATGCCTAATTTCGCACTAATCAAATCCATGTCCTTACGATTAGCCCAGAACCATCTCGAAAACTCTTGCGTTTGACCTAATATGCTTGTGTGCCCATAACTGCCCGGTGCGTATACACCAACCAACTTGTCCTTGTATTTGCTGTTCATTCAAGCTCCTTGATTTCAAATTCAATGCGTGGATTAGGACTGTACTTCTTGCGAGCTCTCAACTCGCACACAATACTGTCATCCGTCCAGACAATCCCTTTCTTATCCACTTTGTTGTAGCCAGCGTTTGAAATACTATCAAAGAGTGCTTTTACCAGATTGTCAATATCGGGACGCACGGCATGCCAAAGCTTTTCAGCCATAAACCGTTTAAACATATCCCACGTTTTAGCTCTAGCCTTCGGCGTGGGCTTTTTTGATACATTCAAAGGTGCTTTCATGTAAAAAGTGACATCTACCGAAATTGGCCCATCAAAGAATTGTCCATCATACTCTTGCTCAATGAGTTGTGAGCATTGTCTACGCCACGCCTTCATTTTTGGGTCTTCATAGGTGCCGAATTTGCTGAATCGTGGTCTTGTTTGAGGTTTTGGCTCGATGTTTAAAATCATCTTCATAGCTTCACCTAGAATGGCAAATCTGAATCTTGAATATCCATAGGATTGCCTTGCATTGGATTGTTGCCCCCAAAGTTTGGCGCTTGCTGTTGTGGTTGTTGACTATATCCGCCATTGGCTTTGCCGCCTTCACGAGCTGCACGGCTTTCCAACATTTGGAAGCTCTCAGCGACAACTTCGGTCACGTAAACACGTTGACCTTGCTGATTTTCGTAGCTACGGGTCTGAATGCGTCCAGTAATTCCAATCAACGCCCCTTTTTTAGCCCAATTAGCCAAATTCTCAGCTTGCTGACGCCAGATAACGCAATTAATAAAATCTGCTTCACGCTCGCCGTTAGCGTCTTTAAAATTGCGGTTAACCGCAAGACTGAAAGACGCTACTGCGACATTGTTACCGGTGTATTTTAGTTCTGGGTCACGGGTTAGGCGACCAACTAATACAACATTATTGATCATGTTTGTTTTTCCTTCTCTATTCACGATTTAAGAAATCGTCCAATGTTAGAACCTCATGCAGTTTCTTTTGAGACTTACAATAATCACAATGTCCACACTTCTTAGGTTCCTCGTTTCCAAGTGCCACTTGATACACTCTAGGGGCGTGTCTAGTGATGTAATCAAGCCCTTCTTCTAGCCATTCTTCCGTCAATTCAATAATTTCCTTATCTGGCTGTTTCTCTTTCGAGACTGCCACGATAAACGGTTTATACGTTGGATAGTCCATTTGTCGTAGTAGCTCTAAATATGTCCCTAACTGGACATGGTATTGAAACCCTAGAATGTTATTGACTGCAGTTGGTACTTTGGCATGTAATTCCTCAGACCATTCCTTGGTCCAGATAGATTTCATGGTTTTTAAATCGACCACATAGCCTTTTGAAAAGTTGATGCTATCGAGCTTGCCCTTAAATGGCACACCAGCGATGAAACCAGTGACAATCTTTTCTTTTTCAACCTTATCGCCTTTTTTCCCGTGATAAAGGTTGTTGAAAAGTGTGTCACCCTTGAGCGTTTCGATAACTTTTTCAGCTAACTTGAAATCTGATAGCAATCCATAAGGTTTTCGACTATAGAACAAGGCTTTTTTGTTTTCCTCTTTGAATTTCTCATGAGCTTCTTCGCTCTCGAAATAGCTATGGACATAGTTGCCAAAGAGTAACGGTTTTTGATCTCGTTCATCGTTCCAGATACCATCATCGATAGCTTTGGCTCTAGCTTCACATTTCATGTATTCCTTGAAACGACTTACAGACATATAGGTTTTGTCAGAGTAGTAGTTATCTTCTGCCAAGATTGTTAAATCAGTCATTTTCTACTTCTTTGATTTTGGTTGAATCACCTTCAAACAAGCTAACTTCTTCGATGATTTCACCCGTTTCAGCGTCTACGGCTTTATCTGTTTCAGATTCGGCTTCATCGCTCATTAGGTCGCCCAAAAGTGTTTGAGTGTCTTCGTTTTTTGGCGTTACGTCAATAGGGTCAGCTTTGACTTCCTCAGTTTGGTTGTCTGAGATGAGACCCTCTTGCATTTCTGTCGAGAGTGGGGCGTACTTACTCAAAATGCTCTTAAGTACGGTTTTTTGAGCCATAGCGTCGAAGTCAGTAGACCAAGGCCCTCTTGCATAAGTCTTTGAAAAGCGTTTCCCGTGGCTTTCTGCTTGCTCTTTTGTCCAGAAAGTCAGTTTCTTAAAGCCATTTACAAGCTCGAATGTTGCAAAGTAACCATAGACTTCATCTTCTGGTTGCGTGAAATCAATGTCTAGTGTTTCAAATAGCGGGTCATACGACTTGAATTGTGCCTTGTAGACCTTCCCTGAATTAATGGCTTTAAATTGACCTGAGCGGATAGCTAACTGAATAAGCCCTTTATAGCCAAGTTGAAACTGTGCATCTTGTTTGTAAGGTACGATGTAGGCGAATCCTAAACTTGGTTCGATTGGCAAATTCAAAACTGCTGCTTTCATTGCTGCTGTCATGATGGAAGTGTTGCTTGCTCGTGCTAGTAGATTGTTGTTGTTCACGATTGACAGAATACTGGCTGTAAATTGTCGCTCATTCCCGTTCAATACCTCTTGAAATTTCTGTTTTACTGCCGGTGTGTTAAAAAAATCTTTGTGTGCTAATTGATTTGTCATGTTGTTCTCTCTTTCATTTTTTGTAAAAGTGTTTTCTTGCGTGTTTTTGAATTTTCATTTTTGTCCAAGGTATATTTATACCGACAAGGTGTTTCTTCTTCTCAGAAGTGCTTTCTTGATACCCTCTCGCACCTTAAAATTGATTTTACGGTCGTTTCTTTCTTGGCGGTCTAGCGAATGGGCTGACTGTACCTTCTTTCAATTTTGCGTGAATGTAAATTCTGCGACCTCTATCGTCTAATTCCTCTGAAATGATTTTATAGAGTTCTAATCGTTTTTCAATCTTGGTAATATGTCTGCGTACACTTGTTTCAAAGTACCAACACTTTTCTAGTTCGTCATAACGGACAACTGTTTCTCGTTCTTCTGGTAAGTAACCCATTTTCTTCTCCTTTTCCTAGCGTGCACCAAAAATCATTGTAGATTTCTTAGCGAAATACATATATTCGTTGATTTTGCTGATGAATGAGTATAAATCTAGCTCATCCATCATTTTTTGTTTATGCTCTTGCGAGAATGCAAGCCCGTGAATGCGCTCGTAGTCTTCAAAGAGCTTTAGTTTTACTTCTTCTTCCGTCATTTTAAAGCATCATCCTCTTGTCCTGTTGTGTCTTGAATTGATAAACATGTTCATTCGTAGTTCCAAGCCCTGTCTTTTTGAAAACTCGAGAATAGACACGCTTCCCATAAGTGCCCATGATGTCTCGTGGGCTTAGGTTGGTGGTAATGATAGTTTTGGTACGCTTGTTTAAAATGCTATACAAGATACCATTAGACCACTCTGTCACTTTTTCAGTCCCTAAATCATCGAGCACTAGCCATTCGGCTTCCGATATGCGTCTGATATATTCAGCTTCAAGACTGAAGTCCTCTTTGATTTTTGCTAGTAGGTCAACCACGTTGATGAATAGCCCCATCTTTTTCGTGTGATCAGACAAGGCTTTGAGTGCGGAATAAGCTAGATGGCTTTTGCCCACTCCAGTATCTCCGATAAGCACAATATTGTAGTCTTGACCGTCGAGATAGCCTTTGAGTTGACTTCTAACATTTTTCAAGTCTTCTTTCTGCTCTCTGGTCACTGCCTTGTAATTGTCAAAACTAGCATTCTTCAAATCATCATCCAGTAGACTGAAATCTTTGAGGAAGTACAGGCGTTTCTGTTCTTGCTCTCGTTCGTACTGCGCTTGTGCTTTGATGGCGTTCTGTTGGTCTTGTTCTTCCCGATGGCACAACTCACACACTGTGTAGGGCTTTGAGTTCGGAAACTGAATCGTGACATAGTGCCGTTGGTGCTTGTCACAGTATTTATCGCTAGGCTTCATGTATTGCCTTCGCATTTGTTTAGCAGTTTGTTCTAAACTCATAAGCAGTACCTCTTAATACTTGCTACAAGCTGGGCCAAATTTAACGGGTTGGTCGTCATTATTTTTACGACTGTCAAATTTACGTTGTTCTTCATCTTGCTGGGCAACGGTATGTATTCCGTTTTGTGCCCATGCTCTTAAGATGGAGTTGATATACCCAAAACCTCTTTTTGAGTTATCGGCAGCTCTATCTATGGCACGTTTAACCAACATGATTTCTAACTTATCGAAATCGATATAGCCTTTCAGTTTTTCCATTTGGTATCCATCGATAGGCCCGATTCTTTCTTGGTAATATTCAAAAATATTAAAATCTGATTGACTATCAGCAGCAGAAGAAGAAGAAATTTGACTATTTTCTGATGTTTCATCCTCTCTACTGTTAAATTTACTTAAATTATATTTACTTTCATTATCTTTACTTATATTGGGGCAACCACTGGTTGTCGTTTGGTTTACCAGTGGTTTACCAGTGGTTTCATCGGTGTTCCCCTCTAGCAATTCTTTATAAATGCTAGGCACATATCTGTCTTTTCTGACAGTGTTTTGCTCGTGAAAGTCAACCACGAAATAAACCATTTCATCGTTAAGAGGTTTTACAAATTGCTTGATGACTAGAAGCCCTAAATTATCCTCGTTAGCTCCTATCATTCTAAGAATAGGGAATGCTTCCACCACTCCATCGTCATCGCAATTTTGGATGAGGTGAAAATAAAGAGCTTGTGCTTCTAGGGGCAAGCGTAAGAATCGATGCGTTTGGGTAACAGTTTTACTTATCATTCTACGGTTTCCCATTTTTACCTCCTGCGTAATAGTATTTCTGATTATCTGCCATATTTAATGCCTACCCTCCCACCACTACATACTTAATTATTTTTCGTTATATTTCTTAAAGCTAAGTGTAAGAGCTGTAATACCTGCTGCAATGACGATCAATCCGAGCGTACTTGTAATTCCTTCACGCTCTCCAGTGTTAGGAAGTGTGGCTTCATAAACGGGCGTATTTGCCACCTCTTTCGGCTCAGAATCGTTTTTATAAACAACCTCGGTAATTTCTACCCCTTTAGTTTTCGGAGCGTCTGCGGGCTTATTAGGCACCTCTTTCGGTGTCACTGGTTTTTCTGGTGTTGGTTTAGTTGGTTCCTCTGGGATTTCCAACTCTGGCAAGTCCAAGATAGGTGCATCGTTTGGTACCACTCCACCTTCAAATGGTGGTAGCTCACGTTCTTCCGGAATACCGGGGATACCGCCGTTAAATTCTGGTTTCTCACGAACTTCTGGAATGCCCGGAATACCACCTTGGAATTCTGGAATTTCCACTGTAGGAGGGTCGAGCGGAACGATACCACCGTTAAACTCTGGCGTTTCGTCTGTTGGTGTTTCAACTGGTGTAGCTGAAACATTTTCGTATTTGTCGACTTTTACAGTAGGTGCTACTGGTTCTTCGATAGTTGGTGCTACTGGTTCAACTGGTTTGATTGGGAGTGTTGACACTGGAATTGTTGAGTTGATAGCGAACCACTGCCAAACACGGCCATCATTCCCGAAGTGGAAGCTCATTTTTCCGTCTTTGGTAAGCCCAACGATACCGCCCTTATAAAAGTTGGGGCTGTCGAAGTTGTCCCACTCACCGATAACACTTTCATCATTTGAGCTATCAGCGTATGCTTTATTTCCTTCGTGGTTTACGATTGTTGACCCGTTGATTGTGATAAACCCTGCTTCATTTGAAACATATTCAATCTTGTCAGCATAAAGCTCACCTTTACCACGGTTCAAAGAGTTGAAACCGAATAAAGCATCTTTAGTGAGTGTAATGAGTTGCTTGTTAGCGTCATAGAATCGAACGTTAGTAGCTACGTCAATAGCTTTACTGAAGTTCATAAGACCGATTGTAATTGTTGGATCATTGTACAGAATTGCGTAAGTATCAGTGTCCGGTGTGTAGTCGTACTCTACGGCAGCAATTTTTTGACCATTGTAAGTGCTGTTTTCAAGCCCTTCATAGCGAACTGTTGTAGTTTCACCAGCTTTTAGGGCTACGTAAGTACCGCCGTTGATAAATTCGCTATCTGGATTGAGGACAGTGTTAACCAAATAATCTTTATCCCCTACTTCCGCAGTCTTAGCGGCGTCTTGCACTTCCTTTTCATCAACCACGTTGCCTTTTACGACTTCATGAGTTGCATTTGGCTCGCTGGCATTGTTGTATACCAAACCTTGCTCAGCTACTTCTGAAAGATTACCTTCTTTCTTGGTATTTTCTTCTGCTTCTGCCATGTTTTTCTCATAAGCAACCTTGTCTTCAACGTATTTAGCTTTGTCAGATTCATATTTAGCTTGAGCGTCAGCATAAGCTTGTTTGTCTGCAGTGTATTGGCTAACCACTGAATTAATTTCGTTAGCTTTTTCATTCATTGCTGCTTGTGCCTGATTTTGAGTAAGGTTGTTAACTGTATTACCAGTTTCGACATTTACACCGGCAGCCTTAGCATTATCAACTGCTGCAGTAAGCTGTTCAGTTTGTTGAATTGGTGTTACTGTGATTTTCCCAGCTACTTCTGTGTAAACATTGCTAGTTGATTGTGCTTCGTCAGCGTGAACTACTGCACCACCGAGGAACGCTGTGGCTAACGCAATTGCTGAAAGTGTTGTAATTTTAGATGTTTTCATGATATACTCCTTGTATAGATGTTTTTTTCTTGCATGGGCCCTAACCCATGCTTTTTTTAGTGCCTTCAACGTGCACCCAAAGCCCCACCGCAGAATATTTCAATGTTTTATTAGACTGTAATGGGAATATTAGGAAAAAAGTAATTTAGTATAGTTTTTTTGGGGAAAAATTATGGGTATAAGTTACACTCCACGATGAGGCCGTGGCTGCACGTTGAACGATTGATGTTAGTTTGTATATTTCTGTTTGAGTCGTTCTTGTTTTTCTTCTTCAGTTTCGACAACTTCAAAGAAATAATCTCTTTGCTTTGGCTTTTTCTTGCCAAACAAGAATTTTAGTAGATGTTTCAAATCAATGTTTCTCCCAATCCGTGCATTTTGTTGTAACGATCTCGGCTAGGCTCTGATGCGTTTTTTTCGAAAGTCCAAACTGGAACTTCTACTGTTTCTGCTTGCTCTTGTTTCTTGTTTGACCAAATCCAGTTAAAAATTTTCATGTTATTTCTCCTTCTTGCTTTTAAAATACATGGACACCACGCTCAGCCCATTTGTCACGCAAGCGGTTTTGAGCGTCCCCGCTATACCCACAGATATAAAACGACAATCCAAAGTTTTCTTTGCTATGACGTTTATTGATGAGTTCTTCTTCGTAAGCCTCAGCGAATGCTTTGACTTCGTTCAAGTTCTCACCGCATGGGTAGAATAGCCAGTCGCCATCTACCACTACGTGCCAGTTATCACCGAGCACGGTTTCGATTTTCTTGTATTCAAATTTAGCCATGATGTTATTTCCTTTCTGTTTTCCCTAACCGCACTAGCTCACTGCTACGGCTAGGGGTGTGTTTCATGCTATATCTTGCCAGTGGTTGTTAAACCACTGTCTCACTGGGTCTCTGGGATACCTAACTTGGCTCCCTCGACCTTTGTCGATTTTCGGAAAACCATCTAAATTGGTTATCCGTAGAAACTCGGTATAGTTGCCGATTCCGAGCATTGACTGACACTGTTTGGCAGTTAAAATCATGGGTAGCGTTTCGTCTATGTCGAACGCTTTTGTCTTGTCTGCTATAACAGTGGTCAGCATACTGTCAAACTGGTCAGCTAGTGGTTTGAATGGGTCTGTCATAGGCTTTTCAACCCTTTTTCTAGAGCTATAAGCTCTTTTTGTTTTGGTGTCTCACGAATTTCAAACTTAGTGAAATCGTCGT
>ERZ772819.1063-NODE-1063-length-22741-cov-12.569514_pt1 | contig 22741 bp, 23 predicted proteins | sample MGYA00580860_ERZ772819 | MGnify/ENA primary metagenome ERZ772819 (study PRJEB29015, sample SAMEA2737683) | human gut metagenome | biome: human gut; feature: human-associated habitat; material: faeces | place: China | collected 2012 ...
GAGCAGCGGTCTCCAAAACCGCGTGCCGAGGGTTCGAATCCTTCTACCCCTGCCACCTATGCACGAAATCGTGATTTTGCCTTTCGGATTGATCGTTGCAGAATTCATGGTCTCGCGCAAGTAACGGAAAAGGTCATCAGTTTCATGCTGATGGCCTTTCGTTATTGTATACGCAAAAAGCCCCCGGAAGTCTGGCACGTGCCAGGCCTCCGGGGGCTTTCACTGTTTATTTACTTTTCGTCGTCGGGTACGTTCAGCGGCACCGCAGCAATCTGTGCAATCAGGTCTGCCCTGGCAGTGCCATCCTTCACGGTCAGGCCCATGTCAATGGCCAGCTGTTCCAGGTCTTCGGTGGTCATTTCATCCAGCTGGGTGGCATCCAGGTGGCCAACAGGGGAGCCGTCCGCATTTTTGCTTACGTTCACTGTAAATGTTTCTGCGCTCTTTTCCACTGCTTTCTTGCCAGCCGCAAGCATGTTAATCAGCCATTCAGGAACCGGGGCACCCATCTGGGCCGCATTTTCTGCCATGCTGCCCAGTTCGGTGAAGATGTACCAGCACAGCACGACCGGCAGCACCAGGGTGGGCATCGTAAACGTCACGCCCGGCATGTTGTTTACCAGCACATGCAGCACAGTGTCCGCCACAGCGGCCACGACCACCACAACGATCATGCCAGCCTTATGCCATACGCCATCCCTGGCGGTCTTGCTAGACCAGCTGCCGGTAGCGGTTGCTGCAGCCGTGCCGCTGATCCAGTCTGCGGCCATGCAGGCCACCCACACAGCGCACAGAACGCCCACATAGCCAAAAGCTGCCACATAGGCAGCACAGGCCCCCACGATGGCAGCTTTTGCGGTCAGAAAAATATTGTTGTTCTCCATCTGTCTTAATCCTCCATCAGCGCGTTGCGTTCTTTACGCGGCATCCTGTACCGCTTCCACGGTTGCCTTGCCCTGCACGACCAGCTTGTCCAGCAAAGCAAGCACCTGTTTTGCGTCGCCCTGGGTCACGGGGCCAACCTCCACGTCCTGGGTGGTGTTGTTCGCGTCTGTGAACTTTGCCACATACAGCTGCATGGTCAGCAGATCCAGCTTGGTGGCCAGCATGTACACTTCCCATGCCTGGGCGTTGGTCAGGCCGGTGGCCTTGATGATCTGCAGCCCGTTCACGGCAGCCGGGGCATCTGCCGGGCGCTCCACAGCGTGTTCGCCGGGGCCGTAGGTGTAGACGTTGCTGCTGGCCACGATGTAGGCATCATCCAGCCAGGTCAGCGGGTTGGTGCGTTTGCCGCCCAGCAGCACTTCAAAGTGGAGGTGCGCGCCGTAGACGTTGCCGGTGGCACCGCTGTAGCCAATCAGCTGGCCTTCCTTGACCTTCTGGCCCACCTTGACGCAGAAGCTGGACAGATGGGCATAGCGGGTCAACAGGGCTTTGCCCTTGTAGCTGGCGTGGCTGATGTCCACCCGGTTGCCGTAGCTCTGCATGCTGCGTTCGTCCTTGGTGTGGCCGTCCCAAACCTGCGTAGCGGATACCGTGCCATCTTCGGCAGAGTATACCGGGCGCATGCTGGTGTTGCCGATCAGGGTGCGCATGTCGATTCCATTGTGACTTTTGCCGCTGTTGTAGCGCCAGCCCTGGGTAATAATGTGCTGCGCCAAAGGCCAGGCCAGCAGCACTTCACCGTTCGATAATCTCATGGTTTGCCATCCTTTCTATTCGTCGTTATCCATCACCAGGGCTTCGTACCTGTCCAGCAGGTCCTGTATGGCTCTGGCTTCGTCTGTTAGGCCCTGCTTGCAGCACAGCTCCCGGTAGTCCCATACCAGCAGCATAGCGTCCGCCAGCAAGGCCGCTTCTTCACTCACGGTCTGGGGCCGCAGATTTTCACGGCCTCTTCGGCGCTGATTGCGCCGCTGTCCACGCGCTCCCAAATCTGTGCCGCAGTGATCTTTTTCATGCGGTACAAAAGCAGCCAAATGCTCATGCTTCGGCACCTCCCGTCATAATGTCCACAATGTCGGCCAGGGCGGTTTCCACCGCATCCATGCGCTGGTTCAGCGTCATGGGCGGCTGTTCTTCCCATGCTTCGGCATAGGTCCACCAGTCGTCCAGGTTGGCGGTGATGCTCTCCACCGTTTCGGCCGCGCGGTCGGTGCCCAGCTGGGCCACCGCAGTGGTGGCCGTCCAGCACTGGCCGCCCTCTTCACCCTCCGGCGCTTCGGTCTTTCCCTGCACCACATCCTTGTGCAGCCGCAGCCAGGCGGTGCCATCAGGCAGCCGTTCCAGCTCCACAGCAGCGGGGGCGTGGTCCAGTGTTTCCGTGTACTTCATCCTGCTTTCACCTCTCTTAGTCTTGCAGCAGCGCCTACTGCCCACTTGGCAGCCTTGAAAAGGTGCCGCTGGTCCAGCTCGGCAGCTGCGCCGCTGGTTTTTGTGCCTACAAAATACCCGTTGTAGCTTATCAAGCGGTACGATCTGTACAGTGGTATGCGGCCGGTCTTGCGCAGATCATCCGCTGCCCGCAGGCTTTGGCGGCGTATCCGCTTAAAAATGCCGCGGCGTATGGTGGTGTAGGTGCGGTGCATCCTGTAACCTGCCATGTCAAAGCCGGGGCATCCCTTGGCTGCGCCTTTCAGGTGCCGTTTGGCCCGTTCTTCTTCCACGGTCAGGAAATCAACCCGCATCCACTTCGGCTTGATAGTCAGCCCCAGCACATCCTTGGCCCACTTCGTGATCTTCCGGGCTGCGCTCTGCATATCCGCCCATCGTCGGCCAAACAGGCCCAGGTCGTCCATATAGCTGCAGCAGCGCTGTACCAGCGGCAGGCTGGCGCCTCTGCGCGCCTTGGCGTAGCTCAACAGCTGCCGCATCAGGTAGCTGGCCACCAGGTTAAAAAGCCAGGCTTCCAGGTATCCGCCAATCAGCAGGCCGCCATGGGGCGCCATGGCCAGCAAACTGCGCACAACAGCAAGCAGCCAGGCCGCGTGCGGGATCTCATGTTCTAAAATCCCCATCACTACCGCGTGGCTTGTGTTCTGGTAGGCAGATTTTACGTCCATCTTCAGCCCGTACCGCACGCCCAGGCTTTTCCGCCGCAGCCAGCGCTCCACCTGTCGCTTCAGCGCCACCTGGCCCTTTTCGGGTATGCTGGCAAACTGGTACGGCAGCAGCTTGGCCCGCAGCAACGGCTGCAGGGCCAGCACCGCCAGGTGCCCAAAGCACTGGTGCATGGGGCAGCAGTCGCTTAGTTCCCGCGTTTTCATGCTGATGCCGTCAATGCGGTAAAAGGTATGTACCGGGTCCAGGTCCAGGTCATCCGCTGTCCCGTCCATCAGGTCCAGCACCCGCTGTTCCATCTCCAGCGCTATGCCGTGCACCGCCTCCAGCTTTGCGTGCATTTCATTTTTGGCCGTTTCGGCCTTTAGCCGCCCATAGGCAACACCTCCATACTTTTGTGCGTCCGCCAAGTAATTCTTGCGGAACCATTTATCTTCAAAGGCTGCAATGGCCGCTTGTTCGCACAGCTGGTGCGTCAACGGCAGGTATCGCTTTGTATGCGTTGTCAGCCCTCCATTCTTGCTGATGTTCAACGGCTTTCGGTTGCCGCCCATGCCCTTAAAGCAGGGCGGGCGGTTTTCTACTACTCGCCGCCACGCAGGCCCACGGCGCTGCGGCCAGACGCTCACTGTTTGCCGGGCGTATCAACTCGCACCGGGCCAGCTGTCTGGTGTCGGTATTACATGATTGTAGCAGTCAACTGCAAGCGCGGTGCAGCGCTTATGCCTGTTATGGCTTTTTGTCATCAGCATGCCGCGGCACGCCGTTCCAGTTGGAGTTGCCGGGGCCATTGTTACCATTCGCGCAGGGCAAACCACAGTTGCCCCCATCGTTGAGGTTGCCGAAGCGCCACGGCGCATACACACCGGCCCCGCCAGGGGAATTGAAGGCGGCCTTCTTCGCCGCTGCACCACCCATAAATAAAAATTGCTTATATCGTCAAAAGGGGCCTGCTGCCCCTCTGGCCCTGCTTACGCGGGCCATTCACCCCGCTTTTTGCCCGATCCAGCAAGCCGCGGCACGCCGTACCAGGGGGAGGAGCCGGGGCCAAAGGAACCATGCGCGCAGGGCAAACCACAGGGGCCCCCATCGGAGAGGGAGCCGAAGCGCCACGGCGCAAACACACCGGCCCCGCCAGGGGAAGCGAAGGCGGCCTTAACGTAGGTGCTGCTGGAACCGCCGAACTTCGTCGGGATTTGTGCTTCAGCCGCCATTTTGTTCAATGCGCGGATATAGTTCCAGTTCCACTTGTTCGCGTTCGGCAGGTCAAATTCACCCACCTTCTGGTAGTTGGCGGTGATGCTGCCAGCCAGCTTCTCACTGTCCCGGCAACTGTACACATCATAGTGCCAGTGGTCATCGTCCACCAGGCTGGCCTTCCACAGCGGGTCAAGTTCTTCGCAATAGCTGCCGATCTGCATTTCCATACCGGCAATGCGGTACGGGTATTTGCCGTTGGTCAGGTTACCAATGCAGCCGTCACTATGGCCGGGCAGTGCTTCGGTGGTGCCGTTCGGCCACGGCATGGTGCTTACCAGCATCGTGGTCGTGGTGTCGATGGTGCTTGCCAGGTCCAGGTTTACGGCCGTATACTCGGTATCATCCACGGTCACGGTCTCAACGCTCAAAATCTTGGCAACATTGAACACATCGTGGTTGTATGCCTGGTTTCGGTCGTTGTTCGTATTGCTTCCGCGTTCACCCAGGCACACGCAGCTGCCCACCAGCAAGTTGGTACCCTGGGCCTTGGTCAGCAGCACACGCTTCACGCCGGTTTCGGCTGCCGCAATGGTGTACTGGTAGTTGTAGTTGGTGCAGCCTTCCAGCTGGCCGCTGTTGCTCAACGTCCAGTGGCGCAGCCGCCAGGCCATCAGGGCAAACTGTGTGTCACAATCGCACCACAGCCCATCGTAGGCGGTCAGCTTCCGGGCCAGCGGCAGCGCCGCGTTGGCGCTGGTCCAGGGCATGGGCAGCAGGCCCGCGCCGCTGGTCATGCCGCCCGCGCTGTTTTTACCGCCGTAAAAGGCAGGGTGCCAGGTCAGCAGGCGGTGGGTGCCGTCCGGGGCTACATCGCCCGCCATCGGCACATAGCCGTCGCCTGCGCGCATGTGCCAGCTAGTGTAAAGGTAGCTGCCGTCATCCCATTCCTTCACGGCCAGGGCAGGGGAAAAGCAGTACACCGGCGCAGTCTCGCCGGTCACATCAAAGGCGGCTTCTGTCTCAACAGCCAGCACCTCCATGGTGCCGTCTGCCAGGCTCTTGGCGTTTGCACGCACATACCAGGTCATGGGGTCGTTTTCGGCCCAATCTGCCACGCCCGTGCTGGCATCTGTTACCAACGGCGCAGCGCTGCGGCCGTCTGCCAGATCATCCAGCGGGGTGCCGCTGGCATCGCCGCTCACGCTCTCGTGGATGTTCCGCACCGTGTAGGTCTTATCGCCCCAGGCGGTGTCCAGCATGGCGGCAAAGCGTTCCAGGCAGCTGTACTTGTTTTCGCTCTGCGTTACGGCAAACGGCCACCACAGTTTAAAGATCTTCTGCGTGTTGGTGCCGTCCAGCATGGCCGTGTACATGCCGTCCAGCGTAGACGCCGGGGTAGATGCTTTGGCTTCTTCGGCGCTCTTGGCGGCTGCCTTTTCGCTTTCTTTGGCGGCGCTGGCGCTGCTTTCTGCTGCCGTCTTGCTGGCGGCGGCATCCGCCTGGGCGGCTTCGGCTGCGGTTTTCGCCTCGGCTGCCGCAACGGCATCGGTGGCCGTCTGGGCCTGCTTGGCCGTTACGTCGTCCTGGATCGCCTGCATCTCGGCCAATTTTTCGTCAACGCCTGCGTTGGTGACCTTGCTGGCGGCATCACCTGCGGTCTTGGCCGCTTCCTTGGCGTCTGCGGCGCTCTGTGCGGCGTTCTTTGCGTCAGTGGCCGTCTTGTTTGCCGCATCCTCTGCGGCCTTCTGGGCGGCCTGCGCGGCTGCCGCAGCGGCATCCAGGCTTTTGAACTCGTCTGTGCTCTCCACCGCACTGTCATCCATGGCGGTTTTCTGCACGTTCAGGATCAGGTTGCAGCTCTTCACCACGTCCCCGGCGCTGTTGCTCAACTCCACTTCACAGGTGGCCTTGCCGTAGGCGGCCAGGGCATTCTGCGTCAGGATAAATTCGGCCACGTTCTCGGCCGCGCTGCGGGCGTCCAGGTAAATGCGGGTGCCGTCCGCCTTGGTGCCGCGCAGGCGGGCCACAAAACCTGCCGGGATGGGGTAGTCTTCCTTGTTATCCTGGATCGTTACCCGCAGTACGCGCACCACATTGTCCGCCTGCTTGCAAAATACCGTGGGTGCCGGGATGCTTTTACTGACATCGACGGTTACTTCCTGGAGTACTTCAAAAGTCTCAGCCATTGTCTGCACCTTCTTCCGCCGCCTGTTCCGCCGTGGCTGCCTTGGCGGCTTCCATGTCGGCTGCCTGTTCTGCCGCAGGCACTGCAGCCTGTGCCGCCTCTTCTTCCTTCAGCTGCACTTTAACACGCAGCAGGGTATTTTCCAGCACGATGCCCTTCACAGCCAGCGGCATGGCGCTGGCATTTACTGCGGCAATTACATCGTCCTGCAATTTCGCGATCAATTCGTTATCGGTCATAATGTCCTCCTATGGGTGGGCTTCATCGTTTCGGATAGCTAAAAACCATTGTTCCACGGATGTTCCACCGCCATTTTTGTAATTCACCTTTTCGGGGTGGAAAAGGTATCCATTTACGTATAACCCATATTTTGTTTCAATCCTCGGTGCGGCAATTGTGCCTGTGTCGCTGTTGTTGCCGCTCATTTCCAACTTTCCTGTTCCGTCGCCTTGCGGATATACGCTTAAGATGGCCTTGCCGCCGCTGTTGTAAACGTAAATACGGCCGCCGCCATTTTCAGCTTGCAGTTCAACACGTTCTTCTTTTCTGCCGTCGGTATTGTTTCCGTATAGCGTAAGATGTCCCATGGCGGCCGTTGTTCCGCTGCTCCAAAGGCGCACGGTGTTTCGCCAGTTTCCTGTGCTGTCCTTTATCGACATTTTGATTTCGCCGTCGCCGATATAGGCTTGGCTCGTGCCTACTTGTGACGTAAACGTCCCCGTAATGGCTACCGTTCCATCTGCCGCCAGCTTAAAGTTGTCGCTGTTCACCACCAGCGTATTCCCGCTAAAGGTAATAACACCGCTGCTGATCGTCACACTGCTGGTGTCCATTGCAAACTTGCTGCGCACCTCGCCGTCTTTGATAACGGAAGCCTGCAAGCTGTCATAGTTCAGCTGTAAGGTGGTAAGGTCTTGCTGGGAAGCATAGCCCGATGTGTTCAGCACCGCACTGGAAATTGTTACGCCGTCCTTTGTCAGCTGGAAACTGTTGTCTGTGCCGGATACATACTGCAAGCTGACATTGCGCACCTGTACCTGGCCGGTAGCACCGCTGTCAAGCCGCGGCTGGAAATACATCCTGGTGATCGTGTCACTTTTTACGGTAAACGTAAAGGTGACCGTTTTCCAGTCGCTCACGGCAGCCGTCTTTGTGCTGTTCGCCCAGGTGCTGCCGCCATAGTAGCCGTCACTGGTTTCATTCGTGTAGTATATCCAGTAAATAAAACCGCAGGTCGCACCGCTAAGTTCCTGGGTTACTTTGTACTCATACGTCACCCGGACCTTTCGCCCCGGCAGCAAGGCTTTCAGGGTATCCGGCACATAAAGCGAAGCACCGCAGTACTGCCCTTTTACAGCTGTAATGGTCAGCACATCATTGCTTACACTGGCCTGCACAAAGTTTTGCCAGGTGTTGTCCCCAAAGCTGCCGTCAGTCCACGCATCCGTTTCCCGGATCCCCAGCTTGATGCCGTCCAACGCCACATTGATAGCCGATTCTGTCTGGCTCTTGGTGGAATAGTCCTTCAGTTTCCCGTCCACCTCGGTGGTCACGCTCTCGGTCACGGTTTTTGTCACGTTCAGCGTGATGCTGTCCGCCTTCTGGTCGATCAGGCTCTTGGTCTCTTCGGTGGTGCTGTAACTTTTCAGCTGTTCGTTGGTGTAGCTTTTGGCATCGGCCAGGGCCTGGTCCGCCTTTGTCTGGGCGTCCGCTGCTGCCGCTTCCTTGGCGTTGGCTTCGGCCTGGGCGGCCTTGGCCGCTGCATCTGCCGCTGCGGCTTCTTCCGCGGCCTTGCGGGCCGCTTCGGCCTTTTCGGTAGCATCTGCCGCTGCGTTGGCTTCCGCATCATCGGCTGCCTTTTGGGCCGCTTCGGCATCTGCTTTTGCCTTATCGGCAGCTGCCTGGGCGGTGGCTGCGTTGCTTTTGGCTGCTTCCGCTTCCGCGTTGGCCGCATCCGCAGCAGCCTGGGCCGCTTCGGCTTTGCTTGCTGCATCGGCTGCACTGCCAGCAGCTTCCGCCACCGTTGCCTTTGTGGCGTAGGTCTTCGATACTTCGGACGTGATGTTCTCAGCCGTCTGGCTCACCAGGCTCTTTACCTCTTCGGTCGTGCTGTACTCCAGCAGCTTGTCGTCCGCGTATTTCTTGGCCGCATCTGCCGCCGCTTCGGATTTTTCGGTGGCCTCTTTCCGGGCCGCTTCAATATCCTGGGTGTTTTGGGCCACGGTTTCGGTGGTCGTTTTCACCTCGGCTTCAATGCTTTTCTGATCCTTGCGGATTTCCGCCATGCTGGCCGTCACGGTGCCCAGCTGCTTTTTTACGCGCTCGGCGGTGCTCTGGTACGGGTATTCTTCTTCCAGCTCTCCGGCTTCCGCCGGGGCCTCCAGATCGGCGTAGTGGCTCGGCCCCAGGCTCTCTTTGATGTTGTATGCCACACAGACCACACTGCCCACCGTGATTTTGTCCCCGGCTTCTGCCACCGGGTCAATGTACCGCTGGTCACAGGTGTAGGGTGCATATTGTAGGCCAACCAGCTTTTGGGCCAGTTCATCTGCCAGCGCCTGGGTGCCGTTTTCGTTTTCCACCTCCAGCACTGTGCCGGTCTCATCCCCGGCCAGCAGGGGAGTGTCCGTATCATTGCGCACCACCCGTACCCCGGTAATGGCCTGCACGTCCCCGCAATCCGGCGCACCGCTTACGGCAGGCAGTACGTCGCCGGTGCCCGCAAAAGGCACCAGCAGCAGCTTGCCCGCCGGGGTTATGCACCAGTTGCCGCCGTTGGCTGCTGCAATCTGTTCCAGCACCTCCCGCATGGTCCGGCCCACCGGCATGCTTACCTGGTGGTTGTCCCCGGTGCCAATCTGGGTGCGCGGGTCGATCTCCACGCCGATCCGCTGCGCGATCTCGGTCACGCAGGCCGTTTCCTGCTGCGGCCAGTCGTCCGCGGTCACGTCGCCCAGGTAGTCCTGCTGCGCCATCAGCATGGCATCGTAGCAGGTCAGTTTCAGGTAGCGCCCGTCCTTTTCGCGGGTGTTGATCCAGTAGGTGCCCTTGGGTATGTAGTCCGTCCGGGCATCATCCAGCATCAGCCGGTACTGTACCACCACCTTGGCCCGCTTCGGGATCGCCTCGCCCTGGCTGATCTCCAGCGTCAGCACAGCGGCGGTGGCGTTGCCCACCTCGGCCGTGTTCTCCAGCAGGTTCCGCTCGATCTCACAGCTTACAATATCCTGTGCGGCATACGGTTTCCCGTCGATCGTTACCAGCAGTTCGCCGATGTGGTTCGGGTCGTCTCTGGCGGTTTCCCAGCCTTTCGGCCGTTTCTGCATGGTTTCACCTCCACATACAGGCAAAGCCCCTCTTGCAGTCAAATGCAAAAGGGGCCTCACCGCAGTTATTCTTCTATCAGCGGCGCTTCAATGCCCTGGTAGTACCCAACGCCGTCTTTCTCCATCAAAAAGGTGGCAGGCAGGTCGTCGCTGTACATCCGGCAACTGTACTCGCCGCCGGTGAAGGGGCTTTCAAAGGTCACTGTTACCCAGGTGTTGCCCAGTGTGCTGAACACCACGGCCGCTTCTTCCGCCTTCAGCGGTCGAAACGTCGCGGTGATCTTGTGTTTCTGCGCCAGCACCGTCAGGTGCATTTTCGCGTCCTGGGTATCGCGGCCGCTGTCTTTGCTGCTTACCTTGAATTTTTGGAACTTCAGCCCGCCCCTGGCAATGTAGGGGGCAAAATCCACGCCGTCAATGTCAAAACGCATCGTGCCTGCCTCCCTTATTCATCCCGGCCATACAGCCGGGCTTTCTTCCGGCGGCTCTTGGCGGTTCTGTTTTCCACCTTGTCGCCGTCCAGGTATACGCTGTTGTCCTTATCCTCCACGGCCTTTTGCAGCGCATTGAAGCCGCTGCGCAGCGTGGCAATAATGTCGTCGCTGCTGCTGTCCATGCGGCGCATCGGGTCGCCGGGCAGGCTCATGCCGCCCGCAGTGGCCAGGGCAGGGGTGGCCGTGCCGTTGTAGGCGCGGTTTACCTGGCGGGCCACGTTCTGGATTTTGGCCAGCAGGGTGGGGCTGTTGTCGTCTACACCCTCGGCCAGCAGGTCCATAAAGTCAGGCATCCAGGTGTCAGCATCTGCCAGCGGGCCGGTGTCTGGCACACTGAAGTGCAGATACCCGCGCACCTGGTTCGCCATGTTCTTCACGCTGTCCAGCAGGCCCGTCATCTTGTTTTTGATGCCGTTGGTGAAATTCTGTACAAAATCACTGCCCCAGTTCAAAGCGTTGCTTACCAGCGGCAGCAAAGTGCCGCTGATCCCGCTAATCGCTGTCTGCATGGTGCTTTTGCCCAGATCGCCGAAGGTCTTAAAGATGCCCACAGCCGTGTCTTTCCACCGGCCCAGGGTGCCTTGCGTTTCGGTGCTGTAGCTGCCCAGCTTGCCCTTGCTGTCCGTGCTGAAATCTCCCACGCTGTTTTTGGAGCTTCCGGCCCAGTCTGCAATTTTCTGCTTGGCATCAGCTGCCCAGCCGCTCACGGTCTGGCCCGCGCTGCTGGCCCAGTTGCTGAAGTCCTGCTTGCGGTCGCTTACCCAGCCGCCCACGTTGCTGGCGGTGTCGCTGATCCAGCCGCGCACGGTCTCGCCGGTGGAACTGGCCCACTGGCTGATCTTCTGCCCGGTCTGGTCTTTCCAATCATTGAACTGGCCCACAATGCCGCCCAGGTGTTCACCCAGCCAGCCGGTCACAGTGTCCCACAGCCCGGTGATGCCATCGAAAAAGCCCTGGATCGTGTTCCCGCCGATTTCCGCCATCACGGTGGAAGGGGAGTGTATGCCCAGGGCATTTTTTACACCGTTCACAAACGGGTCAACGATGTGTTCTTTGGCCCAGGCGGCCGCATCGCCCAGCATTTCGCCAATGCCGTTGAAAAATCCTTCAATGCCGCTTTCGCCAATGTCGCCAAAATACTTGTTTAGGGTTTCGTCCAGGCCGTCAAACAGCCCGGTAAAAAAGCCGAAGCCTGCGCCCAGTGCAGCGCCCACCAGGCTGCCGATCAGGGCAAACACCTCTTCGATAACACCGCCCCAATCGATGCTTTGCAGCGCCTTTCCACAATCTGTGCCGATCTGTACCCAATCCACGCCCTGGATCGCCGCCGTGGCGGTCTCCAGCACATCTTTGGCAAGTTCGCCAATATCCACAGCTGCCTGCACCCAGTCCACGTTGCCCCAGGCACTGTTCACGGCTGCGGCAATGTCATCGCCCAGCCCGCGCCAGTTAAACCCGGATGTCACAAAGCCGTGCAGGGTTTCAAAGGCGGCTTTCAGGCCGTTGGTCAGGCTGCGGCCCACAAGTGACCAGTCTACCGCCTGCCGCATGCCCTCCAGCCCGTTGCCGATGCCGGTGCCCAGGCTGTCCCAGTGGAAGGTCTGCACAAAGGTGTCCATAAAGCCCAGCGCGGTGTTCAGGCCGTTGCCCAGGGTGCTGCCTACCAGTCCCCAGTCCAGCGTTTCCACAAATCCGTTCAGGGTGGTGGCAATGTCTTCTGCCCAGCGCTTCGCGGTGCTCTGTATGCCCTCCCAGGGGATGGCCTCCATGGCTTCGTTCAGCTTTTCGGCAAAAATTTCGCCCACCTTGTACCAATCGTCATCCTTGATGGCGTTGGTCAGCTTATCCACAAAGCTGCCGGGCTGGCTGATGTCGGTGGTCAGGTCAGGGGTCACGCTCCCGCCGCCTCCGCTGCCGCTGTCGGTGCTGCTGTCATTGCCCCCCTTGTGCAGGACGTCAAAGTCCGCCGCTTCCCGCTTGGCTTCTTCGGCTGCCTTTTTGCTGGCGTTGGCGCTGCTGGTAGCGGCTCCGGCCTGCTTGTAGTAGGCCTGTGCGCTTTTCTGTGCGGCGCCGGTAGTGGTGCCAAATAAACTTGCCATCACCTGGGCCACCATGCCCGCCAGGCTCGCCAGGGCCGCCGTCACGGCCCGCACAATGGGCAAAATAGTCTGCCACAGCGGCGCAAAGGCCGTCAGCAGGTTTCCCTGTATTCCGGCCAGGCTTGCTTTCAGCCGGCTGTCTCCCTCGATCATGCCGGATATGCCTTGCTGCACCGCCTGGAATCCCTTGCTAAGCACATTGAACACCAGCGCGCTGGCGGCCAGGCTGCCTATGCGCCCAGCCACCCGGCCGATGCCCGTGCCTATGCTGGTAATTCCGCCCAGGGCGTTACTGGCGGCGCTGCGGATACTGCCCACAAACTGGGCAGCCTTGCCAGCGCCTGTCTGTATCAGCTGCAGGGCCTTTCCGGCCCCGGTGGCCAGTCCGGCAAAGCCTTTCATGGCCACGTTACCGGCCCCTGTCAGGCCGTCCAGCACTTTGGCTTTCAGGCTGGGGCCGCTGCCCGTGTCCGGGTTCTCGGCCTTGCTTTTGTTCAGCTCTTTCTGCAAATCGTTGGCATGCTGGGCGGCCTCTTTCAGCTGGTTGCCCAGGGCCTGGGCCTCCGGCGTACTTGCTGGGTCAAGCCTAATCTGGCGGATTTTGTCGTACAGTTCATCGGCCCGTCTTTCCAGCACTTCATACTGCTGCAAAATAGCTTCCGGCGTGGTGTCCTTTATGCTGCCATCTTTGTTGGCATACTGCTTGTCCAGGTCGGCCCGCGCCTTCTGCACGTCCCGCAGCTGCTTCAGCAGCCCGTTTTCGGTGCTTGTCTGGCCCATGGTGCCTGTCAGCTGCCGGTACTCATTTTTTAGCTGCTGTACCTTCTGGTTGGCCGCTTCCAGTTCCTTGGTCAGGCTGTCCTGCTGGTTTGCAGCAGCGCTTTTCCGCACCTGCTCCAGTTTCGCAAAATGCCCGCGCGCGGCATCCGTAGCCTTGGCAAGGTCGCTAAGGTCTGCGCCGATACGCACAATAAGGTTTTTCGTTGCCATACAGCCATCACCTCCTAACTGTCAAAGCTGTTGGTGCCGCCCAGTGCGGCGTTGATTGCCCGCACCTGGTCCAGCATCTCTTCCGCGGTCATTTCCTGGGCGTGATCTGCATCACGGCCAAACAGCACGTCAAAGCGCTCCAGCTTGCCCCATACGGCCAACCCGGTCATGCAGGCCAGGGCGTACAGGTCGGCTTCGCGCTCTTTGCGGCGGTCATCTTCCCGCTGCCGGTGTATCCGCAGCAGCAAAACCAATTCCGCCGGGGTTATGTCTTCATACTCGGTCAGGGTCAGCCCCAGCCGCAAAGCACTCACCAGGCTTCGGTCCCAGTCCCATCCGCCGGGGTCGTCGGGGCGTTTTTTTCGTCACCATCGGCAGTGTCTTCCGTCTCTTCGCCATCCTCCGGCACATCAAACGCTGCCCTGTAGCACTGTGCAGCGGCACGGCTGGCGGCCAAGTACTGGGCGGCGTTCATGTTGTCCAGGGCTGCGTTAAAGGTCTCTTTGTCCATGGCTACCTGTTTGCGGGCTGCATCGCGCTGCACCATGCAGTACAGGCAACAGTCAATTTCGCGCACACTCTCCATGGTAAGTTCGCTGATCTTCATACCCAGCAGGCTTTCGATCTGCTTCAGCTCACGGTGGCCGCAGTTCAAGGCAAAGGTGCCTGCCTTGCCCAGGTTTGCCATAAATACGCGGTTGCCCGCGCTCTTTTTATTCGTCATGGGTTATCCCTCCTATCAGCCCCCGATTCCCTCGCTTGCTTTCAGTTCCGGTTTGCCGCTCACTTTCAGGGTGGCGTCAAAGGTCACGATGCCCGCGGTCTCGGCGCTGGTTGCAAAGCTGTTTACACTGGCTTTAAAGGCCCACTCGGCCCCGATCTTTTTCGGGAAAACAATGGTAAATTCCAGGTTATCCGTGCCAGCTGCCATTGCCTCAATCATCGCTTTCTGGCCCTCATCGCTAATATCGAAGTTGCCGGTAACGCTCACCTCGCCGCCCTCGGCAAAGGTGGTCAGAAATTCTTTGAAATCGCCTTCGGTATCCAGCGCGGTGCTTTCGGTGGTGTCCCACTTAACGCTGGGGCTGCCGATCTTGGTCAGATGGGCCACAGCCTTGCCGCCGATGGTCAGTTTCGTACCTTTTGCAACACTGATTGCCATAGTTTGTCTCCTTTCACAGGTGCCCCATTACAGGGGCGTAAAATCCAAAAAATGCCTGGGGCTTAGTTGCCCCAGGCTTCGTCTACGTTCTTTTCGATTTCTTCCAGGATCGCTTCGCGGTAGCCCTCGCTGCCCGCTGCCATGCTGCCGCCCAGGTAATGCTTACCGGCTACCCGGCCGCCGTTCACAGTGGCAAAGCCATATTCCTGGCTGGCGGGGTAGTAGGCGGTTTTTCGTCGGCTTTTGCCGTTGGCAGTGCGCCCAGGCTGCTTTACCTGCTTTTGCAGCAGGCCGTTGGCCTTGGCGGTCGGCAGTACATCGTACACCTGCTTGCCGTTCGGCCGGTTACGCTCCATGTGCAGCACCAGGCTGTCCCGCAGGGTGCCGGTCTTCACGGGGGCCGCAGCCTTGGCAGCCTCCAGCTCTGCTTGTGCCGGTGCCAGGGCAGCTTGTGCGGCTACCCGCTGGGTGCCGTCCTTAAGTTGCCGCAGCGCAGCGTCGATCTCAGCGGCGGCCGCCTTGTCCCAATCAAACGTCAGGTTTCCAGCCAACTGGCTGTCACCTCCATTTCGCTGTGTTCCAGCTTGGTGTTCGGCAGGGCCTCTTCGGTCTCGGCCACCCTGGCGCGCATTTCGCACACTTCCAGGCCGTCAGCGGTCACTTTTCCCTCTGCCGTGCGGCAGGCGCGCTTTACGCCCTGTTCCAGGGCTTTCAGCGCAGCGTAGTTGGCCGCCAGCAGGTGCAGTTCCAGGTTGCCTGTCCAAAAGCCCGTGCCGCCGTCCAGGTCTTGCAGCTCGGTGTCGTCGTGTTTGCCAAAAACAGCGTAGGGGGCGGTGGCGTCCTTCGGCGCCGCCAGCTTGTACACCTTCCCGGCCAGGCCGTCCACCTGCTGCAAGGCATCTTTCAGGATTTCTTCAATCACGGTTTACTCCTCCAGTTCCCGGCACATCAGCTGCAGCCATTCGTGGCGTTCGCCCTGGTCAATGATGTACTGCACCTCAAACTTGCGGTTGCCCAGCAGCACACGGGTGCTGCGCTTTACGCCGGGTCGCCACCGCAAAATAATGCGGTGGTCAATGGTGCTTTGGGCGGCCTGGGCCTCCCACAGCTCCCGGCCGCGCAGCGGCAGCACACTGGCGTTTGTGGTGGCGTAGTCTTCCCATTCGGTGGCACCGTTCGGGTCGCTCAAATCACCGCCCGCCGGGCGCTGCAAGGTGATCCTGTGGCGCAAATTTCCTGCTTCCACGCTCACACCTCCCAGGCCATCAGGTTCAGGTTGTAGCCGTCCAAAAAGCTGGCAACAACCTCATTCTGCTTCTGGTCGGTCACGCTGCCCAGGCTGCGGTTATCGTACAAAAAGCTGCACAGCGCCAGGTATACCACGGTCAGCTCGGCGTGCTTGTCCAGCTCTTCTTCCTTCTGGCCAGTGTACGTCACCATGTGGGCCTTGGCGGCGGGCATGATGATGTTTTCCAGCACCTGCCGGTCCGCGTCATCCAGGGGTGTGTCAATGCGGCAGTATCCTGCCACGGTCTCCACCCGTACTTCCGGGATCATCATGCGGCCATCACCTCACAGCAGATCAGGACGCTGCCATGGTCAGCTTGGCCAGCTTCTGGGCGTTCTCCACCTTGGCGTCCAGCTCGGCCCAGCCCACAACGCCAACGGCATGCTGGGTTGCGAAATGCTCGCGCAGCACTTCGATCTCCATGGTCTCGATCTCTTTCACAGCCAGGCCGCTCATGTCGCCGTACAGCACAGCGTCCTTACCTGCAGCCATGTCGTCCATGCTGTCAGAGGCAAAAACCGGCTTGCCCAGCAAGATGTAGCCCCAGGGCGCGTTCAGGTCGGTGTTCAGCAGATAGCGGCCCTCGTTGTCTTTCAGTTTGCGGATCGCGGCGCGGGTCTTTTTGCTCATGATCCAGATAGCACCCTGCTGGTACACATCCGGCACGGCTTCCTGCACGTCGATCAGTTCATCCGCGGTCAGGGCGGTGGCCTTGGCGGCAGTGACAGTCTGGTCAGCCGTAACGCCGGGCAGGGCACCGGTTACTTTGCCGGTGGTGCCCTTCAGGCACTCTTTCTCGATGAAGCGTGCCCAGTTCTCGGCCATGTGGTCAATGACGATGGAAACAACATCGAAGTCGCTGTTGTTAATCAGGCTGCGGCCGATCAGGGTCAGGGCGCCGATCAGGAAGCCGGTCAGGGTCACGCTGCCGAACTTGTTTGCGCTGCTTACCAGCTCGCTGAACTCATCCTTGTACGCCACAGTGATGTCCCCGGCACTGGTGTCGATGTAGGGAATGTCCAGCTGGCCCTTCACGTTGTAGTGGCTGGCCTTGGCGTAGATGGGGCAGATGTTGTAAACCTGCTTGACGATCTTCTGGGCGATGGTGCGGGGGATAATGGCACCATTTGCACCCTTGGTCATGTTGGTGGCTGCGCGCTGTTCGCCGGGGGTGACGGCATCGCCGTGGCGCAGATAGTCTTCAAAGGCGCGGCGCTCTTCCAGCTCGGTCTTGGTGGCGGCTTCCTGGCTGCGGGCCTCGCTGCCCAGCTTGGCCGGGTCGATCTCGTGTTCCATGCTCATGCCCTCCACCTGTTCGGCAGCGTGGATGGTGTCGGCCAGGCTGCGGGTCTCGGCCATCATGGTGTCATAGGTTTTCTTTTCCTCATCGGTAAAAGCGCGGTTTTCCGCCTCGCACAGGTCCAGCATTTTGCCCATGGCCTCCAGGTTGGCGTTGCGCTTCTCGATCAGGGCTTTCAACTTTTTCATGGTTCATACCTCCAGTTTCATCAGTTCCAGCCGCGCCCTGTCCTGGGCACGGGTTTCGGTGTTTTCGGTTTTCTCGGCGGGGTCTTCCAGGCTGCGCACCTCGGTGCATACCAGGGCGGCCCCATCTTCGCTGCGGGTCTCTGCGTCCACGGTGGTGGCAATGTAGGCCGGGGTAATGGTCAGCACGGCCACTTCGTCCAGCGCAATGTCCCGCAGGCTGCGCTTGGCAGGTCGGCCGTCTTTGCCATCCTCCCACACATCCCCGCCGGGGCGCGGGCGGAAGGTGAAGGACCAGCCACGCAGCTCGCCGCGCTCTGCGGCGCGCATGACCTCGGCATCATCCGTCCAGGCATCCGCTTTCAGGCCAATGGCATCTTCTGCCAGCGCAAGGTTGCTGCGGGTGCTGCCCAGCTCCCGGCCGTGGTTCAGCGTCAGCTTCACATCCTCGGCCGCTTCCAGTGCTTTGGCGAAGGTGCCCGGCTCCACGGTCTCCACAAAATCCCCATGGGTGGGGTGGTGCAGTACCCGGCTTTCCCGGCCCGCTGCGCACACATACCCATGCAGGTGTATCTGGTTCCCTCTGCGTTCAACTTTCATCGGATCACCCCCTTTCCGGGCAAAAATAAAAGCACGGTGCAAATTGCATCGTGCTTGTGTGTTATTCGTTTTTATTCGTCCGGCGTCATCCTGGCCAGCCAGTGCCACAGGTCTTGCACAGTCAGGCTTTCGCGTCCTGTTACATAGTCCATGGCCGCGTCTTGCAAGCCTTGGTCCTCGCAGGCGGCGGTAAAGGCCATTGCATCGTCAAGCCCTGTCCGCTCTACATCAGCAAGCCGGTTTGCCAGCTGCGCCACCATCTCCAGTTCAAAGGTGGTGGCGGTTCCTTCGTCTTCATCCATCAGGTCTTCGCCGTCATCCTCCTGGGATAGTCCTTCAGGAATCGCTTCAAAGCAAAATTCCAGCAGTTCCCGGCCCGTGGGGGATGGGTTCTTTTCAAGAAAAGCCCTGGCCTTATCCTCGATGTGGTACTGGCTGCAGCCGTAAATGATGGATTGTGCGCCCTCTACCTCGTCTATGTTTTTGCTGTTCAGGTAGTCAGCAAAGCGCTGTTCCATTTCATCCACATAGGCATCCCTGTACATGGTGGTTCCCTCACTTGATTTTCTGGCGGCCTTTTACATGGATACCGCCGTTTTCTGCCGCTGTTGCGTAATATAGGTATTTTCCATCACTGACGGTCAAAATGCCATCAGCGGGCTTTGCCTGCGGGTGCTTGGTTTTAAAAGCACCGGACAGTTGTGCATATTTTTCCGGCTTCAGGTTCACTTTGGAAGCGTTCTTCCTGCGGCTCGGTGCATACTTTGTCTTGGTGTGCTTCTTCCGTCCGCCGCTGTAGGCAAAGCGGCCTTTATCGTCCCGCTTGTAGTCCCGGTTTCGTGCTTCCAGTATAGCATTGCTGCCATCGTCTGGCAAGGGTTCTTTTCCGGGCGGTGGGTCCGCCGGGGCAGGGGAAGCATCACCCGGTACAGGCTCTTTCCCATCCATCACACTGCCGGTGTTCGGGGTGTAGAAGGTGCCGGTCTTCATGTCAAACAGCACGTCGGCCAGATTCATGCCGATGATGTCCAGCCCTTCCACAACCGGCAAACCTTCCCGCTGGCGGATCTCATTCTTGCCGATCCATCCGCCCTCTGTGGCCACCTTGTAGGCTTCGTACCGCTGCTTGATAGCTCCCTTGGTCAGCTCGGTGGTGTCGGCGCGCCACACCAGGCTGCCTTTTTCCCGTTCCAGCAGCAAGTCACGGTTCAGTGCTGTTTCCATGGCGGTGATAACCGGCACCACCGCCCGCTGGATCGCGGCATTAAACTGATCTTCGGTTCCGTGGCCGTTTATAACCTCATAGGGCACACCCAACAGCAGCATGATTTCCTGGCGGTTCTGCTGCACGATCTCTTGCAGCTGCATTTCCACCGCAGTGTTGCTTGCCTGTTTAAAATCCAGGCCCTTTTGCAGCACAACAACGCCGTTCCCATCAGCCCGGTACAGCTCGGCAAAGCCTTTTTTCAGGGCTGCCAACTGCGGGTCTGTCAGGTTCCTGTCAGAGGTCAAAAAGCCCCTGGCATTGCCGCCGCCCTTCATAATGCTGTTTTGCAGCACCAGCGTGGCCCAGGCCAGGGCCAGCATCTTGCTGTTTTCCTCCAAAATGCCCGTGCCGCGCATGCCGTCCACGCTGTGTCTGCATAGCCTGATAAACTCCCACGGCCTATAGGCTTGGCCGTATACATGCACATGCCCGCTTTTAAAAATCGGGTCAGGGTCTACCGTTACGGCCACCTGGTCGCAATCTACATAGTGTAGGCTTACCAGGTGGTTGCCCCGCCTGTTTATGTACAGGTAGCCATTCCCGGCCAGCAGGTAGTCTCTGTACAGGCTTTGCAGCATCTCGGCACAGCTCAAAAGGTCGCCGGTGTCGTAGTTCAGCACTTCGGCCCGTTCATCCTTTTTCACTTCTTCCAGCCCCTTGTCCGTGCGCCGGTAAAGCCGGAAGGGGACAGCAGCCGCCTGCGCGGTGATGAACTCAATGCCGCCCGCCACGGCCGGTATATTCATGGCCGTTGTCTTGCTGATCCTGTCCACGCCGTTCAGTATGCCCAGGAACTCGGCGAAACTTGCGTCCATCACTTTGCCGCCGGTATCTTCCGCGGCCGCTTCGGTCGCCTGCACAGCGGCCCGCAGCTCGGCGCGTTCCAATTTCATTTCCGTAAAATCTCCCCCTTGCAGTTAAATGCAAAACGCTATCAACACACCTGGCATACAAAGCCGCCCCCGGCATCGTCCAGTATTTCATTCTGCTGTAGCAGGTACAGTCCATCAATTACCGCCATCACGCAGTCCACCTTGCCGTTGCTGCGCTTTTTGTTTACATAGCGGTTCATGTTTGTGTCATAGGTGCATTTCGCATTTTCCACGTTCACTTCAAAAAGCCTGTTGGCCACATAGGCCAGCCGCCCACTTTCCACCAGCTCACAAAACAGCTTGGTGGGCATGTGCAGCGTGTCGCTGTGCTGGCGTACCTCCACGGTCTCAATGCCGGGGCATGCTTCCTTGCCGTCCCCGCCGGGGCGGCCGTTTTCCCATTTCTGGGCGCTGCTTATGGCATTATATCGGTCGTAGCCGATCTGCATCACAGTCACGCCGTATTTTTCGGCCAGGTCAAACACATAGTTCTCTATGCGGTCATAGTCCACAATTCTTTCGCCGCAGGCTATGCACTCCCCGTCATGGATCGCCCGCTTATAGTCGAACTTTTCCAGCGCGGTTTTCTCTTCGATTTTGCCTTCCGGGATAAAGCCCATAACCTGCACGGCCACTTTGTTGTCCGGCAGTAGGCCCGCAAAAGCCACGGCGCAGTTGTCGTTGCTCATGGCCAGGTCAACGCCCACATACACGGCCATGCCTGCCCAGTCGATCTTTTCCACCCGGCAGGCTTTCAGCTGGTCTATTGCCACAAACTGTTCGTCAGCGTTGCCCTGGTAAATGATGTTGCAGTGCTTCGTCAAAAAGTTTTCCCGTGCGCTGGGCAGATCAATGGCGCGCTGGCGCTTTGCCAGCAGGTTCTCCCAAATTTCCGGCACTTCCAGCGCCGCCGGATTGCTTTGCGCCATAACGTCCGGGTTTGTGGCCCATTCGTCGGTGATCTCTTCGTCCGGCTCGTACAGCAGCGCAAATACGGTTTCATCATCCAGCAGGCCGTCCAGCACCTTTTTGTCGTAGCTCACAATGTCTTCAAAAGCGCTGTTGGCTCTTGGATACTTGGTGCTGATGATGCAGCCCAGCTTGTTTAAAATCGACACCTGGCCGGATTGCATGGCTTCTATGGCGTATGCGTTCGGCAGGTCCCCGGCTTCATCCACCAGAAAGACGTTAGGCTCGCGGCCGTCCAGACGGCTGTTGCTGTAGTTCAGCGGCACATATTCCGTGTCGGTCAGCTTGCAGCTGATTTTGTCCATCAGGGTGCGGAAATACTTTTCCGGCTCATCCGGCGGCATCAGCAGGGGGGAGCTTTGCAAAATTTTCTTGATGGCTTCCTGCACCTGGCGGGACAGTGCCCCATCAGGTGCTACCGAAAACAGCTTGCTGAACCGCGGTTCCAGCAGCATCAGCAAAATAAACACAGTCGCCACCGTGAAGGTCTTAAAATTTTTGCGGCAGATTTCCAGCACAGCCGTTTCGTACCGCCGGTGCTTTTTGTCGGCTCTGTGCACCACGCACAGCACAGACACGTAGAAAAGCCACTGGTAGCCCACCGTGGCGTCATACACGCTCACACCGGCCCGCAGGCCGCTGGGCATCCGCATCACCTTCAACAGTTTGGTGATTTTGGCCAGGCGCTTTTCATTGATGCAGTATTTCGGGTCTTTGCCGTCCGCAATGCGGATAAACTCGGCAGCCTGCTTGCGGACGTACCGCCCAACCGGCTGCTGTACCCCCTCGCAATGCTTCGGCACGGTTCCTGCCAGTACCAGCTTGGCGTACTTATACGCCGGGTGCTGCTTAACCGTCATCGTCCTGTAAAATAGCCAGCAGCGGGTCTTTTTCCTGGGCTTTGGCCTTGGCAGCTGCCACGCCCAGCTTGGCCCGTGCCTGGGGGCTCAGGCACAGCTCATTGCAGCATCGGTAAAAGTCGGCCATGTACTTGCTGCGGGCGGCCACAATGTCTTTGTCGGTCCGCCTGACTATGGTGCGGTTTGCATCGGCGTCAATTTCAGCCACTCGGTCAATGGCCACCGCGCAAAAGGCGATGACCCAGCCGTCGCAGCTGCCCGCCGCCCCGGCGTCCACCAGCAGCTTTTTGATCTTGTTAAAAATCTTTCGCTGGCTCGGCGTCAGGTAGCCGGGGCAGGTCACTTTCGGTTTGTCGCCGCCCTTCAGCTTTGCTTCCGTCTGCTTCCGGGTCTCGATTTCTTCTTTTGTCCTGGCTCCATCCGCCGCGCCAATCGCCTTTGCCGGTCTCCCCATGCTCCCGCCCCTTTCTCTCAAAATTTCAGCCCGCCAGGCATCCGCACCTATCGGCCGTGCCGCCTGCCGGTATGTGTTGCCCCGCTGGGCATCATGCGTATTTCTTGGCTGTTTTCAGCCATCCCGCCGGGGCATTTTCCCCGTTTTGTTGTTATTTATGGCACATTTTCGTGCCATCTCTCACGCACGCAGGTACTAATGCGCGCGCCCGTATATACCGCGCATTACAACGCGCCCGCGCGCCCATTTCCCATTTCTAAAAAAATTAAAAAATCTATCTGGACGCGTGGTGTGGGGGAGTGCCGCCCCACCGGGCCAGCACCCCCAGGGGGGTGTCCCTGGCCTGTCAGACACCCGCAGGCCCGCCAGACGCCACCGCGCGCGGCGGCATGGACGCTTCGACCGGCTCCCCGGACAGTCGGTGCAGCAG
>ERZ772819.1075-NODE-1075-length-22582-cov-4.469792_pt1 | contig 22582 bp, 17 predicted proteins | sample MGYA00580860_ERZ772819 | MGnify/ENA primary metagenome ERZ772819 (study PRJEB29015, sample SAMEA2737683) | human gut metagenome | biome: human gut; feature: human-associated habitat; material: faeces | place: China | collected 2012 ...
TTCTTGGAACAGCAGTCTGCGCAGCTGCCTGTGCATTGAAAGCAGATTATGAATCCTCTGGTGAACCGATTGTAATTCGTGTTTACGGCTGCCCGGCGGAAGAGATCATGTCCGGAAAAATTATTATGGACGAACAGAATGTGTTCGATGACCTGTCCGTCGCAGTGACCTGGCATCCATTCGACCGCAACCGTGTCAGCAATGACATCTGGCAGGCGCAGGACATTAAAAACTATACATTTCACGGAGTCAGCGCACATGCCTCCCGCTCACCGGAAAGCGGCCGCAGCGCCTTAGATGCTGCCGAGCTTATGAATATTGGCGTGAATTATCTCCGCGAACATGTAACAGATGACGTCCGCATGCATTATGCTTACATGGATAATGGTATTCCGGCAAATGTTGTACCTGACTTTGCAAAGACGAATTATTTTATCCGCTCTACCAAAAGAAGCCGCACGGAAGATGCAAGCAAACGCGTGGATGCATGTGCAAAAGGTGCAGCTATGATGACCGGAACAACTGTCGATATCGAATTAGTTGGAAGCTGCATGGAAATGAAAGTCAACCGTCCGCTAGTGGAAGTTTACTATGAAGCTATGACTCATATCCCGACACCTGAATATACAGATGCAGAACTGAATTTTGCAAAAGACATTTCAGAAAAGGCCGGACTTATGAACAATGGAAAATATTTTGCAGGACTTTATCCGCTGGAGGACACGCCAGTTCCACTTTCCATTGGAACCGATGCCTCCCAGGTCAGCCATACCGTTCCCCTCATCACCATCAGCGCTGCTACTATGTGCCACGGCACCGCACTTCACCACTGGGCAGCCAGAGAACAGGCCGGCATGAGTATTGGGCATAAAGGTATGCTTTATGCAGCCAGATGTATGGCAGAAGGTACAAAATTGTTGCTTTCTAAACCAGAATATTTACAGGCTGTGTGGGATTATCATAATGTTCCTCAAGACTAAATATGCACTTTCTGATAAGTATCTGGCATTATAGAAATGATACTCAGGCAAAAGTGTAAAGAAATTGCAAAAAAATTCATATTTGTGTAAAAAAATTCATTGTAACCCTCCTCGAATAGTGCTAAAATGAAAACTGTTTTTTAGCACTTATGATTGAGGAGGATTTTAATTTACAATGGAAAAGAAAAAACGCTTTAAAATGCCACATGCGTATGTCATTATTTTCATAATGACAGTCATCACTGCAATTCTGGCTAACATTATTCCAGCCGGTACATTTGACCGTGTCGAAGACGCTTCCGGTAACTCTGTTGTTGTCGCAGACAGTTTTCATCATGTCGATAAAATCGGCTGCAGCATTTTTGATATGTTCAAATCTTTCCAGATTGGATTTGAAGACAGTGCACAGATTATTTTCTTTATCATCTTTGCATATGCATTTGTATATGTACTTTTAAAAAATGGTACATTTGACGCACTGGTTGGTTCTGTACTTCGTAAAGTTGGTAACCGTATCGAACTGATCATTCCAGTATGTATGATTTTATTCGGACTTCTCGGTTCCACCATGGGAATGTTTGAAGAGACTTACGGACTGATTCCTGTGTTTATCTCCATCGCCATGGCACTCGGATACGATGCCATCGTCGGCGGCAGTGTCATTTACCTCGGTGTCGCAGTCGGATTTGCCGCTGCAACCATCAACCCATTTACTATTGGTATCGCCCAGGAAGTTGCAGGCGTGAAGATGTTCTCCGGTCTTGGTTACCGTATTCTTTGCTTTGTCGTATTCATGGGCATCAGTATCTGGTATGTATGGCGCTATGCACGTAGAATCCAGAAGGATCCGACCAAATCTTACCTTTACGGAGAAAAGATTGAGACGCTCGAATGTGCTTCCCGTGAGGAAATGATGGAGATCAAGATGACAACCACTCACAAACTGAGCTGTCTGTTATTCGTATTTACAATTGGTATGCTTCTTTACGGAACGATCAAACTTGGCTGGTACATCGACGAAATTGCAACCCTGTTTATTATTATGACAATTGTATCCGGACTTGTATCCAGATTTACACCAAGTGAGATTGCAGATATTTTTATCGAAGCAAGTAAGGAAATGATGTATGGTGCACTTCTTGTTGGTATCAGCCGAAGCATCGCTGTTATCATGGAAAATGCACAGATCATTGATACCGTTGTATACTGGCTCGCTACCATGCTCCAGCATTTCCGCGGTATGGCAAGTGCAATGGGTATGTTATTTGCTCAGAACATTATCAACTTCTTTATCCCAAGTGGTGCCGGACAGGCTCTGATCACAATGCCGATCCTTGCCCCAGTCGGAGAAATGGTTGGTGTCAGCCGTCAGGTCAGCGTTCTGGCTTACCAGTTTGGTGACGGATTCTCTAACATTTTCTGGCCAACAAGCGTATTTATGATGTGCGGAATCATGAGACTGCCAATTAACAAATGGTATAGATTCGTAACACCACTGTTCCTGATCATTTTCGCTGCTTCAATCGTATTACTCGGAGCTGCGGTAGTGATAGGATATTAGTTACCGTTAATAGCATAGAGTGAAATAATCTTTCCCAGGCACGCTCTCGCTACCTTCCGCTGGCAGCGGTACATAAGGCGCTAAAGAACACCGCCTAAGTACCGGCCGCGTCAGAGTACCCGTTTCAAGATTATTTCACTCTTTTATATTGCGGTAAACCGGAAGTATGAGTGTGAGTATGGCTGTGCAAAGCTTTCTTTTTAGGGCTTTTGTAAGTCTTGATAGAGAAATGTGAAGCTGATATAAAATATTTTTAAGGAGACTGTATAATGAATAAAGAAGAACTTTATCTTGCAGAGGATAATCTTGCTGCTGAGATTGAAGAAATCAGTGAGTTTGTGTTTAATCATGCGGAGCTTGGCAGTGAGGAATTTAAGTCCTGTAAGTATCTTGTTGAGAAATTAAAAGAGCATGGATTTACGGTAACTTGTCCGTATCTGGATCTTGATACTGCTTTTCGTGCAGAACTTTACTGTGGTGAGGGTCCGAAAGTTGCTGTGCTTCCGGAGTATGATGCGCTTCCGGGATATGGTCCGAACAAGGACGAGGTGGCCCACGCGTGCGGACATAACTGGATAGCCGCTTCCACACTCGGTGCTGCCCTGACTCTGGCAAAATTCAAAGATCAGATCAACGGAACGATTGTTGTCATCGGTGCCCCTGCCGAAGAGACAACCGGTGGTAAATGTGATATTGCCAACCGTGGCGGTTATGATGATATCGACGCTGCACTTCAGTTCCACTTAGGCGCTGAAAACAACATGAATATTATGACTCTGGCTATGGATTCCATCGAATTCCGATTCCACGGTACTGCATCCCATGCAGCCGCCTACCCGGAAAAAGGTGTCAATGCTCTGGACGCTGTAAACCTGATGTTTGCAGGAATCAATGCAATGCGCCAGCAGACAAGAAATGACGCCCGTGTAGCAGGGATCATAACTTCCGGTGGTGCTGCATGTAATATTATTCCTGATTACGCAGCATGCCAGTTCTACATTCGTGCAAAAGACCGCGCTTACTTGGAGGAGCTGACTCAGAAAGTCATTAATTGTGCAAAAGGCGCAGAACTTATGACTGGTGCAAAACTGGAATACTTCAACTTCGAGAATTCTTATGATGACCTTGTATATCATGATGGACTTCGCGCCCTGATGCGTAAAAACTTAAATGATCTGGGAGTTACAGATTTCGTAGACAGTGATGAAGAGGCAAGCGGATCCAGTGACATTGGAAATGTATCTCATGTATGCCCAACCGTATACTGCGAGTTAGATACCGGTGCAAGACCGAAAGTATTTGCACATCACGAAACATTTCTGAAATATGTACATGGAAAAATGGCACGCCATACACTTCATACCGCCACAAAAGCATTGGCAGCTACCGCGCTGGACGTATTCGAAAATCCGGACATTGTAAAGTAATTAAAGAATCGACTAAAAAAGGTCCACCGGACCTTTTTGTCGTATGCTTGGCAACAAAAGATCCTGTAGATATTATATATCATATACATATCTGCAGGATTTTTATATTTCTTATATTTCTTTTTTTCTATATCCTTAAAACTCTTCCACCGGCTTCTTATGTATCTTCATATGCAGCTTTCTTACTCCGCTGACAAGCTTTGTCAGATACCGGAACAATGGCTCTGTCGCAATAGAAAATACTACGAACAGCATAATGCATTTTGTGGACATTCCGGTAATCGCGAACAGCTTCGGCAGGAAAATGGAACAGCCTAAAAGTCCAATAACTGAACCTACCCATACACAGCCACGCAGCCAGTTGAATGGCTCACAGATTTTGAACAGAATCATAAATCCTACAATGGCAAGGAGCATCGTTCCTGCTGTGGAAATGTCTGTCTCTCCCAGTCCAAATGTCTGCCCAAAGACTGCCATGGCAGCTACCGCCAGTACGTCAGTCAGGCCGGCCGGCAGAGCTTTTAACACCACATTTGTCAGGAAATGTCCTTTGATCACATCTTTATTCGGCTGGAATGCCAGGAAGAATCCCGGAATTCCGATGGTAAACATGCTGATTAGCGAAATCTGTGACGGCTTTAATGGATAACTCATCATAAATACAACCGAGAACAGAGATAACAGGAATGAGAAAATGTTCTTTACCAGGAACAGACTGGCTGACCGCTGGATATTGTTGACCACTCGCCTTCCTTCCAATACAACTGACGGCATACATGCGAAGTTGGACTCCAGCAACACAACCTGTGCTGCCTGGCATGCCGCATCACTTCCCGATGCCATAGCTACACTGCAATCCGCATCCTTAAGTGCCAGCACATCGTTAACTCCATCACCGGTCATAGCAACAGTCTTTCCCTGATCTTTCAATGCTTGAACAAACTGACGCTTCTGCCCCGGTGTCACACGCCCAAATACCGTATATTTTGCAATCGCATTTGCAATATCCTCATCTGTCTGAAGTGTCGTCGCATCAACATATTCCTCTGCATTTACAATACCGGCTTCTTTCGCGACCTCTGATACAGTCAGCGGATTATCACCGGAAATAACTTTGACTTCCACGCCCTGCTCTGCAAAGTATGCAAATGTCTCCGGTGCTTCTTTACGGATTGGATTTGCCAGAAGGACATATGCCATCGGCAGAACCTTTCCTGTCAATTTTCCGCCATCTAATGCTGCATCATAAGAGCCAAATACAAGTACACGATACCCTTTTCTTGCATACTCGCTGATATCCGGTTTGTAAGTATCATAATCCTCGCGGAGCACGAACTCCGGAGCTCCGATTACATAAGACTTCTCCCCGAACATGACTCCACTGTATTTTGTCACAGAAGTAAATGGAACAACCTTAGAAGCAGACTGTTCCGTCTTCTTTTTAAAATAATCCTTCAACGCCTCCATGGTGCTGTTATCGCTGCTCATGGCTCCCACAAAATCAGACAGAAGACCATTTAACTCCGGCATCTTCTCTGCATCATATTCCTTTGTCGGGATCATGTCTTTGACACTCATAGAATTCTCAGTAATCGTTCCTGTCTTATCCACACAAAGCACATTGACGCGAGCCAGCGTCTCAATACTCTTCATATCGTGAAGCAGAACTTTCTTATGAGCCAGTCTCATAGAACTGACAGCCAACGCCACACTTGCCAGCAGATATAATCCTTCCGGAATCATACCAAGAACTGCTGCCACCATAGAAACAATACTGTTTCGGAAGCTCTGATCATTGAAGAAAAATCCTTGTACAAAAAGAGTAATACCAATCGGAATCAACGCGATACCGACAAATTTCACCAGCTTGTCCAGTGAGCGAATCATCTCCGACTGTTCGCCTTTTTTCATAGCCTTCGCTTCCAAAGTCAGCTTGGAAATATAAGAATCCACCCCGACTTTATCAAGACGGGCACGGCACTCTCCCGCTACCACAAAACTTCCGGACATAAGCTCCGCTCCCGGAGCTTTCGTAATCTCATCAGATTCACCAGTCAACAGTGATTCATTGACTCGCACTTCGCCGGATACTACAATTGCATCGGCACAGATCTGATTTCCCGCTTTGAATATTACAATATCATCCAGTACCAGTTCTTCTGAATCCACTAACGACTTTTTCCCGTCACGCACAACACTGGCATGCGGTGCATTTAACATGTTCAGCTTTTCCAATACATTTTTCGCACGAATCTCCTGCACGATACCAATTAATGTATTAAAAATAATAACTGGAAGAAATGTCAGATCACGAAATGAACCGACAAGACATAACAAAATTGCCAATACAAGAAAAATTAAGTTAAAGTAAGTACAGACATTTTCCCGGATAATTTCTTTCGTGGTCTGTGCCGGTGGTGCGACTGACACATTGCGCCAACCATCATCACGGTGCTGCTCCACCTGAGCCGCCGAAAGTCCCGCTTCGGGATCCGGATTATATCTCGGTGTCTCCCGGCGCTCTATCTCATAATCCTGCGGTTCTTCCAGAACCTCATGTTTTTTACGCAATGCCATAAATATTCCTCCTGTGTATCTGAAGCTTCAAGATATCTGCCCGTCATTTTCTGGCAAATTCTGAAATCTATCATACAATATGAAAATTTTTCCTCTATGGTATTTATTATACATCGAAACCCTTTCCCAGACTATGAATTCTTTGTTAAAAATTTCTAAGTATCTCCTAAGAATCATTTGAAGCACCAGACGACACATTCTGAAATCATACACAATCACCGATACCAAAAAGGACTTTCTAAATCACTGATGGGGACGTAGCATTTTAACTTTTTGCTACATCCCCATTCATTATTGTCTTCGTTTTATTACTTTTAACCTTGTGAATTCTTCTCTTTCTTTTTCTTCCAGCGCGTTATTGATGCTGTAGACCAGATTCGTGTACATCGGTATAGTGATATTCTTCAGAGCATTGGCACGTTTCTGTGTCTTTTTGATGTTCGTTGCCAGACGATATGCTGAGTTCTCGACTTCAGCCAGCTTGATGGTCAGATTCTTTACCTTTCGGAATGCCTCCCTGGTGATATCCAGCGACTCGCCTGTATCTCCGAGTGAGTAAGTCAGGTCATTCTGCTTTTCATCATATTTGATATGTGGAATCTCTGTTCCCATAATACTTCTGGTCTGTATACGAATGGAATCTTCAATTGGTACAGTGAATGCGAATTCCTGTACTCTGCTGATCCCCATCTCAATATTAGCGCGCTGCAGGCACACATATGCCTGGGTAAATGTGGAATCTATCTCTTCCTGGATGCCTTTTGCCTCATCGATAAGTCCCATCAGTTCTTTAAGAAGTATATTTCGTTTTTTGTCCATCAGTTCATAGCCCTGATTGGCAAGTGCCAGCGAGTTTTTGGCAAGCATCAGATTTCCCTTGGTCGGAAACTCTCTTGGATCCATAGACTCCCTCCTTTCCCATTTTTGCAATATAGCAATTATAATGCAAGAATTCTGGCATATTTTCCAGATTCCTGCACTTCTAAATCATTTTTACGCTTCATTCTTCTTCGGATAATAGAAATCAATGAGTTTTGTATCAATTCGATCCAGTTCTTCTCTTGGAAGCAGTGCTAACAGTTCCCAGCCAAGATCCAGCGTCTCTTGAATGGTACGGTTCTCTGTTGTTCCTTGACCAATATAGCGCTGTTCGAATTCGCGTCCGAACTCCAGATATTTCTTATCCAGTGGTGATAACTCATCTTCACCAATAACGGAGGCCAGGTTTCTTGCTTCTCCTACTTTCGCGTAGGAAGCAAATAACTGGTTCGCCAGCGCCTGGTGATCGTCTCGCGTATAGCCTTCTCCGATTCCGTCTTTCATCAGACGTGACAGTGACGGCAATACATTAATTGGCGGATAAACTGACTGTCCATAAAGATTGCGGTCCAGAACGATCTGACCTTCCGTAATATATCCGGTCAGGTCAGGAATCGGGTGCGTGATGTCGTCATTCGGCATGGTCAAGATCGGAAGCTGTGTCACCGATCCATTTGCCCCTTCCACAATTCCGGCACGCTCATAAATTGTTGCCAGTTCACTGTAAAGATATCCTGGATATCCTTTTCGTGACGGAATTTCTCCTCTTGAAGAGGATACCTCACGAAGTGCCTCTGCAAAAGAAGTCATGTCTGTCAGGATTACAAGAATATGCATGTTACACTCAAACGCCAGATATTCTGCCACAGTCAGTGCTACCTTTGGTGTGATCAGACGCTCTACGACAGGGTCATTTGCCAGGTTCAGGAACATACACACATGGTCGGATACTCCGTTCTCATCAAATGTCTTGCGGAAGAAATCTGCCACGTCATGCTTAACTCCCATAGCTCCAAACACAATTGCGAAATCTTCATCAGAATCACCGCCCAGAGAGGCCTGTTTTACAATCTGCGCTGCTAACTGGTCATGTGGAAGTCCGTTTCCTGAGAAAATTGGAAGCTTTTGTCCACGGATCAGTGTTGTCAGACCATCAATAGCTGAAATTCCTGTCTGGATATAGTTTCTTGGATACTCACGTCTGACCGGATTAAGCGGAAGTCCGTTGACATCACGTTTATCCTCGGAAATGAGTGGTCCCATATCATCGATCGGCTGTCCGATTCCGTTAAAGGTTCTTCCAAGCATTTCCGGTGATACAGTAACCTCCATCGGACGTCCCATCAATCTCGTATGTGTATTGTCCAGGGACATATTCTCGGTTCCTTCAAATACCTGAATGATTGCTTTGTCCTCATTCAGTTCCACAATACGTCCCATTTTCTTTGTTTTATGATCGACTACAAATTCCACGATTTCATCATAGAATGCGTCCTGAACTCCTTCCAGAACAACCAGAGGGCCTTCAACGCTGCTTAGTCCCAGATATTCTATTGCCATGATCTTGACCTCCTTCTATGCATTTTTCTCAATCACTGTATCGTAGAAACGGTCGATATCTACTTTGTACATATCTAATAATTGTAACTCGCCATTTGGCACATCGTATTTGATAGCGATAACTTTCTCAAAGATACCCTCTGCCTTTAAAACAGACATCGGCATACCTCTTGCCACCAGTTCTCTGCATTTCTTATAGAGATACAGAATAATATCCATCATACCGAACTGCTTCTTTAGAGATACACACGTATCGTCTTTGTGAAATGCGTTCTGCTGCAGGAATCCAAGGCGAATCACGCGGGCAATCTCCAATGTCAGCTTCTGATCATCCGGAAGTACATCACTACCAATCAGTTTTACAATCTCCATGAGACTGTTCTCCTGGTTCAGAATATTCATCAGACGGTTCCGATAGTCCACAAACTTTGGAGATACATTATCAGCATACCATGCACTTAAATCCGGTAAGTACTCGCTGTAACTGGTCAGCCAGTGGATTGCCGGGTAATGTCTTGCATATGCCAGAGACTTATCCAGTCCCCAGAAGCAACGGATAAATCGCTTCGTATTCTGTGTGACCGGCTCGGAGAAGTCTCCTCCCTGCGGAGATACTGCTCCAATGATTGTAACAGAACCTACAGCTCCATTTAATGTCTGCATCATACCGGCACGCTCATAGAATGCAGAAAGTCTGGATGCCAGATAAGCTGGGAATCCTTCCTCTTCCAGACGTCCGGACAGCTCACGAAGAGCCTCTGCCCAACGGGATGTAGAATCCGCCATAATTGCGACATCATATCCCATGTCACGATAATACTCAGCCAGTGTAAGTCCTGTGTAAATAGATGCCTCACGGGCAGCTACCGGCATGTTGGATGTGTTGGCAATCAGAGTCGTTCTGTCCATCAGCGGATTCCCCGTTCTTGGATCCACCAGTTCTGAGAACTCCTCCAGAACCTGTGTCATCTCATTTCCGCGCTCTCCGCATCCGATATATACAATAATGTCCGCATCGGACCATTTTGCGATCTGATGCTGGCTCATCGTCTTTCCTGTTCCGAATCCTCCCGGAATTGCGGCTGTTCCGCCTTTCGCCAGAGGGAACATAGTATCCATGACACGCTGTCCCGTCACAAGCGGAACTCTTGCAGAATAACGGTGATGCACCGGCCTTGGCACACGGATCGGCCATTTCTGCATCATGGAGAGTTCTTTTCTCTCCCCTTCTGTTGTCTCGATCACAACAAGTGTATCATTGATATGATACTGTCCGTCAGGTACGACACTGACCACGATTCCTTCCACGTCCGGCGGAACCATACATTTGTGCACGATCGCATGCGTCTCCGGAACTTCTGCAATGATTGCCCCTCCCTGGAGTGCGTCACCTTCTGCAACCGTCATGTGTGTATCCCACAACTTATCAAGATCCAGAGAATCTACACTGACACCTCTTGTAATAAATGCGCCATTACTTGCCTGTGCAATCTTTTCCAGCGGACGTTCAATTCCGTCGAAAATATTATTGATAATTCCAGGTGCGAGGATAACAGATACTGCATCTCCAGTACCCTCCACAATCTCTCCCGGCTTCAGACCGGAAGTCTCCTCATAGACCTGAATCGTTGTCCTGTCCTTGTCCAGAGAAATAACCTCTCCTACCAGACGTTCTTCTCCTACATAGACCATCTCGGACATCTTAAATCCGGTCCTGCCTTTCAGATAAATGACAGGGCCGTTAATTCCATATATTTTTCCAGTATGTTTAGCGTCCACTGCCCATACCTCCTCCAAATGCGAACTTCTGATATTCTCTCTCCAGCGCGCCCTTAAATGCATAATCTACCAGAATATTTCTCTCTGGAATGACTGCACGGATTCCACCGATAAAGTCTTCTTTGCTGATACTCAGTGTAAATCCTGTCTTCTCCTCCAGATACGCTTTCTTATCTGCGTCTGTCGGATTAACATAAATCGTCATCTCGCCACGGTCAGAATATGCTACCGCTTTTTCAATATATTTTACCAGAAGATCCTGATATTTTTCCGTCTTCATATATGCAGACAGTTTTTCTTCGACTTCTTTAAAAAGCTGCTTTTTCAAACGCTTCTGGGCAGCTCCAAGCTCTCGCTTAAGTTCCAGCGCAGCCTTTGAATTCGCCATACCAAGCTGCTGCTTCACGCTGGTCTTTTCAGCCTTGATTCTTGTGTCTGCCTGTATCAGTGCCTCTGCTTTATGTTGCTCAAAGACATGGGTAAGCGCCTTCTTATGCTGTTCCACAATCGCATTCCCTTTGCTTCTTGCCTCCTGCATTGCAGATTCCTGCAGTCTTGTTATCTTCTCATCTACTGTCACACAATCACCTGCTTCCTATAGTTTTAATCCTATAGCCTCATTCACATACGATGTGATAAAGTCTTTTTTACGTCCGGTTCCGTGTCTGTCCGGAATCTCGATCAAAAGCGGCATGGTCCGCTGTAACTTAATCTCGTTGATAAGATCCGGGAACTCCCGTCCGAACCGCTCAGTCAGCAGAATGACACCAACTTCTTTGTCATTCATGGCATTTTCTAATTCTTCACGCAGTTCGTTTCTTTCATGTACAACGACTCCATCTACGCCCGCCAGTCTCAGTCCCGTCAGAGTATCGACATTATCACTGATCAGATACATTTTCATCTTATAATTTACCGAGGATCATGAAGGAGATGATCAGTCCATACAGACACACACCTTCTGCCAGTCCTACGAAGATCAGTGACTTACCAAGTGCGCTGGAGTCCTCGCTGATTGCTCCAAGAGCGGCACTTGCTGCACTTGCTACGGCAATACCGCCACCGACACAGGAAAGACCGGTTGACAGTGCGGCTGCGATATAACCAAATCCAGTTGCATTTGAAGCGGCTGCTGTTGTCTCTGCAGCGTATACCGGATCTCCGGAAAATAACATGATCGCTGCGATGGCAAATGCTCCAAAATAAAAGACAACATTTGCTCCAAGTGCACGTTTGTAACGTTTCTTACTTCTCTCTCCCTTAAGGAAATATCCAAATGGTACGATAATTCCAAGTACCAGTGCTGCCACCAGTAATAATTTTACAGTTAATGTCATGACTTCTTCCTCCTACTCGCTCTGTTTATGAAATGGTTTGAATTCTCTTCCTGTTCCTTTATAAAAACGGCTGAACATCTCGTAATATTCCAGACGCAGGACCTGGATACCAACTACCAGTCCTTCCAGTCCACAGACTATGATATTACCGATGACAAATATGATCCAGTTCGTGCTTCCCGCACTCGCTCCGGAGAGCATCAGTACAACTTCCATCATTGCCGCATGGCTCACTGCAAATGCTCCGATACGCACATAAGAAATGGTATTGGAGAAGTAGCTTAACATGGTCTCGAACAATTCAAAAAATGCCTGTACAAAGAACATGACCTTGCCGCCTTCCATTTTCTTATGACGTTTCTCTACCAGATTTCCAAGTGGCTCTTTAAATACAAAGAGGAGCACCGGAATTCCAAGGAAAATCACAAGCATTACATTTCCCGGAGTCTTGTGTCCGGTCATATAAAGTACTACTGTCAGTACCAGGAATCCATAAAATACAAGTCCTGCCACACCATTGGTGGAGAATAACATATTTTCCTTATCGTGGGCTTTCGCCGAATTGATAATATTGAAGATCATCACCAGAATATTCAGTGCCATACCAAATGCAATGGCAACGACGAATACGGTGTTAAGCTGCCCGATAAACGGCAGATTCGTCATTGCCGATACAGGCCTTAACCAGCGGGCTTCAATAATATCTTCAAATCCAAATACGCTTCCGAACATAAATCCGAAGAACATGGAAAAAATACCTGCAATGGAAATAATTCCTGCCAGATTGATCTTCTTTGTCAGATACAGGATTCCGCCAATTGCAAAGAGGCAGAAGCCCTGGCCAAGATCTCCGAACATGGCTCCGAATATAAATGTATAGGTCAGTGCCACGAACATGGTCGGGTCCATCTCATCGTGAGCCGGAAGTCCGTACATCTTGATAAACATTTCAAATGGTTTAAATACCTTCGGGTTCTCAAGCTTTGTCGGAGGATCACCAAAATACTGGTCACGCTCATCTTCGACCATGATACTGATCTTATCGTCATCCTGGGTCTCAGCAAGAAGCGCATCTACATCCTTTTCACTCATCCAGCCACATAAGATATAGAACTCATCCCTCTCATCCTCACTGGTCACTCTCGCTGCAAGTTTACGGATATCAAAGTTGTCCGCAAGCTCCTGCAGTCTCTTTCTCGCTCCCAGAAGCTTGGCTGCATTACGTTTCATAAGTGCTGTAATCTTATCCTCATCTGCGTCAATATCTTTTTGCACTGCTTCAATATCCTGATCCAGCTTCTCACACGCTTCTTTAGGAGTTCCGATGTAAGCATCTGTCACGTCAATTCTTTCAAAGTGCAGTGCCCGGAATGTGTTATCCGCTTTCGCAATATCCGCATTTGCCGCTATGTAACAGCCATAGACAAAACCTTTGTCTTTTCCAGCCTCCAGAAATATGGCATTCAGACTGTCGGCCAGATATTTTTCAAGACGTCTGTAATAGTCAAGCGAAATGCGTCCGAACCGTACCTGCATGTACTGATACTGCAATGCTTTATGAACATCCACTTTCAACGCAGAAAATGGTTTCAGGACATTTTCCTTTCCAAGCAATTCTTCCTTCTTGAGCTTCAGCCTTTCTCTGTCTTCCACAAGTTCCAGATAATCATGATTCAGATCCCGGATCAGCGCCAGCATATCATCCTTTGATCCTGACAGATCTGCCCGAATTTCCCTGTCCTCCGGCAGAAGCTGTGCGAACTGCTCTGCCTTTGCAAGCGGATCTCTGTACGGGTTCACTTCCACGAACGGCATGATATTTTCCGTTGTCTTAAGTTCTGTCACCGCATTTTCAATCTGCATCTCATATTTTGACAGATATTTCTCGCATACCCGGTCGATGTCATCTCTCGGACCGCTGATATTTAAGAATCTCATTTTTACAATCACTTGCTCTCACCTCCCAAGTATGTCAATATCTCCTGTCTAGTCAGTCCATAACGGATACACTCTAACGCTGTCGTCAGCTTGTCGATTTCCTGCTCCTTCAAGAATAAAAATGCGTGCATCGTTGCATCGGAGTAAGGATCCTTCTGCCTGTCAGATATATAGAGATCCCGTAAAATATCTTTGATACCCTTTTCTATGGACTGCCCCTCTTTCATGTGGACATGTGTTCCATAGTAAGTATTCTCAATCTGCTTTTTCATCTCTTCCACATTCGGTGCTTCCACGATTGCCTTAAATTCTTCCGTACTTAAATGAAAATGATATGGAAGCGTCAGTGCATAGATTTCTGCCGGAAGCATACGATAATACTGCTTCGCACGGTACACCCATTGAATGTTCATGAGATCCATCTTGATTCCCACATCTCTTGAAAAACGCTCTCTGGATTTTCCGGAGAATACCTTTCTTCCCCGCCTCCAGTAATTAGTAAAATAGTAAAGCTCCAGTGCCTGATCGTAGTCAAATAATGTCGCTGCCCCGGAATCCCGGATTGGTTTTAATGCTTCATAATACTCACTGCCCCGTAAGTTATCCACAAGTTCGTCGATATTTGTGGAAGTTATCAACTTATCAATAGAAAGTTTTGAATATTTATCAAAAAATTCCTTCTTATAATCCAGGTCATAAGGCTTGTCATAATGGTTAAATACGATTCTCAGACAATAGTTGATCACACTGACTTCATACTTCTTCCAGTAAATCTTCAGAAATTTCTTCTGGTCGATTCCCGCAAACCGGAAGATTCTTGTGTAATCATTATACAGAGACTGATACAACATCTTCTCAATATCACCTCGATGAAGATGCGCCAGTTCCAACTGATCCATGTAAACTGCGTAGGCCGGTTTCGTCTTCAGAAATTCCACCACCTGCACAACATCCGTAAAACCGGAAATAGTCTCATAGTCAGCCTGTGTAAGAAGCTTTGCCTGCATTGCGCGGATTTTCGTCGTAAGTCCGCTGTATGCCATCACATTGCCCATTGTTCTCTTCCTCGCTATATTTTTTTTGAAATGTCTGAAATTCTGATACCTGTGGTTTACTCCTCGCTTCACGCTCCCACTGGCATCTTATATTATACTTCTATTATATGACGCAAAATACCTTCTGCATAAACTGCATGAGCCATCTCATATTCCTTTTCCAATGTCTGAACTGCCTCGTGATTCTTCTCACGCTGACTCTTCAGGAATTCATCGACCTGCCGCTTTCCATCTTCCCGGATTCTGGTAAGTTCTGCCTGCGTCTTCTCATCCAGTTCTTTATCAAACTGATTTCTCTGCGCCTGAAGCTCCTGCTCAACCTGACTCTTATCTTCTTCTGCCTTCGCCACAATACTGCGTGCAGTGTTCTCAATATCATCCAGTCTTTCAATCACAGATTTCATAAGCCGCCCCCTTCTTGTTATCTGTCTGACCAAAGCCACATATCATCACAGAACTCTCTAAAAAACTCGCACTTTTTTAATGATTTCTCAAAAAATATACTGAAATTCTAACAGTTTTCTATAATACGAAATATTTTAGAAAATAGCTCTAAATCAGAACGTTTATATTTAACTATAGTCTCTAAATTGCACAATTGTCAAGTAAGTTGTGCCGATTTTTGTGTAATTTTTATACATTTCCGCCAAAGTGTATGGATATTTCATTAGTAAAAATCACAAGACTATTTTTGTATATACTAAGCGGTTCGATTCATGTTGTATAACCGCAAGATACTCACCTTCTGCTCTTCCTGTGTATACAGTGTCTCCGAAATATGTTTTTTCACAACTTCAATATTTTTGATAATAATCTCTCCACATTTCAGCTCAATAGCCCCCTCTTCTTTCAGCTGTGCCAGTGCACGCTTTGCCTGAATTGCAGATATATTAACTGTGCTCGCCAGTTCTTCCTGTCCCAAAATTATTTACACAATTTTCTCACTTCTTCCACTGTCTTCTGTGCAATTGACGCAATCTGTTCTTCCGAAATCCCTGCCTTCCACATAGAACGAATCATTTCACTCTTACCTTCTTCTTTTCCAATCCGTTCGCCTTCTTCTCTTCCAATCCGCGTCGCATAATGGAGCTGTGCATACTTATCCCTTTTATACTTCAATCTCGTCTCATACTCCAGACGCTTCTTCTCGTCCGCACTGAGTCTGTCCAGTTCTTCATACGCTTCTCCAAAATACTCGTCCTGCTTTGCCATCTCTTTTAACTCCTTCCGGCTCTTGGCATTGAGAAATCGCATCCACCTTATGATTCCTTCTTCGTTCTGATCTTCCGGTGGTAACTTCCCCAATTCCAACACATGAATCTCCATGATATCTGTATAAATCTCTCCCGTTTTTGTATCGCAAAATGTAATTTTTCGATAGTACCTGTTATCCTCCGGGAAATGTACAAAATCCAGAATACTGACATGAATGCATTTCTGAATTTTGTCATAATCATCACCTTTATGAATCTGATCTGTGACCATCTTGCTTAAATAAAACACAATCCGTTTTTTCCAAAAATCAAATTCTGCCACCTGCATCTCAAAGTCTATCTGCGTGCCATCATGCATTTCAACTCGAACATCCAAAATTCCATATTTATCGTCTTCGTACTCTTTTCTGAGTATGGTCGGCAACAGTCTAGTCTCCTTGATTTCTTCTGGTCTTACTCCCAACAATGCTGCAATAATTCCTTTTCGCACCTTTTCATTTCTCATCAGTTCTTTGAAACAAAAATCTACGGTCGGAAGCATGATAAACTCGTCATCTGTACGGTTCTTTTGTACTTTAATTCCTGTTCTTTTTGACATATACTCTCCTCTCCGACAACTTCCTATAGTCTGAGAAAAGATTATCTATAGATATTTTACCATATATTAATAGTATATTCCAGTTGGAAATGCTAATCTTCAAATAACATCCTGTGCCGCACCAGGTTCCCTTCCCAGCCTATATTCACTTGTCACACGTTCATCACTTTGGAATAACACCCGATACTCTGAGCCTCCGAAATGAATGAAATTAAATAGATACCTTTTGCAGATAACAAGAATCGCCATCTGCGTGGACTCAGAATAGCATAAATATGAATCAAATACAATAGTTAATTTAAAGATGCGATGCGGAACCGCACTTCTTCTTTATATACACTCTCGTATTCCACCACTCTATGCTGACCAGACACTTTCTCCTACCAATCCCCCGCTCTCCTTCCGCCTTCCAATAACTTCGCACATAATAAAATCCAGCTGCTGATGTCACGATAATTGATTTTATTTTCCAGATTTTCTTACGCCTAACTTAGTCTGTACAGTGTACTGTCTGAGCCGATTTATCGGCGAGTTTGCACTGTCAGACTAAAATAGGTGGCGTATGAAAATCAGAAAACAAATCATATCGTGACATTAATAGCTGGATTAATTATGTTAAGTTATTCCATTTACTGAGTTCTCAGCTCTGCTCCCATCTTCTTCTGCAGCTTCTTCATAACCTGATTTGCTACATTTTCAATCTCCTGGGAAGTCAGTGTCTTCTCATTAGATCCGATGGTCAGTCTGATTGTCACAGATTTCTTGCCCTGTGGGATTTGTTTTCCGCGGTACTCATCTACGAAATCTGCTTTCTTAAGGAACTCGCTGGCTTTCTTCTTGCCAAGAATTGCCTCATGCATATCACTCCATACTGCATTGGAGTCAAAGAGCATGGAAATGTCATACTCGTTCTCCGGATATGCTGCAAGGTGAGTGAATTTATTGGTTCTGGAAATGAGTGGTTTCAGTTTCAGAACATCTAATTCAAAGAGCATTACGGACAGATTCTTGATTCCGCAGTCCATAGATGCCTTCTTAGCCAGAAGTCCCATATCACCAATCTTCTCATCTCCACGGTAAATGTTGAGCCATACTACATTGTCAGCCCATACTGGTTTCTCTTCTTTTCTGAACTCAAATGCTACCTGATGTGTATAACGTGGCATATACTCCAGAACACCTTTTGCTTCCTGGAAGAGTTCTTTCACATCTTTCACACTGCTTGCAAATGCTCCGGCAATGTGGCGGCGCTGCTCTGGCAATAACTCAGACTTGTCGTATGGTGAAGTATAGTTCGCATCATGGAATACCTGAGCTTCCTCAAAGATTGAGAAATCATTGAAGTAACGCTCATTCTTTGCAACTGCCTCGCAAATGTTCGGAAGCAGAGAAGCACGCAGGTAACTGAGATCCGGTGCCGGTGGTGTTGAAAGACGAAGCATTCCTTCTGTCGTCTGCATAATTGCATTCAGATATACATCATTTACCCAAGGATATGTGTAGATTTCCTGCATTCCACAACGAATTGCAAGGAACTCTTTCATATTTCTTACAAGATCCTGATCTTTCTGATTGATTGCACTATCAAATGTTGTTGTAAATGATGTTGGCTCGAAATTGTCGTATCCATACATTCTGGCAACTTCTTCCATTACATCATCTTTAATGGAAATGTCACCTGTAGAACGCCATGTCGGAGCGGTGACATGCATATCCTCACCATTGATCTGTACATCAAATCCAAGTCTCTCAAGCTTGCCCTGAATCTCATCATTTGTCAGATGTTTTCCAAGTCTCTTCTCAAGCCATACAAGGTTTACATCAATCTCAGCTCTCTTGAGTTTCTTTACATATTTATCACAGTAACCTGTCACTTTTAACTCTGGATACAGCTCTTTGAAATACTGCATGGAAAGTGCAAGTGCCTGGTCGCATCTCTCAGGATCGATAGCTTTTTCATATCTTGAAGAAGCTTCTGTACGGTTATCATAACGAAGTGCAGTTCTTCTGATTCCTGCTGCCTCGAAGTTTGCGACCTCAAGAATGACACGCTCTGTCTTAGGCAGGATAGAATCCTTTGCTCCACCCATAACACCGGCCAGTGCAACAGGTCCCTCGGAATCTGTAATTACAAGGTCATCTGTACAAAGAGAAAGCTCTTTGTCGTTCAGAAGAAGTAACTTCTCATTTTCTGCTGCATGTCTTACAACGATGTGATCAGAAATGTTATCTGCGTCAAATGCATGTGTCGGGTTACCAGTTGCGAGCATCACATAGTTTGTAATGTCAACCAATGCATTGATTGGACGCATACCAACCTTCCAAATTCTATTCTGCATCTGGTATGGCGCCTCTTTTACATTTACACCAGACATTTCTACACCGATATATCTCGGGCATCTGTCCGGATCATCGATTTCTACGTTGAAATCAGACTGTACATCTGTCTCAAATGGCTTGATCTCAGCTAATGGCAGATTGTATAATGCTGCGATTTCGCGGGCGATACCATAGTGTCCCCACAGATCCGGTCTGTTTGTCATTGATTTATTATCAATCTCAAGAAGAACATCATTCAGATCCAATGCATCTGCCAGAGTTGTTCCTGCCGGTACGTCAAATGCGGACAGGTCAAGAATCTCTGCTTCCTGAGATGCCGGGAAGAGATCTCCCAGTCCGATCTCATCAGATGCACAGATCATTCCGTAGGAAGCCACGCCGCGAAGTTTAGACTTCTTGATCTCAACAGGCTCTCCCTCTCCATGCCAGCGGACAATTGCTCCCGGGCAGGATACGGCAACGCGCATACCTTTTTCCAGATTGATACCACCGCAGACGATGTCTTTGATTTCACCGTCACCGATGTCTACTTTGCAGACACGAAGTTTGTCTGCATTTGGATGTGGCTCGATATCCTCGATCACACCTACTACCATATGGTCAAAACGGTCTGCCAGGTACTCGACGTCCTCAACCTCAACAGTATCCATAGTCAGATCATATGCAAGCTGTTTCATATCCATATCTTCAGGGATATTTACAAAATCTTTAATCCATGATAATGATAATTTCATCTTTATTCTCCTCCGCTTATCTGAACTGTCTCAGGAATCTCAAATCGCCACTGTGGAACAATCTTACGTCATCCACGCCGTAACGCATCATGACCAGTCTGTCCAGACCAATGTTTACATAGAAACCTGTGTACTCATCCGGATCCAGTCCTGCTGCACGAAGTACATTTGGATGTGGTGATCCACCCGGCATAACCTCGATCCAGCCCACATGTTTACATACGCTGCAGCCTTTTCCGCCGCACACCTGACACTCCATGTCGATCTCAAATCCTGGCTCTACAAATGGGAAGAAACCGGAACGCATTCTTACCGGAACGTCTCTTCCGAATACTTTACTTAAAATGCTCTGGATCATAACTTTTCCGTCTGTGAACTTGATATCCTTATCCACGATCAGAGCCTCATACTGGAAAAATGCTCTCTCATGATGTGAATCTGTTGTCTCGTTACGATATACACGTCCCGGATATACAAAACGATACGGCGGTTTATGTGTCTGCATGTAACGGACACTTCCTCCTGTCAAATGTGGTCTCAGGCAAAGCTTTTCATTTGTGCTTCCACTGTCATGACCCTCCAGCCAGTATGTGTCCATACTCTCTCTTGCCGGATGATTCGGAGGGAAGTTCAGTTTATCAAATGCATATAACTCACTTGTGATGTCATCCTCCTGGAAAATCTCAAATCCCATAGAACGGAATGCATCGTTCAGGTCATAGCACATCTGTGTGATCGGATGAAGTCCTCCGTTCAGCGGCAGGATTCCCGGTACAGAACAATCAAAGTCCGGTGAAACCTCAGAAGCTTTCAGCTTCAGCTCTGTTCTCTTAGAGTTGATCAGCTCCGTCACCTGATTCTTAGCCTGGTTGAGCACCTTTCCCATCTCCGGGCGAAGCGCTGCGTCAAGCTTCGGCATCTCCTTCATTAACATACTTAACGCACCCTGTTTTCCAACATATGCATTCTTCACATTCTGCAGTTCATTTTCATTTGCTGCTTCAGAAATCTTAGTTTTCACTTCTGATAAAATACTGTTGATTTTATCCTTCATTCTAATTCCCCTTTCTACCATTTAAATATCATTAAATATCAGCGTACTTTTTACATGTCTGTATCAGAGTCAACTTTCAAAATACTTCATATTTTGAAAGTGTGGCATATTTCCATATGACGCAGTGCGCTTCCTGCCGGAGGCTTTTTTTATTGAAAATAAAAAAAGCACCGCCACTTGTGATTAACAAGGGACGATGTTACTCGCGGTACCACCCTATTTCAGAGTCTTTATAACTCTGCACTCTTTTATGTGTATTCGATCTGCTACACGAACATCCAACTTAGCGCATCTGCCAGGCAAATGCTTTTCATCGGAAGACTCCCATACTGAAATTTCCAAAAGGTTCGCGTGAAATGCTCTCAGCCGGTGACACTTCATCTCTGCTTCACTACATCTTCTGTACTTACATATGTTCATAGTCCAAAATCATGATAATTATTACATAATTTTACGGCTTTGTCAATGTGTGAGTTCAGCCCATCTCACACTGCAATTACCAGATAAGAAATCAGAAGTACTTATTACAGATACTTCTGATTTCACTTTACAAATTTAAATCAACTTATTTTTTTGCATTTGCTTTAAAATTCGTTCTAAAATTTCTTCTAGCTTAAGTTTTGAACAAGCAACATTAAATCTTCTATACTGACTGTATCCTGTGCCAAATTCTGAACCATGACTTAGAATCAATTTGCAATCATCTCTCCAAAACTTTTCCAATTCCGCATCAGACATATTCAGTCCACTACAATCCACCCACATTACATATGTTGAATCGCTATTTACAACTTTCAACTGAGGAAAATGCGTTTCAAAATATTCTTTAAAAATCCTCTTATTTTCCTGTATATAATACTTTACAGCTTCCAGCCATTCAACGCTCTTTGTGTAGGCTGCAATAGTAACTCCCTCAACAAAAGCATGGGCAAATGGATATTTCAAATTTTCCATTATTGCTGAAATTTTATCTCTCATCTTTTGATCTTTAATTATCAACGAAGCACCACCTAGCATCGGAACATTAAAGCTTTTACCTGGAGAAATTACTGTAGCTGACATAACACCAACTTCCTCTGCAATACTTGCTGCTACAGTATCAAATTCTGGGACAATATTATCAATTCATCCGCTTAGGATTCCAGGGTTACAAAGAAGTGCAGTACAACTCCCTGCAAATTGCCAAATATATCCATAGTGAAATAGCCAAGATGGTTCCGTTCGTTAACTACTCAGAAGATGTTGTGAACCCGCTATTCATCTGGTATCTGAAACCGGAATATGCAAAGAGCGCCAAATGGACTTTGTATGATTTGCAAGACAAACTATCTCAACATGGTTGGATGGTTCCTGCTTATACATTGCCTTCTAAACTGGAAGATTATGTAGTGATGCGTGTCGTTGTTCGTCAGGGATTCAGCCGTGACATGGCAGATATGCTTCTGGGCGACATCAACAATGCCATCGCCGAACTGGAAAAACTGGAATATCCAACTCCTACCCGTATGGCTCAAGAAAAGAATCTTCCGGTAGAAGCCAAGATGTTCAATCACGGTGGTCGTCGTAAAACCGTAAAAAAATAAAATGATCTATGGATAAAAAAGTAACA
>ERZ772819.1077-NODE-1077-length-22554-cov-8.197653_pt1 | contig 22554 bp, 18 predicted proteins | sample MGYA00580860_ERZ772819 | MGnify/ENA primary metagenome ERZ772819 (study PRJEB29015, sample SAMEA2737683) | human gut metagenome | biome: human gut; feature: human-associated habitat; material: faeces | place: China | collected 2012 ...
GCTCGGACAGTCCTCGCCCTTTTCCCTCCGTCTCCCTTGCGTCTTCGCCGCCCGATAAAGGCGGAATCGGGGATTGTGCTTTTGCTTGTATTAACCCCCTCGCCCTGCGGGCACTCCCCCTATATTTGCTGCGCAAAACACCCCGCAATGCTACGGGGCACGGCAGAGGAGTATTGAAAGCGGCGTTTCAGTTTCGGTATAAGGATAGCATTGTGCACTTCTCCCCTGTGTTTCCGTAGGGAAATATAGGGGAGAGACCGAAAGAACGAAGTTCCAGAGGAGAGGGGTTGAAAAGATAGCATAAGAATTTTTTGATTGTCTGGTTTTAACCCCTCCGTCACTACGTGCCACCTCCCCTATATTTTGCGTTGCAAAACACCCCGTAATGCTACGGGACACGGCAGGGGAGAGGAGTGAAAGTGGTATTTCTCTGTTTTAACCCTCTTGCCCTGTTGGGCGTTTCCCTATATATTGTTACGGAAATATTGGGGGAGTGGGGGTAATTCTGTTTTTGTTACGAGGGTATTGCCGTGTAAAGAAAATAAATACTTCATTTTGTCGGATAAAAAACATAGAAAATGTTAAATTGTTGCAGAATATATTCGGATTGCCTATTTTTGTCAGTCAATATAAAAATATATTTGTAAAACGAAACCCAAAACCGATTATGAAATATAGATTATTGTTATTAGTGGCAGTGCTTTTCTCATGGATAGGTGGGAATTATGCGGCGGTAGTGCCCGAAAGCACGGCGGTAGAGACGGCCAATATGCTGTTGAGTCAACGGGGCGGCGTTCTGTTTAAAGGCGGTAAAGCCCAAGTGGAAACCATATTTCAAGGAAATGAGCCGATGTATTATGTCATTCGGTTTGAAAAAGGAGGGTGGGCCTTGATTTCGGCCGAAGATACCGTAGATCCCTTATTAGGATATTCGTTCGATAGCGAGTATGTTTCGAAAGGTCAACCGGAATGGATAAAAGGTTGGTTGAAAGAATATACCGACCAAATAAAAACAGCTCGTCAAACCCCGGCACTCCAACGTCATTATCGTTGGGCGGGTGACTTGGTGACGCGGGCTGCGAGCGATAGAATAGACCCGGTTGTCAAGGTCAATTGGAATCAACCTGCACCGTATAACAAATATTGTCCTATGATGCAGGAAGGACAGGCTTTGGTGGGCTGTGTGGCCGTGGCTATGGGACAGGCTTTGTCGGTGGTGCGTTATCCGCTGCGAGGCCAGGGGACGAAATCATACACAGCTCCGGGGATAGGTCTTTTGTCGGTCAATTTCGACAATGAGCCCGATTATGATTGGGATGCTATTTTGTCGGGAGCCAACAATTATGACGAAGTGGCTAGGCTGCTCTATCATTGCGGTGTTTTGATCGATATGAATTATGGTGTAGATGGTTCCGGAGCCATTACAGAAAATATACCTCAATATTTTCAGCGGTATTATGGATTTCCCGAAACTTGTGTGGCTTATGCCCGAGACCGTTATCCCGGTGGTGACGAGGCATGGCACGAACTTATCCAGAGCGAGTTGAAACGGGGGCGTGCGGTGATTTATGCCGGAAACGAAGGCAATCAGGCCGGGCACTGTTTCAATTTGGCCGGTTGGGACGGATTTACCAACTATTATGTGAATTGGGGTTGGGGTGGAGTCAATAACGGTTGGTTTACCTTGGATAATTTGGGAGATAATATACAAGGTTCTTATCCCGATAATCATCGGGCTGTCGTGGGAGTAGCTCCGAAATCGGAAACCCCGTATGACATACGTCTGAGCACGACTCGCGTGAAAATAGGAACTCCGGCGGGAGTCGCAGTCGCCGATGTCACGGTATTGAGCGACATGCCTGATGCCGAATATGAATTCGAACTGAAAGGAATGATGCAATTCGGCGGTACTTATGCCGAACCGAGTTACGAAGTCCGTGACGGTAAACTTTATACGACAAAGTTGATCGAGGATAAAGCCGTTCACAAAACTGTTTATATCAAGGCGATTCATAAAGAAAGCCGTAATTCTTATGAAAAGAAATTCGATTTGCAGCTTTCGACTTCGGGTATCGACGAAGTGCTTGCCGAAGATGTTAAAATTTATCCGGTTCCTGCCACCGATGTACTTACGATAGAAGTACCTTATGCCGAAGGCAAATATGCTATCTATAACGTGGCGGGTATGGCGTTGCAGAGCGGTGAGATTAACGATAACGTGACGACTGTCGATGTCTCGAATCTTTCGAAAGGCAGCTATATGTTGCAATATTCTACGTCGCAGGGAGTCGTGGTAAAATCGTTTATCGTGAAATAATTTGTATGATTAGCCATAGTGTGGAAACGCCTCGGGGAACCGGGGCGTTTTTTTTTAATACCTTGCGTCTTCGCCGCCCTATGAGGGCGGGTATTTTCTCTGTGCTTTTATTTTCTTCTCAACCCCTCTGTCTTTTTAACCCCTCCGTCACTACGTGCCACCTCCCCTATATTTTGCTGCGCAAAACACCCCGCAATGCTACGGGACACGGCAGAGGAGGAGGGTGAGATGTATTTCCCTTTCGCTTCTCTCCGATTCTATATGTGACACCCCGCAATACTACGGGGCACGGCAGGGGAGAGGTTAAAATATCCTTCCGATAGTGGAATGTGAATCCTCTGCTGTTTTAAGGATTGGCTTTGCCAAGAGGATAATTTCGTGGGATTATTTGCAGAGCCGTGTAACTATTTATAATTTTGTGACATAGTTTATCTGGAATGGCAAAAAAAGAAAATACCGATAGGTGGTTTATCAGTATCTCTCGTTTGTGGGTGGTAGCGTTTGTCGCTTTTCCTTTGTTGTGGAGTGCGTGTTCGGGGCCTAAGAACGAAGTGGTGAAGGGATTCGAAGATGCCGCGGAAGTTCCTACGTTGCGTACGCTCGATGTCATGACTCTTATTTCGGATTCGGGTGTGACGAGGTATCGTATCAATGCTCCCGAATGGTTGATGTATGAGAACGCCCAAGAGCCATACTGGTATTTCCCTCGGGGATTGCATGTGGAGAAGTTCGATTCTGTTTTCGCTACCGAGGCACTTATTCAGGGCGATACGGCTATTTATTTTAAGAACAAACAGTTGTGGCGGCTCGACCGGAATGTACGTATAGAGAATACGAAAGAAGAGGTTTTTCTTACGTCTCAAATCTTTTGGGATCAGCGTAAACGGGAGATTTATTCCGATTCGTTCATTCATATAGAAACTCCGGACGAAGTCATCGAGGGGTATGGGTTTACGTCTAACGAACAGATGACCCGGTATAAAATCCGTCGTACCAGCGGTATATTCCCTATCAAGCGGGATTCTGTTCCTCCCGATTCGGCGAAGGTCGATAGTGTTGCCGTTCCTAAACAAGCGATAAAGCCATGAATTGGATTTTGATTATTATCATAGCGTTGCTTTTCTCGGCCTTTTTTTCGGGTATGGAGATTGCTTTCGTGTCGTCGAATAAAGTGCGGGTTGAACTGGATATGAAACAGCAGGGCATGATGTCGAAGATATTGGGGCTGTTTTATGGAAACGAGGAGCAGTTTATCTCGACCATGCTGGTGGGCAATAATATAGCTTTGGTTATTTACGGTATGGGCATGGCGGCTCTTTTGGAGCCGGTCATAGCTTTGGTGTGGAATCAGGAGGCTTTTGTCGTTTTGATGCAGACGTTGTTGTCCACTTTGTTAATTTTGTTCGTGGGTGAATTTTTGCCCAAGACGATTTTCCGTGTTAACCCGAATGCGACAATGCGTTTTTTCTCTCCTTTCGTGTGGTTGCTTTATGTCGTTTTATATCCGATTTCGAAGTTTACGTCTGTCGTTTCCAAATGCGTGATGAGACTGGGGGGAGTGAAGATCGCACATCAACCTTATGGAGCCCTGATGAGCAAGATAGAACTCGACTCGTTTATCCAGAAAAGTATAGAAGAATCTGATTCGGGCGAACCGGTGGAGCCGGAGATGAAAATATTCCAAAATGCTCTCGACTTTTCGAATATTCATTTACGGGATTGCATGATACCCCGTACCGAACTCGTGGCTGTGGATATCGACGAGGTTACGGTGGAGGAGTTGTTACAAACGTTCATCAGTACCGGCATATCCAAAGTGGTGGTTTATCGCGAGAATATCGATAATATTCTGGGATATATCCATGCATCGGAGATGTTTCGTCGGCACGAAGATTGGAAAAAGAGTATTCGCCCGGCTGTTTTCGCTCCCGAGAGCATGTTGGCCAATAAGTTGATGCGCACTTTGATGCAACAGAAGAAAAGTTTGGCTATTGTGGTCGATGAGTTCGGGGGAACTGCCGGACTGGTAACTCTCGAAGATTTGGTCGAGGAAATATTCGGAGACATCGAGGACGAACATGATACTCAAAATCTTGTCGCCCGTAAAGTGAGCGACGACGAATTCGAGTTTTCGGGACGTATGGAAATCGAGCGAATCAACGAGGAGTTCGGATTGGATATTCCCGAATCGGACGATTATCTCACGATCGCCGGGTATATCTTGTATCATTATCAGACATTGCCGAGGCTCGGAGAGACCGTGGAAATAGGGAATTACCGGTTTACTATTTTACAACGAAAAGCTACGAAAATAGAACTTGTACGCATGAAAATAGAGAAATAAGAGATTTTTTTGTACTTTCGCTGCCGATATAAATCCAAATTTTTGTATCTTCGTGCCCTTAGTAAAAGAGGATAAAAAATAATAAAATATAAAACTAAAATTCATTCAAAGTAACAAATGGCTACGTTAAACAAAATCAGAAGTAAAGCCGGCCTGCTCGTGGTGATTATAGGGGTCGCCTTGCTCGCTTTTATCGTAGGGGACTTCCTGAATTCGGGACATACCTTCTACGCCATGAATCAAAACAAAGTCGCTGTCGTGAACGGGACGAATATCGGAGTCGAAGAATTTCAAGAACGTGTAAAGGTACGTACAGATGAATTACAACAAATGTATGGACAACGCGGAATGACTTTGCCCGAAGGGTATGTTTCCCGTATCAATCAAGAGGTTTATGACCAGATGGTGAATGAAATATTGTTGAGCGAGGAACTTGAAGAACTGGGAATCGTTGTCAGCAAAGAAGAACTTGCCGACTTGCTAAGCGGTGACAATATATCTCCGCAAGTGCGCCAGTATTTTACGAATCCTCAAACCGGAGAGTTCGACCGTCAAGGCTTGCTTAATTTTATGCAGGTGGTTCTCGATCCGGAATCTCATGGATACAATACACCGGAGTTGCTCGCGCAAATAGAGCCTCAACGCCAAATGTGGCTCAGACTCGAACAGGAGGTTAAACAAAATCGTGCCGTTCAGAAATTTGCCAATTTATTGAATCGTGCGATTATGCCGAATAAGCTGGATCTTGAAAATTCGTTCGAAGATAATAAAACTTCGGCCAATATAGCTTATGCTTTACAACCGTATACATCGATTGCCGATTCGACGATCGCTGTAAGCGACAGTGAGCTTAAAGCCGAATACAACAAGATGAAGTCGTTTTATAAAACACCCGAACGTCGTTCGATCAAATACATCACGGTAAATATCGTACCCAGTGAGGCCGATTATGCCAAAGCTAAGGAAAAGGCAGAAATGAACGAATCGGTATTCGCTACGACGGACGATGTGGTAGCTTTTATCGCCAATAATTCCGATGAGTCTTATGACGATTCTTTCGTGGCTATTTCGTCGATGCCCGAAAAAATGAAAAAATTTGCACAAACGGCCAGTGTAAATGAATCGTCTCCGATGGAATTCGAAAACGATACTTATACGATGTATCGTTTGATGGATACGAAGGTCGCCCCGGATTCTATCAAAGTTCGTTTGCTTTCGTTTCAACCCCGTTCGACAGAGATCGATAGCGTTTTAAATGTGTTGAATCATGGAGGAAGTTTCGCCGAACTTGCCCCGAAATACAACGGGAATGATGAAATTTGGTTAATGGAGAATATGGCTTCCAGTGTGGGAAGACCTTTCATCAACAAAGTATTTAGCGAGAATGGAAACGGTTATTTCAAGGCCGAGAGCTTGGGCGGGGAACACATTGTACAAATATTGTCGCGTACGGCTCCGGTGAAAAAAGCCAAAGTAGCGGCTTATGTTTTGGCTGTCAATCCCAGTACAGAAACTCATACCGCTCTTTATAACCAGTTGTCTTCTTATAGTGCAGCCAATAATAATGCAGAGAAATTCAATACGGGGGCAAAAGAGGCCGGATATACGGTTAACAGCTATGAATGCAGTGCCGAAGATTATTCATTACCCGGAATCAATGATGCCCGTCAAGCCATTCGTTGGGCGTTTAATACCGACAAAGGCGAGGTTTCGGAAATCTTTACGCTCGATAACTCGTTCGTGGTTGCTGCTCTTGACAACATTACAAAAGAAGGATATGCTCCTCTGGAACAAGTGAAAGATATATTGGCTATGCAGATTCGTAACGATAAGAAAGCCGAGAAGATTATCGGTGACTTGAAATCGAAGAATCTCAATTCTTTGGCCGGATATGCCGAGGCTATGAAGGCACAAGTGGATAGCGCCAAGTTCGTGTCTTTCTCTTCCCCGTCTATCGCAGGTGTCGGTTACGAACCGGTGTTGAGCGGTTTGGCTCCCGTTTCGGAGAATGGAAAGCTCGTAGGTCCAGTGAAGGGATCGAGAGGGGTGTATGTGTTTACGGTTACGGACAAAACCGTTTCGGAACAACCGTTCGATGCCCAGACAGAAACTCAGAAGATTCAGCAGAATTACGGCTATCTCATCAATAGTCGCTTGATGGAAGTTCTTCGGGATAAAGCGGAAATAGAAAATACGATGATTCGTTTCTTCTAATAAACGGATTTTTTGATAAACACAGAGTGCGTATATCGTGGCTGTCGGCTCGATACACGCACTTTGCATTTGTGTTGTAGAATCTCTCGATAGTCATGGAAAAGGAACATTTGTTGGGAAAAACGTTAGAGGAGTTACAGACGGTAGCCGAGGAGAACGGACTGCCTCGTTTCGCGGCGAAACAGATAGTTTCGTGGCTTTATGAAAAGCGTATAGATCATATTGCGGGCATGTCGAACCTTTCGTTGAAGCATCGGGAGTTATTGTCGCAGCGCTATGATATAGGCCGGGAGGCTCCGGTTCAGTCTCTTCGTTCTACCGATGGAACGATAAAATATCTTTTTCGGGTAGGAGGCGATGATTTTGTGGAAACGGTTTATATTCCCGATCGCGACAGGTCTACTTTGTGTGTGTCGTCGCAGGTGGGCTGCAAGATGAATTGTAGTTTTTGCATGACCGGAAAACAGGGTTTTAAGCGTAGCTTGTCTTCTGCCGAAATAATTAATCAGATTCTTTCGGTGGAGTATAGCGATAAACTGACGAATCTGGTATTTATGGGTATGGGGGAACCGTTTGATAATCTCGACGAGGTGATGAGGGCTCTGTCTGTTCTTACATCGGAATGGGGTTTTGCATGGAGTCCGAAGCGAATCACCGTGTCTACGATAGGCCATTTGAACGGCATACGTCGTTTTCTCGATGAGAGCCGATGCCATTTGGCCGTGAGTCTTCACTCTCCTTTCCCGGAGGAGCGTTTGCGAATTATGCCTGTGGAGAAAGCATTCCCGATGACCGATGTCTTGGATTTATTGCGTCGGCGCGACTTTTCTCACCAACGTAGGCTTTCTTTCGAATATATTTTGTTTAACGGGTACAATGATAGTTTGGATCATGCCGATGCATTGGCTCGTTTGTTGAAAGGTATGGATTGTCGGGTGAACCTGATACGGTTTCACGCTATCCCGGGGGTAACTCTTAAAAGTACCGATATGCAATCGATGGAGGCTTTTCGGGATCGATTGAATAATCGTGGAGTCGTGGCGACTATACGGGCTTCGAGAGGAGAAGATATATTTGCGGCTTGCGGTATGTTGTCTACGGCCGAGAAAAACAAGAAATAGAATCGGGGTTTTAAATAGTTCTTATATCCGGCAGGGTATATCGTGGATTTTTGTTACCTTAGTGAGCTCAAATTAGGTCGGTGATCGTATGCCGAGAAAATTAAGTTATAAAGATTTGGAGTTATGGAACATAAAATAAAAGTGGGGATTACCCAGGGTGACATCAATGGAGTAGGGTATGAGGTTATACTCAAAACATTGTCCGACCCACATATCGTAGAGCTTTGTACACCTGTCGTCTATGGTTCGGCTAAGGTTGCCGCCTATCACCGGAAGGCTCTCGATATTCCGGCTGTTAATTTTAATATTATTAGCGATGCATCGGCAGCCGATGAAAATAAAGTGAATTTGATTACTTGTGTCGACGACGATGTGAAAGTGGAAATAGGAAAGGCTACGGCAATAGGAGGGGAGGCTGCTTATGCCGCTCTTGAACGAGCTGCTGCCGATATGGAAGCCGGTTCGATAGACGTATTGTTGACGGCTCCCATAAACAAACATGCCATACAGTCCGATAAGTTTGATTTTCCCGGACATACCGAGTTTCTTGAACGTCGCTTGGGGAACGGACAAAAGGCGTTGATGATATTGTTGAACGATACTTTACGGGTCGCTTTGGTTTCGGGGCATGTGCCTGTTTCGAAAGTCTCGTCTGTTGTTACGAAGGAAACCATTCTTGAAAAGTTGCAAATTTTTGAACAGTCGTTGAGGCAGGATTTTTGTGTGGTAAAGCCTCGGATTGCCGTGTTGGCGTTAAACCCTCATGCCGGAGACGACGGTCTTTTGGGAACAGAAGAGATTGAAATCATAAAGCCGGCCATTCAAGAGGCCAATGCCAAAGGAATGCTTTGTTTTGGCCCTTATCCGGCCGATGGCTTTTTCGGGACCGGACATTATCGTCAATTCGACGGTGTGTTGGCTATGTATCACGATCAAGGATTGGCGCCTTTCAAGGCGATAGCGATGGAAGACGGGGTGAATTATACGGCCGGATTACCGGTAGTTCGTACTTCTCCCGATCATGGTACGGCATACGACATAGCCGGACAGAACCGAGCCGACGAGCAGTCGTTCCGTCACGCTCTTTATTTGGCGATAGATGTATTCCGTAATCGTTCTTTTTATAAAGAAATAACAGCGTCTCCGTTAAGGAAGCAGTATTTCGATAAAAGCGGGGATAAGGAGGTGCTCGACCTGACATCCGATACCGATAAAGGTGAATGAGTCGTTTTCTTGGAAGAAGAAAAAAGGGTTTGTGTCGAACATCGTTTTTGAGTGTGGAAATGAATAACGAATAAAAAAACAGAGATATAAAATGGGAAAAGTACTTATTATCGGAGCCGGAGGAGTAGGAACGGTGGTGGCGCATAAAATAGCGCAGAATCCCGATGTGTTTACCGAAATCGTTTTGGCAAGTCGCACGCAGTCCAAGTGCGATGCCATAGCCGATGCCATTGGCGGCAATCGTATCGTGACCGACCGTGTCGATGCCGACAAGGTTGAGGATTTAGTGGCATTGTTCAAAAAGCATAAGCCCGATATCGTTGTCAATGTGGCTTTGCCTTATCAGGACTTGACGATTATGGATGCCTGTTTGCATTGCGGTGTCAATTATCTCGATACGGCCAACTATGAGCCTCTCGACGAAGCTAAATACGAATATAAATGGCAGTGGGCTTATCGGGAACGTTTTGAGCAAGCCGGGTTGACGGCTATTCTCGGTTGCGGATTCGATCCGGGTGTGAGCGGGGTTTATACGGCCTATGCGGCGAAACATTATTTCAAAGAGATGCAATATCTCGATATTGTCGATTGCAATGCCGGTAATCATGGTATGGCATTCGCTACCAATTTCAATCCCGAAATCAATATCCGGGAAGTAACCCAAAAAGGTAAGTATTACGAGAACGGAAAATGGATCGAGACAGAGCCGCACGAGATTCATCGTCCTCTCACTTATCCTAATATAGGCCCCAAAGAATCCTATTTGATTTATCACGAGGAGTTGGAATCGCTGGTTAAAAATTATCCTACTATTAAGCGTGCTCGTTTTTGGATGACTTTCGGACAAGAGTATCTCACTCATTTGCGTGTGATTCAGAATATCGGTATGGCGCGTATCGATCCTATTATGTACAACGGGGTAGAGATCGTACCTATCCAGTTCCTTAAAGCCGTTTTGCCCAACCCGGGAGACCTCGGTAAGAATTACACGGGAGAGACCTCTATCGGTTGTCGCATTCGGGGTATTGGAAAAGATGGAAAGGAACTTACTTATTATGTGTATAATAATTGCAGCCATCATGCTGCCTATCTCGAAACCGGAGCACAGGGTGTGAGCTATACCACGGGCGTTCCTGCTATGATCGGAGCCATGATGTTCCTCACCGGCAAGTGGAAAAAACCGGGCGTTTATAACGTAGAGGAATTCGATCCCGATCCTTTCATGGAACAGCTCAACAAACAAGGTCTGCCGTGGCACGAAGTGTTCAATGGGGATATAGAGTTGTAATTATAAATAAAAATTTTTTCGATGGGGGGCTACTTGTATTTACGGGTGGTCCCTCTTTTTTTGAAATTGCATTTGAAATTTTGTAGTATGATATTATATTTGTCACAGGATATGTATAATATATATCATGAAAATATTTATAAAACCATCTTCCTCTTTTAGAGAATTACAAAAGCAACTTGGTGAGCCTAATGCTGTTTATGTGATAGAACATGAACAGAATACATTTGGAACAAAAGAAAATCCATTGGTCTTTCCCGAAGAATGTACGCTTGAATTTTGTGGAGGTGCTTTTATGGGAGGATATGTATTGTTCAATGGCTTGTTACAGAATGATGTGATTTATCCTGTATGGAAGAGTGTAAATATATTGTATAATTTTGAGAATTATGCATATACGGGCTTTCGAAATATGTATCTGCGTCCTGAGTGGTTTGGTGCAATTGGAAATGGAGAGACGGATGATTCTCTTGCAATTCAGCAATGCATAACAGAGGCAAGATATTCAGGTTCAATGGTCCATTTATTATCTAAAAGGTATTTATTGAAGCAAACTATTTATTTATATTCGGGATCTCATATAGAAGGATGCATAGCAGGAAGTCTTGATCGGAATGTACAGATTGGTACATCGTTGGTCTTTGATTTACCGGAGGAATCAGATGTAGCGATTGATTTAAATTCAAGCGTAAAAGATAAAGAAGGCCAATATATCGATCGGTCGGGATGCTATAAATTTATAATAAAAAGATTAGGAATCATAAATAACAAGATTGCTACGAATATAGGTCTCCGTTTAATTTCTTCTGATGAGCAGCCTGTGCCTAGGGAAGGATTGGTAGAAAATGTATTGGTATATAATTTTGGGACAGGATTACTTATTAATGCTTTGTCTTATGTAAAGTTCTCTCAAATTTGTTTGATAGGATATAGGACAGGTATTAAAATTAATAAGATAGGTCTTTATATTGAATTTGGTTGGTTTCACGATGTCTACATGAATACGACCCAGTCCGATGGTGTCGGATTGGATATAGATAGTGGAAATAATCTGTATTTTAATGAAATTGATATTAATGATTGTAAAACAGGAATATGGTTACATTCTGAGCAACCATTATTTTGTTATTTCTTTTCAAGAATAAATTTGACAAGATGTGGTGTATGTACAGCTATTGAGGCTACAAAAGCGTTTATTACGAGATTGAAATTCTCGGAAGTGACACTTCTTTATTCGGAGTGTGGATTTTCTTTTGATAGGAAGGGGTATTATAATATTGGAGATTCATCGTTTGTGGATATGTTTGATTCCGTGGATACAGATAAGCCATTGTTTTGGATAAAGGATAATACATTGTCGTTAGCTTCTTGTACGTTTGAACGAATTCGAGCGCTTGGTCGTATTAGGGGGCTGGCATACGCAGGAAAACTTAATTTGGTCAATTATTCTCCTTCTGGAGAATTTGTGATGCGAGCAGGTCTTCAATCATATATTTATGTTGTGGAAAGTCGATCTGTGTTTGATTTTGTACCATCAGTTATATCGGAATGTAGCGATAAAACATTGTCGTATTCAATTTCTGTTGAAAATGAACAGTTGGGCAATTTGTCGATTCGGATAAATTTAGAATCGGAATTGACTCATGATGTTGTGTTTAAGTATTTGTTTCATCGTTTGATATGAATTGTATGCAAAACGATACATCTTTATTATCGAGAACCATATCGTTTTTACGATTTCCGATGATCTTTTTTATTTTGTATTTGCATGTTGTGTTGAGGGGTTGGAGCGATGGACACATGGTTCCGGGCAGTGTTTTTTTCGGGTATGAGTCGGTGAGATTCTTTTTTGTGGAATCGGTTTCCCGCATTTTTGTTCCCTGCTTTTTCTTTATTTCGGGTTTCTTGTTTTTTTATTATAGCGATTTTAGCGGTAGAGTTTATATTGAAAAGATGAAACGGAGATTCCGTTCGTTATTAGTTCCATATCTTTTTTGGAACTTTTTTGTCATAGCTCTTTATTTTTTAGGGCAAAGTTTGATTTCTTCGATGGTGTCGGAAGAAACTAAACTTGTCGCTGATTTTGCATGGAAGGATTGGCTGATGTGTTTTTGGAATATATCCGATGGCGCACCGATCAATCTCCCCCTTTGGTTCTTACGTGATTTGATTGGTCTCTCGATTTTGTCTCCGTTAATATATTGGGTTGTGCGGCACAGTAGGATTTTTGCGGTTGTTTTTATAGGCGTGTTGTGGTTCCTTTGGGGAACTCCCACCCATTATCTTGTGGGATTATTCTTTTTTACAGGAGGGGCATGGTTGGGTATTTGCAAAATAAATCCGATTGAGCGACTGCTCCCTTATCGCAGAATCTTTTTATTGTTGTATTTGTGTGTTATGCCTGTTGGTGTGTTGATGCTGTTGAATGATGTATCGGCAGGAATCTATCTACAAAAAATCGGTATTTTATTGGGTTTATGTACGGTCTTTTCATGGTCGGCACGTTGGCTTCAAAATCGACGATTTGAAATGCCCGTATTAGAAAAAAGTTCGTTTTTTGTTTATGCCTATCATGGTTTACCCTTACTCTTTTTATCTAAGTTGGTCGCATTTTATTTACACCCAGATGCTTCGTGGAAATTAATTGCTCTATTCTTGGTATTGCCTGTCGTTATTTCGATTATAGGGGTTATTGCCTATGTGTTGATAAATCGTTATTTCCCTCGTTTTTCCTATTGGATTAGCGGACGATAGTGCTAAATAAATACAAAAAGACAGATGAGTGATGTTATTCTGAAATGATATCTTATATATTTGTATTAACAAAATTGTTAGACTGAATTATTAAACTATATTGTTAATACAAAATATGAAAACGAAAGATACCGAGTCGGAGATTTTGAAAGCGGCCGAGCAAGAGTTTATGTTGAAGGGATTCGATGGGGCAAAGACTACTTCGATCGCGCATGCAGCCGGCGTGACACACGCCATGTTGCATTATTATTTCAGAACGAAGGAACAGTTGTTCGAGCGTATTCTTACAGAGAAAGTACAATTGATGAGCGAGTCGGTTCTGGCTGCTTTCGGTCAACCGGGATTGCCTCTCTTGGAGCGGCTGAAAGACGGAGTTACCTGTCATTTTGATTTCATTGCCGCTAATCCGCAATTACCTCGTTTTATCGTAAACGAGGTTTTTAGCCGTCCTGAACGATATAAACTTATGAGCGATAAAATCGTGAAAGTGGCAGGTTGTTTGATGAAGGGTATTCAGCAGGAGTTGGACGAGTTGCATGCGCAGGGAAAGGTAGAATGGGTCGATGTCCGAATGTTGTTGTTGGATATTATTTCTCTCAATGTTTTTCCGTTTATTGCCTATCCGATTATAGAGCCTGTATTGGGAGATATTGCTGCCGATCGGAATCGCTTTTTTGAATTGCGTAAGGCTGAGAATATTGAAATGATTATGCGTCGTATAAAAAAATAATGAATTATGAAGCGAGTTGTTATTTTGTGTGTATGGCTGTTCTCGGTAGTTGCCGGGCATGCTCAACTTTCGCTCGACGAATGCCGGCGACTTGCCCGGGAAAATTATCCAGAAATTCGTCAGTACGATTTGGTTCACCAAACCGAACAGTATAACCTCTCTAATGCTGCAAGGGCATGGATACCGCAGCTTGCTTTTTCCGCTCAGGCTACTTGGCAGACCGATGCGCCTAACTTCCCGAAGGAACTGACCGGTATGTTGGCTCAGCAAGGTCTGGAAATTCCGGGATTGAGAAAAGACCAATATAAAGTGGCATTGGAATTGAACCAAACGATTTGGGACGGGGGCAAGTCTGTTGCCGACAAGCGTATAGCCAGAGCAGAGGCCTCCGAACAGAAAACGATGACAGATGTCGATCTTTACGAACTGGAAGGCCGGGTGGACGATCTCTATTTCGGAATCCTTTTGCTCGACGAGCGCATAGCTCAAACGAATCTGACTCTGAATCTTCTACGGAGTAATTTGGAAAAAGTTCGGGCGTTGCAGAGGAACGGGGTGGCGATGCAGTCCGATGCCGATGTTTTGGAGGCCGAGTTGCTTTCGGTAGGACAGCAGCTTATTCAGTTCGAGTCTTCTTGCGATAGTTATCGTCGTATGTTAGGCATATTCATCGGACAAAAGGTGGGCGATCGAAAGTTGCAGCGTCCCAGTGCCGTACAGCCCTTGTCGGGAGAATCGGCACGTCCCGAGTTGGCTATGTTCGCAGCGAAGATAGACAGGCTTACAGCGCAAGAAAAGATGGTAAAATCGTCGTCTATGCCCCGCTTGGGATTTTTTGCTCAGGGATATTATGGTTACCCGGGATTGGACTATATGCAGGGTATGATGAATAGCGATTGGAGTTGGAATGCTATGCTCGGTGTGAAATTGTCTTGGAATTTCGGGGCTTATTATACACAGAAAAATAATTTAGATAAATTGCGTACTTCTCGGCAGCAGGTAGAAGTTCAGCGAGATGTATTCCTTTTTAATATGAATTTGCAGGCTGCTCAGGAGAATGGGGATATCGCACGCTTACGCAAGGCGATTGCCGATGACGACCGTATTGTGGCTCTTCGTCGGTCGGTACGCGAGGCGGCCGAGTCTAAATTGCGGAACGGAATTATAGATACCCATGACTTGTTGTCGAAGATTACCGACGAATCCACAGCCTCTATGGCTCGCAGCATGCGTGAAATAGAATTGCTGAAAGCAATTTATGAATATAAACATACCATTAATCGATAAATACAGCGTAAAATGAAAAGGATAGCAGTTTATAGCGCCATGACTGTCGTGCTGGCAGCTTGTGGCAACGGTGGAGATTTTGATGCGACAGGAACGTTCGAGGCAACTGAGGTCCTCGTGTCGGCCGAAGCAGCAGGCCGTATTCTCAGCTTAGACGTCGAGGAAGGCGATACTCTTTCGGCAGGGAAACAGGTAGGAGCGATAGATACCGTGCAACTCTATTTACAGAAGTTGCAATTGGAGCGTCAGCGGGCTTCGGTGCATAGCAACCGTCCCGATATTTCCAAGCAAGCAGCGGCTTTGAGGGGACAAATCGCCCAACAGGAGACAGAACGTTGCCGAGTGGAAAATTTGTTGAAAGACGGGGCGGCCACTACGAAGCAGTTGGACGATATTAATGCGTCTCTTCGGGTTTTGAACGGGCAGTTGGACGCTTTGCTCTCGACCTTGAAAAACAATACGTCGTCGATCGATGAAAATGCATCGGCTATTGATTTGCAAATAGCTCAGGTCGAAGACCGTCTTTCCAAATGTCGTGTCGTTTCTCCTATCGACGGTTCGGTATTGGTGAAGTATAGCGAGGCCGGGGAGTTGGCAGCGACCGGTAAGCCTTTGATGAAGGTCGCCGATATGGACCGATTGTATTTGCGGGCTTATTTCACATCGGATCAGTTGTCCGATTTGAGCGTGGGGCAGGAGGTTACCGTCGTCGCCGATTTCGGGGGAGATAAGCAGAGAGAATATCCGGGTCGCATTACATGGATTGCATCGGAGAGTGAGTTCACACCCAAGTCAATTCAGACCCGTGATACCCGAGCCAACCTCGTTTATGCGGTGAAAATCGCGGTCGAGAACGATGGCCTGTTAAAAATAGGCCTTTACGGAGAGGTGCGTCTTCATCAATAACAACTTAAAACAAATAGAGAGATGGCTGTACGGAATGCCATAGAAATACGAGGATTGACCAAGCAGTACGGTTCGCTCACGGCAATCGAAAATATAACGTTCGAGGTGAGGCGTGGGGAGTTGTTCGGTTTGATAGGTCCCGATGGAGCCGGCAAGACCACGCTTTTCCGTCTGCTTGCGACGTTGCTGAATCCCGACGATGGAGTCGCGACAGTAGATGGATTCGATATTGTCGGGCAATATAAAGAAATCCGAAAACGGGTGGGATATATGCCGGGGCGTTTTTCGCTTTATCCCGATCTGTCGGTTGAGGAAAATCTTGAATTTTTCGCAGCCCTGTTCGGGGTAGGCGTGAAAGATAATTATGATTTGATCGCTCCTATTTACACTCAAATAGAACCGTTTCGAAAACGACGTGCGGGGAAATTGTCGGGTGGTATGAAGCAAAAATTGGCTTTGTGCTGTGCTTTGATTCACCGTCCGTCGGTGTTATTTCTCGATGAGCCTACGACCGGGGTCGATGCCGTTTCCCGAAGCGAATTTTGGGATATGTTGTCGGAGTTGAAAAGCAAAGGCATTTCGATTCTTGTTTCTACGCCTTATATGGACGAGGCTTGTCGTTGCGACCGTATAGCCTTGTGCAATAACGGAAAAATTCTGGGGATAGATACTCCTGCCGGTATTACGGCGCGGTTCGATGAGCCTTTGTATGCGTTATCGGGAGACGATATGTATGGATTACTCGTCGAGGCTCGTAGGATAAAAGGCGTGAAGGAATGTTACCCGTTCGGTGAGTCTCATCATTTAGTTGCCGATAGTATGTTCGATTCTGATGAGTTCGCGGCTTATTTGAACGGACAAGGTTTTCATCATGTTTCGATTCGTCCGGTCGAACCCGGAATCGAAGATGTTTTTATAAAATTGATGCAGCATGAATGATATAATTATATCGGTTAGGGATTTGTGTAAATGTTTCGGCGATTTTGTCGCGGTCGACTATATAACGTTCGATGTGAAACGAGGGGAGATATTCGGTTTTTTAGGCGCTAATGGAGCCGGAAAGACCACAGCCATGCGTATGCTTTGCGGGTTGAGTTATCCGACATCGGGTCGCGGAATGGTTGCCGGGTACGATGTGATGACGCAGGGAGAGGAGATAAAGAAGCATATCGGTTATATGAGTCAAAAATTTTCGTTGTACGATGACTTGACCGTTCGCGAGAATATCCGTCTGTATGCCGGAATTTATGGGCTGGGCCGTTACCAAATGCTTCGCCGGACGGTGGAGATGTTGAATCGATTGCATTTCCGATCGGAAATTGATACGCTGGTAGGTTCTCTTCCCTTAGGCTGGAAACAGAAGTTGGCTTTTTCCATTGCGACTTTGCATCGCCCGGAGGTGGTTTTTCTCGACGAACCTACGGGAGGAGTGGACCCGGTTACCCGTCGTCAATTTTGGGAGATGATTTATGAAGCCGCTTCCGGGGGGACGACTGTTTTTGTAACTACGCACTATATGGATGAAGCGGAATATTGTTCGAGGGTATCTATCATGGTCGATGGAAAAGTAAAGGCTTTGGGTTCTCCGGCCGAATTGAAGAAACAATATGCTGTCGGGTCGATGGACGAAGTTTTCAGAATTTTGGCTCGCAGCGCTAAACGGGGAGAATAGATATGGGAGGATTTTTGTCATTTGTCAAAAAGGAGGCTTTGCATATTTTACGGGATAAACGCACGATGTTGATCGTGCTGTTGCTCCCTATCGTGCAGATTCTTTTGTTCGGTTTCGCTATATCGACCGAAATGAATAATATCGATTTTGCCGTAGTGGCTCCCAACCGTACGGAAACTATTCGACAGCAAATCGAGCGTATGGAAGCCAATCCGTATTTTACATTCAAAGGATATATTTCTCAGGCCGAGATCGATGATGTTTTGCGGAAAGGCGATGTTACCGCGGTGGTGGTTTTTTCTGAGGATTATGATCGGTTGGTGACGAATGTCGGGATTGAGGGAGTCTCGGAGGCGGCGGTGCAGTTTATTCTCGATGCGTCGAACCCCAATAATGCAGGTACAGGTTTAGGATATTTGCAAAGTTCTTTTCAGTCGGGAATTTCCGTCGCGTCGGTCGCTCCGGCGACACGGGTGTTGTACAACCCGCAGATGAAGAGTTCTTACAATTTCGTGCCGGGAATCATGGGGTTGATTTTTATTTTGATTTGTGCCATGATGACTTCTGTATCTATCGTGAGGGAAAAAGAGACCGGTACGATGGAGGTCCTGTTGGTGTCGCCGGTGCGACCGATATGGATCATTTTTGCCAAGATGATTCCTTATTTTTTGCTTTCGTGCGTGAATCTTGTCGTTATTCTGGTATTGGCGCGATACGTCCTCGGAGTACCGATGTCGGGTTCTATGGTTGGTTTAGTAGGGCTTTCTTTGCTCTATTTGGTGCTTTCACTGGCATTAGGGTTGTTTATTTCTACAATGGCTAATACGCAGGTTACGGCAATGCTCATTTCGGGTATGGTACTGATGTTGCCTATTATAATGTTGTCGGGAATGTTGTTTCCGGTGGAGAATATGCCCGGCATTTTACAGGCATTGTCGTGTATCGTGCCGGCTCGTTGGTATATCGATGCCGTGCGAAAACTGATGATAGGGGGCATGCCGTTCGCCGAAGTATGGCAGCAAGCCTGTATTCTCTTTGCCATGACGGCTGTTCTGGTGGGTGTCGCCCTTAAAAAGTTTAACGATAAACTCGAATAACGATGAAAACATTGTTTGTTTTATTAGATAAAGAGATACGACAATTTTTTCGGAATGCGTTCTTGCCGAAGTTGGTGATTGTTTTCCCTGTAATGGTGATATTGATTATTCCGTGGGTAACGACGATGGATGTGCGGCATATAGGCGTTTCGGTAGTCGATAATGACCATTCGGAGACTTCCCGGCGGATTATCCAGAAAATAGAGGCTTCGGACTATTTTAATTTGAGAGGCGTTACCGAAAGTTATGACGACTCGTTCGCTTTGTTGGAAGGGGGTGAGGCCGATGTGATACTGACTATCCCGAACGATTTCGAACTTTCGTTAATTGGTGATTCGCCCAAGCGGATAGGGATAGACGTGAATGGTATAAACGCTATGAAAGGTGGACTTGGCTCACAGTATATGGTACAGCTCGTCATGCAGACTTTCGGCGAATTACAGCGAGAGAAATCGGTCGTTGTATCTCCCGATTTGTTTACGGTACAGAATCGGTATAATCCTACTCTCGATTATAAACATTTCATGATACCGGCATTGATGATTATGTTGTTGGTAATGATTTGCGGTTTTTTACCGGCTTTGAATCTCGTAAGCGAGAAAGAAATAGGTACTATCGAGCAAATCAATGTTACTCCGGTTAGTCGTTTATCGTTTACATTGGCTAAATTGATACCCTATTGGATTATCGGTTTTCTTGTATTGACCGTCGCCATGGTGTTGGCATGGTTGGTTTATGGGCTTTCACCCGAAGGTTCTCCCGGCTCCATTTATCTGGCGGCTTTGCTTTTTGTGTTTACGATGTCGGGTATGGGGGTGACAATCGCTAATAACTCGTCGACCATGCAGCAGACCATGTTTGTCATGTTTTTTTTCGTGATGATTTTTATTTTGATGAGCGGATTGTTCACTCCGATAGAATCTATGCCGACATGGGCGCAATGGATTACATACATTTTGCCTCCTCGTTATTTTGTCGAGGTGATGCGTTCGGTTTATCTGAAAGGAACGATGTTTATCGAATTATGGCCTAATTACGTAGCATTAGCCGTCTTTGCCGTTTTGTTCAATAGTATGGCGGCATTGACGTATAAAAAGCAGGCTTGATTTTTGCATTACTACTAAATTTTTTGTTAAAGTTTTATTAACTTCGATGTGTATATAATCTGCTCATATCCGACTCTATATTTGTATCGCTTAAAGATAAAGCGGAAAGAGAATGGAAATGAGTTTACCGGATTATAACGGGACACGGCCGATTTTCATGCCTTCGTCAGAGAAAAAATAGGTAATTGTCTATTTGGTTTTGATGGAAGGAGAGAAAAAGTGGTATATTTGTGTAATGAACAAAGGCAAGTGTGTGCGGTATAGATAGGACGGTTTTGTCGCTATTTTCTTGTACACTATTTTTGTAAACTAATAGAATATAGTATGGCATTGAAACGAGGAGATAAAGCGCCCGAGATATTGGGTGTAGATCAGGCAGGTAAGGAGATTCGGCTAAGTGATTTTGCCGGAAGTAAATTGATACTTTATTTTTATCCGAAAGACAATACGCCCGGGTGTACAGCCGAAGCATGCAGCTTGCGGGATCATTACGCCGAATTACAAGCATCGGGCTATGCCGTGATAGGCGTGAGCAAGGACGGCGAGGCATCTCATCGCAAGTTTATCGAGAAGCAGTCTTTGCCGTTTTCTCTTATAGCCGATACCGAGTGTAAATTGAACGAGGCCTTCGGTGTGTGGCGGGAGAAAAAGATGGCCGGTCGTACTTATATGGGAACGGTGCGGACTACTTTTATAATAGATGAGAACGGTGTGATTACCGATATTATAGAAAAGGTGGATACAAAGAATCATGCTTCACAAATTTTGAAAAATAAATAAAAATATATCGTTATGGAAGAACAACAAGAAACTGCCGGCAAACGAGTGCCGGTTTCGTCTGAGAAATTAAAGGCTTTACAAGCGGCCATGGACAAGATAGAAAAGAGTTATGGCCGAGGTGCTATTATGAAACTGGGAGACGACTCGGTAGAGGAAGTCGCTGTGATACCCACCGGTTCCATCGCTTTGAATGCGGCGTTGGGAGTAGGAGGTTATCCGAGAGGCCGTGTCATCGAGATTTACGGACCGGAGTCGTCCGGTAAAACGACTTTGGCCATACATGCCATTGCAGAGGCTCAAAAAGCGGGTGGTATTGCGGCTATTATCGATGCCGAGCATGCGTTCGATCGCTTTTATGCCGAAAAGTTGGGGGTCGATGTGGAGAATCTGTGGATTTCGCAGCCCGACAGTGGAGAGCAGGCGTTGGAGATTGCAGACCAGTTGATTCGTTCATCGGCTGTCGATATAGTCGTTATCGACTCGGTTGCCGCTTTAACTCCTAAGGCTGAGTTGGAAGGAGATATGGGTGACTCGAAAATGGGTTTGCAAGCCCGGTTGATGTCACAGGCGTTGCGTAAACTCACGGCGACGATCAGTAAGACAAACACAACCTGTATTTTTATCAACCAGTTGCGCGATAAAATCGGGGTCATGTTTGGAAATCCCGAAACAACGACGGGAGGTAATGCATTGAAATTCTATGCTTCCGTGCGTCTCGATATACGTCGGGTCAGTCAGTTAAAAGATGGTGATGAGGTTATCGGTAACCAGACTCGGGTGAAAGTGGTGAAGAATAAAGTCGCACCTCCTTTCCGCAAAGCCGAGTTTGATATCATGTTTGGCGAAGGGATTTCCCGTGCAGGAGAGATTATCGATTTGGGAGTCGATAAAGGCATTATCAAGAAGAGCGGCTCTTGGTTCAGTTACGGGGATACTAAACTTGGGCAAGGTCGTGATGCCGCCAAGAAATGTATAGAGGATAATCCCGAATTGGCCGATGAATTGGAAGCCGCTATAATGGAGGCCTTGAAACCTGTAAAATAAATATATTGGGTAGCCTAAAAGAAAAGAGCCGAATTTTTTCGGCTCTTTTCTTTTTATAAATGTCGGGTTAAGATAGATTGGAGTTTTCGGCACAATAGGAAATCAGAGGGGATTGTGCTATCCAATCTTTTAACCCCTCTCCTCAGAAACTGTTGTTTCTTCGGTGTCTTCCCTATATTGCTGGCGCAACACGGGGAGAAGTTTAAAATCTATCTTTATGCAGAAATGAGAAATACCATTTTTGATCTTCTCCCTCTGCTCATCGCAGATGAGATAGGGGGAGTGCCCATAGGGCGAGGGGGTTAAATATACGAAATTCTATCCAATCTTTTAACCTCTCTCCTCAGGAACAGTAGTTGCCAGAGGAGAGGAATTGAAATATCGTTTATTTGTGCTTGTTCATTCTTCTCAACAGCGAGAAGAACGAACCAAGAAGCGCCGCCGCAGTTATCGGGCTTTTTGGCTCGTCGTCTCGGTCGCTGTCGGGGTCTGCGGAACTCGCTCCGATCAAACAGTCCTCGCCCTTTTTCTTCCGTCTCCCTTGCGTCTTCGCTGCCCGATAAAGGTGGAATTAATTAGTCCTTTTTCCGGTTTTATTCAACTTTCTTTTTCAATCCCTCCGTCACTTCGTGCCACCTCCCCTATCGCACATACGTGCGCAGAGGAGGAG
>ERZ772819.1079-NODE-1079-length-22536-cov-5.724656_pt1 | contig 22536 bp, 28 predicted proteins | sample MGYA00580860_ERZ772819 | MGnify/ENA primary metagenome ERZ772819 (study PRJEB29015, sample SAMEA2737683) | human gut metagenome | biome: human gut; feature: human-associated habitat; material: faeces | place: China | collected 2012 ...
CGCTCGAGGGCTTCACACCGTCACTGTACATTTTTTCTCGCGCCAAATCATCACATGAAAGGAGAACGGTTTGGAATTAAGAGGAATTGACTATCTCAGGAGAAAGTTGACTCTCTATCGGAGCAGAGTTAATCTGAGGTACAAGCATTATGCAATGCAATACTATGAATCACCGACAGGAATTACAATTCCTCCACATATCAGGGTGAAGTACCAAGCTGTTCTTGGTTGGGCTGCAAAGGGAGTTGATAGTCTTGCAGATCGTTTGATTTTCAGGGAATTTGCTAACGATGATTTTAATGTTACAGAAATTTTTGATCGTAACAATCCTGATATCTTCTTTGATAGTGCCATTTTAGCTGCGCTGATTGGTTCGTGTAGTTTCGTCTACATTTCGAAGGGTGAAGATGATGAGGTGAGGTTGCAAGTCATTGAATCAAGTAATGCAACTGGTGTCATTGATCCTATCACTGGGTTGCTTGTGGAAGGTTATGCGGTGTTGGCTCGTGATGATTATAATCGTTCAACGCTTGAAGCCTACTTCGAGCCTAATGCTACTCATTTTATTCCGAAAGATGGTAGGCCATATTCGGTTGTAAATGAAACTGGTATCCCTCTGCTGGTTCCGGTCATTCATCGTCCTGATGCGGTTCGTCCGTTTGGTCGGAGTCGTATCACCCGAGCTGGTATGTATTATCAGAAATACGCTAAGCGTACCTTGGAACGAGCTGATATCACTGCTGAGTTCTACTCATGGCCACAGAAATATATTCTTGGACTTGATCCTGATGCAGAGCCTATGGAGAAATGGAAAGCTACTGTATCAAGCTTGTTGACGATTTCTTCTAGTGATAAAGGCGAGAAACCGAGCGTTGGGCAGTTTACTACTGCTAGCATGTCACCTTTTACAGAACAGCTCAGAACTGCTGCTGCTGGATTTGCTGGCGAAATGGGGCTAACATTGGACGACCTTGGTTTCGTTTCAGATAATCCATCATCTGTTGAAGCTATCAAGGCTAGTCATGAGAATTTGCGTCTAGCTGGTCGGAAGGCTCAGCGGTCGCTGGGAGCAGGTTTGCTGAATGTGGCTTATGTTGCTGCTTGCTTGCGTGATGAGTTTCGTTATGCTAGAAGCCAATTTGTGAGAACCACAGTCAAGTGGGAGCCATTGTTTGAAGCGGATGCGAATACGATGACTATGATTGGTGACGGAGTTGTGAAATTGAATCGGGCCTTACCTGGCTACATCAATGCGGAGACAATTCGTGATCTTACTGGTATCGCTGGAGACATGTCAGCTAAACCAGTGGTAAGCGAGGGTGGTTCAAATGGAGAATGATGTTTTACCTGGTATCTTGCAAGAGGTTCAGGAGAGGTTTGAGAGAGATTTCGGTAAGAGCGAGGTTGTCAGAAATGCTTTTGCTACATTGAAGGCAAAAAAAGCCACTTACAAAACTGCAAATGAGTTTGCGATTGAAATTGGCGATATTCTCTCTAAGGCTCTAGGAACGTCTCTGAGCGCTGATAAATTGCCAGACGGAAAAATGTATTACAATATCGCTCAGCGTTTGCTGACGGATGTGCTAGGACGAAATCACGAACTTGTGAGTGGTTATGCTAGTGATGTTCAGAAGAATTTGAACGATAAAGCAAAAATCGGTCTGAAAGTTCAAGTTCCTGAATTAAATCTGGATCGAATAGCTGGCATAGTCAATCGTTTTTCGTCTAAGGAAAATTTTGAGGATGTCAGTTGGTTACTCGGTGAACCTATTGTGAACTTTACTCAGTCCATTATTGATGATAGCATTCAGAAGAATGCGGAGTTTCATCATCAGTCTGGGTTGCAACCTGAGATTGTCCGAAAATCGTATTTTCATTGTTGTGAGTGGTGTCAGGAAGTTCAAGGGAATTATAAATATCCAAGAGTTCCGAAGGACGTTTATAGAAGGCATCAGCATTGTCGTTGTATTGTAGACTATGATCCTAAAAGTGGTAAGATCCAAAATGTTTGGACAAAAAAATGGAGTAAGGAAGATAGTAAATCTCACAAAGAGGAGCGAATTAAACAACAAAAACAGTACACTGAAAAAAATATTGAAAAAAAGGAATCTGAGTTCAAAAACAGACAATGGCTCCATTATAAAAATGAGGCTATTGATGCCATTAAGAAAACAGATATGTCCAAAAAAGTTGGGTCGGACAATTATAAGAAATTCATAGATATTTTTGATACAATTAAAGATGAAAATACGTTGAAGTTGTACCAAAAATTAGGATCAAAAATAGAGTACGAGAAACTTGGTAAAACAGGAAATTTTGCTGAGAAAAATCGTGTACAACTTAACCAAAGCGCTTTCGATGGGAAGGTAGTAAAAACTTTAAACAAATACTGGGCTAAACCAATGTCAACTACATTTCATGAAAATGGCCACGCTTTGGATTATTTGGGCTTACAAGCTATAACCAAAGGAAAAAAAGTTGTTATCGGAGAAAAGAAAGTACGACTATTTGGAGAAACGACAAAAGTTTCAGTATATGCAACACATAGTTCTCATTTACCTCAATATAATCTAAGAGAAACAATTAGAGAAGATTTATGGAGACGCATTAATGGAGACTTACCGATGATTAAAGAATTAGGTGAGAATCCAAAACAATCTGAAAAGAATAAAATCATTAAGACTGCAAAAGAAAATCAAAAAAAATTCCAGGAGGAGATGAAAGAATTATTCAAAGAAAATCCTTCTGCGGTTGCGAATCTTTCAGATATGGTAGAAGCTACAGGCTGGTATAAAGAGCCTCAACCATTTGGATATGGACATGGCAAGAACTACTGGAAGAAGCCAGGTTCGGCGGAAGCTGAGTTTTTTGCTGAAATTTCTGAACTGATAGCAGTCGATCCTGAGGCATATCGGGTGGTAAAGGAAATATTACCAAATGCAGTAAACGTTTATCATAAAATTGTTAATGATATTTTGAAAGGAGTCTGAAATGTTTCATGTGATTGATGAGGAAGTAAGTCTGAGAGTAGAAATCGCGGAAGCGAAATATTTAATTCACTTTAGAGAACGATTTCCGTCAGATATTTTCTTTGAGGATGAGATAGATTTTGTAACCGCTGAAAAAATTGAAAAGGCGGTTGAAAAATGTATATCTCAAAATAAACCTTATGTAAAACCAGATGGATACGAAGACCGTCTTTATTAATGTAGCACTCGTAAGGGTGCTTTTATTGTGGTTTAGATTAGGAGGTGATCCAATATCTCCCAGCGATAGGGTTATCATGCGATGACGATTGAAAGGAATGTGGAATGGCGAGGAAGAAACTTGGCAATCAGAATCCTACTCAATCGGTGATTTTAAAATACGTCAAGAAAAATTCAAAAGCTAAAGAAGCGATTGAACTTTACGAGCGGACTGGTCTTTCTTGCTATGCTTGGCAGAAGAATCTTTTGTTGCCTTTGATGGCTGTTGATAAAAATGGTCTTTGGGTGCATCAGAAGTTTGGTTACTCTATTCCTCGTCGTAATGGGAAATCTGAAATCCTATATATCGGTGAAATTTGGGGGCTACATGAAGGATTGAATATCCTGCATACGGCTCACCGGATTTCTACATCTCATTCCTCTTTTGAAAAGGTCAAGCGATACCTTGAGAAAATGGGATATGTGGATGGTGAGGATTTTAATTCCATTAGGGCAAAGGGGCAGGAGCGGATTGAACTTTATTCAACGGGTGGTGTTGTCCAATTCCGTACTAGAACATCCAATGGTGGTCTGGGTGAAGGCTTTGACATGCTGATCATTGACGAGGCTCAAGAATACACGACTGAGCAAGAATCTGCTTTAAAATACACGGTGACAGATAGTGCGAATCCTATCACAATCATGTGTGGAACACCTCCGACACCAGTATCAAGTGGAACGGTCTTTACTAAGTATCGTGAGACTTGTCTTTTCGGGAAAGGGAAGTATTCTGGATGGGCTGAGTGGTCGGTATCCGATGAAAAGGAAATTGACGATGTGGAAGCCTGGTATAATTCTAATCCGTCTATGGGATACCACTTGAATGAGCGGAAGATTGAGGCAGAGCTTGGTGAGGATAAGCTGGACCATAATATCCAACGTTTGGGATTTTGGCCGACTTACAACCAGAAATCTGCTATTTCTGAAACGGAGTGGAATGAGCTCAAGGTGGATGATATCCCAGAATTGTCTGGCAAGCTGTCTGTTGGGATCAAGTATGGCCAAGATGGAACGAACGTAGCATTGAGTATTGCTGCACGGACCAAGGATGGCCGTTACTTTGTTGAAACAGTGGACTGTCAGTCTGTTCGTAATGGTAATGAGTGGATGGTCGCTTTTCTGAGACAAGCTGATGTGGCTCAGATTGTCATAGATGGCGCAAGTGGTCAAAAAATCTTGGACGAAGAGTTGAAGGACTACAGAATCAAGAATGTGATTCTGCCGACGGTGAAAGAAATCATCGTGGCCAACGCTCTTTGGGAACAGGGAATTTACCAGAAGACCATCTGTCACGCAGGCCAACCATCTCTATCAAAAGTAGCTACAAACTGCGATAAGCGGAATATTGGCTCAAACGGTGGCTTTGGTTATCGATCGCACTTTGACGATATGGATATTTCTTTGATGGATAGTGCTTTGCTTGCGCACTGGGCTTGTGCTACGACTAAGCCTAAGAAAAAGCAAAAAATTAGTTATTAAAATAAGCGGTCAGATGACTGCTTTTTTTGATGCCAAAAAATTACCGAACTGCCGGGGAAGCAGGAGAAAGGAGACATGAGAATGTCAGAATTTAAACCAATCACTACACAAGAAGAATTTGATGCTGCTATTAAGGGTCGCTTATCTCGAGAGAAAGAGAAGTATGGCGACTATGACCAGCTCAAATCTCGTGTTGCAGAATTGGAAGAAGAAAATGTTGGCTTGAAGTCAACAATCGAAGCTACTAATCAAAGCAAGGCAGATGCTGACAAGCAACTTGAAGAATTGCAGAATAAAATCGCTGGTTATGAGACGGCTAGTCTGCGAACTCGCATTGCATTGAAACATAGATTACCTTACGACCTTGCAGACCGTTTGCAGGGAAATGATGAAGAAAGCTTTGAAGCAGATGCAGAGCGCTTAGCATCTTTCGTAAAACCTACTGAACATTTCGCACCAATGCGAAATCTAGAGCCTACTCTAGAAAAAACTGAAAATACATCTTATAAAAACCTAGTACAAGGTTTAGTTTTTGAAGATTAAAGGAGTAAAAATATATGACAGATCAACTATCAAGAGGAACATTATTTGACCCAATGCTTGTGACAGACCTTATCAACAAAGTTAGGGGTCACAGCTCACTGGCTAAATTGTCTAATCAACAAGCGATTCCTTTCAATGGATTGAAAGAATTCACGTTCTCGTTAGATGCTGATGTAGACATCGTTGCAGAAAACGGGAAGAAAACGCATGGTGGTGCAAGTCTAGAACCTGTAACTATTGTACCTATCAAAATTGAGTATGGTGCTCGTGTATCTGATGAGTTCATTTTTGCATCAGAAGAGGCTAAAATCGATATTTTGAAGTCATTCAATGAGGGGTTTGCTAATAAAGTAGCTCGTGGTATTGATATCATGGCCTTCCATGGCGTAAATCCACGTACTAAACAAGAATCCGCTGTTATTGGGGATAACTGTTTTGACAAAGCGGTCACTCAGATAGTGAACTTTACAACAAGCGATCCAGATACTAATGTCGAAGAAGCAGTGAAGATGATTCAAGGGGCTGATAATATCGTTAGCGGTATGGCTATTGATACTACATTTGCAAGCGCACTTGCTAGTATGAAGAACTCAGCTAATGAGCGCCTTTACCCTGAATTGGCATGGGGAGCAAATCCAGGAGCTATTAATGGTCTACCTGTAGACGTGAATACTACAGTTGGTCTTAATGTTGGAACCAATAAGGATGTTGCTATTGTTGGTGACTTTGCTAACATGGTTAAATGGGGATATGCTAAGCAGATTCCACTCGAAGTCATTCGATATGGTGATCCAGACAATTCTGGAAAAGACTTGAAAGGTTATAACCAAGTCTATCTTCGTGCAGAAATCTATCTCGGATGGGGAATTTTGGACAAAAACAGCTTTGCTCGTATTGTGAAAGCGGGGTAGTATATGGAATACATTAATGTAAAAACAGGGGCTACTATCGTTACTGAAAATGTAATTAGTGGAGGCGACTGGCTTCCAATTGCAGAATACAAACCTTTGGACTCATTGACTAACGCAGCATTGAAAGAAATCCTTGATGAAAAAGGTATTACTTATGATAATCGTGCCACAAAACCTGAATTGATTTCGCTGATCGAACAAGCTGACACTGAAGTCCAGTAGTCGCCTGACTGGAGGTAGAAATGGAAAACTTTGCAACAGTAGAAGATTTGAAAAAATTGTGGCGAGCGTTGAAATTCGATGAGGAAAAACGAGCCGAGGCGCTGTTGGAAGTTGTTTCTCATTCTCTTCGTGTTGAAGCTAAAAAAGTTGGTAAAGATTTAGATGGGTTAGTGGCTACTGATCCATCTTTTGCCGTGGTAGTCAAATCCGTTACAGTCGATGTGGTAGCTCGTACCTTGATGACTTCAACTGACCAGGAGCCAGTGACTCAATTTGCTGAAAGTGCTTTGGGCTACTCAGTGAGTGGTTCTTATCTAGTCCCTGGAGGTGGTCTCTTTATCAAGGATTCAGAATTGAAACGTCTGGGCCTGAAAAAGCAAAGATATGGGGTGATTGATATCTATGGGACGGATTAAAGGAATTACTGTAACTTTGATTGGGAAAACCAAGAATGGTAGGGATGACTTTGGGCATCCTATCTATGAGAATACTGAAATTCAAGTAGATAATGTTCTGGTTGTCCCAGCTTCAACAGAAGACGTCACTAATCAGCTCAATTTGACTGGAAAGAAGGCTGCTTATACGCTAGGAATCCCAAAAGGCGATCAGAACGAGTGGAAAGACCGTGAGGTTCGTTTCTTTGGACGTAAATGGCGCACGATTGGCTTCCCGTTAGAAGGCATTGAAGCCATGATGCCTTTGGACTGGAACAAGAAAGTGATGGTTGAAGCGTATGAGTAAAGTGAAATTTGAATTGAACTCAGCGGGTGTTTCTGCTCTTTTACGTTCTTCTGAAATGCAAGGCATTTTGAAAGAAAGGGGAAGTGAAATTGCAGAACGCGCTGGCGAAGGTTTTGAGTTAAAGGTTTCTCCTGGTCAAAAACGAGCCAATGCCAAAATTAGCACCACGGATATCAAGAGTATGGCTCGAAATAAAAAACATAATATTTTACTGAAGGCTATGAGATGATTGAAGTAATTGTAAAAAAATTTTTAGACGGAATGTTAGATGTTCCGTCTTTTTTTGAACATGAACCAGACATGCCTGAAAGTTATGTCATTTTAGAAAAAACTGGAAGTGGTGGAAGTGATTATGTCCATTCTGCTACTTTTGCTTTTCAAAGCTATGGGCCATCTTTGCAAAAGGCTGCTGAATTGAATGAGAAAGTCAAAAAAGCAGTTGAGAATCTCATCACGGTTAATGAGATTAGTGGTGTCCATCACAATAGCGACTATAACTTTACAGACACCGACACGAAACAATATCGCTATCAAGCGGTATATGACATTAATTATTTTTAAAAGGAGGATTCTATGGAAGGATCAGAACAAACAGTTACAGCTAATGTTGCATCTAAAGCTAACGTTACTGCTGCAAAACCGAAAGCAAGCGGGGCTGTATTCAGCGCCCCGTTAGGGACAACTTTGCCAACGAATGCAAAATCCGAGTTAGATGCTGCATTAAAAACTTTGGGATTCATTTCAGAAGATGGTTTGACAAATGAAAACTCACCAGAAAGCGAAGATGTAAAGGCTTGGGGTGGTCAGACTGTTCTATCATCTCAAACTGACAAGAAAGATACTTTCAAATACAAATTGATTGAAGGTCTCAATGTGGACGTTCTTAAGGAAACTTATGGGGCAGCTAATGTCAGTGGTGATTTGAAGACAGGAATCACTGTTAAAGCTAATTCAGATGAATTGAAAGAGCATTGTATTGTCATCGATATGTTCTTGAGAAATGGAGCACTGAAACGGATTGTCATTCCAAGAGGTAAGGTTAGTGAAATTGGGGAAATCAGTTACAAAGACGGTGAACCAATTGGCTATGATCTCACTATTACTGCTTTGCCAGATGATCAAAATAATACTCACTATGAGTACATTCAGGGGGCGTGATAAATGGCTAAAAACATTAAAGGAACAACACCGTCAGGTTTTAAGTTTGAAATTTCAGAGCGCCGTTTAAACAACTATGAGCTGCTTGAGTTATTGGGTGAAGTCGATGAAGGGAATGGTCAAGCTTTTCCTAAAGTTCTCAAGTTGTTATTTGGTGAAGAGCAGGCTAAGGCTTTCAAGGATCACTTGCGAGAAGAAGACGGCATCGTACCAACTGATAAGCTAGCAGAAGAATTAAAGGCTGTTTTCAATACTGTTCAAGAGTTAAAAAAATCCTAGTCCTTAACCAGATGATCAAACTAGATGAAGATGCGCTTATCTGTGATCTAGCTGAAACTTATCAGATATACAGTTTCCGACAGCTACCTCTCTTGCAGGTAGCTGTTTTTGCCTATGGGTTAAGAGATGATTCTCGTATCAAGCAACGCTTGTCTGGTCAAATCGTTTCCTTAGAAATAATGCTGTTAGCTGGTATAGTTGATAGACTTTCTCTTTCACTTTGGATTCAGACGAAGGATGGACAGAAAGGGAAGAATCGTCCTAAATCTATCTTTGATAAATTGACACATAAAGAGGATAAGGATGAAAGAGAGCATCTAGTGTTTGAATCTGGTGAGGACTTTGAAAAATACCGTAAAGAATTCTTAGCCAAGGTAGGAGGTGAGGACTAATGGCGACCGAATTAGGAAAAGCCTATGTACAAATTATTCCATCTGCTAAAGGCATTAGTGGAATGATTCAAAAAGAAATAGGTGGCGAAGTTGCCTCTGCTGGCGTTAGCGCAGGCGAGTCCCTCGGTTCTAAAATGGTGGGCGCTATTTCAGGAGTTATTGCAGCCGCTGGAATTGGCAAGGCCTTTTCAGCTGCTATCAGTGAAGGAGCAGCGCTTCAACAATCACTTGGTGGTATTGAAACTCTTTTCAAGGGCTCAGCTGATAAGGTCAAGGGTTATGCTAATGAAGCATACAAAACAACAGGTCTATCTGCTAATGCTTACATGGAAAACGTGACAGGCTTTTCAGCTAGTCTCTTGCAGTCTTTGGGAGGTGATACAAACAAAGCTGCAGAAACAGCTAACATGGCCATGATTGATATGTCAGATAATGCGAACAAGATGGGTACATCTATGGAAAGTATTCAAATGGCATATCAAGGCTTTGCTAAGCAGAATTATACAATGCTCGATAACCTAAAACTTGGTTATGGTGGTACCAAGCAAGAAATGCAACGGCTTTTGGCTGATGCAGAGAAATTGACGGGTGTTAAATATGACATCAATAATCTTTCAGACGTTTATAGCGCCATCCACGCTATTCAGGAGAATCTGGATATTACTGGGACGACTGCTAAAGAGGCTGCTTCTACTTTTAGTGGATCTTTTGAATCCATGAAGGCGGCAGCTCAAAACGTTTTAGGTAAGATAGCAATTGGTGAAAATGTAACGCCAGCTTTGGAGGCACTGTTAGAAACTACCAAAACCTTTCTATTCGGAAATTTCTTACCGATGGTTGGTAATATCTTATCAGGGCTAGGTGTTGTTTTAACACACGGACTCAGTGATATTGCTTCTCAACTTTTCGGAGATGCTTTTGGGAGCGCTGTTTTTGATCAACTTGCACATGTGACAGGAATTTTCGAAACCTTCTTTGATATGATCTTTGGGTCTATGGATAAAGAGGCGAATTTTGAGATATTAGATACAATTGGTTTTAGCGAAGATGCAGCGAACCAAATTATCAACATTGCAGACAATATCCGAGTCACTTTTGAGAACATTGGTTCTGCAATCGGTGACGTATTGAGTATTGTCGGTGATTTAGTTGGTGATCTTTTAGGAATCAAGGACGGAGAGCAGGGAGTAAACCTGCTCGGTTTTGCATTTGAAACATTAACGGGATTTTTGAGAGAGGCTTCGGGGATCATTAAGGAAATTACGAGTTTTTTCAAAGAAAATCAGTTAGCGGCAGATTTACTCAAGTCTGCTGTAGTAGCTCTAGGGATTGGATTTCCCGTTGCTAAAATTGCTACATTCGTTCAAGGATTGGGTGGTCTACCAGGAATCTTTACAATCGTTCAGACGGCAATTTCAGGATTTGCTACTTCAGCAATGGCTGCTATTTCGTCAATTCCTCTTGTGGGGTGGATTGCAGCAGCAGTTGCTGCATTAGCCTGGTTCTTTACTCAAACAGAAACTGGGAAGGCAATTCTTCAAGATTTCCTGTCTTGGCTATCTGAAACATGGTCAGGGATTGCTCCTGTACTCACAGAAGTATGGAATGGTATGGTTGAAGCGGCTACTACTGCATGGAATGCAATGGTTGAGTTTGTTTCGCCTATTATCCAATCGGTAGCTGATTTTATCAAAGATGTGTGGGGGAAAATCACTACATGGTGGGAAGAAAATCAAGTCCTTATCCAAACTACTATCTCAACAGTTTGGAATGCGATTCAAACTGTTTTTCAAACTGTTTTACCAATTATTCAAAGTGCATTTGAAACCACATGGAATGCTATTCAAATGGTTATTCAGACCGTTATGCCGATTATTCAATCTATTATTGAAACCGCAATGAATATCCTTGCTCCATTTATCGAGGGGACATGGAACAATATTTGCACGGTTGTTACGACTGTTTGGGAATTGATTAAGATTGCTATTCAGACAGCTATGGACGTTATTGGTGGAATCATCACGGCTGTTATGGCTGTTATCAATGGTGATTGGGAAACTGCATGGAACGCAATCAAGAGCGTCGGGGAATCAATCTGGAATGGATTGTCCTCTGCGGGGAAAGCTATCTTTGATGGATTTTCTCAGATATTATCTAACATTTGGGAAACTATTAAGAGTGTAGCAAGTTCTGCGTGGGAGACTTTAAAAGCTAGCGTACTAAGTATCATTGACGGTCTGGTATCTGGAGCACAGAGTGCATGGGATACTATGTCTAATGCTGTCTCTACTCTTGTAAGCAATGTGACTGGATTCTTTGATCAGTTGTGGAACATTAACCTCTTCAGTGCTGGTCAAGCTATCTTACAAGGATTCTTGGATGGATTGCAGTCGGTGTGGTCTTCTGTAACTGACTTCGTTGGTGGTATTGCTGGTTGGATCGCTGACCATAAAGGACCTATCGAATATGACCGGAAATTGTTGATTCCAGCAGGTAATGCAATCATGAAAGGGTTAGACCGAGGATTGCAAGACCAATTTAAGGATGTTAAACAAACGGTCGGAGGCATGGCTGATGAAATTTCAGATGTATTTTCAGGAGATGGTCTGGATCTGAATTCCTCTGCCTCAGTTACAAAAAGTCTTGAGGCGCAGTTGGCTATGCCATCAGCTCAATTTGAAGCACATGAGAGTAAAACCGTGTCTGAGATAGCGATTCTGAGAGCAAGTATGGAGAAAATCCTTACTGCTATCCTTGAGAAATCGTCAGATGTCTATCTAGACAATGACATTATCTCGCTCAAAACCTACGAACAACATGGTGCTATTTATGCGAGGGGAGGAATTTAATGGATTATATGATTATCAACGGTTTTAATACATCAAGCCTTCCTGGTTGTGTTGTGACAGATTTTGGGAAGGTGGAGGCTGCTAAGCCGAAAGGAGAGAAAGCTGACCTTTATGGAGTCAATGGCAGTTATCGTGTATTAGACGGTTCTTTCGACAGTTACGAAAGGACCTTCATTCTATACGTTAAAAAAATGGTTGAGATTTCAAGTATTCTTGATAAGTTTCAATCGAATGATAACGTTTTGGAATTTAGCTATCAGCTTGGCTCATTGTTTTATGCTAACTTTGTGACTGCTAGTTTTGAACCTTTTGGGAATCATGCTTGGAAGTTAGAAATCAAGTTAGAAATGCAACCATTCAGGTATCAGAAGAGCGTAGAACCTGTGGTTCTGACTGCATCTGGTACAATCAATAATCTTGGAACAATCTATTCAGAGCCTATCATCGAAATCGAGGGGGATGGTGATATCTCTCTTACGATTGGTCGTAAGACCATGTATCTTACGATTAAGACCAAGGCTACAATCGATTGTAGACAAGGAAAGCAGAACATCTACAATGCTACTGGTTCGGTTCAGAACACACTTCGGAAGCGTGGAGGGTTCTTAGAAATCCCGACTGGTAAGATTGGTGTTTCGTTTACTGGAACCGTCCGTAAGATTACTATTCGACCAAATTGGAGGTATAAGATTTGATTTATTTAACAAATGGGAATATGCCTCTGAATGCTGCCTATTCTGATGAAATTGTTCAAGAGGATAATAGCACCTACCAATTGAGCTTCCGATTTCCGACATCCGATCCATTGTGGGAGAAGTTGAAGGAAGAGACTTTTCTAACGGCTGATGACCTTCACGGTGAACAGGATTTCGTCATCTTCGAGGTTGAGAAGAAGCACGGCTATATTCAAGTCTATGCCAACCAAGTATTCACTCTCTTGAATAACTATGTGGTCAATCCTATTTCTTTGGATAGGCAGACTGGTTCGACTGCCTTGAGTCGTTTTGCTGGAAGTATCACTCGTGACAATCCGTTCTCATTCTTTTCTGATATTGAAGATAGACACACCTTTAACATTGGCTCTAAGAATGCTATGGAAGCATTCGCGAAAGATAAGCACTCTATTATTGGTCAATGGGGTGGCGACCTTGTTCGCCATGGCTATCAGGTTCGACTTTTAAAAAATGGCGGTTCAGAAAATGAATCGCTTTTTATGTACAAAAAGAACCTATCTAGCTACCAGCACAAGACCTCTACTAAGTCTTTGAAGACTCGAATTACTTTCACTACGACTGTCAAAGGTGAGGAAGAGAAAGCGCCTGATCGTACCTTCACAGTTACCATCGGTAGTCCACTCATTAACAAGTACAGTCAAATCTACGAAGATGTGATTGAGGTTAATGATCAGGATGTGAAGGATGAAGCAAGCCTTCGTAAGTATGGTGAGCAGTATTATCGAACATCGCTCTGTGACATGATGGAAGATAGCCTTGAGCTTGAGGTTGTCGGACAAAGCGATGTGCCTGTCCAGATGTTTGATGTTGTGAGTATTTTCCACGAACACTACAATCTTGACGTGCGAAAGAAGATTACTAAATACACCTACTCACCGATGGCTAAGAAGCTGAAATCTATCGGATTCGGTCAATTCCAGTCAGGCCTTGCAAATGCGATTGGGAATGCAGTTAGTGATGCAGTCAAGGGTGAAGCTCAACAACTTCATGATGATTTTGAACGTCAGTTAGCAAGAGAGCTCAAGAATGCGGATCTCGCTTTTGACCGCAAAACTGAAGAACTGAAGAACGAGTTCACCGACGGTCTCAACGCTGCTAAAGCCAAGGCTGAAGAAGTTGGGGCTAAAATCCACGAAGAAATGGAGAAAGAGCGTCCTGAGTTCGTGAAGCGGATTCGTGAAGAACTCATGAGTGGTACGGACTCTATAGCGGAACTCAATAAGAAGCTGGAACAGGTCAGCGAGACTGCACGGGTCAATGCTCAGCTTATTGGTGGCGATGGCACGGCCCAGTACAACAAGAACCGTTTGAATGGTGGTACGGCTAAGAAAATTAGTTACGGAACGGATTTCGTAGAAGTCGGACATAATGGAGATGGATTTGAAGTAGGCAAGAAGTATGTTATCAGTTGGTCAGCAACCTGTACGCCTTATGGTAAGACAGATGTGACAGTGGTAGTCAACAAGACATCGTTTTACGGTGGGCACGTTCATTTGGCGCCTGCTAATACGGTCATGCCAGCGATTGACAAGGACCTGACTCAGAAAGAGGAGCAGGTCTTGGCAGTCTACTACGGTGACTATCGTCTGACCTTCTCAGGCGATTGGTATCAGAACATAGAACGATCTGTGACGATTGATAATCAGACATCACAGATTGAACTGACACCAGTTTACAAGATGTTCGCAGACGGTCAAAATTCAAGATATGACGGGAGTTGGAGTGAAAATCCGACTTTTATTTTTGACGGAGGTAAATTATGACGGAAGCAATACCCGTAAGAGTTCAACACAAACGCATGTCAGCCAGTGATTGGTTATCAAGTAGCTTAGTTCTACTTGATGGTGAGTTAGGTGTTGAGAGCGATACAGGAATGGTCAAGGTCGGAAATGGTCGTGACCGTTTTTCATCCTTACAATATCTCACAGGGCCAAAGGGAGACCGAGGTGAACGCGGGGAACAAGGACCTCAAGGTATTCAAGGTCAACAAGGTCTAACTGGTCCGCAAGGTCAGACAGGTCCGAAGGGTGACCGTGGCGACGTAGGTCCTAAAGGTGCCGATGGTGTCATGCGCTTCGAGGCCTTGACATCTCAGCAAAAAGAGAGCTTGAGAGGCCCCCAAGGACCAAGAGGTGCTACAGGAATAACAGGTCCACAAGGGCCAAGAGGTTCAGATGGGGCACCAGGACAAAATATCATTAATCAAAACGACGGACAACCTCTGAAGTATTGGTTTGGTTCAAAAGCTCAATATAATGCGATTGCTAACAAGGATAGTAATACTATCTATGATGTCTACGAATAGAGGAGTGCAACATGGCCAGACAAGGAATATATGTAGGTAATAAAGAAATCACTCAACGATACGTTGGTAAGTGGTTGGTTTGGCGAAAGGTGAAAGTGCTATTTAACGGATACTTGCCAGTAAATTACGATCGAAATAGTCGCAGAATCATCATCGGAATTACCGAGATAACATTGCAATCTAACAATATTACCGCTCTAGAGATAAATGGACAACAACTAGCGTTTTCTAGTTTAGAAAATCATTCTGGGCATTTATTCATAACTTTTTCCGATAGCATAGAAGAATTTGAACGCAAGAGTGGATTTGATCGATATAGAAGTTATTACGGGTCGGTCGCTATAAAATTTTTTGGAGGTTGATTGTGGATATAACAATTCAAAACGTTCGTTCCTCTGCTCTTGAGCACAACGGTCGGTATTATAAGGTCTTTCAGCCACGGACACGATACGAACTGTTGAAACTGCATCATATGGGTTGCGTAGGTGACACAGTGCTGACCGATATTCAAATTGAACAGGGAGATTTTCCAACTAGCTTCGTAGAACCGACAGTCACTCAGCGTTCCTTGTCTGGTTTGTTTAAGGACATGCGAAATATTGAATTAGAACTACGAGATCCGAAAAGCACACTTTGGTCTAAAATCCAACAGACAAACGAAGGGGCTCTAACTCAATTTTTCAAAGACAAGGTTAAGAGCGCCATTGCTCAGACAGCTAGTGAAATTCGCACGGAGGTAGCGGATGCAGCAAATAAGGCGAGGGTACAAGTAACGGCTGACGGGGTGACTATCGGCTCAACGAAAATCACGGGTGAACAGCTCGCATCAACCATCTCTGTCAGTCCTCGAGCCATTGAACTCATCGCTCCTAAAATAAAAGTCAAGTCTGATATGATCGTGGACGGTGCGATTACTACTGGTAAGATAGCTGCAGGATCTGTTACTGCTATTGCTTTGGATGCTGAAGCGGTCACGGCCGAAAAATTGAAAGTTGACCAGGCTTTCTTCAATAAGCTTGTCGCGAATGAAGCTTACTTGACCCAGCTTTTTGCCAAGCAAGCATTCATTAACCGTGTTCAGAGCGTTGCGATTGATGCAAGTCAAATCAAGACAGGTGTCTTGACTGGTGGAAAAATTCTTGGTGGAACCATTACAGGGTCTAGTATCGCAGGTGGAACCATCACAGGGTCTAGTATTTCGGGTGTGACTTTAACTGGTCACACTAAAATCAAGCTAGGCACTTACGGCTCTTTTGATACCGTGGATGGTGGTCTGCAAATCAATGTACCTCGAACGGTTGATTCCAAAGACGGTTTGGGAGTTCAATTTATTGGCTCGTATGGTCGTGGTGATAATGTCCCTTATGGCCTATATATTTATAAAGATTCAGACTTAACTACTAACACAACCGCATTGCAAAGCGACGACTTTATTATGACCGTTGAAGGCTACATTAAAGCAAAAGGGATAGGTTGGTTTAAGACCGATACGGGTAGTGTTAACGGAAAGCTAACAGCCACGATTGGTCTTTGGAACTCAAATAACGTATGTTTGAGTTTTGGTGGATCAGGGAATGATATCTACTATAGTTACAATGGCACAGCATATAGTCTGTGGTCAGTTGTCAACCAGCATTTCTCAGACAGACGTTTGAAAGAAAACATCATTGATTGTGAGCACAAGGCTCTTGATTATATCCATCAATTCCAGTTCAAGGAATACGACTGGAAGAAGCAAGAGGATAGACCACGACAAGCGCACACAAAGATTGGTTTGATTGCCCAAGAAGTCCAAGCAGTGGACCCTACGCTCGTCTATGAGAATGGGGACACGCTGAACCTGGATAATCTCAGATTGACCAATATTGCACTCAAAGCTATTCAGGAGCTTGCTCTTGAAAATCAAAAACTTACACACAGATTGGAGAACTTAGAAAATGAATACAGAACAGCTTAACCGCGCACTTCGGATGACAATCAACGACTTATCCGATACATCAAACGGTACAATGGTTGCAAATAATCTCTTGAGCATTCAGCTGGAAGAACAATTGGCTGAAAATCAAAGACTTCAAGCACGAGTGGACGAGCTGGAAGCTCTGCTTGATGAACAAACTAAACCAGCAGATAAAGGAGAATAAGAAAATGGCAACAGAATATACAGTAAGAAGCAAATACTTGAAATTTGACACAACAGAAGTCGTGATTCATCGTGAATCACCTTATACAATTTTTTCTCGTGAATTGCCAGGCAATCAGATGGCTAAGTCAGATGAAGAATTGATTGAATCGGTTAAAAATATCATTCGTGCTGAGCTTGATCCAGGAGCTGCAATCGTCAAAGCACAAGCGCAGCTTGAACAAGCTGAGCAGCAGATTGCCCAAAACAAGACCGAGCAGAATCGACTCTCTGCGCTTGCAAATAAAATCGATAAAGTAGTACGTGTCATGGCACAAGATTCTATCATGGGGGAAAAAATCGCCTATGGGACAACCTACAAGGAACTTGTCGAACTCTTCCCATTTGTAGAAGAGGGCAAGGCCTATCAACCAGGTGATATGTTTGTGATCGAAGATCCTGAACATGTCGAACTGAATGGTGAGGGCAAGCGTGTCTTGATTCAGACAAATCAGATTTTCACCTACAAAGGCGAATCTCTCAAACAACTTGAAGGTAGACCATCTCAAAATGGTCTTCTTGCAATCTGGAAGTGGGATGGCCAAAAGAATGGAAGTGATCTTGACACAACTCGAGTTCCTGCACAGTAGATTGGAAGTGGTCTGATTGGAATTACTAACATTTCTGGATAAATTGAGTCCGATTCTAATCGTGATCATCCCTAGCTATTTCTCCTTCAAAAGCACTCAGAATACAAAAGAGACTGACAAACAAATCAGTCTCTTATCTGATAAAATTAGCGCCATTGAAAAGACAGTCTCGAATGTTGAGGCTATCGGCAAAGATAATAGCAAAGGCTTGAGCGTTATTGGAAAAGGTCTTCAAAGATTACAGCGTTTTCGATTGCAAGAAAACCTAAAAAAAGCAATTAGACGAGGCAATACCAATCAGCATGAGATTGAGGAATTGTCTCGTCTTTATGAAAGTTATGTCGAGCTTGGTGGCAATGGAGCCATCAAGGTACTGTATGAAAAATTTCTAGCATTGGAAATTGTGGAGGAAAATATAAATGCAACAAATCAATGAAATTATCGCAAACGGAGCGATTAGCATTCTAATCATTTTGATTGGGATTGTGGTTAAAGCAGTCAAAGATTACCTTATCAAAAAAGGTGGAGAAAAGACAATTAAGATTGTTGAAATCCTTGCTAAGAATGCGGTCAATGCAGTTGAGCAGGTATCTGCTGAAACTGGCTACAAGGGCGAGGAGAAACTGGAACAGGCACGAACTAAGATTCGTGCAGAGTTGTCAAAATATAACATCAGCATGACTGACAAGGACTTAGACACATTCGTCGAGTCAGCAGTCAAGCAAATGAACGATAGCTGGAAAGGGGAATAGTAATGGATATTGATACAAGTAGGTACAGAGAAGGACTTCCTCAGATTGGTTATGCCCCTTATCGTCAAATTCACGCTCATTCTACTGGAAATAAAAACTCAACTGCCCAAAATGAAGCAGACTACCATATGCGCCGACCTGTCGAATCTGGCTTCTTCTCACATGTTGTCGGCAATGGACGTGTCATGCAAGTAGGACCAGTAAATAACGGCTCTTACGACGTTGGTGGCGGGTGGAATTATGAATCTTACGCAGCAGTCGAACTGATCGAAAGTCATTCTACCAAAGAAGAGTTCATGGAAGATTACCGTCTGTACATTGAATTACTACGAAATCTAGCAGATGAAGCAGGTCTTCCTAAAACATTAGATTCGGACGCATTAGAAGGTATTAAGTCGCATGAATACTGCACCAACAATCAACCTAATAATTATAGCGACCACGTTGACCCATATCCTTATCTAGCAAGCTGGGGAATTAGTAGAGAACAATTCAAGCATGATATTGAGAACGGTCTTGAAGTTAAAAAAGGATGGCAAGAAAATTCTACTGGTTGGTGGTATGTACGTTCAGATGGCTCTTATCCAAAAGAGAAATTTGAAAAAATCGATGGCACCTGGTATTATTTTGACGGTTCTGGTTATATGCTCTCGGATAAGTGGAAGAAGCATTCAGACGGCAAATGGTACTATTTAGACCCTTCAGGAGCCATGGCCACTGGCTGGAAGAAAATCGATGGTAAATGGTATTACTTCGATACAGAAGGAGCCATGAAGACTGGCTGGGTTAAGTACAAGGAATATTGGTATTATCTCGATGCTAAGGATGGAGATATGAAATCCAATCAGTTTGTCAAGTCGGCAGATGGCACAGGTTGGTACTACCTTAAATCAGACGGAACAATGGCAGATAAGCCAGAGTTTACTGTTGAGCCTAACGGGCTCGTTACTACAAAATAAATTTAAAAACAGAAAGAATAAAAAATTATTACACTAGACCGCAGGCAGTAGCTTGCGGCTTTTTTTGTTTGGTCCGAAAAGGTTGGATTTGAAATCCAAGCTATTTCTCTGAAAATCGAAAAAAACAGTGAAATTACTCACTGATCCTTTTGCAAACTATTAGGAATTAAATTGTAACCTTCTCAACTATGCGGGCAAATATGGTATAAAAATGAATACGAAGATGAATACGATTTAAAAAAATGACGGAAATCAACGGAAATGATTTTAAAGAAAACATGCAAAAAAACAAACTATTGATAAGCGACGAAAATCAATTGTAAACACAAAATTCTTATACCATAAATAGTACATAGCTTGCTAATCCTTTGAAAACAGTGGACTTCTAGCGTGTTAACCAAAAGTGAATACGATATTGAATACGACTTTACTTTTAGCTGGAGCGGATGAAATCCATGAGCTGGTCAACTACTTCAACACGTTGATTATCATTGATGTGGGTATACATATCAAGAGTGATTTGGACATTATTGTGACCGAGTCTATCTGAAATAATTTTTGCTGCAACACCAGCTTCAAAAAGGAGAGAAGCATGTGTATGCCTAAATCCGTGAGGCGAAATTTTTTTAAGTTTATTGTGTTTACGAAAGAATCTGCTAAGTTTCACTTTCATAGTCGCAGCCAAAAGCCATCCACCGCTATTATTTGTAAAGATATAATTCGAATCATGTTTGTAAGGCACACCAGCCTGAAAATATTCTTTTATTTGCTGTCGTTTCCAGAGTTTCAAAACATTCAGAGTTTCATCATCTAAGGTGATAACCCTCTTGCTCATTTTGGTTTTAGGATCCTGGACAGTTTGTCTTTTGTCAATTACAACAGCCGTGCGAGAAATGCTTAACCGTTTATTTTCAAAGTCAACATCTGACCACATGAGGCCGATTGCTTCTCCAGTTCTCAATCCAGAAAAAGCGAGTAAGTGAAAAAAGGTATAGTCTACTGGCTTACAATTTGCTTTGTAAACTTTAAGGAACTCGGTTAGTTCCTGTTTTGTATAGTAGTTTTCTTTGCCCTTTAAGGGTTTATTTTTAGGCTTGATAATCTTGTCTAAGGGATTTGACTTAATGATGTCAAGAGAAGCGGCATACTTGAAAATACGGCTGATGACAGAGTAGTAATTAGCATATAGGATATAGCGTTTACTTAACTTGATAGCAACCTTTTGACAATAAGCTACACTGATTTGCCGAATCTTCATATCTGTAAAATATGAGTCAACCATAACATTAAGTTTCTTCTTAGTGTTCTGATAAGTTGTTGGTTTTACAGTGCTCTTGTAGCTTTCAAGCCATAGCTCAGCAACTTCAGCGAATGTAGGGTTCTGGAAATCTGCATTACTTGAAAAACCATTCTCTTCAACATCTAAGAGAAGATCGCGTTCGGCAGCCTTTGCCTCTTTGATGGTCTTAAAACCACGGCGTGTTGTCCGTTTTTCTTTTCCAGTAGCTGGGTCTATGCCTAGATATGTTTGAAAGAGATATCTAGTCTCTCCCTTTTTGGTAATGTATTTTTTTATCATAAAAAGTCCTTTCTTTTCGATTGCTTGCCCGCATAGTTGAAAAGGTGTAGAACTTATGATAAACTATAGTTGTATTTTTTTATCATCTTTTCCATTGCTTGCTAGATGGAAAGTTGAATCCTCACACTCAAAGTTTGGCGATGGAGAGTGTGGGGATTTTTTTGTTATTTTCCGGCTAGACGCCATACTGTTAAATCTAGATAATACATCAATTCTTTTTCACGAGAAATAACTCTCTCAGTTTCGCTATTAAGTGTTTTATAAGGTCCTCCTCTACCTGTAAGGATTGCATCATATCTGTAATTTGGATTAGATATGTATGATGAAATTTGTGATGCGATCATAGCAGGCAAGTATCCAACAAAGATATTATTCACTAAAACTTTGATAGCATTCTTATCATGTGGATTTGAAGGTTCTGGTAATAGTTGAACATCTACTGTTTTTAATTTATTGTATTTGTAAACAGGTTTATATGTTTCAAGCATATAAGATTTCAAGCTCTTATTATCTTTTCCAAAATAATGGACACCGTTGGAAAGAAAATCAGCCGCAATCTCAGCTTCTTCTTGATGATAATTTGTTCCCATTAACAAGAAGTCATCTCGGAAAACAATTGTATCAATCTGTGGACTGTAATTTTCAATTTTCTTCTTTTTCTCTCGATTTGTAGTTAAACGGCCAATAATGTAAGTTATAAAACCTGTAATGAACAAGAAGAAGCCGAGAGGTGGAAATAAAAATAGGAAAATTGCACCTAAGACCATTAGAACAATACCAGCTTCTTTATGGTCTTTGGGAGTATGTTGCTTTTTACTGTTAGATGACAAAATAGATTGTTGTTTTTTTGTGACTACTTTTTTCTTTCTCTTTTTAGACGGTTTAAGCAAATCAGAAAGTCCAAATGTTGTCTTATGATAGACCTTGTTATACATGGCTTTCTTGGGATTCTTTATCCATCCCACGCCTTTCTTCCCATATCCAGGGATAATGGCTTTTTTAGCTTGTCTTTTCCATTTGCTGGTAGTTCTAGCTTTCAAGCTCTTTTTTAGACTTGGTGTTCTCATTCCTATTTTCATATTCTACCCCTACTCAACTAATCAATGAATAATATTCATCAATGACCATTACTTCATCTGTGATGGTTTTTAATTTGTGCTTTTTCATAAAATTTAAATAGTTAAAAGATTGTTGATCATCAGAATTTTTCAATTCTTCCTCAATCAATTGATGAATCATAATGCGATTCGCTTCGTTTTCACACCTTGTATGATTATTCTTATAGAAAGCAGGAGTGTGAGAGAGGTGACCTAGTTCATGATAGACAACACGTTTTATCGCTTCATCAGATAGTTTGTTATTTACGAAGATGGTTTTGATATCCTCGATATAAATGCCAGGACGTTGCCATAAATCTTTATCAAAGTAGTAAAGAGTTACTCCACAAGATTTCACAAAGTCGTCAATCTGCATAGGCTATCTACCTCTCAAGTATATTTCTATGATGTTTTGAATCGCGTCAATATCTTCTTCTGTAAGTGGCTTCCCATCGAATGTTTTTGCATTCTCTGCCATTTTTCGGAGGTCGTCAGACGTGTAACCTGCGATTGTATCATCCT
>ERZ772819.1107-NODE-1107-length-22226-cov-9.977628_pt1 | contig 22226 bp, 2 predicted proteins | sample MGYA00580860_ERZ772819 | MGnify/ENA primary metagenome ERZ772819 (study PRJEB29015, sample SAMEA2737683) | human gut metagenome | biome: human gut; feature: human-associated habitat; material: faeces | place: China | collected 2012 ...
ATTATTCAAATTTAAATATTAATTCAAATTTTCCTGTAACACTTCCACCAATAAAATTTTTACCATGTTTACTTGTAAAACCTATACTAGCTTCTTTTGGTGTATCACTTCCAGTTTCTTTAGCTGGTAATACACCTAACTCTTTGTTTATCACATTAACATTATCTCCAATAAACTCTTCAATTGTTCCAGTTCTTAAACTTGGCTCTTCTGAGTCTTCTGGAAAATCTGGATTACCTGTATTACTATTTTGTTTATTTGTTGATAACCATAAAGGATTGCTTGGTTCATTATAATTTGACTGAGCTAAGGATTTATCCTTTATATAAATACCCAATGCCATTTTTGTCATGGAATCTTGTTCATTCATGTTATCCCAATCACAAGAATTTGGTCCTACAATTTCAAGTTCACCAGAATTAACTTTTTTAGCAAATGATTCAACTTTAACTCTTACTGGACTAGTATTATTATTCTTTATTTTTAGTACTCCAGATACAAATTGATCATTCTCTTGACTTCCATCTTCATTTGGTATTAAGTTTGTTACTATTTGAAATGGAAGTTTAGTAGGTACAGTTACATTTATAGTTCTAACAACCTGTATATTTATTTCCTTTTCTGTTGAATTTCCATATAAATCAGTTGCCCTATACCTTGCTTTATAATTACCTTCAATGCTAGGATTAACATCATTGCTTAAAAGTTCTAATATAGTTTCTCTTTCATAAAGAGAATCATCTTCATCAGTTGCCCTTACAGCTTTCTTTAAATATTCATTAATAGCTTCTGATTTATTATCTATTGAATCTAATTCTATTATCGTCTTATTAGTTGATTCAATTTTGGGCATATCATATACAATTATTGTACTTGACTTTCTAGCAGTACGACTATTACTATTAGTAACTGTATATATAGCTTCATATAAACCAACAACATTAACATTTACATCCGAATAATCAAATTCTATTTGGTTAGTAAGTGGTCCATCAATACTATCATCTGCTGTTACACTTCTTTTTAGTTCTTCATAATTTATTTCTGTACCCTTTAATACTTTTTTATCCATTACTCCCATTATTCTAGGTGCTGATTTATAAATTGCTTCTAAGCCATTTGGTGTTAATTTAAAAACAGCTTCAAGTAAGTTCAAACTATTATCTACACCATCATAATAATTTTCTCTTGCTCCTTCTATATTACCCTTTATAAGCAATTTTTTAGGTGTTCTATGAGTCATAGTTAACGTGTCACCATATACATAATTAAAGTCATTAAATTGATTTAAAACACTAGCATCATTTCCATTTTGATTTCCATTTAAGGTAATTAATCGTTTCCTATTTCCTTGTTCACTTTTTAACTCCATTGTAAATACAGTAGTTGATACTGTACTATCAAGTAAAGTTGTATTTTTATCAACTACAGCAATATTACCACCATTATTTCCATTTGGAGTAATTTTAATCTTAATAGGTATTTTTTCTGGTGCTACTAATTCTATTAAATTTTCATTTACATTTAATTTATCAACCTCTGGCTCCACATAAATTGCCCTTAATCCAGAATCAGTAATTTTAAACACAGTATTTACAATATTTTCCGGATTTTGAACAAAATCAGAGTAATCTTCAGCAGCATTTCTAACTGGTCCATTAATAGAAAAATATTGTGGATGTCCTGCGTAAATTTCAATTATTGTATTATACGGAATCTTCATATTTTGAAGTGCTCCTAAAACTTGAATACTTGGTCTAGCACTTCCCATTAACTCTAAGTTTTGAGTAAGAGTATAATCACTGGAACTACTTGCTGTTGTTCCCTCTCTAGGTTCATATACCTTTATTCCATAATATTTAAAATTAGAATTACTAGATGCAAAATATTCCAAACTATTGTTAACTGTAAAATTTAATTTAACACTATTTTCATCACTAGTATCTTTAATAAAACTTAAATTCAATCTATCATTTAATCCAAATTTAATTTTATCTTCAAAGATACCATTTTTCAAATTTACTATTCTTTCAGCAGTATTACTTCTTCCCCAAGAATCTGTTACTATATACTGTAAAACATTTCTTCCTACCCTTTGCTCACCTTCTACAATTACTTCATCTTTAATTTTTTCAATTTCATCTTCTTTACCTACAGATTTATTTAAATTAATTTCTTCACCATTATTAGATGGATTCCAAATAACTTTTACATTACTCTTAGTTAAAATATCATGGTCATCAAAAATCTTTACTCCCCTTAAATAATTAAAATCATCTCCTTTAATCCCATCAAATACTTCTTCATTTCTATTTTCAACAATAATACCATTTAATTTAACTTTTTCATCTATTTGTATTACTGGTGCATTATTATATACTGCTTCTAATCCTAAATCAGTAAACTTAAACCTAACATTTTTTATTTTATCAATATTAGTAACTCCATTAAAATAATCAATTTCTTTATTTACAACAGTTCCTAATATCTTTATACACATTTTATTTAATTCAGTTACATTTTCTATAGCAATATACTGCCCATCTTCGTATATAAAATTTTGTATTCCACTTTCCTCATTATATAACTTTTCTTTTATAGTAGTTGCATTATCGTTACCCAAAATCTCTATAGATTTTAATTCATTACCATTAAAATCATAAATTTTTATAGTTGCAAAAATATCACTTAAGCTATTTGGATTAAAAGTAGTATTTAATTCTTCATTAGTATTAACCATAATTTTATTTTGATTATTTATATTATCTCTAGCAAAGCTTATAGAAACTCCTTCTATTCCATCAATAGAATAAATATTTATTATATTACTATCCATGGCAGATCTAATTTCAATACTTCCTGGCTTTGTAGCACTTCTACCCCAAGAATCTTCAGCAATATATGTTATATTTTGTATTCCTAATGTATCATAATCAACTTCATCATCATTTATAGTTACTTCATTTCTACTTATTTTATCATGATCATCAGTAACTTCTATATCACTTGGAACAAGTAATAAACTTCCCTTATAATATGGAATAGGATCATCTCCACCTATTATCTTAGGTGCTTCATTATAAACATACTTTAATCCATTAGATAAAATCTCAAATCTTCCATTTTCCATTTTATCCTTACTTGATAAACCCTCAAGTTTATTTTGCTCACTATTTATTATTTCACCTTGCAACTCTAAAGTTTCGTTTGGCTCCTTAGCCCATATACTCAAAGCATAACCTTCTTCATAAGAAAAATTATTAATTTTACTTATTATAGAATTATCAATCAGTTGATTTCCCCTTAATGCAATAGTTCCCAAGTTCTTTCCCACAGTATCATAAGCATTTATTTCAAACACTTGATTTTTATCAATAAAATTAATACTAGTATTAAGCTCATAATCTAATACTCTAAGTTTTTTTTGTATTGAATCAAAACTTATTATAAGTATATTATTTCTATTATCATCTCTTACATTAAGCTTTATATTTTCCAAATTATTTCTAGGTAAAACTGTTATTGTCCTATTAATAACTTCTTTAATTCCCCAGCTATTTGAAATGATATATTTTACAATATAAACCCCTTCCCTTAACTTTTTAAATTGTGTCTTATCTTGATTTTCTGTTCCATTTTCAATTACTTCATCACTAAAATTCACATCACTAACTTCAGTTACTACTTCATCTATACTAATTGTATAATCCTCATTATTATCATCATTAACGTTTACAGTAATGCCACTTAAAAGATTTAAAGTATCCCCTCTTTTTATAGTTAAATTATCTACACCAGTTACACTTAAAGGTTTTGGTGTCATTTCCTTAAGGCCATCATCTGTTATCTTAAATCTAACATTAGAATAATTTTGAATATCTCCAAATCCATTTAAATACTTTTCACTATATATATTATTTTCATCATTAGATTCAATTATAACACCACCTATAATTCTTACAGTTGTAGATGTTTCTCCTTTTAAACTTATAGTGTCATACTTGCTAAACGATACATTATTTAAACTTGCTAACTGTAATTCATCATGCTCATTATCACCATTTAAAATCACTTTAATTTTTTCATTTCCCCTTAAATCTCTTAAAACCATCTCAAAATAATTATTTTCACTTAACTTATAAACATTACTTGTTTCATTTTGTAATATATCACTTCCTCTTAATACAAACTTATTTTCATTAGTATCAAAAATAATTTTAAATGATAAGTTTCCATCTACCCCATAAACTTCTATTTCATTTTCTCTTACCTTTGATTCCACATTTATGCTAGCTTCTTTAAGAGTTGCCCTTCCCCAAGTATCATAAAGTTTATATTCCACTTTATAAGTTCCTAATTTGTTAAAATCATAATTACATATATTAGGATTTTCATTTAAATGTGTTACAAGATTATCATTTACATATACAAATACAAATTCTTTAGAAATATTTTCATCTATTTCATCACTTACATTTATATCTGCTAATAAATCTATAACACCTTTGCTAATAGTTCTGTTCTTTCTAACTCCTTCAATATTGGGCGCCTTATTATACTTAGCTATTAATCCATCATTACTTACCTTAAATCCAGTATTTTTCATATAATCTAACTTATTATCATCATCCATATTGTCATTTTCTCTTGGCTTATCACCAAATATAGTTCCAGTAATTTCAATGCAAGATAAATTACTTCTATATACTCTTATAATATCCCCATCAGCATATTGCAACTTATTAAGCTCTATTAATTTAGGAGAAGTACCTCTATCATTACCATTTAAAGTAATATTAGCTTTTTCATTTCCCTCTGAATCTTTAATTTCAATAGTAAATGCAACATCACTTAAATTATTTACAGACAACTTTTCATTACTTTGATTAAATACCTTATATGTATTTTTAACTGTATCAAATCCAATTTCAAAAGCTAATTTTCTATTAACATTTTCTGAATTAATTATATTTAAAGTATTATCACCTCCTAAATTAATACTTTCATTTTGACTTATAGATTCATTACCTTCTTGCATATTATTAACTTCTGAAAATATTTTAAATATATTTTTATATAAATTAGGTCTTACTATAATTTTTCTATTTACTCTTGTAGTTTTATCCCAACGGTCAGTTGCAGTATAAGTTACTGTATAAGGTCCCAATTGATTTGTATTAACAATATCACCTGAAATATTTGTTCTTAAATGACCATTATCAAAATCATCAGTATAAGTTACACCCTCACTACTAACAAATTCTTCACCTTGATAAACATCCTTATCTTCAGCTCCATGTATCTTAGGGCCTTCATTATATATAGATTCTAATCCATCAGGAGTTAATCTAAACACAACATTATTCATATTATCAATATCATTAACACCATCACTATAATCTTCCCTTGCATTTTTTATTTTACCTTTTATAATTGACCTAGCTGGTTCTATATGCCATAAATATAAACAGTCATTATACTCAAAAGGAACATTATTCCAATTCCTATCATTTTCTCCATTATTAGAATTAGTAGTGGACATATATGTTGAACCTTCCTCACGCCCATTAAACTCTGTTCTTTTTTTAATATGTCCATCACTTCCTATAAGAACCATTTTATAAACTACTTCATTTCTATCTGATAAAACCATTGTTTCTGTTACATCAACTACTTTAAACATTTTTTGTTCAAAATCAATTTGAATTTTAAATGGAAACTTTTCTGGTGCAACTGGACCAAATACAACTTTATTATTTGTTATATTATTTTCATCTGGATTAGTATATATTGATTTTAATCCACTTTTTGTAATCTCAAATTTTACATTAAGTAAGTTTTCTGGATTTTGTACACCATCAGTATAATTCTCTCTTTCATCAGTTACATTACCTATTATAGAAAATCTATTTGGATGTCCATGATAAATCTCAAAATAATCTCCATATTTAAATGTATAATCCTTTAAAGTTTGTAAAGTACTATCTGTAACTCTTTGTGATACATCAATGCTTATTTGTGGAACAATAGCAGTTGCCCCAACACCATTTTCATTTGGTCTATATACTGCAATTTTTACATAACCACTAACTCCCCCATTACCAAAAGACTTATTATAAGTAATTACATTTAATTTATTATTTTCATGATTAAAACCAATTTTTATTATCTCTCCATTTTCACCATTAAATATAATAGTATTTTTATCAATACCATTTTTTATTATTAAACTTCTTTCAACGCTACTTTCTCTTCCCCAGCTATCTTGAACTGTTAATCTAACTGTGTTATTTCCTATCCTTAAATGCTTCTTCTCCTCCTCTACAAACTTCTCTTCTTCTGTTTTTTTCCCAACATTACCGTTACTTAACCTTCCATTATCCTGTTCATTATTTTCAAGATTATATCCCTGAACTGTGGAGCCATTATCCTCATTACTATCTATAAAACTAACCTTTATTTTATTATTATCAATAATATGATTATTTTCAGGATTATCCCTATCATCAACAACTTGTATATTTTCTGTATAATTAATAGGATCACCTGCATATACAGTAAGAATATCATTACTTAAAAACCTTATTTTAGGTGGCTTATTATAAATAACATGTATTCCATCTTCTGTTAAATTAAATCTAACATTATCAATATAATCATTACTAGTTATAGTTTGAGAATAATCCTGCTCTCCATCTCCAGCTTCACCCAATTCATTATTTCCTGTCATATATCCATTTATTCTTAACCTAACTAAATTACTGCTCCATAAACTAAAATAATATCCATCATAAACAGTAATATCTTCTAACCTTTTTTCAATTTCTTCCACATTCCTTGATTCTGCTTCTGTTAATTGAATTTCACCAACCTTTTCTTCATCAACATTAAATACAGTTAACTTAAATACAATTTCATTTTGTTGTTCTTCAAAATTCTCTTCATTAACCATACCACCTTTTACATCAAATATATTTGATATTGGATTATAATTAATAGAAAACAACTTATTATTGCCATCTGCACTATAAAATTCAATATCATTTGATGCAGATTTTGATATTACAGATACATTCCTTTGATAAGTAGCACTTCTTCCCCAAGCATCAGTAACCTTATAATTTAAAATAAAATCCCTAATTTCATCAGTTTCTACATAACCATCACTACTTTTATTAAAAATTTTAAACTTAAATTTTTCTTTAGCTTTACTTTCATCTTCTCCTTTAAGTTTACGTCCATCTACATCAGTAATTTCTATACTGCTAAGACTTATTTCATTTGTATCATCTTTTACTTCAATCCCATTAGTTGCAACTTCTTGAGTTATATCATCATTTTTATATACATATAAAATTTTATTTAACCCTATAATTACAGGTGCTTCATTATATATAACTTGTAACCCTTCAGATTTAATTTCAAATCTAGTATTTTCCATCTTTTCTTCATTTTCAAATCCATTTAAAATAACCTCTGATTTACCTGATATAAATATTCCATCTTTTGAATCATAACACCATAAAGAAATATATCTAAAGCCCTTATATGATAAATTATTAATCTTATTAACTGCTTCATTATTTAATAAATCAGAATTAGTTAAACTTATAATAACTTCCTCTTCACTTTCACTATTATTTCCATTAATTTTAAAGCCTTCAGCTTTATTATCCTTAATAAGCCTAAACTCAAATATCTTATCATTTTCCTTTAACCTACTTGGAACTTTACTTTTATCAATTTTATCTACTACAAAGAGTTTATTTTCATCATCAAATCTAATAGTTAATATAACTTCATCAGTTTCATCATTTTTAATTGTTATATAATTATATTCTAAAGGACTATATGGATAAACAGTTATCTTTCTTTTTATCATAGAACTTCTACCCCAGCTATCCACAACACTATATTCAATTTCTTTTTCTCCAATTGTATTAGTATCAAAATCGCCAATTACAACCTTTTCATTTAAAGTATTTCCATCATGGTCATCTTCCACTCTTAAACCTTCCATTAATTCCTCTCTACTTAAACTTCCATTTCTATTAACTTCTAAATTAATAGAAGAATTTATTATAAACCTTGGGGCTTCATTATAAATATAAGTTAATGTACTTTCCCCTATTTCAAATCTTACATTTTTCATAAAATCTGAATTATCAATTCCATCACTATAATCTTCACCATTTTCCCCTTCCTCTTCACTTGATGAATTTTTGTCCACACCACTGATAACTATATTTTTAGGATTATTTGACCATAACTCTATACAATCACCTATAGCATATTGATAACCATCAAATCTTTTTAACATAGACCTTAAATTATCAGTTCCCTTAATATTTAAAGTCTTTTGCAATACACCATCATTTGTATATATCCTTAATTTAAATATAGATGATGATACAGATAAATCTATAGCTTCATCTTTTACATTATCTAAATCATCAACTAAAAATTGATTTTTTACAGAATCAAACTTTATTTTAAATAAACTTTCATCACCATTTTTAAATTCTATAAATTTTTCATCAAGAGGATTTGTTGATTTAACTATTAACCTCATTTCAGCAGTATTAGACTTTCCCCAACTATCAGTAACAGTATAAACTATAATTTGCTCTCCTACCTTAGAAGTATCAAAAGGGCTATAAGTTATTGAAACAACTTTTGAATCTAAATTATCCTCTGTAAATTCATCAAAATCATCAGTTATTTTTCCATTTTTTATATAATTTAATGGCTCAAAATCTGTGCTTCCTCTTATTATTTCAACAGGTGCTAAAGGTGCTATTTGTGGAGCTTCATTAATTACCTCCTCCAATCCACTATTTTTAATTCTAAATCTACGAGTTGAAATATCCTCTTGTGGTACCCCTTCATTATAATACTTAACTTCATTAGTAATTACTAAATCACCAGATGAATTTTTACTTAAAACCCTTATGTCTCCATTTATTTTAAGCTTATCTTGAGATTCTGCATGCCATATTCCCACATAATCTCCCTCTTCAAAAAGATAATTTCTTATATCATTTAATTTATCAGTATCACTCTTATCAGTACCTAACAACGTAACTGATGATTTTATATTCATATCTTTATCATATAACACAAATTTAAAATACTCTCCATTTATAGAATTACTCATTTGTCTTCCATCTTCATCCATTATTTGAATTTGATTTGCTATAGTATCAAACCTTAATCTAAACCTTCTAACTTCAGTATCATAATAAGGAGTTCCTTCTACTATAATTTCATTTTGTGTTAATTGGTCAGAAGCATTTTCTATATTTACATTATTAGGGGTAGGTAATTCTTTATCATTAATAATTTGTTCTTCCTGATTTTCAGGTTCATCTATTAACTTTGAAATACTTTTAGGAAATATCCTTCTTGACCCAATAGTTTTTCTTCCCCAACTATCTATAGCAATATACCTAACTTCTAATATGCCATCTTGAAGCTGAATTACTTCAACTTCAAGCTTAGAATTATCAATAATTCCATCATGGTCATCTTTTACTGATATTCCTGTAAATATATCATTATTAGGATTTTCAGAATCTATAATATCATTAAGACCACTTATAACTGGAGCTTCATTATATATTGAATTTAGATGGTCATCAGCTATTTCAAATCTTACATTTTCAATATAATCATAATTATCAATGCCATCTAAATAATCCTCTTTTTCTTTAGTTATATCACCTTGTATATTACCAATAATCTTTAATACATCCTTTTTATTTACAGGTATTATTTGAACAAAATCACCAATTTCATAACTTAAATTTTTTAATGGTTCCAATTTTTTAGAATTTCCAGTATCACTACCATTAAGCTCAATTGCAAGCTTTTCCTTTCCCTCCTTATCATAAAGCCTTATTTTATACATTACTTCTTCTGGAGTTTCTTCTGATATATTTTTATCCAATTGATTTTCTACAGTAAATTTCTTTTCTAATATGTTAAATCCAATAGAAAATAATAAATCATTAGTTTTATTAATATATGCACTAAACTTAACTTTATCAAGCCCTAATTCTTCTTCATTATTTTGAATACTTATTTCTGAGCTTTCTCCTTTAATATTTTCATCATAATTATTTATTATTTTATTATTATAATTACTGCATATTTTTTCATTTTTACCAACAATGCTTTTTTCAATAGCTGATGTAATTATGCCTTCAGGTAAATTTTCTATAAACAATATAACTATACAAACAATAATAATTAATCTTTTTTTCATATATTAGATTCTTCTCCCTTCCATAATATATAAACTTATAATCTTATTATTTCCCTAAGTTACTAATTTTCTTCATTTTGTTTTAAAATTAGACAAAAAAAATGAAGTTGAATTAAATTGAATTTTTTAATTCAATTTAATTACAACTCCATAATTTTTAGTTAATTATTCAAATTTAAATATTAATTCAAATTTTCCTGTAACACTTCCACCAATAAAGTTTTTACCATGTTTGCTTGTAAAACCTATACTAGCTTCTTTTGGTTTATCACTTCCAGTTTCTTTAGCTGGTAAAACTCCTATTTTAGTGTTTATTTCATTAACTTTATCTCCATTTGAATCTTCATTTTCTCCAATTCTTGAACTTGGTTCTTGTGAATCATCTGGATTAGCTGTATCACTATTTTGTTTGTTTGTTGATAACCATAAAGGTTTATTTTCAGTGTTATACTCTGATTCTATTAATGATTTATCCTTTATATAAAGACCTAATGCCATTTTAGTCATAGAATCTTGTTCATTAATGTCATCCCAATTACAAGAATTTGGATCTACAATTTCAAGGTCTCCTGAATCAGCTTTCTTAGCAAATGATGCAACACTAACTTTTACTGGACTTGTATTGTTATTTTTTAATTTTAATACTCCAGATACAAAGCCATTATTTTCTGTAGTTTCATCTTGATTTTCACTTGGCATTAAGTTTGTTACAACTTGGAATGGAAGCTTAGTTGGCACTGTTACATTTATAGTTCTAACAACTTGTATATCTATAGTTTCTTCTTTTGAATGTCCATATAAATCAGTAGCTTTATATGTTGCCTTATAAGTACCTGCCTCATTAGGATTAACATTATTATCCTTAACTTCTATCTTAGTAGTTTTATTATAAAGCTTATCATCATCATCACTTACATCTACAGCTGTTTTTAAATAATCTTTAATAGCCTTTTCTGTATTTTCTATAGAATTAAGTTCTATTGTTGCTTTATTATTTTTGTTAATTGTAGGCTTATCATATACGGTTATTGTACTTGATTTCGTAGTAGTACGATGATTGCTATTAGTAACCTCATATCTATACTCATACATTCCAACTGTATTAGTGTCTATAGGATTATCATCATCTATATAGTTTATAGTACTAATAGGCCCATCAATATTATCTTTAGCTGATACACTTGCTTTTAATGTTTTATAGTCTACATCTTCGCCCTTTTCTACTTGCATATCAATTATCCCCATTATTTGAGGTGCTGATCTATATACTGCTTCTAAACCATTTGCTGTTAGCTTAAATACCGCTTCTTCAAGATTTAAACTATTATCTACACCATCAGAATAATCTTCTCTAGCATTTATTACATTACCTTTTATAAGTACTTTCTTAGGTTCCTTATGTGTAATTGTTAATGTATCTCCAAATTCATAATTAAAATTATTAAATCTATCTGAAAGACGATCTCCATAATCAGTTCCCCTAAACTCAACTCTTTTTTTAACATCTCCATTTACACCTTTTAATGTCATTGTGAATGCAACTTCATCTCTATTATAATAAATCCATGTTGTATTAGCATCTGCAACATATACACGACCTCCACTAACTCCATTTTGAGTATTAGGTGAAATCTTAATTTTAATAGGTATTTTTTCTGGTGCTACTAATGAAATTAAATTTTCATTTTCTCTTAATGACTTATCAACATCTGCTGGAACATAAATTGCTTTCAATCCTGCTTCAGTGATTTTAAATACAGTATTAACAAGGTTTTCTGGATTTTGAACTTTATCTGAATAATCTTCTAATTTATCCCTAACAGGCCCTTCAATAGAAAAAAGCTGAGGATGTCCAGAATAAATTTTAAATATTGTTCCATAAGGAACTTGTAATTCATTAAACCTTTGTATCTGACTATTAACTTGTTGTGGAGTTTGATTACCTTTAAAAGTTAAACTTTCATTCAAACGCCTATATCCATGAGTTCTACTATCTGATGAATCATTATTAGGTACCCATACCTCAATTTTATAATAATCAAAATTAGCATTACTTGATGCAAAATAATTACTATCATCTTTTGTACTTAATTGTAATTGAACTTTTCCTTCAGTATCATTTTCAATTTTATTAAATTTTAAACTTAATTTATCACTTCCATAATTATCATTACCAAATTTTATAGTATCTTCAAAAGCACCATTTTTTAATTTTATATTTGTTCTTTGTGCAAAAGCAACTCTTCCCCAAGAATCTGTTACTTTATAATATAATACATTATCACCAACTTTTTGCTCACCATATACTTTTATACCATTTCCAGCTAAGGTATGTTCTCCATCTGAGCTTTTTTCTAAAACAGTTTCTTTGGTATTTTCATAATTAGTATTATCATCTACAAACTTGTCATTCCATTTAACTTCTACATTATCTTTAGTTAAAGTGTCATGGTCATCTGAAATTGTAACACCTCTTAAGTAATTAAAATCATCACCTTTAATTCCATCAAAATCATCTGTATTAGCAGTTCTTGTAGGTTGTGATGAATTTTCTTCTACACTAGAATTAGTTTTTCTTTTAGTACCATCTAGTTTAATATCTTTATCTATTTTTATTATTGGCGCTTTATTATAAACTGCCTCTAATCCTAAATCTGTAAATTTAAATCTAACATTTTGAATTTTATCAAGGTCATTAACACCTGTATTATACTCAGTTTGCTTATTAACAACAGTCCCTTGGATTTTTACAGATTTCATTGTTTCTGATGTTACACCTTCTATAGCAATATACTGTCCATTAAAGTATTCAAATTGTTGGTCATTTTTATTTGTTGAATGACTTCCACCTTGAGAATTTCCATTATTTGAATTTATTGAACTATCTATGCCACCTTCAACATCTGAACTAGTTTTAGTTTGTTGTTCTGTTTCTTCGCCTTCTGTTTCATCTTTAGACCCTGAATCTGAATTAACTTTATTTAATTCATTTTCTATTTTTTGTTTTGCAATAATTCCTGTATCACTTCCTAAAATATTTACAGATTTTAACTCACTTCCATTAGCATCATAAATCTTCACTTTTAAGAATGTTCCGGTAGGATTATTAGAATCAAACTTTTCTTTAGCTCTACTTCCAAGATCGACTTGAATTCTATTTTTATTATGCTCATTATCTCTAACGAACTTTATAGAAAATGAGCTTTCCGTAACAATTGAATTATCTTTATTAATTTCACTATCTGGAATTGTAGTTCCATTGGTACCACTACCTGAAGTATTATTTCCACCTTCTGGTGTACTTTCTACACCACCCGCTGTACTTCCTTCTGGATTTTGAGTTCCTCCTTCTACTGAATCTCCAGTTTCTGGAACCTTGTTGGTATCTTCACTAATATTTCCATTTTCACCAGCTTCAATTTCAGTTGTTCTAGTTTGAGCTGATTCTCCTTGAGTATTACCTTCTTGTGATTGATTAGGTAGTTGTGTACTTTCTGATGTAGTTCCACCAGTTGTTGAATTTTCTTTTGGATAAATATTTATACTATTACTATCCATAGCAGATCTAATTTCAATTTGACCTTCTTTTTCAGCACGTCTTCCCCAACTATCTTCAACAACATAAGTTACTGGTTGTACACCTAACTTATCATAATCAACATTATCATCATTTACCGTTACTTCAGTTCTATTTATTTCACCATCATGGTCATCATTTATCGTTAAACTCTCTGGTGCTTTTAATAAGTTACCTTTATAATATGGAACTATTTCATTTCCACCGGTAATTTCAGGTGCATTATTATAGATATATTTTAATCCATCACTTAAAATTTCAAATCTACCATTTTCCATTTTATCTTTTTTCTGTTCTGCTGAAAGATTTCTTTTATATCTAATTTTTTTGCTTTCTTCTTTAGAACTATTATCAACCTTTATAGTACCGTCTATATTTATTCTATTTTCTAACTCTTTTGACCAAACACTTAATGAATAACCTTCTTCATAAGGGAATGCATTTATTCTATCTATTATAGATTTATCAATTTCTTGATTTCCTCTTAAAGCAATAGTTCCTAAAGTTTTTCCTAAACTATCAAAAGCATTTATTTCAAAAACCTGAGAGTTATCTAAAAAATCAATACTTTTATTTTTGTAGTCTATTACTCTAAGTTTTCTTGTTATGGAATCAAATCCTATTATAAGTATATCTTCTCCTAGATAATCTTTTACAGTAAGCTTTACAGCTTCTAATTCAGTTCTAGGTTTAACAGTTATTAATCTATTAACTGTATTAGTAGCACCCCAACTATTTGTAACAGTATACCTTACAGTATAAACTCCCTCTTTTAACTTTTTAAACAACTTTTCATCTTTATCTGTTGTTCCATCATCTGTCGAATCATCATTATCAGTGTCATCTAATAAAACTACATTATTACCATTAGATGATATTTCTTCAACTGTTATTTTGTAGTCATCATTATTTTCATCATCTAACTCTACAGATATACCATCTAAAAGATCTAAGGTATCCCCTCTTTTTATAGTTATAGGATCTGCTCCTTTAATTGTTAAAGATTTCTTTGTCATTTCTCTAAGTCCATCATCAGTTATTTTAAATCTAACTTCTGAATACTTTTCAACTGTACCAAATCCATTTGAATAATCTGTAGTAGTTGATTTAGTACTTACTTCTGGCACAATACCACCTTTAATTTTTACAGCTTGTGCAGTTCTTGCTTTTAAACTTATAGTATCATATCTATTAAATTCAAATTGATGTAACCCATTTAGCTGTTCACTATCTTGTTGAGTATCCCCAGTTAATGATACCTTTTTTCTTTCATTACCTTTCGCATCTCTTACAATCATTTCAAAGTACTTTTCACTATTTGATTCAGATGAATATGTTTCTATATTTTCATCTTCTTGATTATCCTTTTGTGAATCATCTTTATTATTAGCTTCTTGATTATCATCTTTTTCTTCTTTATCTACAATACTATCTTCACTAGAGCCTTTTAATACAAATTTATTTTCCTTAGTATCAAAAGCAATTCTAAATGCTAAAGTACTATCTGGTCTATAAACTTCAATTTCATTTTCTCTTACTTTAGATTCTACTTTTACAGTAGTTTCTATCATAGTTGCTCTTTCCCATTTATCATAAAGTACATATTTTACTTTATAAGTACCTACTTTATTAAAGTTATAGTATTTATGAGAATTTTCATTGCCATTACGAGCATTATCTACAGTTCCTATAAGTTTATCATCTACATATATAAACATATAGTCAGTAGATATGTTTTCCTCTTCATCACTTATGTTTATTCCCTCTAATAAATCTATTGTACCTTTACTGATAGTCCTAACTTTTTTAACGCCTTCCATAACCGGAGCTTTATTATATTTAGCTTCTAGCCCGGCATCACTTACTATAAATCTTGTATTATTCATATAATCAAATTTATTAGTTTCATTCATATTATCTTCTGTTCTAGGAATATGACCAGTTACTGTACCAGTAATTTTAATACCCTTTAAATCACTTCTATATACTCTTATACTATCACCATCAGCATAATCTATATCATTAATAGCTGATAACTTTGGAGATGTACCTCTATCATTACCTGTTAAAGTAATTTTAGTCTTTATTTCTCCATCAGAACCCTTAATTTCAATTCTAAATGCTTCATCATCTAACTTTGTTTTTGATAATTTTTCATTGCTTTGATTAAATACTCTGTATTTTCTTTTAATACTATCAAATCCTATTTCAAATAATGGTGTTCTAGTGTCATTTTCAGTATTACCCCCTGGAGTAATTGTTTCAGATTCACCTTCTCCAGTACTTGTATTTCCTGATCCTGAACTATCTGTGCTAGGAGTTTCTGATTCAGAAGTTTGTAAATTATTATCCTCTATTTCATTTATAATTTTAGTACTTAGCGATGTATTTTCACTCTCAGCAAATATTTTAAATACATTTTTATATAAATTAGGTCTTACTGTAACTTTTCTTTCTACAGTAGTAGTTTTTCCCCAACGGTCTGTTGCTGTATAAATTAATATTTTTTCACCTAATTCACTTGTATCAAGATTCCAATTTACACCATTATTATTGTTGTTAGTATTAGCAACTGTTCTAATCATACCATTTGCTTTAAGAGAAACTGATTTTGTTAAATGATTAGCATCATAATCGTCATTATATGTTACTCCTTCACTAACATTAAAATTTTCATTTTGATACACATCTATATTATTTGCTCCATTTATTTCAGGGGCATTATTATATATAGACTCTAATCCATTAGAAGTTAACCTAAATACAACATTTTTCATATTATCTATATCATCAACACCATTACTATAATCTTCTCTTGAACCTTGTATATTACCCTTTATAATAGATCTAGATGGTTCTTTATGCCATATATATAAACAATCGTTATATTTAAAGTCTTGACCATTCCAATTTTTTCCTTCATTATGAAAATTACTATTTTTATCTGTAGTACTCATAACATTTTTACCAAAATCAGTACCTCTAAACTCATTTTGTCTCACTATTGTAGTGGTTCCATTATCGTTTTTTCGTATAAGAGCTATTTTATAAACAATATCATTATTTTCATACTCTACAAAAGTTCCTGTTACATCTATTACTTTAAATTTATTATTTGCAAAATCAATTTGAATTTTGAAAGGAAATTTCTCTTGGGCAACTGGTCCAAATACAACTTTATTATTATTTATATTATTTTCATCTGGATTAGTATATATTGATTTTAATCCACTTTTGGTAATTTCAAATTTTACATTTAATAAATTTTCAGGATTTTGAACTCCATCAGTATAATCTTCTCTTTGATTATTTACACCACCTGTTATAGAAAACAGCTGTGGATGTCCATGATAAATTTCAAAATAATCTCCATATTCAAATTCATAATCCTTCAACCTTTTTAAAGTTTCATCTGTAACTGTTTGCGATACATCAATACTTATTTGGGAAACAATAGTACTTACTCCATTATCATTTTTATTTGGTCTATATACTGCAATTTTTACATAACCAGCATTATTTCCACTACCAAAGCTACTATTCTGAGTAGTAATATCTAATTTTTTATCCTGATGATTAAATTTAATTCTTATTGGCTCTCGACCACTCCCTGCCTTAAATATAATTTCATTTTTATCAATACCATTTAATATTAATAAATTTCTTTCAATACTTGTAGCTCTTCCCCAACTATCTTCCACTGTTAACCTAATTGTATTTTTTCCTATTTTTAAATGTTTCTCTTCTTCTTTTCTAAATGCTTCTTCTTCTGTTTCAGTAGAACTTTCTTCTTGGGTATAAGTATCTACTCCATCATCACTAGAACCTTCATTGCTATTACTTCCTTCTCCTTCTATTGGCTGATCTTCACCATTAGCTTCTTTAGGAATAATAGTAACCTTTATTTTTGAATTATCAATAATATGACCATTTTCTTCATTATCACGATCATCTTTTACTTCTATATTTTTAGTATAATCAATAATATCTCCAGCATATGCTGTAAGCATTTCCTTGCTTGTAACGGTTATTTTAGGTGCTTTATTATAAACAGCATGTATTCCATCTTCTGTTAAATTAAATCTAACATTATCAATATAATCATTTTTAGTTATAGTTTGAGAATAATCCTGCTCTTCATCCCCAGATTCACCCAATTTATTGTTACCAGTCATATAACCTTTAATTTTTATTCTTTCTGGTTTATTACTCCATACAGAAACATAATATCCATCATAAATAGTAATATTGCTCAACTTCTTTTTAAATTCTTCTATATTTATTGTTTCTTCTTCTGTTAATTCAATTTCTCCAACCTTTTTTTCTTCACCATTAAATATAGCTAACTTAAATACAATTTCTTTTTTGGGTTGTTCAGTATTATCTTCTCTATCGTTACTTCCTTCTGAACCTTCCCCACCTTGTGAATTATTACTATCTCCTTGAGGTGGATTTTCCACTGAAGGATTATCATCTTGATCTGGATTACCTTCATTTGGAATATTATCCTGTACAGTATCATTATTCCCTTCAGATAAATTTCCAGTTTTAGATTTTAACTCACCATCTGTCCCTTGTGATGATTGCTCTGATTCATCAGGCGATTGATCTTGTGGAGGTTGTTCTTCAGATGGTGGATTATTTTCAGTTCCATTATTTATTGAATTATTCACTTTTTTACTTACATCAAATATATTTGATATAGGATTATACTTAAGTGAAAATAAATTTTCACTTCCATTCTCATTATAAAATTCAATATCATTTGATACAGACCTTGATATTACAGATACTGTTCTTCTATATGTAGCAGTTCTTCCCCATGAATCTGTAACAGTATACTTTAATATAAAGCTCCCAATTGTACTAATCTCTTCATTTAAATCTCCAAGATTTTCATTACCTACATTTGTAATTACTATATTTTCATTAGAAATTGTAGTATCTATATTGCTTGATACACTTATTCCTTTTAAAGCATATTCTCTCTTTATATCTGTGTTTTTATATACATATAAAGTACTATTTAATCCATTAATTTTTGGCCCTTCATTATATATCTTTTCTAACCCTTCAGCTCTTATTTTAAATCTAGTATTTTGCATTTTCTCTGGGCTATCAAATCCATTTAAAAGTATTTCATTTGAAGAGTTTTCATTTGATTTTTCACTATCAATAACTTCATCTTGTGGAATTGAATTAGGTTTTTTAGATATAGATATACCATCTTCTGAATCATAAACCCATAAAGAAATATACTCAAAACCATCATATGACAGTTCATTAATTTCATTAATTTTATCATTATTAAGCAAATCAGCTTTCGTTAAAACTATACCTTTTTCCAATTCCTCACTATTGCTATCTTGGTTGCTTTCACTTGTTTTAGTATTTAAATTATCTTTTTTATTTTTTATAAGTTTAAGTTTAAATACTTCAGTATCACTATTTAAACTACTAGGTATCTTACTTTTATCAACTTTATCAACTACAAGCTTTTTATTTATATCATCAAACCTAATCTTTAAAATAGATTCATTTGTTTCATTATTTTTAACATTGATATAGTTATATTCTAAATTATTGTAAGGATATACAGTTACCTTTCTTTTTACTAATGAACTTCTTCCCCAACTATCTACAACTCTATATTCAACTTCTTTTTCACCTATAGTACTAGTATCAATGGCTCCAACAATAACTTTTTCAGTTAAAGTATTACCATCATGATCATCACTAACAGTTAAACCTTTCATTAATTGTTCTTTAGTTAAATTACCATTTCTATTAACTTGTAGTTTAACATTATCTTCTACTTTAAATTCAGGCGCTTTATTATAAATATAAGTTAACTTATCAGCTTTTATTTCAAATCTTACATTTTTCATAAAATCTGTATTATCAATTCCATTTTCATAGTTTTCATAATTATCAGAGTCATTTTCAGTTGTATTGCTTGATTGACCTAAATTACCACTTTGAGTTAAATTACCTTCTCTAGAATTTTGTTCTGGATATTCTGCACCATTATTTTCTGAACTTCCACTTCCATTTGGAGCATTTTCTGAAGTTTCTCCTGAATTCTCTCCTCCATTTGGTGTTTGTGGTAAATTTTCAGTTGACCCTTGCCCAGGTATACTAGGTGAAGGTTGTTGTACTGTTCCATTTGACTCTATATCTCTATCTACACCATTAATTACTATACTTTTAGGAGTACTTGACCATAATTCTATACGGTCACCAACATTATATGTATAACCATCAAACTTCTTTAATACAGTTTTTAAATTATCAGTACCTTTAATATTTAATGTTTTTTGTAATACTCCACCTTTTGTATAAACTTTCAGCTTAAATATAGATGATGATACCGATGAATCTATAGGAGAATCTTGTATATTTTCTAAATTATCTATCAATAGTTTGTGTTCTACTGAATCAAATTTTATTTTAAATAAGCTTGTTCCTCTATTTCCCTCATTATTTTTTTTGAACTCTATATACTTAGTATCAAGTGGATTTTTTGATGTAACTGTTAATTTTCTTGTTTCAGTACTTGATTTTCCCCATTTATCTGTAGCAGTATATGTTATAGTTTGATCTCCAACTTTTTTTACATCATAAGAGCTATAAGTTATAGAAACAGCTTTAGTTTCTAAGTTATCATCAGTAAATTTATCAAAATCATCATTTATTTTTTCTTTTATTCCATCTAATGGATCAAACGTCCCACCTCTTGGAATACTTACATCATCTAGACTTTGAAATTTAGGAGCATCATTAGTTACTTCTTTTAATCCATTTGATCTTATTTGAAATCTTCTTTCAGAAATATCCTTTTTATCTATTCCTTTAGAATAATCATTACTTCCACTACCATCACTTAAATTACCTGAACTGTCTTTAGTTAAAACTCCTACTCTTCCACCTATTTTTAACTTAGGAACAAATGAAGGTGAAGTTTCCTTTTTTTCTTCTTCACTTGTTTCTGAGTCAGGCTTAGTTTCTGCATGCCATACTCCTATAAAGTCTCCTTCTTCATAAAGTTGATTGGCAATTTTATCCAACTTATCAGAGTCACTTTTATCATTTCCTAATAAAGATACCGAAGCTTTTTCATTCATATCCTTATCATATAATACAAATCTAAAATACTCATTATTTCCAGTATTACTTAACTTTCTACCATCTTGCTCAACAATTTGAATTTGCTTTGCTGTAGTATCAAATCTTATTTTAAATCTTACATGTTGACCATTAAAATATGGTGTACCTTCTACTGTTATTTCATTGTCAGCTAATCCATTAGTATTTTGACTTGTACTTGAACTTCCAGTACGCAAATTAATTTCTTCCCTAATAATTTTTGGCTCTTCTTGTTTTACTTCTTCTTGTTCCACTTTTTTAGGTGAAATCTTTCTCTTACCAGTTGCTTTTCTTCCCCAGCTATCTTCAACAGTATAACTTACCTCTAAAACTCCACCTTCAAGTTCTGTTATTAAAGGCACAATTTTAGAATTATCAATATCTCCATCATGATCATCCTTTATAGATATTCCAGTGAGAATATCATTCATAGGATTTTCTGATTCTTCAATATCTGTAAGTCCATTTATAACTGGTGCTTCATTATATACAGTTTTAAGGTGATCTTCTTCAACTTGGAATCTTACATTTCCAATGTAATCATAATTATCTATTCCATCAGAATAATCTTCCTTTTGCTTGTCCACATCACCTTGAATATTACCAGTAATCTTTAATACATCCTTACTATCAGTAGGTGTTATTTGTATAAAATCTCCTACTTCATAGTTTAAGCTTTTTAATGGCTCTAATTTTTCAGAATTTCCAGTATCCTTACCTTTAAGTTCTACTGAAAACTTTTCTTTTTGCTCTTTATCAAATATTTTTATAGTATACATTGTTTCTTCTGGAGTTTCTTCTGATATATTCTTTTCAGATTGTTCACTAACAGTGAATTTCTTTTCTTTTTCATCAAATCCAATAGAAAACAATAATTGATCAGTTTTATCTATATATGCATTAAATTTAACTTTATCAAGTCCTAATTCTTCTTCCTTTAACTTGTTGTCTTGGCTTGTCTCATTTTCATCTTTAGAACTTGATTCTTCACTATTAGAATCACTTTTATCCTTATCAACTTCACTATTTAAACCTTTTTTAATAAATGCATCTTCAATTGTTGTTGCAATTGCATTTGTTGGCAAGGTTTGAGTAAATAATGCCGCTGCACAAATAATGGAAACTAACCTTTTATTCATTTGTTTTTTTCACTCCTTTCTATTTAATTAAATAAATATAAACTTTTTATATTTATAGATAATTAAAATATTAAATTCACCCTCCCTTCATAGATTG
>ERZ772819.1173-NODE-1173-length-21601-cov-3.814351_pt1 | contig 21601 bp, 18 predicted proteins | sample MGYA00580860_ERZ772819 | MGnify/ENA primary metagenome ERZ772819 (study PRJEB29015, sample SAMEA2737683) | human gut metagenome | biome: human gut; feature: human-associated habitat; material: faeces | place: China | collected 2012 ...
TTATGGGAATCCCGGCAATCCTCGCCGGAATCCTGACACAGCTTGGTCTCTACTCAGCCAACCTCAAGATCATGGGCAAGGCCAATCAGGCTGTCAATGGAAACAAATACGATCTTCTGGTTTCCCTTCGAAATGTAAAAAACGTTCCGATCTACCAGAACACGATCCTTATTGTAGCTGTTTTTATTGTTGTTCTGATCGCGATTCTTTACTGGTTCTTCGGAACAGAACTTGGATGCTCTCTGCGTGCTACCGGATGTAATCCAAATATGTCCCGTGCACAGGGTATCAACACAGACGTATGCAAAGTACTCGGTCTGATGCTCTCAAACGGTCTGGTTGCACTTTCCAGTGCACTCCTTGCACAGTATCAGGGATTTGCCGATGTCAACATGGGACGTGGAGCAATCGTTATCGGTCTTGCTGCAGTCATCATCGGTGAAGCAATCTTCGGACGTATTTTCCGCAATTTTGCACTTCGTCTTCTGAGTGTTGCATTCGGTTCTATTCTCTACTATCTGGTACTTCAGACAGTTATCTGGCTCGGAATCGACACTGACCTTCTGAAGATGCTGTCTGCACTTGTTGTAGCTGTCTTCCTTGCAGTACCTTACTGGAAAACAAAATATTTTACAAAACCTACGAAACGTGGAGGTAACAACTGATGCTTGAGCTGAAAAACATATATAAAACATTTAATCCGGGAACCATCAATGAAAAAGTGGCTCTGAACGGTCTGAACCTCACACTGAATGAAGGTGATTTTGTTACCGTTATCGGTGGTAACGGAGCCGGTAAATCTACCATGCTGAATGCAGTTGCCGGCACATGGCAGGTCGATGAAGGACAGATCATTATCGATGGTATCGATGTCACCAAATTATCCGAACACAAAAGAGCCGCATATCTCGGTCGTGTATTCCAGGATCCTATGACCGGAACTGCTGCTACTATGGGAATCGAAGAAAACCTTGCTCTTGCAAAACGCCGTGGCAAAACACGTTTACTAAAACCGGGAATCACAAAGAAAGAGCGTGAAGAATATAAAGAACTGCTGAAAGTTTTAGGTCTCGGACTGGAAGACCGTCTTACTTCCAAGGTCGGACTTCTCTCCGGTGGACAGCGTCAGGCACTGACACTTCTGATGGCTACACTTCAGAAACCAAAGCTTCTGCTTCTGGATGAGCATACTGCTGCCCTCGACCCGAAGACCGCAGCCAAAGTACTTGAAATCACAGAAATGATCGTCAACCGTGACCATCTGACAACTATGATGATCACTCATAATATGCAGGATGCGATCACACATGGAAATCGTCTGATCATGATGATGGAAGGTAAGATCATTCTGGATATTCAGGGCGAGGAGAAAAAGAAACTTACTGTGAGAAATCTGCTGGATCAGTTTGAGAAGGCAAGCGGACAGGAGTTTAGTAATGATTCTGCTCTGCTGAGCTAGGATGGATATAGGATTGATTTTTCAATAAATCTTATGTACTGCCAAAAGATATGGTTTCAATATTTACGCAACTTATAAAGATATATGATTTTTCAACGGCTTCATCATCTGGAAGTACTAAGGAATAACCCGAATGTTAAGTGCATTCATAAAAATCACAAACTCGCTGTCGCTCAAACAATGTGATTTTTATGAATAACACATTCGGAACATTCCTAAGAGCTTCCGGGATGATTGCAGATGTTGAAGAATCATATATCTTTTTTGTTGCTGAAAGTTGATAGACCATATTTTTTATTGCGGATGGTTATTGAATAAATCATATACTTTTTTATTTCCATCCGGTGCTCAGCTGCCTCCTGCCAGGAGGGTACCCGGATAGTGGGATGGATAAGACAATTACAACTACCGAAAAAGCCTTCTTTTCTGTTTTGCAGTAATTTCAAAGAACTGTATTGTGCCGGAAAGGTGCCATAGATTTCCGGTAACCTCTGCAGGAGTCTGTAGAAACAATTAGGCGCAGAAATTATGTCTTGTACAGAAAATCCACACTGTCTGAGCGTCAGCGAGTTTGTGGATTTTCTGTATGTTTTTCACATAATTTCTGCGCCTTAGTGTTTCCAGGCGACGAAGCTGTTTCCGAAATCTATGCACCTTCTCCGGCGCATGTCGTTCTTTTTATTATGCCTGTTTAATTCCCTTCATGGACAAGCTGATTCTCTTCTTCTTCATATCCACTCCAAGTACTCTTACATCCACCACATCCCCAACGGACACTGCCTCAAGCGGATGTTTGATATATTTCTCACTCATCTCGGAGATATGCACCAGTCCATCCTGATGAACTCCGATATCCACAAATGCTCCAAAGTCAATGACATTACGGACAGTTCCCTTCAGGATCATGCCCTCTTTGAGATCTTTCATATCAAGTACATCTGTGCGGAGTACCGGTTTCGGCATTTCATCACGCGGATCTCGTGCCGGTTTTTCCAGTTCTTTTACAATATCGCGAAGTGTCGGCTCACCGACTCCGAGCTCTTCTGCAAGCTTCTTATAGTTCTTGATCTGCTTTGAAATACCACTCAGTTTACCACCCGTAATATCTTCCGGTGTGTAGCCAAGCTTTTCAAGAACTTTCTTTGCTGCCTCATAGCTTTCCGGATGCACACTTGTCGCATCAAGAGGATTCCTGCCTCCGGTGATGCGCGCAAAACCTGCACACTGCTCAAACGCTTTCGGTCCGAGTTTCGCTACTTTGAGAAGCTCACGACGGCTTTCAAATCTGCCGTTTTCTTCACGGTATGCAACGATATTTTTCGCAATCACTTTACTGATGCCGGAAATATATTCCAGAAGGGACGCAGATGCTGTATTCAGGTCCACACCGACTTTATTTACACAGTCCTCAACTACTCCACTTAAAGCCTCGCCAAGCTTCTTCTGGTTCATATCATGCTGATACTGACCGACACCGATAGACTGCGGTGTGATCTTAACCAGCTCTGCAAGCGGATCCTGCAGACGTCTTGCGATCGAAGCCGCGCTTCTCTGTCCTACATCGAAATTCGGGAACTCTTCCGTTGCCAGCTTACTTGCAGAATATACAGACGCACCTGCCTCATTTGTGATCACATACTGTACCTTCTCAGGAATCTCTTTGAAAAGTTCTACAATGATCTGTTCAGATTCTCTGGATGCAGTTCCGTTTCCAAGAGAAATCAGAGATACATTATATTTTTTGATCAGTTTTTTCAGAGTTTCCTTTGCCGCGCGGATCTTTGCATCGTTTGTCGGCGCAGTCGGATAAATAACTGTTGTATCGAGAACCTTTCCGGTCTCATCTACAACTGCCAGTTTACATCCTGTACGGAATGCAGGGTCCCATCCGAGTACCACTTTGCCGACAATTGGAGGCTGCATCAGAAGCTGTTCCAGATTCTTGCCAAATACATGAATTGCTCCGTCCTCTGCCTTTTCAGTCAGGTCACTTCGGATCTCACGCTCAATTGCCGGCGCGATCAAACGTTTGTAACTGTCCTCTACAACTTCACGGAGAACTGGCTTTGTGACCGGATTATCTCTGGTGATCACCTGTTTCTGAAGCCATCCCATTGCCTCGTCTTCCGGTGCACTGATCTTGACAGTGAGCATTTTTTCTTTTTCACCACGGTTCAGCGCAAGTACACGATGTCCTGCAAGTTTTTTAATCGGTTCTTCAAATTCATAGTACATCTCATAAACAGAAGATTCCTCAGGATTTTTGGCTGCAGATACTACAGTTCCTTTGTCCATGGTAAGTTTACGGAGATAGATACGGTAATCTGCTTCATCAGAAATATGCTCTGCAATAATATCTTTTGCGCCATTTATCGCATCTTCTATCGTTTCCACACCTTTTTCATCGGACAAAAATGCCTTTGCCTCTTCTTCAAGAGATTTATTTGTCATCTGAAGCATAATAATATTTGCCAGTGGCTCCAGACCTTTTTCTTTTGCTATGATTGCACGTGTACGACGTTTCGGACGATAAGGACGATAAAGATCCTCAACGACTACAAGTGTCTGCGCATCCAGAATCTGTTTTTTCAGTTCCGGTGTCAGTTTGCCCTGTTCCTCGATGCTTCCGAGCACCTGATTTTTCTTGTCTTCCAGATTACGAAGATATGTCAGTCTTTCGTGAAGTGTACGAAGCTGTTCATCATTCAGAGAACCTGTAGCTTCTTTACGGTAACGGGAAATAAAAGGAATTGTGCAGCCTTCATCAATAAGTTTGACAGCTGCCTCCACCTGCCATTTTTCTACTTTAAGTTCTCTGGTTATGACCTGAATAATGTCCATTGTATTCTCCTTTATGTCTCACTGTAAAATGTATTATTTTGCGGCTCTGTACCAATAAGCTCCATATAAAAAACTGTCTCACTCATATAAATATACGGGAAGAGCCAGAGAAGACCGATATACATCGAAAAAAGCGATAAAATCGCCAGCGGAATAAAACTGAGCATCATCAGCCAGTATTTCAGGATATGTCCTCTCATCAAACGTGCACTTGTTTTCAGTGCTTCTATTCCGCCCATTTCCGGACTGTCTGCAAGCAGACAGAAAGTCAGCATAAACGGGCTCGTCAGGATTACCTCCAGAACAACTCCAACCAGAAGCATCACAAGACACAGCTCGATCCATGCAATCTGCTCTGCTTCCGTGTTTCCTGCTTTCACTATAAATGACACGTAGTAAAATGGCAGCTGCGCCACAGTATTCAGAAGTGAAAGAATAAATCCTGCCACCAGCACCCGATCCGGTCCGTTGTGAAACAGATAAAGAAGGTTTCCTAAGGAAACCTCCCTGTCACGAGCCATATTCAGAAGCATGTAGCTGTATCCTGCCCGAAAGACCATGGCAATCAGTGAAAAGACAAATACAAAGACCTGTCCTGCCACCATTGGCCATAGTGTGCTTCCGGGAAATAATTGTATGGAAAGTATATTTCCGATAAAAGTTACCGCGCCAACTGCGAGTACACCGGCAATTGCAGAACCCCAGTGTCCACTGAGGTTCATTTTTGCCTGTTTTTTCCAGTATTTTATACTGCCGTTCATAAAAACTCCTTTTCAGCAGTTTTGAAAAAAGTTCTTCCGTTTTTATTCGTGATGAGCTGTTACGGAAGCAGCTTTGTTGCTGTCTTCATCTTTGTTAAACCAGAATTCCACATAGTTTCTGATCTTCGCATCTTTATTCGGATAAATTCTTAAATAATCATCATTTTCTTCGGAAATGTAACCTTTTTCATCTGCCCTTTTAATAAGCTCTGCCTTGTCCGCTCCAAGTGTAATATCTCCGGAAAGTTTCATTTCAATGCTTTCCGGATCATAAGTTGCGAAAGACAGTTCTCTGACAAAACAGTTCTCAAGAGCCGTTGCATTTTCTGTCTCGTTATAAACAGAAAAATGAATGCTCTGATTGTTTTTCATCATATCAATAAATGCAATTCCGCCGCCCTCTACATACGGAGTGTCCTCTGCATCCTGGATTTCCCATCCGTTTGCTGTAAATGCAGATACCGGTGCCGGAAGACTGTAAAGATCTCCCATGTATTCGACAGCTGTATCCAGCATATCGTCACCAAGCGCTGTCGGTGTTTCATAAGAAGTAACAATATCCGGAACTTCATCGCTGACTGTTCCCTTATCATAATCTTCCGGTTCCTCAAAGTTTCTCAGATCTACTTCTTTCAGAGTATTGTCATCTTTATATACAGAAAGTTCTACTTCCTGATAACTATCCTTCTCATAGGTTAATTTTGTATAAAGATCGCCTTCGTATGTGTCACTCGGTTCTCCATATGCAGCTTTGATGTCATCAAGTGTGGCTTTGCCTAATTCAAGACCGCCCGGAAGCTTCACAGAAACGGTACTCAGATCAATATCATATGAGCCATCCACCGTGATTCCACCGATCAGACAGTCTTCCAGTCCTGCTTCGTTGATTCCAAGGTTTATCACATCTGCATAAACACTGCTTGCACCCTTGTTAAACGTCATCAATCCATAAGAATTGGTGGATACCTTTGTATCCGGATCTTCTCTTGAACTCAATTCCCACCCCATATCAGTAAACGCCTGATATGTCATAGGAAATTTCATTATCTGACCGTCAAACTCCATGCTGAAACTGTAGATGTCATCTCCCAGCCCCTCTGCGATCTCAGAATCAGTCGCTTCTCCTGCTGCTTCTGTTGTTTCGGCAGCCGCTTCTTCTGTCGCATCTGCTGCAAATGCAGATACCGGTGCCATCATCATGCATGCTGTCAGTACCATCGCTAATGTTTTCATTTTCATAAGTAATTGCCCCCTGTGCTTTTTATTTATTTAATCTGCAGAATCAGTCCGCAAGATTAAAAGCATCATGTACAGCGTTCATTGCCCTTACGCCGTCTTTTTCGTTGATCAGAACGGTGACACGAATCTCGGAAGTAGAGATCATGTTGATGTTGACTCCTTCATTGTAAAGACTTTCAAACATCTTAGCTGCTACTCCGGGATTGCTCATCATACCTGCTCCGACGATAGAAAGTTTCGCAATATTTCTTTCGGCATGCAGTTCTTGATAGCCAAGGCGTATTTTGTGTTCTTCCAGTGCTGCCATCGCATCATCCAGATCTTTGCCGTCAACAGTAAAGGAAATATCCTTCGTGCCGGCACGTCCGATAGACTGCAGGATCACATCTACGTTGATATGTTTTTTGGCAAGTACATCAAATAATTTAAACGCCACACCCGGCACATCTCTAAGTCCGATCACGGCAATTCGTACAGCGTCTGTGTCAAGAGCCACTCCGCTGATCAGCATTCTTTCCACTGTTACTTCCTCCTTTACGACAGTTCCTTCACTGTTATTCAGACTGGAACGTACCACCAGCGGTACGCCATATTTTTTCGCCATTTCGACAGAACGGTTATGAAGCACACCGGCTCCAAGCGTTGCCAGATCCAGCATCTCATCATAAGTGATTTCTTTCAGTTTGCGTGCATTCGGCACTTTTCGCGGATCAGCAGTATAAACGCCATCCACATCTGTATAGATCTCACATGCATCTGCATGAAGGGCTGCTGCCAGTGCAACGGCTGTCGTGTCGGAACCGCCTCTTCCAAGCGTTGTATAGTCGTCGTATTTATTGATTCCCTGGAAACCTGTGACAACTACGATCTTGCGGTTTTCCAGTTCTCTGCGGATACGCTCTGTATCAATTCGTTTCAGACGTGCATTGCCGTGTACACTGGTCGTATGCATGGATACCTGAAATGCATTCAGAGATACCGCCGGTACTCCAAGCTTGTCAAGAGCCATTGCCATCAGTGATACAGACATCTGCTCACCGATTGTAAAAAGCATATCCATTTCTCTTTTTGGCGGTTTTTCGTTGATATCTTCTGCCATGGTGATTAGCTCATCAGTGTATTTTCCCATTGCAGAAAGCACAACCACCACGTCATTGCCTTTTTTGTATTCTTCTACACATCGGTTCGCAACATTGTAGATTCTTTCTTTATTCGCTACAGATGTGCCGCCGAATTTCTTTACTATTAACATAGCTTCCTCCCGGAATTATATTTTCAATCCTTTACACGGATCATGGTAATTACATTACCATTTAATTTATGTACCTTTTCTTCGTATGTACCCTGCTTCATGCATTCTGTGATAAATCCAAATTCACCCGGAAGATTTTTAAGGTTTACGATCTGCACATTGTCAAACACGGTTTCCACCTGCTCTACCGTCGTACCTTTGACACGTACAAAGAATCTTCCTTCAACTTCATCCATTGTCATAAGCTTCAGCGGACGGCTGGACCAGTTTGTCATGATATTTCTGTGAAGATGTTTTGCTTCATCCACAACATCTGCAACAACGGCGCTTGCTGTAGGAAGCTTTCCGGCTCCGCTTCCGTAAAACATCGCATCGCCGAGCACGTTACCATGTACGAAAACTGCATTGAATACATCGTTTACACTGTAGAGCGGACTGGTCTGACCCACAAGGAACGGTGCAACCATTGCATAAAAAGAATCATCCCCGATCTTGCGGCTCGTACCGAGAAGTTTAATCGTCATGCCAAGTTCTTGGCATACTCCATATCTTCCGGTGTGATCTTTGTAATTCCCTCTGTATAAATATCCTCATAATTGAGAAATCTGCCATATGCAAGAGAAGACAGGATTGCAATCTTGCGGCATGCATCATAACCCTCAACATCCGCGGTCGGATCTGCCTCTGCATAGCCTTTCTGCTGTGCTTCTTTCAGAACTGCATCAAATTCTGATCCTTCTGTCGCCATTTTGTACATCATGTAGTTGGTCGTTCCATTCAGGATACCGGTGATCTCATCGATTTCATCTGCTGTCAGAGAAGAATTCAGCGCACGAATGATCGGAATTCCGCCACCGCAGCTTGCTTCAAATAAGAAGTTGATGTTCTTTGCGCTTGCAATCTCCATCAGCTCCGGACCATGCTTCGCAACCAGAGCTTTGTTTGATGTGCAGACACTTTTGCCTGATTCAAGTGCACGTTTTACAAAGGTATATGCCGGCTCGATTCCGCCCATAACTTCGACTACAATATCGACTTCCGGATCGTTTGCAATAATCTCATAATCATGTACGAGAACCTTTTCGACCGGGTCACCCGGAAAATCTCTCAGATCCAGAACATATTTTACATTGATCTCCGCGCCTGCGCGCTTATTGATGCTTTTGTGGTTTGTGTTGATGACTTCCACTACACCGCTTCCAACTGTACCGTATCCTAATACCGCAATATTTATCATGTCTTCCTCCTGTGTAATATGTTACAGTTCATAAATTTTATCTATTCTCTACCGAGTATCTTCAGATAATGGATTCCTTCCTGACTCTCAATTTCTTCTATCATGGCTTCCGCGTCACCCTCGCCCGGCAGAATATCCACACTGAGCGTGAGCGTTGCGATTCCATTGATCGGAATACTCTGGTGAATCGTAAGAATATTTCCATGGAAATGCGCTATGGCCTGAAGGACTACAGACAAAATTCCCGGCTCATCATCCATCTGAATGATAAAGGTGATCGTCTTTCCTCTCGTTTCTTCATGAAACGGAAAAATATCATCCTTATATTTATAAAAGGAGCTTCGACTGATCCCGGTCTGCTCTGCTGCTTCCTGTACCGTGCTTACCTTCTCGGAATCCAGTAATTTCTTTGCCTGTACAACTTTCAGCAATACCTCCGGAACTGCCCGCTCCCTGACTACAAAATACTTTTTCTTCTGTGTTGTTTTTTCCATTTCCAATTTCCTGCTCCTGTTGAATCCACATTCTTTACAGTATATACCCCCGCGGAGATATGTCCGTTTATAAGAGACACGTGTTCTCCTACGAGGGATATATTACCATATTATGCCCGCTTCTGCAATGGCTTTTATGAATCCTGACAGGCTCCAAGGCTGAATTTATTATTGTTCAGCCGTTTTCTTTGACAGTGCGATCCATTTCAGATATGCATTGATAAACGGATCGATCTCGCCGTCCAGAACAGCATCTACATTACCGGTTTCTTCACTTGTTCTGTGATCCTTCACCATCGTGTACGGCTGCATTACATAGGATCTGATCTGATTACCCCATCCGATATCTGTCACTTCACCACGGATACCGGAAAGTTTGGCTTCTGCCTCCTGCTGTTTCAGAAGGAACAGCTTTGCTTTCAGCATCTGCATGGCTTTGTCTTTGTTCATGTGCTGTGAACGTTCATTCTGGCACTGTACTACGATTCCTGTCGGAAAATGCGTAATACGGATCGCAGATGAAGTCTTGTTGATGTGCTGACCACCGGCACCACTGCTTCGATAAGTATCGATACGGATGTCGTCGTCATTGATCTCTACATCCAGATCTTTCTTGATATCCGGCATAACGTCGCAGGATACAAATGAGGTCTGACGCTTACCGGCTGCATTAAACGGTGAAATACGTACCAGACGATGTACACCCTTTTCGGATTTCAGATAACCATAGGCATTTTCGCCATTTACCTGAAAAGTAACAGACTTAATACCGGCTTCATCACCATCCAGATAATCCAGTACTTCCATGGTAAATCCCTTACGGTCTACCCAACGGCTGTACATACGGTAAAGCATGCCGCACCAGTCACAGGCCTCTGTGCCGCCTGCTCCTGCATTCAGCTTGATAATTGCATTTTCGCTGTCGTATTCTCCGGATAATAATGTCTTAACACGGATGCTGTCAAAGTTTTTCTCAAATTCATCCAGCATCTCCTGAATCTCCGGAATGATCTCCGGATCATTTTCCTCATAGCCCATCTCGATCATGGTTTCCATATCTTCCATCTGGCTCTCCAGACTGTGATAAATCTCCATGTCGTCTTTCATGCTTTTGAGTTCTTTCATTTTTTTCTGGGAAACTTCTGCGTCATCCCAGAAATCAGGCGCTTCCATCTCACGCTCTAATTCTTCAACCCGCTGCTCTTTGTTAGCGAGGTCAAAGTGAATCCCTCACTTCCACTAATGGTTCTGTGTATGTTGCAAGAATGCTCTTGAACTGATCTAATTCAACCACAGCTTCACCTTCTTTCTATAATAATCATAGTAACTGTGCAGTGCTTTCTGCTGAACAGTTATCAAAAATACAATAACATAAAATCCGTTATAATTCAATCTTTTCGAGGTCTTCCGGCACATACAGACTGCCGTGGAAATACTTCCTGCCTTCTTCTGTATATAATTGTTTACGGCGGGCAATATTTTTATCCTCGGTGTGATAAAGTATCAGATTTTTTACGCCAAGCTGTTCTGCGAGTTCACTGGCATCTTTCGCTGTGGAATGATGCTTTTCATATGGATGGAACACATCTGCCTGGTCATACAGGCAAAAAGCCTCGTGAAGCAGCCATTTGCTGTTTTCGGCATATTTTTTCTCACATTCATTATATGGCTCGTCACCACAGCAGGTGAGTTTTTCGCCGTTTCCCATGTCCATGCAGAATCCGTATTGTTTGGCCTTTGTGGACCGAATGTCAAAAAATGTCACCTTATGTCCCATAAGGGTACACTCCTCACCGTCATTTACCACGACCAGATGGAGACGTTTGCCGATAAAATCAGTCAGTTTCTTCGGATAAAGCTGCTCTGCCATCTCTTTGAGCAGACCGATCACTTCATCGTGACCGTAGATCCATGCTTCTCCTTCATACTGTCCCTGTTTCATATGCTGGCAGATCATGCGGATCATCCAGACAATTCCCATCAGATGATCGACGTGCTTGTGAGTCACAAAAATCTCCCGCATATCCTGCCAGGCAAAACCGGCCTGCTTCAACTGGCGAAGCAGAGTGTTTCCACCGCCGCCGTCAACCAGCAGATGTTTCTCCCCATCCTGAAGCACAAAGCAGGTGTTGTAGCATTCCGTCACCATTGCATTTCCCGTTCCGAGCATTGTTATATTCATGGAAATTCCTCCTGTGTTTGTTGTGTTGTAGTGTCACGCTAAAAGCCTCCATTATGATACCATAATATAGAAAGAAAAGGAACAGCCAGCGCTGCTCCCTTCTAAAAATGCATTAAAAATTACTGTTTGCAAAATCTATATGGTTCTACTTGCAATCCGTACTCTTTCATCAGTTGTCTGCGATAATCCTTATCTGTAAATGCACGCTTCATATCTCCCATTCGCTCATCATTATATAAATGTTCATACAAGATATTTACTAAAGTTTCCCGTTGCCGTGTTTCATCTTCTATTATTTCTTCAAGACCTTTACACATATTACAGCCTCCCTCCTGTCTTAATTCTGATTTAAGTTCCTGTAGTTTTTTCATATCGGACATCACACATATCAGATCATATGCATCTTCTTCAAGACTGAGCAGTCCTTCTCTGTGCTTCTCTACATATTTCTCTAATTGTTGTTTGTTCCCATCATTTTGCAGAAATCCGAAAACTTCTCTGAGGTCAGTAGTAAATTTTTCAACATCAGAAAAATTCCGTACTTCTATCAGATTAATAGAATAATCCTTCATTTGCTTTTGTATATGTAACGGGCAGACTTTCAGATCTGTAATCTCTTTCAGGCTTTTTGCTCCATTCCAGTTATCTTTCCCAAAATAGATAACGATTGTAAGAATTGGTTTCAGCCTGTCAGATTCTTTAAATTTTGATAAAAATTCTCCGTGATCTGCCCATGTCTGTTTTTCTCTTTTGTGTTTTCGCTCAATGTCTTTCCATTGTAAATAATAGCCGTTTGCATCTGCATTGATCACGCGCACCGGCATCACATAACTGATATCTGACTGATTCTGAATGGATATGATAATCGGTATCTTCTGTATATCGTTATCAGCATTCTTTACATCGTTTTCTTTTCCAACTGGAATCTTAGCTTCAAAAAGAACATCTGTAATATTTACATTTGTCTTCAATTCCTTATCGTTCCACCATGATTTTGCCAGTATCGGATTCAGCTCAGAAACATCCTGCGGGCTTATGATTTTATTTCCACCATACAGATACACATTCAGCAGATCGGCTATCCGTGTTTTATCTTTAAAGTAGTTGATTGAAGGAATATCCTTTTTTGCCATCACACCTCTCTTTCTGGATATGCGTTTTAAGAACTTTTTGTTCTTATTTTAATTATACGAACTTCACTATAAAAATTCAATCTTTACATATCCTTCTTTACATTAATTTGAGATTTTCGGCTGAAACGCCAGATCAAAAGATAAATAAATGATGTGATTATTTTAGCATTTCTGCGTGTGCGAGGCAAGAAAAAAGTTTGACAAATTCTGTCTATAAACGCAGGACTGCTTTTATAAACGAAAAACTCCATCATATACGAAATCTCTTTCATATATGATGGAGCTTTTATTGTTTTGTTACTTCTTAAATTATTTTACGGTAATCTTCACCTTAATTTTCTTCTTTCCTGATTTTACAGTAATAACTGCTTTTCCTTTCTTTTTCGCTACTACTTTTCCTTTTTTATCAACGGTTGCTATCTTCTTATTCGAGGTAGAATAAATTACCTTTTCCTGGCTGGTGAGCGGAGAAATAGATGCTTTTATCTGGTATTTCTTTCCCTTCTTTAAAGATACGTTTTTTTCTTTCACACTGATCTTGGAAGTTTTTACAGTTCCTTTTTGCACCTTGACTTTTGCCTTCAACTGCTTTCCACTTGCCAGCGTCACCGTCAATGTTGCCGTTCCTTTTTTCTTTGCAGTAATCTTTCCACCGGATGAAACCGTAAATACCTTTTTATTACTGCTACTGTAGGATTTGATATAATCACCGGTTGCCAGACCAGATACTTTCAGCACATTTGTCTTCTGACGTTCTTTTAATAAAATACTGTTCAGATTCAGAGAACCTGTTGGTACTTTCACCGTTGGTGCATTTACCGTTCCCCCATTTGACCGTTGCTGTGTATCCTTTATATTTACTCTGCAAACTGCTTGAACATTATTTATTTTACTTGTCGCAATAATATCTACACAGCCTTCGCCTTTGGCAGTTACAAGACCACTTTTCGATACTGTAGCAATTTTTTCATCGCTACTGGACCATGTGACTGATTTATCTGTCACATTTATCGGAGTAACGTCTGACGCCAATTGCACAGTGTCCCCAACTGTATGTAATTCTGCATATTCTTTATTCAGGCACACTTGTTCTTTGTCTACTACTTCAATTAACTTTCCCCAAGAAGCACGTATTTTCCCAGTTTTAATGTTCAAGGACGCAAGCCATGTTACACCCACCGAGTTAGGTATTATTTCATAATTCTCTACTTTTGCGATATCGGATTTAACCGCATACGTAATATAATAAGGTTGCTCTTCCTTCGGACTAAGTTCGTCCAGTAAATAGTTATTTCCTCCCTTCAGCAATACAATACGTTGCACTTTTGTCATATCGTATACATCAGTCCAGTTCATTCCCCTTATTTCGTTTTTGTTTCCAGATTCATCTTCTACAATCAACTTCAAGCACCACAAATCATATGTACTTTTTCTCGTTATTTCTTGCGTGTCAAAAGTAAACCTATGAATTTTTTGCATACTGTAATCTGTTTCATATATTGTATGCGGATAAACCACTGAATCATTAATAAATTTTACTTTCGTCTTGCTTTTATCTGAAACTTCAACTTCATAGGAAATAATGCCATCTCCCACATAATCAAAACTAACTTTTACCTCTGGTCTCTCAGTATCAATTGTAATATCCGCATTTCCGCTTCCGATTTTAATATTCTGACCCTGTGGATTGGTATCTAAAGCCCAAACATCTACTGTCTGATTTCCAGTCTTTTTTGTATTTATCACAGCATCAAATCCATGGAAATTTCCCACTCCCCCAAATGCCTTCTCTACATCCGGTCTCTCCTGATCTGCTGTAATTCTCTGAACAAATTCACCGCCAATATAAATATCTATTGAGAGACTACTATTAACAGTATCGGGATCAAATGCCCATCCTCTTACATAGACCGCCTCATCTCTGCCTTCTATAATATCTACATTTCCAATCGGAACTTTATTGCTTTGTCCGGCAGTTTTAAATGTTTTCTTATTTCCATAATATCTTTGACCACCAAAATCAGCAAACATTTGATATGTATAGTTTCGTCCCGGAGATAATGTCACTCCCAGCTCAGTTTGCAAATTATAACTAATCTGCATGTAATTATAATTTACAGATGTTCCCTCTGAACTCTGGTGAATCAAATTACCTGCATCATCCCAAATACTGACTCCCGCTCCAGTAAACTGAACGCGCTGACTCACATCAATCTTTCCGTAAATGCATGCATTCGTTTCTGTAACGTTGTCCTCCCATTCACTCCATGAAGTACTGATTCCACTGTCAACGGCTCCACCTCCATTGCCATTGGATCTGTAAACATAGCAACTTAACCACGAACTATATCTACTTAAAGGTTGTGGACTGTTAAAAGGCGTCGAGTCAGAGGAATCATCGCAATAAAGTTGACCTGTAGCTTTAGATTTTTCATTATCAAGATATACATAATGTCCTGGGACTTTTACTATAGTATAGTACCCTGCATTAATATTAAACCAAAGTTGATTTGCATCAGAATTCCAGTTTCCCAAATACTCTAAATTTTTTCCTTTTTGACTTGCATATGCTGTTGGCGCATATCCTGTTTTCAATTGATAGGTTGTTTCCTCAGCGTATCCATTATTTCTTTCCCATACAAAAAAGGAGTCGGGATTAAATGTTGACGAACGGTCAACGCCTGTCTCATACAATAATTTTGCCTGTGCAACTACCGCACATCCCCACTTTCTCATATAATAGTCATCAGACTGACATTGATTCCAATATCTCCAATTGCTATTATAAGACGCATACATTTCTATTGCGTCTTTTTCTCCTGCATCGAACGCATCCGTATCTGAACTTTCTTCTATTTCAATTTCCGAATCACTTTGGAAAACACTACCATTATTAGAGTCTGAATCTCCAAATTCTATTTCCGGATCAGTGTCTCCATCAGCCTCCATCTTTAAAGGCTCCTCATTGTCTTCAGAATTTGAATCCTCAACTCCCGTCTCTCCTGAGATCTCCGTTCCATCTTCTCCATCTATACTATTTCCATCATCCATAATAAACTCGAAATTTATATCATTCTGTGCACTTGCCTCTACAATCAATGCACCACCTATCTGTGTAGCAAATAATGACATTGCCATTCCAAGCGAAAATAATACTCTTGTTATTTTCTTCTTCATCTGTTTTCCCCCTTGCATAGTGTTTTTTCTTTAATTTACCACATCTTCTCCCTCATTTTTCGCTCTCAACATAAACAGACATATCTACGTACATAATTAGCAGTTAATCCCCATTTTGCGCTAAAGAAAGGAGAAAAGGAACAGCTCGCGCTGCTCCCGCTCTCCGGAAAATACATTTTAAAATTTTGCAGTTTTATTTGCACTCTTGTACTGCCAGTTATAATACGTGCTGATGCGATAACGAACTTTGTGTGCATTAACAAATCTGAAGTTCGACATCCTCCATGAGCTTTTCAATTTTTTCAGTACCTTTTTATTTGACCCATTATAGTTGCAACGAATCACCTGCGCCTGTTTCAAATCCTGAGAAACTTTTACATAATAAACTCGTTTTCCTGTAAATTTTATGCCATATCCATAACCGAGATTTTTGCATTTTCTTGAAGAAAGATTATACAGACAATACCGATTAGGCCCTACATCTGTTGCCTCATGTATATAAGCAATTGCATTTTTTCCTCTTCGCTCTATCAGCTTAAGGTTATTCCTTTCCTTCTGGAAGCCTTTCTTTCCAATCGTGTATGTATATGTATTGTAGTATAAACCTGAACTTTCAACACAAAAATACAGTTTCTTCCCATAACTTAGACTATAACTTATTCCTGCATCTCCGTCATAATTCATACTTGCAACAAGTTTTCTTCCATAACTGGTTTTCAAATATAACTTACTGTTATTTTTATATTGCGAACTCAAAGAACTTTCTGTCAGATAAAATGTTTTTCCATTTGCACTGATTGTAGTTGTATTTGAAAATGCCTTCACCGGCTGCGCGCCTGCTACAAGAAAGAATAAAAACAACCCTATTCCTAAAAGCATCCCATAGTGCAAAATTTTCTTTTTCACTGTGTTCATGTATGTTTCCTCCTCGTTTTATCCCTGATTTGCTGTCCATTTAATATATTTCATTTTCTTGCAATATTTATTGTAGTATTTATAATACCTCTTTTTTGAAACTTTTTTACCATTTAGATATCTGTAAATTGGCTGATACCCGTTTATATTCATTACCATTCCTACATAATCTGACAATGTTGCTACCCGATACATCTTACCTTTTCGTATCTTATACACATTACGTGAAACAGTTCTTGCATTAATCGTAGCTGTAATTGTAAAAGTATTTGTCTTTTTGTTGTAATAAACACTGGGACCAACCCATGAAGTAGTCTGTATCACTCCTAAAACTTTGACTTTATTTTTGTATATTGTTAAAATAAGCATCTGCCCCTGTGGCAAATAAGCAAGATATTCCGGAATCCCATCTGCATTTAGATCTTTTTTCATCCACATTGACATATCTGAACAATAAATCCTGTGTATATCTACCTTTTTTCCCGTATCATTATAATTCCATCCGGAACGCGCACGCAAATCATCTGTAATTTTCATTCTTTTAGGATGAGAAATCCATTTATTCAATGCATTCGAATATAATTTATCTACTTTTCTGGATGATAACTTTGCCGCCTGAGCATTGTTAAGCTCCATTGCCGGAACACATAACGCAAAAATCAATAAAAATATCATTACCTTTTTTATCATTCTTTTCAAATTTTCCATAGCCAATCCTCCCATATAATCTTTTCTTTTAGTTTACCACATATTTCCATTTATTTTCACTCTCAACATAAACATATATACTTGCATACATAATTAACCGTTAATCCCAATTTCACGTTAAAAAAATGCCCACGCTGTAATAATTCTTAATATGTCGCAATATGCAACAACTTGACGAACGATTTTTCTTGTTTTTCAAGTACAATATGTGCTATATTTTCATTACTTAAATTTCTATGCCTATCAGGGCATTCTTACAAGTTTCATTTCTGAAACAAAATTCTCCAACTTACACTACATGAAAGGAAAATGTCTATGCCAACTAAACTTCAACAATACTTCCCTATGATCCGAAACAAACACGATATCTTAAAAGAGATTGATTCGAATGTAAAACTCACGGAAAAATTCTATTGTCTGAAAGAACACCAACGGCAGGAGTTTCTGGATTTCTGCTCAGGAGCTCGCGGTGTAAAAATGTTATATGATTCCTTTTTTAAAGAAATTATGAATCCCAAAACTGTACCGGAACGGCTGGAAAATTTCTTAAGTGTCTTGTTGCAAAGAGAGGTAAAAATTGTAGAAGTTCTACCGGGAGATTCCAGTAGAATAGCAGATGAACAGTCACTTCTTATCATGGATATTGTAGTCCGTTTTGAAGATGGTACTTATTGCAATGTGGAAGTACAAAAAATCGGTTATGCATTTCCAGGTGAACGAAGTGCCTGTTATTCCTCTGATCTCCTGCTACGCCAATACAAAACAGCCCGCAGTCAGAAAAAAGAAAAATTCACATATAAAGATGTGAAAGGTGTTTATACGATTATTTTAATGGACACAAGTCCCGGAATATTTGCTGAATTTCCCAATAAATATGTACATACATTCCATCAGGAATCTGACACCGGTCTCAATATAGATCTTCTGCAAAATTATATCTTTATTCCACTTGACATTTTCCGTGAGAATGTACAAAATAAAGGTATCAAGAACAAATTGGACGCCTGGCTTGCATTTCTGAGTATGGACGAACCAGAACAGATTATTGACCTTATCACAGTCTACCCAGAATTCAAAGTCATATATGAGCATGTATACAATATATGCCGGAATGTGGAGGAGCTTATGGGAATATTTTCAGAGGAATTAAAAATTCTTGACCGCAATACCGTAAAATACATGGTAGACCAAATACAGGAAACTATTAATGAACAGAAAGCCCAGATTGCCCAGCAAAAAAATCAATTAGCAGAAAAAGATCATCAGATGCAAAAATTATCTGCTGACATTACTATGCTAAAAGAGCAGCTTCAACTACTTCAGGCAAAGGACTTATAAAATATCCCAACTGTCCAATCCATATTAACACGGATAAACAAATACACTCCATCGTATACGAAACCTCTTTCATATATGATGGAGTTTTTTCTTTGATTTTCCACAAAATGGGCTGAAACTGTGCTATAATATTTCTATTATTTGATCAGAGGTGCCTATATGTTAAAAATTGCCATATGCGAAGACAATTCTATTCACTGCAAACAAATCCACGACCTGACCTGTTCCTGTCTTCAGGCGGCATACGACGTTGATATTTATACTTCCGCGGATGATTTTCTTGCCCGGATCACTGATCAAAAATGTCCTTACCAGATCGTTCTGATGGACATTGAGCTTGATTCCGGAGATATGTCCGGCATTCATCTTGCCGAAAAGATCAATCTTTCCAATTCAGAAACCCAGATTATTTTTATCAGTCAGTATCTTCAGTACGCCTCAGCTGTTTATGAGACAAACCACGTTTATTTTGTCAGCAAACAGCAAATAGAAGAGTATCTTCCCAGGGCGCTTTCGGCTGCCTGTCGCAAGTTGTCCGAGCTTCACCGGCAGTATTTTTGTTTCAGTTATCTTTCTCGGGATTACCGCATTCTCCGTTCCGACATTCTGTATATGGAACGCAAACTGCGAAATACCGAAATACATACAAAATCTCAGATTTACTATTGCCGCGACAAAATCCAGGATCTCATCGATCAACTACGGCCTGATTTCTGCATCTGTCACAAAAGCTTCGCGGTCAATATAAATGCCATATATACCTTAAGTCATGCCGGTATTGAGCTTTCTGACGGCACGCGCCTTCCTGTAAGCCGTAACTGTTACCAGTCAACCAAAGATGCCTTTGCGCAGCTGCTGCTAAAAAGTCAAAACGAGGACCTGTGATGTTAAAGAATCTGGCATTTACAATGCTCACTGCGGTATATTATTCCGTTATTCCTGTATATTGTTTTATGCAGCTTTTTTCCTGCACGGACAAATTCAAAATTTATATTCACGTTTTAGCATCCTTCTTTATTCTGTGGGCGCTTCAATTTATCAAGTTGTATGAGCATGCCTCCGAGGCAACGACTCTGTCGCAGTTATTTATCTTTCTTAATGTATTTTTCCTGTTCAGAGGACCGGTAAAACAAAAACTTCTGTCCTATTTTATCTTTCTTCTCACCGCCATATTGACCGAAATCCTGTCCATAAATATTTACATACAGATTTACAACCATTTCTTTCACCAGCCTGCATACACCGCCTCAAATATATATTCACTTTGCAGTTTCCACGAAAAGCTGATGATACAAATAATGATTTTTTCTTTTGGCTATTTGTTTTATAAAAATATTTTCTCGCTCTTAAAGAAGTGTATTAATTATTTAAAATTCTCTTTGTTACTGCTCATTACTCTGCCGATTATTCATCCCCTGATTACAACAGAATTTACGCAGTATTACAAATTCCAGCAGAGTCTTATCCCCGTTCTTCTGTATATTATTTGCTGCTGTATAACTTTCCCGTTGTTTATACATGGGCTTCATTTATTCAAAAAAGAGCAAATTGCTTTCAACCGGAATCTTCACAAAATGGAGTTGCTGAAACAGCAGATGGAAGTGTCGGAAGAAATGAAACAGGAATATGTCAAAATACGGAAGTGGAATCACGATATAGAAAATCATCTGCTTTCTCTGGAGTATCTCACACGCACCCGTAAAGCAGATGAAGCAGAAAGATACTGTTCTTCCGTATTACTTAACAGTTCGAAACCTGAGGAGCAGCCCTCTGCCTGCATATCTGTCAGTCAGGAGGATTCTGTATTATGAGAAGAAAAATAACTTTCATTATTTCTTTAATCCTTTTTCAGATATTTTATCTTCTGTCACACTATACCGTACAATACCTGAATCTTTTTTTCTTACTGACATGTCTGTCCGCACTTGTCGTCTGCTACAATCTGTACCGGCTCCTGATGCAGATTTTTATCGGTCAGAAAACAGAAGCGGAACTTAACCTGCTAAAGAAACAGCAGGCTTTAAACGCCGAACACTTACAGTTAGTAAAACAGCAGGAAAACGACCTGCTCAAAACACAGAAACAGTTTACCGAAACGCTGCATACTGTCCGGAACCTGCTGCACACCGGTAATTGTGAAAAAGCAGAAAAACTCATTCATGAAACTCTTGAGACATTCCAGCGGGAGCGTTTTCATCCCTATTGCGAGGACAATCTCATTCTTGCCATTTTGGAATCCAGGCGAATGCTCGCAGAACAAGCCGGTATCCACGTAGATTACCAAATCTTTCTTCCTGAAAAATCAATGATTCAGCCTTCGGATCTGAGCAGTGTTCTGTTTAATATACTGGATAATGCGATTGAGGCCTGCCGTTCCTCTGAGGATTTAAAAAAAAATCTGTCCCTGTCACTGACAACTTCAAAAGGCTTTCTCTCGATCCTTGTCAGAAATACCAAAGATCCTCAGATAGTATTCAACCACAGTACCACCAAGAAAGATTCTGTTTATCATGGATTAGGACTTTCTATCATTGAAGATATCTGCCGCAAATATGACGGAAGCTGGCAGTGGAACGACTGCGGAGACACTTTTGAATCAGTCATTCTTCTTCGCTATTGCTGATACAAAACAAAAATCTCCGGAATCCCAATCTGTTTTTCGCACAGATTAAAATTCCGGAGATTCTTTTTATTTATGAATTATTGTCATGAGAAAAAACTCTCTGCCACGCTCATATCAGCTACATATCCAACACTTCCGGTCATATAGATCGTATCGTCATCTTTGATATCGATCTGGATTATGCCGCCCGGCTGATTTACGTTGATGCGGCTTTCGGTCAACCCCAGTCTGTATGCTGCAAC
>ERZ772819.1196-NODE-1196-length-21420-cov-8.734379_pt1 | contig 21420 bp, 16 predicted proteins | sample MGYA00580860_ERZ772819 | MGnify/ENA primary metagenome ERZ772819 (study PRJEB29015, sample SAMEA2737683) | human gut metagenome | biome: human gut; feature: human-associated habitat; material: faeces | place: China | collected 2012 ...
GATTTTGCCGAATATGCGCTTACACGCTTTGACAGAGCGGTTTGCGAGGAATTTTTCAAGGAAATCGGCGTGGATTTTGTGTTTGAGGGGGATAAGGCTTACCCCGCGTCGCTTCAGGCGGCGTCGGTTGTGGATTGTCTGCGCTTTGCGGCGGAGGAACTGGGCGTTACGGTATGCACCGAAACGGCGGTTACCAATATTCAGGTTCAGGGCGGGCTTTACAAGGTAATTGCGGGAAATATGAGCTTTCTAGCAAAGAACATAATAATCGCGGCGGGACTGCTTTCGGGCGGCGAAAAATACGGCTGCACAGGCTCTGTTTTGCAAATTATGAAAAAAGCGGGCTTTGATACGGTGGAGACCATGCCCGCAATTGTTCAGCTTAAAACTCCTACGGATATTGTAAAACAGCTTAAAGGCATAAAAATCAACGCGGATGTTTCATTGCTCAAAGGCGGAAAGGTATTGCGCAAAGAGTACGGCGAGGTGCTTTTCTGCGATTATGGGCTTTCAGGCCCGCCGATATTGCAGCTTTCGGGCACGGCGGAGAGAAACGGTGGCTGTGAAATATCGCTTGATATTATACCCGTTATAGATTTTTCCACGCTTGAAAACGAGCTTGATATAAGGGCTGAAAGACTTAAAGAGCGCCGACTTGACGAATTTTTTACGGGTATGCTTAATAAGCGGCTCGGGCAGATAATTATAAAGAGCGCGGGTCTTGGCTTATCAAATTCCGTAGGTACTCTCACAAAGCAGGATATAAAGCGGATAACCGCGCTTTTAAAGGATATGCGCTTTAAAATTACGGGCACTACGGGCTTTGCCAATTCGCAGGTGACAGCGGGCGGACTTGATACGGCACAGTTTAATTGTAAAACAATGGAAAGCCGCGATAATAAGGGGCTTTATGCCATAGGCGAGATACTGGATATTGACGGCGACTGCGGCGGCTTTAATTTGCAGTGGGCATGGTCGAGCGCGCTTTGCGCCGCCGAAAGTATTGCGGGAGCGAATAACAAATGCTGATAATAAATAGTGTAAAGCTGCCGCTTGATTACGATTTTTCCGATTTGACTTATGCGGCGGCAAGGGCACTTAAAACCGACAGAAAAAATATAAAAAGTGCTTCTCTTTTCCGTAAATCGGTGGACGCACGGCATAAAAACGATGTTCATTTTTGCTGCTCGCTGCTTGTTTCCACCGAAAACGATAAACGTTTTGAGAAGAACGGCGCGCAGCTGTACAGTGATACTGAGTACATTTGGCAAAAGGCGGGTAAGTTAAGCACACGCCCCGTGGTTGCGGGGTTCGGCCCGGCGGGAATGTTTGCCGCCTTGGCGCTGGCGCGCGCGGGTATGCGCCCCTTGGTGCTTGAACGCGGGCAGGATGCTGATACCCGCATACGCGATGTTGAAAACTTTTTTGCGGGCGGGGCTTTAAATACCGAATCAAACGTTCAGTTCGGCGAGGGCGGCGCGGGTACTTTTTCTGACGGAAAGCTGAATACCGGAATAAAGGACAGCCGCTGCCGCGAGATATTAAAGGTGTTTGTAAGCCACGGCGCGCCCGAAAAAATATTGACCGACGCAAAGCCGCATATCGGAACGGATATATTGTCGGGCGTGGTTAAAAGTATACGAAACGAAATAATAACGCTCGGCGGCGAGGTGCGTTTCGGTACGCGGCTTGATAAGATAAACCGCAAAAACGGCGGTATTTATTCAGTTACCGCCGACGGCAATGAAATTCCCTGCGATACGCTGATACTTGCAACAGGTCATTCCGCAAGGGACACCTTTAATATGCTCATAGCCGAGGAATTTGAGCTTATAAGAAAGCCGTTTTCGGTGGGTGTAAGAATAGAACATCTGCAAAGCGATATAAACCGTGCTCTATACGGCGATTTTGCAGACCACCCCGCGCTTTCCGCAGCGGATTACAAGCTTTCCGCTCACCCCGATAACAGGGGAGTATACACCTTTTGTATGTGTCCCGGGGGCGAGGTTATAAACGCCTCGAGTGAAAACGGCGGCATTGCCGTAAACGGTATGAGCCGCAGCCGCCGCGACGGAGCAAACGCAAACAGCGCGCTTTTGGTAAGCGTGCTGCCCGAGGATATTGAGGGCGGCGTTTTGGGCGGCTGCGAGTTTCAAAGAAAAATAGAGCAAGCGGCATACAGCATTGCGGGCGGCGGCGTGCCTGTAAACACGGTTGGGGCATTTGTTTTCGGCGAAAAGGCGGAATTTACGCGCGTTAAACCCACCGTAAAGCCAAAACCCGTTGTGTCCGATTTCGGCGGTATTTTCCCCGAATTTGTACTGTCGGGGCTTAAAAACGGAATTATGCTTTTCGATCGCAAAATAAAGGGCTTTGCCGATAAATCGGCGGTGCTTACCGCCCCCGAAACAAGGTCCTCTTCCCCTGTAAGAATAGTAAGGAACGAAGAGCTTTGCAGCGTTTCCTGCCGCGGCGTTTACCCCTGCGGCGAGGGAGCGGGATATGCCGGCGGAATAATGTCCGCCGCGGCGGACGGGCTTAAAACTGCCGAAAAAATAATAGAAAACAGCAACAGGTGACAAAATGGATATACTAAAAGCATTAACAGAGGAATTTTCGCTTAAACCCTTTCAGGTTGAAAACACGGTAAAGCTGATAGACGAGGGCAACACAATACCCTTTATCGCGCGCTACCGCAAGGAGGCTACAGGCTCGCTTGATGACCAGGTTTTGCGAGAACTTGATGAAAGGCTTAAATACCTGCGCAATATGGACGAAACGCGGGAAAAGATAAAGGCGGCGATTGAGGAGCAGGGCGCTTTGACGGAGGAAATATCCGTCGCAATCGATAGCGCAAAAACCCTGACCGAGCTTGATGATATTTACAGACCCTACAAGAAAAAGCGTAAAACGCGGGCGAGCGTTGCAAAAGAAAAAGGGCTTGAGCCCTTGGCAGAGCTGATTTATGAGCAAAGCCCCGCGACACCTGAGCCGATAGTCTTAGCCACAGACTACATAAACGGGGAAAAGGGCGTTGAAACGGCGGAGGACGCGCTTGCGGGCGCTATGGATATAATCGCCGAGAAAATATCGGACGATGCGGATATAAGAAAGCGGCTGCGTTTTGTATGCTCGGTGCACGGCATTTTAAATGTAAAGGCGGCGGCAGAGGACACCGGCGTTTACGAAATGTATAAGGATTATTCCGAATCGGTCGCTAAAATTCCCGACCACCGCGTGCTTGCAATAAACCGCGGTGAAAAAGAGGGTATTTTAAAGGTATCGCTTGAGCTTGACAGCGATAAAGCGATGTTTATTATAGGTAAAAATCATATAAAAGAGGGCTCACCCGCCACCGAGACCGTAAGGGCGGCGGCGACCGACGCGTATAACCGCCTTATTTTCCCATCTGTCGAAAGGGAAATAAGGGCGGCTTTAACCGAAAAGGCGAGTAATTCGGCAATAAAGGTATTTTCCACCAATCTTCGCCAGTTGCTTATACAGCCGCCCGTTAAGGATAAGGTGACAATAGGGCTTGACCCCGGCTACAGAACAGGCTGCAAGGTGGCGGTTGTGGACGGCACGGGCAAGGTGCTCGATACGGGAGTTATATACCCCGTTCCGCCGAAAAACAAGGTTGAAGAGGCAAAGACTATAATAAAGGCGCTTGTAAAAAAACATTCCGTCAGGGTTTTCGCCATAGGCAACGGAACGGCAAGCCACGAAACCGAGGTTTTCGCCGCAGAGGTTATAAAGGAATTAAATGACGGGCTTTCGTATATGGTAGTGTCAGAGGCGGGCGCGAGCGTTTATTCCGCCTCAAAGCTGGCGGCAGAGGAATTCCCCGATTACGACGTTTCCCTGCGCAGCGCGGTTTCCATTGCGCGAAGATTGCAGGATCCGTTAGCAGAGCTTGTAAAAATCGACCCCAAGGCTATAGGCGTAGGGCAGTATCAGCACGATATGCCGCCCGCGCAGTTGGGCAGCGCGCTTGACGGCGTGGTGGAGGATTGCGTAAACTCCGTGGGGGTTGATCTTAATACCGCGTCTGCTCCGCTTTTATCCCGCGTGGCGGGTCTCGGTGCTGCGGTTGCCAAAAATATTGTGACCTACAGGGAAGAAAACGGCAAATTCACCTCGCGCGCGCAGCTTAAAAAGGTTCCGAAATTAGGGCCCAAAGCCTTTGAGCAATGCGCGGGGTTTTTACGCATAACAGGCGGAAAACAGCCGCTTGATAACACGGGCGTTCACCCCGAAAGCTACGCGGCAGCCGAAAAGCTTTTAAAGCTTTGCGATTATTCGGAAAGCGATGTTAAAAACGGCAGCGCCGTCGGTCTGTCCGAAAAGGTGGCGGCAAAGGGCGCAGAGGAAACCGCGTGCGAGCTTGAAATAGGCGTGCCCACCCTTAACGATATTGTAAAGGAGCTTGAGCGCCCGGGCAGAGACCCGCGCAACGAGCTGCCCGCGCCTATGTTAAGGCAGGACATTATGTCTATGGAAGACCTAAAGCCCGGAATGGAATTAAAGGGCACGGTGCGCAATGTAATAGATTTCGGCGCGTTTATTGATATAGGCGTGCATCAGGACGGACTTGTGCACATATCACAGATAACAAACCGCTTTATAAAGCACCCCTCCGAGGTTTTAAAGGTCGGGGATGTGGTAAAGGTTTGGGTGCTCTCGGTGGACGTGCCGAAAAAGCGTATATCCCTCACGATGAGAAAAGAGAAGTTGAACAATGAAGAAAAATAATTTAAAAGGAAGCGCAATTCTTTGTCTTACCGCGCTTATATGGGGCTTGGCTTTTGTGGCGCAATCGGACGGCGGCGAGCTTGTACCTCCGCTTACCTTTAACGCGCTGCGCTCCCTTATAGCCGCCGCGGCGCTTTACATATTTTACAAGGTTACTTCCTTTAAAAAAGAAAAGCACTTTTTCCCGCAGGATAAAGCGCTTAAGAAGCAGTACATAACAGCCGGAGCGGTTTGCGGCGCAATGCTTGCAATTTCGGTCAATTTTCAGCAGTTCGGAATAAGCGCATATCCCGCAGGCACTGCGGCAGAGGCGCGCAGCGGGTTTATAACCGCGCTTTATGTTGTGTTTGTGCCGCTGCTTTCCTTCTTCTTCGGCAAAAAGGTAAGCCCGGTTATTTGGGCGAGCGTTGCCGTTGCGGTGGTAGGGTTTTATATGCTCTGCTTATCGGGAGGAATAAGCGGAATTTATACCGCCGATATATTGGTATTTATCTGCGCGTTTTGCTTTGCGGGGCAGATAATATCGGTTGATAAATTTGTGGGGCTTACGGGTGGCGTAAAGCTTTCCGTAATGCAGTTTACCGTTGCGGGAGCTTTATCGGCTGTGTTCGCGGTAATTTTTGAGAGCCCGACAATGGAAAATATTATTGCCGCCGCCCCGCAGATACTCTATCTCGGCATAGTTTCAAGCGGCGTTGGCTATACCCTGCAAATTGTGGGGCAGAAGTACGCCGAGCCGTCGGTCGCATCACTTTCTATGAGCCTTGAAAGCGTTTTTGCGGCGCTGGGCGGTTGGCTGATTTCGGGTAATACGCTCTCCGTCAGGGAATTTATCGGCTGTGCGCTTGTATTTGCGGCAATAGTCGTGGCGCAAATTCCCGAAATGACGGGAAAGACAAGGAAGCAGAGCGCTTCGCAGCAGTGAGCAGGGCTTAATTTGATGTCTACTGAATAATTGCATTAGCAAATGCAATTATATAAAATCGAGTTAAAATCTCGATTTTATGGGTCAAAACCTTTGTTTTGACCGTCAGTATCCATTGATTGTCGCCTGATTTTAAAAAGAATCAAAATGTGATTCTTTTTAAAGTGCAAGGTTTTTCGCAAAATTGCGCAAAAACCTTGCACCTGAACAATTCAAAAGTTTACACCTACATGCTCGGGTTAAGGTACTTTTGAATTGTTCAGCAGGCATTAATTTACAGAAGCCTTTTTAAACTCCGCAGAAAAGCCCGAGGAGGGATCCTCGGCGGAAATAGGCAGCCCGGTAGCGCCGAGATACAGGCGATATCTGCGGCTGCCGCTTTTGCTTTCGGTAAAGTATTTGTCGTTTTCAAGGCTCACTTCGCCTCCCTTAGTATCACGGAGAATCTCGTAAAGACAGGTGAAAGCCATGCCCTCGGGCATTTCGGAAAGCGAGGCATTGTAATTAAGCCCTGAATATTCGGCTGTTACGGCGTCTCCTTTAAAATGCAGCTTAAGTCCCGCAAGACCTTCGGGTGAGGTTATTTCAATATCGGTGTCGCCGTTTTTTGCGACCGATACCGCTCCCTCATAAAGCTCGTTGTAATATTGCACGGTGCAGGTAAAAGAAATTCCCCGCACCAAAGGGGTGACGGCACATTTTTGCCGACACCCCGAAAGGAACAGGGAAATAATAAGAATAAACTGAATAGGAAATAATTTTTTCAAGACGAGCTTCCTCTCTTTAAAGCTCCTCAATCAGATCCGTAGGCAGCATTGCGCGTTCACCGCGCTTTTCTGCCGCTTTATCGCCCGCCTCACCGTGAAGATAAACCGCCGCCTTTGCGGCGTTCGGCGGCTCAAGCCCCTGCGCCAGCAGGGAGACGATGATTCCGGCAAGCACATCTCCGCTGCCGCCGGTCGACATTCCGGGGTTGCCCGTAGTATTAAAGGTTATATTGCCGTTTTTATCGGCGATTATTGTATTTGCGCCCTTTAAAACCAAAATACAGCCGTATTTCATTGCGAAATCGCGGGCGTATTTTACACGGTCATTTTCAATTTCCCGTGCGGTCACGCCGCACAGCCTTGCCATTTCACCGGGGTGCGGGGTCAGAATAACCGGAGCTTTGCATTTCTTAATAATATCTATGCAGCAGGCTATCGTATTTATTCCATCTGCGTCAACAACTATCGGTACGGCTGTGTTGAGAATAAGCTCACACACAAGCTTTTTTGTATCATCATCATTGCCGAGTCCGCAGCCCGCAAGCACGGCAGCAGCGCCGCGCAGGAGAGAGGGAACATCAATATTATCGGGACAGAGCCTACCTGCCGCATTAGGCATTACAGGCACGCACACCGCCTCGGGAACGGAAACTGTGAAGGGAAGATAGATACTGTCACATAAAACTGCCTTTAAAATGCCGACTCCGCTTCTCAGCGCCCCTCTTGCCGCAAGCACGGCAGCGCCTGCAAAGCCGTAGCTGCCGCAAAATGTAACTGCGGTGCCGAAGGTACCCTTGTGGGAATTGTGCCGCCGTTTTTCAAGGCTCGGTTTTTCTGTTGTTTCGTATTCGTATCCGCTCGGCGTAACGCCTATATCCGCCACTGTTACCTCACCGCAGTAATCGGAGCCGGGCGGGAGCAGAAAGCAGGGCTTTAGTGCTATAAAGGTCACGGTCAGATCGGCAAGTATTGCTTTACCGGGCACCCTGCCGCTGTCGGTTATGACCCCGCTCGGAATATCCACCGATATGCGCGGGCAGGGCGCGGCATTTGAGGCATTTATGATTTTTTCCACCGTCTCACTCGGCGCGCGGTTAAGCCCTATGCCGAAAAGCGCGTCTATTATAAGGTCGGATTTTCCGATATCGGTTTCATTACCGAAATCAACCGAATCGAGGCGGTTGTAATAATATTCCGCGTTTTCGGTCGAAGGAGCGCCCATCGGCATTATGACGGTGACAGCCGCTCCGTTTTTACTTAATATATCGGCTATCACAAAGCCGTCGCCGCCGTTGTTGCCTTTTCCGCAAAGAACGGTGATTTTTTTGCCGCTGACGGGAAAACGGCTCATGATGATATCCGCCGCCGATTTTCCCGCACGGTACATAAGCTCGCGAAAAGAGAAAGCGCCGCTGTTTACGGCATTTTCCTCCGAGCTTCTTATCAAAGCTTCAGTTAATACACGCATAGCGGCGCACCCCGTTTATTTAAAAGCACTGTTGGAAATGAATTTCGGCACAAATTTAACTATTGCGGAGCGAACTCGCTCATCGGGTGCAAAGACCAGATAGCTTGTACCCTTGCCCTCGGCTGCCGATACCATAAGGTACGCCCCGGGGTCATCCTGATTGCAGGTTATGAAAAGCTCCTTGGCGTTTACGCCGGAAAGCTGTGCGGGATTGAACTTTTCGATTCTCGAAACGGTGGCAAGCTCAAAGGAAAGAATTCTTTTTCTTGAGCTTTTGTTTATGATTTTATCAATATCCATCGTTCCGTTGGTTACAATATACTCATACTCAACGTTAAAGCGCACCGACAGCTTGTACGCGCCGAAAAGCGCGCCCGCGGCAAGCAGCAGCGAAAATGTACCCAAAATACCCATAAGCATTATGAGAATAAAGCAAACAAGAAAAGCCGCAAGCCAAATGCCGATTATTGCGGCAAGGGCTTTTCCGTTTTTCTTCACCGCAATTATCTGTTCAAAAAAAGTATCCATTGTTATATCTCCCCATATTATTTAATATAATACATTATACACCAAATCGTATTGTACTTGCAATATTTTTTGTTTTGTTATATAATAAATTTACCTTTTATTAACAAGTGAGGTATTTGTATGCGAATTAAAGACGGCTACAAGGTAGTAAATATGCACGGACAGAACACCGTGGTTTACGAAAAGGACGGCCCCGACGCTCTTGAAAACACAATTGTTTTAACCGAAACGGCAATGTTTTTATGGCATATGCTTGAAAATGGGAACCCCACAAAAAAGGACATGCTGAATGCGCTGCTCGATAATTTTGAAATATCGACCGTGTTGGCGCTCGGAGATATTGATGTATTCTTAAGGACTATGAAGGAAAACGGAATAATTGAAGAATAAAATGAGAAATAAAGAAAACAACGGCAGAGCCTTAAAATGGATATACTGCCGCATAAGGCGCTACATTCCGCTGACAGCCGCCGTGTCGGTTATTTCGGCGCTGTCGGCGCTCAGCTTTGTCGCGCTTGCGCTTATAACCAAAAGGGTTATGGACATCGCAACGGGGGATACAACGGGCAGTCTTTTGAAGAGCGGAATCCTGCTTTTTGCGGTAATTGCAATTCAGATCTTGCTGAGCGCGTCACAGTCGATTTTGAACGCCTACTCAAACGGAAAACAGACGATTGCTTTCAGAAACTACCTTTTCGGCGTGCTTTGCCGCAAAAAATACGCGGATATAAGCGCATATCATTCGGGGGATATTCTCAACCGCTTCACCTCGGATATTGATACGGTGGTAACAAGCTCGGTTAACATAATACCAAACGTTGTCTCTATTGCGACCAAGATAGTCGCGGGAATAGGTACAATGCTTTTTATGAATCCGTATATTGCGGCGGCGGTGCTTTTGTGCGGAGTTACCTTTCCCGCAATCGGCAGGGCAATAAACAAAAGGTATAAATATATGCACAAGGAATGCCAAAGGACAGAGGGCAGAACACGCGCATTTTTACAGGAATGCTTTGAAAATATCGTGGTTATAAAGACCTTTATAAGCGAAGCACCGTTTATAAAAAAGCTTGACAGCTATATGGACGATAACTTCCGCCTTAAGATTAAGCGGACAAGCATATCGGTAATAGCAAATATCAGCCTTTATGCGCTTTTCACCGCCGGCTATTACGCCGTGCTTTTATGGGGTGCGGGCGGACTGTCGGGCGGCACGCTTACATACGGCACGCTTATGGCGTTTTTACAGCTGATTTCCCAGCTTCGCGCGCCGCTGCAGAATGTATCGGGAATCCTGCCGCAGTACTATTCGGCTTTAGCATCGGCTGAACGCCTTATGGAACTTGAGGGAGCTGCGGACGAGCCTTTCCCCGCAGCTGCGGAACGCCTTGAAAAAATCAAGGAGGATTTTCGCACGATGGAAATAAAAAATCTTTTCTTCGGCTATGCGGGCGAGTCTGTTTTAAGGGACTTCGGCTTTTGTGCAAAGCGCGGGAATATAACCGCGATAACGGGAGAATCCGGGAGTGGAAAAAGTACACTTTTCAAGCTTATATTGGGGCTTTACGAACCGCAGTCCGGCAGCATTACGATAAACGGCGAAATACCGCTCGATGCGTCCTTACGCGGACTTTTTGCCTATGTTCCGCAGGGGAATATGGTGCTTTCGGGTACGGTTAGGGAAAATATAACGATGAACAACCGCGCAGTGACCGATGAGCAGATCGAGAGGGCTGCGCGCGCTGCCGAAATCTATGACTATATTACATCCCTGCCCGACGGCTTTGAAACGCATCTTGCGGAAAGGGGCGCGGGGCTGTCCGAAGGGCAGATCCAGCGAATATCCATTGCCCGAGCACTGCTGACAAACGCTCCTATCCTGCTGCTTGACGAAGCGACGAGCGCGCTCGATGAGGAGACCGAAACGAGGGTGCTGGCGAATATAAAGAGCATGACGGATAAAACCGTTCTTTTCATAACCCACCGAAATACAAGCCTCAAGGTCTGCGACAGAATAGTTCATGTGGAAGGCGTGCATTAAGCGTAAAAATCGCTTTCCCCGTGTAAGGGGTGCGGGTGTCCGGTGTACACCTCTGCAAAGCAGAAGCACCGACAGAGGCGCCGCCGCTGACAGTGTCGTCCCCCCTGTCGTATTCACGACATTTTCCCCAAACACCGGGGAGGCAGAGGTCTGTACAAACTATAATCTATCGTCTGATATCTAAATTCTAAAATCAGTAAACCCCGCGGTAGTAAAGACCGCGGGTATATTTTTCTGGCACGTTTCCTCCGCAGGTATATGCGTTAATTATCTTTTCCGCCTGTGCGGCGGTTTCATCGGTGAAATAAAGCGTTAAAAAGTCGAGCGCTTTAAGCTCACTCAGCCTGTCTGCAAGCCAAACGGGCACGGAGTTCAACAGCTCCGAATGATTTTTTCTGCACTGAACGGGGAATACCGTTCTTTTGCGGTCGGTTATCGTGCTTTTTCCGCCGCATTCGCTGCAGCCTTTGCCGTTCCTTACCGGGCAGCACCTGTAAAGCATAAGCGGCAGCTTCCCGTAAGCGGCGATTCCTATCGGAATAGGGGATAAAAGCCGTGAAATATCGCTCAAAAGCATTTCATCGGAGAGGGTTATCTCGGCGGCTCCCATATTTTCCGCTTCCGCCGCGCTCGCCGAATTGTATATATTAAGCCCTGTGTCCGCAATAACCGCAAGACCGCAGTCCCTTGCAATCTTGACCGCTGCGATATTTCCGCAAAGCGCTTCTGTAAAGCCCTGATTTTTAAATAAATCAAGGCGGTTTTTAATATATTCTTCGTTTATGATTATTCGCGGAAGCTCTGCGACCGCAATGATTCCTTCGGGAATTTCCGGCGGGTCTTCCTCTATCGGGAAAATTATTTTGCTGATATTGTTGAGCCTATCCGGCAGCTGATATCGGGAGGAAAATCTGGCGTACAGCCTTTGCGGCTTTACGGCTGAATGGGACTTTTGCGCGGTAAAGCCGTGAATCGGCGGGCAGTCCCTGTCGGTTTTGCTGCGAGCCGAATCCAATTTTTCGGCGGCAGCTCTGCGGAGGGAATTAATTTCTGCGGCAGGTATGAACAGCCCGTCCTCGCAAATGACATCGATCTTTTCGGGCAAATAGGGCGTTGAGCCGAATTTGTCAATCGCGGCTTTAATTCTTTCGGCGGTAATAGGTTTATTCTGCGCCGTTTGCGGTATTTTGCCCTCGGCTGTTACGGTATGCTCGCCGTCGCTTAAGGTGAGGCGCAGCGGAATATCGGCTTTCGCGGTCAAAGCAACCGAGATTTTAACGCTTTGCCGCTCTCCGCGGTAAAGCGAGTGCAGCGCAGAAAAAGCGGTGTCGGCGGCGGTGACATCCTCCTTTGTGCGGATGCCGAACATATCGCGGCCTAAATTTTCGGTATAATAGCCATCGGTAAAGCCCGAGCGTGAAAAAACATTTTTTAAAAGATCTTCAATATCCTTCGGAACTAAGCCACTGTCTCGTGCGGCATATGCGGCGGCAGTGGCGGCGGCAACATATTCGGGGCGCTTCATCCGCCCTTCTGTTTTGAAGGATGTAACACCTATATCGCATAATTCCGACAGGTGATTCAGCAATGACAGATCCTTAAGGCTTAAATCGTGCCCGGTGCCGCCTTCAACGGAAAAGGGGAGTCTGCACGGTCCTGCGCAAAGCCCGCGGTTGCCGCTGCGCGAGCCTAAATACGCCGAAAGCTTGCATTGCCCCGAGACGGACATGCATAAAGCACCGTGTACAAACACCTCGGTCTCAAGCTCTTCCTTTTCCGCCTCACGGCAGAAAATTTTAAGCTGCGGTAATGACATTTCGCGTGCTGCGACCACACGCTTAAAGCCCGCTTTTTTAAGATACGGCAAAGCCTTGGGGGACATGACCGACATCTGCGTGGAGGCGTGAAGCGCAAGCCCCGGCACGGCTTTGCGGAGGATAGAGGCAAGCCCTATATCCTGAATTATAACGCCGTCAATACCGGCAAGATATGCACCGCGCGCAAGCTCGCATGCCGCGCCGAGCTCGGAATCCTTTATCAAAATATTTAAAGTGAGATATGCTTTAACTCCGCGGATATGGCAGTATTCGGCTACGGCCTTCAGCTCTTCCGCAGTGAAATTTTCCGCGTTTCTGCGGGCGGAAAAATCCTTTGCGCCGAGGTATACCGCGTCCGCTCCGCAGCGCACCGCCGCCTCAAGCATTTGAAAATTTCCCGCAGGTGATAGAATCTCGCCCTTTTTTTTGTTCATTTTATTGATCACACTCCCGCGCTCCGATTTTGCGGGAGCGCCATTACACTCTATAATATAACAAAACCGCGCATTTTTAAAGTTTTTTTTAAAAATATGTCCTACAGCGGAAATCGGGCGAAAAAATTGCCTTTTTATTACATTTTTACTTGAAATTTTTGGGACACCGTGATATAATTCAACTGTAATGTAAAGTGGTGCGTCTGTATGACGGCTTCGGAGTTTATATCGGCAGACCTGTTCCTAAAAAAGCTATAGGTTTGCCGTTGCTTCGGGGTGTTTTGTAGCAAATGCTTAAAGAGGTTGAAAAATGCTTTACAAAAAGGATGTTAACGAAACGCGCAGGCGCGAGCTGATTAGCGCGGCAATAAAGGTCATCGCCGAAAACGGGCTTGAAAACACGGCGACCAATATGATTTGTGCCGAAAGCGGCATCAATGTGGCTTACATATACCGTTTCTTTGAAAGCAAGGAAGATTTGATAGCGAAATCGTTTGAGTATGTTGATGATGAGTTTTTGGGCGTGATACTTGAAAATTTTCCCATTCTGAATTATTACAGCATAGATTTCGAAATGCGTTGCCGCGTGCTCTTTATGAAGTGCTGGGATTTTCTTATGACTCATAAGGAACAAACGGTGTTTTATGTGCGCTATTATTACTCCTCAAGCTTTCAAAAGTATTCCCGCACAGAGCATATGCGGCGCTACAAGGTGCTTTTGGAAAAAATGAAGACCGCCTTTCCCGAATCGACCGATGTCGACTCGGTCATGCACCATATTCTTGATACGCTTTTGGGCGAAGCCATGAAGCAGCTTAGCAATCCGCGCGCGGGCAATGACGAAATTGCCGAGAGGAATTTCAAGCTCATTTTCAGCGTTGTGAAGGCGTATATAAAAAGTGAAAAAATCAACAGCAGCGATGCTGAGGGGGATGGCAATGAAAAATAAAAAAATTAAAATAACCATTATTCTGCTTTCGGTCTTGCTGTGCATAAGCATAGCGGCGCTGGCGGTTGTATTGATTCGCAAAGGTAAGGAGTCGCTCCCGGCAACGGTTTCCGTACCGGACAACCTGATAACCTCAAGCAGCGAAAGCGGCTCATCGGGGGAGACGAAAACCGGTGAAAACGAATCATCCTCCGTTTCGGCTGCCGCTTCCTCGGGGAACACCTCCTCTGCTGTCAACAGAGAAAAAGCAATCGCCGAGGCACTGCGGCTTTATAAGAAAAATCCGCAGGAGAACGAACCGTTCAAGGTCACCGATATGTTCCCGGGCGACAGGGAGACCAAATATTTCCGCGTCCGCGTTTCACATAACGGCACGGTGACCGTCCGCTATCATGCGAATGTGCGGCAGGACAGCGAAAAGCTGGCGGAGGTGCTCAAGGTCAAAATAACGCTTCTTACCACCGGCGAGGAAATGTATGACGGACTTATGCGCGACATGCCCAAGAGCCTTTCGCATACGCTTAATTCAAACGGCGACGCGGAGGATGAGCTTTACTACGAAATCACCGCCTATCTTGAAACCGATACCGGCAACGAATATCAAAACAAGCAGCTGACAGCCGATTTCAAGTGGTGGGTCGAGGAAACCGGAAACCTTATTCCGCCGAAGACCGGGGATAGCTCCGCCGTTCTTCCGTGGGCTGCTGCCGCGGCTGTGTCGGGCTGCGTCATAATAGTTTTAATCGCCCGCAGGCGCAGGGAGGAAGAAGAAAATGCATAATTCAAAAACCGGTAAGAAGCTGACAGGCGGCATAATCGCAATAATATTGCTTACCGTTTGCTTGGCAATCACCACCTTCGCGTTGGTTTTCGCAAGCGTTTCGGTGGATAACAATATTTTCAAAACCGGTGAAGTTAAAATCAATCTTAACGACGGCAAGCCTGTAATAAACGAACATGAGTTCATTTTCGAGCCGGGCATGACCGTTAAAAAGGATTTCTTCATCGAGAACGACAGTACATGGGATGTTTACTATAAAATATATCTCTCGGATGTTTCGGGCGGTCTTTCAAGCGTGCTTGATATTACCGTTTCCGACGGCGACAAGGTTCTTTACTCCGGTACGGCGGAGTCGCTTTCGCGCGAGGGCGTGAAGGCGGCGGATGATACGCTTAAAATTAATGAGCGAAAAACGCTCACGGTTACATTCCGTTTCCCCGAGGAAAAGGGTAATGAAGCGCAGAACCTTGATTTGCAGTTTACAATGTGTGCCGACGGTGTTCAGACCAAGAATAACCCGGGCAAGCTTTTTAGTTAAAAAGGAGAGCTGTAAATGAAAGTATGGAACATAATTAAGAGCGTGATAGTCTGGCTCATTGTGGCGCTTGCCGCCTGCATGATGATTTTCACGATAGTGTCTGTCGCAACCTTCGACCGTGCCGACCGTAATCTTTTCGGCTTCAAGGCGTTTATAGTGCTTTCCGATTCAATGAAAAAGACGGATTTCAACGCGGGCGATTTGGTGCTTGTAAAGGAAGTTGACCCCTCAACCCTTAAGGAGGGCGATATCATCGCCTACACCTCGCAGAACAGCTCAAACTACGGCGAGACCGTAACCCATAAGATCCGCCGCCTCACGACCGACGCAAACGGCGAGCCCGGCTTTGTAACCTACGGTACAACGACCGACACCGACGATGAGACCATAGTCACCTACCCTTATGTTTTGGGTAAATACAAATCGCATATTCCGAAGGTAGGAACATTTTTCCGGTTCCTTAAAACCACACCGGGATATATAGTCTGCATACTTATTCCCTTTATGCTTTTAATACTTACCGAGGGCATACGCTGCATACGCCTCTTCCGCACTTATAAGGCGGAGCAGCAGGCAGAGCTGCAGGCGGAGAGGGATAAGATAGAAGCCGAACGCGCCGAAGCCCAAAAAATGATGCAGGAGCTGCTGCAAATGAAGGCGCAGATGGCGCAAAATCAGCCGCAGCCCGCAGAGCAGGAAAAACAGCCCGATTCGGATAGCACACCAACGGTGTAAACGCGGAGACACGCGATTACATATTGTCAAGTGGGATTCATTTATGACAATTGCACAATTGACAAATTTCACTCTGGGGGGGGGGTACTGTTAACCTCGCATTAGTCACTTTGACGAAAATGCCGGGAAGTACAAAGCTCTCAACCTGATACCTCCGTTTTTGTCGGTAAAGCGGAGCGCATCCGCAAACCGATTACCGGCAAAAAATAAGGGAGGTCATTGAAAATGACAAAAACAAACAGCAAAAAAGCATTGCTCTCAAGCGCTTTTGCACTTGTTTTAAGCGTTGCAATGCTCATCGGCACCACCTTTGCGTGGTTCACCGACACCGCAAGCACAGGTATCAACAAGATTCAGGCAGGCAATCTGGATGTAAAGCTTATGTACAGCACAGATATGGTAACCTGGAAAGAGGCAACAAGCACAACTCAATTGTTTAATGACGATGCACTTTGGGAACCCGGTCATACCGAATTGGTATATCTCAAGGTCGTTAATGCCGGCAATTTGGCACTAAAGTATGAAATGACCACTAATTCATACGGCAAAGAGAGAGGAAAAAATGCTAACGGCGACCTCTTCTATATTGACAAATACTTAAAGATTGGCGTTGCCGAAACACAGAATGTTTTTGAAAGCCGCAGTGCAGCTATTGATGCGATTGCCGCCAATGAAAAGTCTATGGAAAAAGAAATTCAGATTACCAATGGTTGGACAGTTCTGAATCCTAATGCCGAAAGCGCTCCTTTCGCAGTTGTTATTTACATGCCGACAACTGTTGGTAACGAAGCAAATAATGTTCAGTCTTGGCGTCATCCTTCACTGAAAGGCTTTGGACTGGTTGTAAACGCAACACAGGCTACTGTTGAGTCTGACAGCTTTGGAAAAGACTACGATGCAAAAGCTCCGACTACCATCACTACGAAGAGCGCCAGTTCTGGAACTCATGTAATTAATGAAAATATTCAGGCGAACGGACGCTTTGGTGCAGTTCAGGCGGAGAGAGAGGCGCAATATACCATCAATGCCGATGTATATGCCGTGTACGGTAGGGATACAAGCGGCACTACCGGCGGAGCCATGGCTGTGTCCGCCGACGGAAACAGCAAGGTTATCATCAATGGCGGTGATTTCCGTCAGGTCAGTGTACCTGCCGACGACCCTGTATGCGATCTGATCTATGCCCTCGGCAATGCTACGATCGAAATCAACGGCGGTACCTTTAAGGCTACCGATCCTACCAGAACCTTAAACTGCAAGGACGGCTCCAATGCGAAGATTACCGTCAAGGGCGGTAGCTTCTATAAGTATGACCCGTCTCACCCGACCCTTGGAGACAACGAAGTTTTCGTTGCTGCAGGCTACCATGTGGAACAAGACGGCGACTGGTTCAATGTTGTTGCCGATTAACTGAAAATCACAAAAAAATCAAGTCCTCTCCGCCTATCACGGCGGAGGGGCAATCAAAGGACATAAGCGTGGGCTTGTGTTCTTTGATTGCCCGAAATATAAAAAATTTCGGCATGCCGAAAAACAGGAAGGAAATCTTTATGAAAACTGCACAATCGGCAAAAAATCATCATGGGGGGGGGTACTGTTAACCTCGCATTAGTCACCTTGACGAAAATGCAAGGAAGTACAAAACTCTCAACCTGATACCTCCGTTTTTGTCGGTAAAGCGGAGTGTATCCGCAATCCTATTACCGGCAAAAAATAATGGAGGTCATTGAAAATGACAAAAACAAACAACAAAAAAGCATTGCTTTCAAGCGCTTTTGCACTTGTTTTAAGCGTTGCAATGCTCATCGGCACCACCTTTGCGTGGTTCACCGACACCGCATCTACCGGTGTCAACAAGATTGTATCAGGCAATCTCAAAGTGGATATTATCGGGGAGACTAGTGATTCTCATATCTCTACGCTGAAATTCACAAAAGCCGGCGCAGAAACCGATGCCGGAGCTGCCGAGGAAATCCTTTGGGAGCCGGGCTGCCGCTATCTGACCGAGGGCTTCAGAATTGCTAACAAGGGCAATCTGGCGCTGAAATGGAAAGCACAGGTCAACATGAACAACATCATCAACGGCAAGGTAGAGGGATCTACTATTGCCAAGGACGGCAAGAGCCTGTTGGATGTTATCGATTTCTATGTTGTAACAAGCACAGATGAAAACGCAGAAGCGGTCGCAATTGAAAACTTTGTCGGCAATCTGAAAAAGACCGAAACCAGCGAAGTATATTACATCAAGGGCGTAATGCAGACCACCGCCGGCAATGACTATCAGGATCTGACGCTGGACGGCATCACCGTCACTGTTATTGCTGCTCAGGATACCGTCGAAAACGACAGCTTTGATAATCAGTATGATAAGGATGCGAAGTATCCGATTGTTGCCATGGATGCTCTCCAAGAGCTGATTAATAACGCCGCTGAACCTGTGTCTGTGAAGCTGGAAGGTAATATTGCCGGAAGTCTTACGGTTCCCCAAGATAAAGACGTTACGCTGGATCTTAATGGTTTTACGCTGAACGGCGGCGACTCCCATGCGATTTTGAACCGTGGTACGCTGTGCATAAAGGACAGCAGCGGCAATGGAAAGATCGTTGCGTCAAAAGCCAATACATCTGCGCTTCGTAACGTTGCTGATTGCGTGATAGAGGGCGGTACCTTCACCCGCGCGGAGGCGGAGGGCAACAAGTGGCACACTGTGGAAAACTTTGGTAACATGATCTTCAACGGCGGTAAAGTGATTGCTGAAGACGGTCAATCATTTGCCATTGTCAACGGTTGGAATTATATAGATCCCGGCGAACAAAAAGCTACCATGACGATCAACAACATCGACATGAAGGCCGGTCCAAACGGTTTAAAAAACTGCACCGGTGGCATTCTGACAATGAACGGTGGCACGTTACATTGTACCGGTTACTGGGGATTGTCCAATGACTCAACCGGTGTTGCAACGATTAACGGCGGCAACATCACTTCTGACAGTTACGTTGCCATTTCCAACGGCGGTGCAAAGATGGAGATCAACGGTGGTACATTTACCGGCCCTCAGGGAAGTCTTTATGTGCAGACTTATGCGAAGGATACAGTCGTAAAAGGCGGCAGCTATCAGAATGAGACAGTGGACTTTATGCAGAAATATTGTCCTAACGGCTATACAGCTACGCTTGAAGGCGATATGGTTGTCGTAAGCAAGAATTGATTATTGTATAAGTCCAAACCCCTCTTCGGAGGGGCGAGGATACAAGCATACAAGCTGCGGTTTGTATGCTTGTATCCTCGGGAGGGACCATTGTATAAGGAGGAAACCAATATGGCAAACTGCACAATGGCAAAAAATCATCATGGGGGGGGGGTACTGTTAACCTCGCATTAGTCACTTTGACGAAAGCGAACGAAAAAACAAAACTCTCAACCTAATACCTCCGTTTTTGTCGGTAAAGCGGAGAGTATTCGCATTTCCCACCGACGGAAAAATAAGGAGGTCATTGAAAATGACAAAAACAAACAGCAAAAAAGCATTGCTCTCAAGCGCTTTTGCACTTGTTTTAAGCGTTGCAATGCTCATCGGCACTACCTTTGCGTGGTTCACCGACACCGCATCCACCGGTGTCAACAAGATCCAGGCGGGTAATTTGGACATTGAATTACAGATGAAGGACAATAACGGTAAATGGGTCAATGCCGAAGGCAAAACGCTTTCGTTCCTCGTAAATGGTAAGATTCCCGCCGAGGGTACTCAAATCCTGTGGGAGCCGGGCTGCACCTACACCCTGCCAGAGCTGAGAATTGTCAACAACGGCAATCTGGCGCTGAAGTATAAGGTCGTCGTTTCCGGAATTCAGGGCAGCGCAAAGCTGAACAACGTTATCGACTGGACAATGAAACTGGACGATGCCGATTTTATTATGGGCAGCGAGCATAGTTTGGCTGCTAAAAATAATGATACTGTTGATTTTGATATCTTTACTATTTCCGGTACGATGGACAAGAACGCCGGAAACGAGTATCAGAATGAATCCATTGACGGTATCAGTATCAATGTTTACGCAACGCAGGACACCGTTGAGAACGACAGCTTCGGCAATGATTACGATAAAAATGCAGACGGCAAGCCTCAATTCGATACATGGTACGACAATGTAGCAACGACTGTAACGGTCGCTGCGACCGGTGATACTGTGGTAAAGGATAGGGAGATTGAGCCTACTATTCAGGCGACGATCCCTGCAGGCAGTACAACTGTAAACAAGCTTACGTTAATCAAGAATAAGGCTGAAACACCTTCTAACATTACTGTTGTGACCGGCACCAAGGCACTGACTGCCGAGGTCAAGCTGATTGATCAAGACGGCAACAAGGTTAATGCAAAGAACGGCAAATTCTTTACCGTGTCTATGGAAATTGGAAAGAGCCTGAATGTTGTTGACTTATATCATAACGAAATGGCACTTACGAAGGTTGCTGACATCAGCAGCCTGACCGCAAATGACCGGTATTGCTATGATGGCACTACCGGCTATGTGACCTTTACCACCGATGATTTCTCTCCCTTTACCGCGATTGTTTCCGATAGCGCCTTTAACGGCGGCAACGGAACAGAGGCAAATCCTTATTTGATTGCCAATGCCGAACAGGCTATGCAAATCGAAAAGCTTAAAAAAGGTGCATATTTGAAATTGGTAAATGATATTACCGTTCCCGACGAGATTTATATGTCAGGCAAAAAGTTCGTCTTTGATTTGAACGGTCATACCGTTAAACTGGAATACGCAGAGGGTGTTAAGCCCAATAACGGCAGCGTATTATACATCGGCGGTAGAAACGGAAGCCTCACTATAAACGACAGCAGCGAAGCACAGACCGGTGCGGTTATCGGCTCGGATAAGACCTATTCCAACAAGGTGACCGGCGCAGTTCGTGCAGGAAATTACGGCAAGCTGACAATTAACGGTGGCCATTTTTACGGCATGAGTGAGGGTACTTCCTGTATCTTTGTGTATACAACTATGTCCTCAAGCTCAAAGGCTACCGTAACAATTAACGGCGGTAAGTTTGAAACGGCAACTCCGTCTAACGGCACTTATTTTGTTTTAAATCATCAGGATTACGCGTCTGCAGGCTGCACGATTACAGTCAATGGCGGCTCTTTTAAGAATTACAATCCCAGTGTTACGACTGTTGACCCCGTTAACGCCAGAACGGGCAAAATCGTTCTCGGCGAAGGCTGCACAACAACCGAAAATGTTGTCGGCAGCGATACTTGGTATACTGTAAGCAAATAAATATTTATTACCCCCTCTGACTTCGGGCGGAGGGGGTAATAAAATTTGGTCGGGTAATTTGAAGCTTGGCCTCCGGTATTGAAACGGCGAAAGGTATGTTGGCGCTAAAGACGCCAATCTTTTCTCCGAAGAGGTTCTTTGGAAACCGGGTTATACCGAAATTGTATATGTCTGTGTATACAATGCTGTTGTTGCGAAATAATTTACATTAATAAAAATCAACAGCTTACTGACAGATTAAAAGAGGCTGTCGCGTTGTATTAAGACGCGGCAGCCTTTTTTCCTTAAAGGTTTGAAAAGTTGTTTTAGCGGCAATACAGCCGCTTTTTTATTTATATTAATGCCTGCTGAACAATTCAAAAGTACCTTAACCAAGCATGTTGGTGTAAAC
>ERZ772819.1233-NODE-1233-length-21038-cov-4.474432_pt1 | contig 21038 bp, 32 predicted proteins | sample MGYA00580860_ERZ772819 | MGnify/ENA primary metagenome ERZ772819 (study PRJEB29015, sample SAMEA2737683) | human gut metagenome | biome: human gut; feature: human-associated habitat; material: faeces | place: China | collected 2012 ...
CCATTGGGAGAAATGTTGGTATCATATATTAAAGATTCAATAAAAGCATAGTACTTGTATGGAAATAAACTGTAAATACTGCCCTAAAAACGATGGAATATATTGTTGCGGTAAAATTATTCCTTATGAAACGTTTTACAATCCCCACAATTTAGATGGGGAAATATGGAAGGATATAGTTGGATATGAAAATAAATATCAAATATCCAGCTGTGGTAGGGTGAAAAGTCTTATCAATAGTGGCGTTATTTTAAAATACAGAGTTAATAAAATCAAAGGTAAAGATTATGGCTACTATAGTGTAGCCTTATATAACAATATGGGAGTCAAGTGCTTTAAAATACATAGATTGATAGCACAAGCATTTATTCCCAATATAGAAAACAAACCATGTATAGATCATATAGATACGAATACTTACAATAATTGCATCTCTAATTTGAGATGGGTTACATTTAAGGAAAATGGCAACAATCCAATAACTAAAGCAAAATTATCCGTTTTGCACCGGGGAGAGAATTCGTATTTTTACGGGAAAAAGCTATCTGTAGAACATAAGGAGAAATTGTCTATCGCTAAAAAGGGCAAATTGAATGGAAATGTTTCTGTAAAAGTTGTACAAATCTCTCCTAAAGATGGAACCGAAATTAACGAATATGATTCAGCTGCTGATGCCGCAAGATGTAGTGGTGCAAAAGAGACTAATATAATAAGATGCTGCAAAAAGAAAAGAACTGTCGCCGCAGGATACTCATGGGCGTATAAATCAGAATATGATAAATGCACTGATAAGTCAATATACATTCAAAGAGAGAAATGGAAATCGTTATTAAAGTCTGTTTGCCAGTATACTAAAAATGGAGTTCTAGTCCATGAGTATAGCAGCGTAAGGGAAGCTGCGTTTATAACTGGTATAAGTCGAAATAGTATTAGCAGATCTGCAACCAAACAAAAATACGCAGCTGGCGGATATATGTGGAAATATAAAACTAAATAATATGATAACAACAGATTTTTATAGAGAAATAGATGAAATGAGTGATTATATGAAAATTACTTGTTCAAATAATCCGGTAGAAATACAAGACCGTATATCTACTATTATGGTATATTCGATAAGAAGTGGAGAAATGCTTGCTGAAGCTAAACGAGAACTAAGAAAGCGAAAGTCTGATGAAATACAGAATACCATTCTCCAAATTGCTCGGGAGAATTGTTTGTCTGCGAAAGTCCAAAACGCTCTTCTTGATAGTATAGCGGAAGAAGAATGCTTCGTTGTTGATAGGCTTGAAAGATTATGTGCATCTACTTCACATCAGTTAGACGCATTACGCACTCTGCTAAGCTATGAAAAGGAAGCTTTACGGTTAAATAAGACCGGATATTGAAAAAATGTTAATCACTGGGAAATAATAAATTTAAAGTGATTGTTTTTACGTCACTTTTATTTAGTTTTACACCGTGAAAATAATGAATCATCTTAGTGGCATTTGATGATAACAAAGATATATATGGCTTTCTTAAGTATCCTTTCCTAAATGCCACACTAAGGACAAGGAGAACAAGAAGGCCTTTTTTATAATTTATGGTTGAACCAAAGCTATTTAGAAATAAGCATGGCACGTATACGAACCATTAAGCCAGAATTTTGGGAAGATGAAGATATTGGTAAACTTCCTATTCCATGTAGATTATTTTTTATTGGATGTTGGAACTTCGCAGATGATTACGGAGTGATAAAAGCCAATGCTGCATTACTCAAATCCCAGATATTCCCTTATGATGAAAATTTGCGCGTATCTGAAATAAAAAAGTGGATAGGTGCCTTAGTGGATGCCCGGATGTTAATCCCTATTATTCTTGACGGCGACAAGAAACGCCCTGCAGAAGAAAGTTATTACGTTATCCGCACATTCCGTAGCCATCAAGTCCTTGATAAGAGATACGACAAGTCTTACATAAGTAAAAATAAGGAATATGTTAAGATGTTGATTAATAAGGTACTGCTTGATGACGACGTGAACACTACGTCAACACTACGTGATAACGACGTGAACACTACGGAGGAAAAGGAAGAGGAAAAGGAAGAGGAAAAGGAAGAAATCTCTCTATCGAGAGATAAAGAAAAGTTTCCCCCTCCCGAGGTTTTAGACAAAACATTAAGCGAATGCTATGATGAACTATCCTGTGACAGAAGTTGGATTGAAATCGTAACGATGAATACACGTAATTCCGGTCATAAGGATTTTACGATAGACATGTTCGGAATGTATTTAAAACGTTTTTTCGAGAAACTACAAAACGAGGGAGAGGTAAGAAAGTCTCCCAAGGATGCAAAATCGCATTTCTCCCGTTGGTTGAATATTGAACTGAAAAAGAAAGGCAATTATGAACCAAAACCAATTACCAACAACATCTACGAGCAGAAGCGAATTGATTCTGAGCGGAGAAAATCTAAACTCATGGCTGAGTTCGCAGAAGCGGACGCAAAATTCCTTGCAGAACAAGAAGCTAAACGAAAAGCAGTTGGCTTTATTGGAGAAATATCCGACACCTTCCCGGATGGCGGTTGATTACAATCCTGACCTGCAAGGGAAACTTGCGAAGTCGAATCTTACACTTGCGGATATTGCAATGAATGACAACATACCTTCGTTGTCCATCATCCGCTCCGTGTACGGTGAAGACAATGCACTTAGGTGGATGAAAGTGCAGTTTGACAGCCTAAACGATTATGCGGAGCAAGGGAAGGGTATAGCAGACTCACAACTGGATGAACTTTGTATCCTTGTCCTGGGTGAGTATTATTGGATGAATTTAGCTGAAATATGCAACTTCATATCCAGGCTCAAGTTGGGAAAATATGGGCCGTTTTATGGAGCCATTGGTCCAATGAAGATTACTTGTTCGCTCCTGGAGTATATCAAAGAGCGACGTATTGACATCGAACGTTATGAACGTGAGCAATACCGCATTCAGCGACAAAAAGAGATAGAGGAGCGTGGTAATAATAGCATATCATACGCAGAATATCTTGAGCAAGAAAAGAAGCTTGTCGAAAAGGGTGATAAGGATGCTATTGAAAGAGCTTCGAAGCGTATCGGAAGCACTTGTTTGTCAACAGGTTAATTAAAGATAAAGCCTTGTGAATAAAACGAGTAATGTTTGTTTACAAGTGGAAAAATAAGTAACTTTATACCTGTAAATCAGAAATATATAAAATATAAGATCAATGAAAACAATTAGAAAATTAACTGAAAGGGAAGTGGTACTCAACAGGCTCACACAACCTATTCTTATGCCTGTTATTTACTCACTAAATTACAAAGTTAGTAACCAAACAGATGATAATTCAAGGTTATCCAGTAATTTGTAACGGCATTCATAATGCCGAAAGGCATCTTAAGCCTATGTGCAAACAATGCCTGTTGTATACCAAAGTAAAGCAGCCATCGAGAAGTTCATGGCGCATAAGTGGAATTGAAAAATGTATCATAAATCATGTTAGTAGGAACAACAAATCTTAATACGACGCTCAACCTAACCTACGTGTTGACTGACGTCGTGGAAACGCTTCTCTACGATTTGAGAAGTGAAATGGGAAAACAAGGCTATGAATTGCGTCATGATGCAAAACGCAACTTCAACACTGCGATTTCCTCCATCCGTAAATTGAAGCTTGACGTTGACAAAACGCAGCTCTCTACACAGGAAAACTTCGGGAATGACTCCGATTGTCTTCTTGCCTTCATTAAGCTGTTAATAGATCGCTGCGGCGATGATGACAAGAAGATGTTTGAGTTCTATAATTATATCAAACGGTATCCGTCGCAACTCGGCTTGGAGCTGTCTGATGAAAAGTGTGTGTTTGCGCATGTTTTTGAGAATAAGTAACCATTAAAACTTAGTAAAATGGACCCAAGAATACTTCTTCGTTTGGCTGCAATGTTTGTCTTTATTGCTTCGATTGTGGTTAACTTTCGAGACAGGGACGATTCAACCCTGATGTCCTTTTTATTAAATATTATTGGGTGGTTGATATTGATTTATAGTAAATTATAAACGTTTAAAACAGAACAGTACAGTAATGAATAAAAATATAATCATAAAGAAAGAGAAGCCTATCTGTCAGTTAGATGGGCTTCCGGGAGTAAAAAGACGTAAGGTTGATGCGTATAGTATCAATAATACAAGTGACATTGAATCAACCATCGAACTGGGATATGCGTGTACTTCTGCCGGAGATAATGGAGCTATAAATGTTTGGAAGGATGATGCAGGAATTATTCGCGGTGAATAAATGCGGTACTGTGTAACTGTTGAAAAAAGAACGTTTACCAGCTATGCAGAAGTGGAAAAATGCGTTAGTGATTGGCTTGAAAGGATTAACCCATAACAGTTTAGACATGAAGGAGTCATATACAGGCATTGGGATATGCCATTGCCGCCAATGTCGAATGGATAAGAAGCATTGCAGTTCTAAAAAAAGAAAGTTTGAGAAACGGGCTATAAATAAGTTCCGTCGGAAACAATTGAAATTAGATGAAATAATAAAATGCAATCGTTTTGGGAAATATTGGGCTTGATCCCAATATTTTCCGATTTTAAAAAAAGAAAGGATCTAATTATGAAACAGACAGTAGAAGAAGCCGAGAAAGAATATTATGAAAAGAATTATCCGGGTGTAGATATAAATAGGATGATGGTGGAAAATGCGTTTGAAGCTGGCGCAGACTGGCAGTCAAAGCAATCACCTTGGATAAGTGTAGAGGAGCGATTACCGGAAGTTGGTGAACTTGTTCTTTGTAGAATGGTATCAAACGGAGCGATAGTAAGTGGATTCCTTGATCCAATTCCGGATTGTCTTCCCAAAGTGGCTACAAGGCCTGATTTTGAATTTGAAGATTACGGTTATTATTATTGTGATTTTTGGATGCCTATCCCGTCTTTCGATGAAATACTCGAAGCCAACAGGGATGTACTAGAACGGATTAAAGAGAAAGGAGATTAAATATGAAAGCAAGAGTAAAATCAACCGGAGTTCTGATAGATGTAATTCCGAAAATAAACACCAGTGCGCAACATAGCATAGATAATCTGTATGTATGCGATAATATGGTTTTCAGAGAGTGTGATCTTGATTTTTTGAATGTGAAAGATTCTGCGATCGATTGGGAACAGAGGCGTTATGAAATAGCGAAAGCCGCTATGCAAGGACTTTTATGCGCTCCTATTGTTGAGGGAGTAGATCCTAATCCAACACCTTGTGAGCTGGCAAGGATATCAGTAAGAAACGCTGATGCTCTTATTAAAGAATTAAAAAAGGAGATTAAATATGAATACAAAACGGACATTGTGCGAAATAGAAATAGCATTATCTAAACATGACACCTTTAATTTTATCCGGAATATAATAGCTTTCAATGTAAACGGATTATCTGCGTCATTAAGTATCTTCCATGAATGCGATATGCTTGTTTTATCAAAAGCAGGATATCTAACAGAAATTGAGATCAAGCGTAGTTGGTCTGATTTCTTAGCTGATTTCAAAAAAACACATTCACATGAGGGAAACGGTATTATCAAGTATTTCTATTATTGTATTCCATCCTGTTTACTTCAACAAGCTTATGATAAATTGGATGAATTAAAAGCTTCCTATACAGGGATAATAACATACGATGAAGACATGAAGATAACACTTCATGGGCATAGATTGGTCACTCATGATGGAAATTATTCATATCATTTTGTTGAGCAACACCCATATCGTAAGTTGTTTCTTGAAGAACAGCTTCAAGTGGCTCGTTTCGGTGCAATGCGAGCAATAAAATTAAAGGAAAAGTTAATTAATAACCATTTGGCGTAAAACTATACAGATATGAATAATACAAAGAATTTTGAGAGTTATTTTGATGATATGCGAGTGAGATTTTCACCCGCAAGAAAAGCACTTGGCCTGAAATATAATTCATTCAAGTTGTGGGCTTTGGGTAGGGGATACATAGAGATGTATAATAACAGACTTATGTCTAATGATGAACGCATTTTAGTTTCGGCTTTTGATGAGCTTTTCGTTAATATAGATATTGTACAGCAATTCTACAAAGAAACTGGAATTATTTGTACTGGAGATATAAATCAATAATAGACAATTAGTATAAAATTAATAATTGTGAACAAAATGAATTTAAACGAACTTCGTGACAAAGCCTATGGAATAGCTTATGACCATGGCTTTCATGATAAGGAATTAAGTAATGAACATTGCTTAATGTTAGTGATCACAGAGCTTTCCGAAGCTGTAGAAGCTGACAGGAAAGATAAATATGCCGATATAGGGCTGTTCAAACAATGGCAAAGCAACCCTCTTCCAATATCAGAAGAATTACGAATAAGTCGATTTAAGCAAGACTTTGAGGAATTTATCAAAGGCACAGTAGAAGAAGAACTTGCCGATGCTGCTATACGACTGTTAGATCTATGCGGGCTACGTAGAATTGAGTTAGAAAATGATTGTCTGCATGATGAAGTGCTTGAAGAATATTCGCGTATATTCATTAACAAAACATTCACAGAATCTATTTTCAATATTACTAAAAATCTTATTGATAGAGATATATCCTACTCTCTAATTAAGATTTTCGGGCTTGCTAAGCATCTTGATATTGATTTGCTCTGGCATATTGAACAGAAACAAAGATATAATGAATTAAGGCCTATGTTGAACGGGAAAAGATATTAATCATGAACAGAGAAATAAGATTTAGAGGAAAAAGAGTTAATGGTGGTGAATGGGTAAATAGCATGACTATTTCCCATGGAACCATCAAAAGGAAAACATATGCTGTTTTCTTTGAGATAGAACCTGAAAAATGGGTAGGGGTTATTCCGGAAACAGTTGGGCAATTTACCGGTATAACAACTTCAGGAGATGGCGATCCAGAACGGATCTATGAACATGATATTGTAGGGTTTGTAGATATTGATCAACATGTTGTGGCAGAAGTGATTTTTGAAAATGGAAGTTTTTGTTTCAGAGATAAAGAAGGACAAGTATACTATCCATGTGACGTGCAATGTATCAGCTTGTTGGGGAATAAGTTTGATAACCCTAAATTAATTAAGTAACAGAAAGGAGGACTAACTATGGGATTTACAACACCATGTTTTATTAGGAAAAATACGGAAGAACTCCGTAAGAAGTTGGAAGAGTTGGGATATATCAAAAACTCTCCTATATGGACGGATGATTGCAATATAATATGGGCTTATCAATATTCAGAAGAGAAGGGATTTGATACTCCCCACTATGTAATTGCGAACGCTTTTGATATTCCTTTTGATAAACATAGCCGTTTATGTGGAAAATTTATTGATTGCGGAACCAACGAAGAGCTTTTTATTTCTATAGCCGCATTGAGGGACGATAGTAACTATTTGCAGTGGTTTATTTGTACTGAGGATTACATAGAATCCCCTGATAAAGAATGGAAAGTTGGAGATTGGGATTTAAATACCTGTCCGGATGTTACGTATGGACAGCAATTACCACATTGGCGTAAGGTTACGGTAGAAGAACTTATTAATCATTTTAAATAAAAGGAAGAAAAATGAATAGAGATCATAATAAATCCCTTTGTATGGAAAGATTGTTGAATTTGCAACAAGACCATTTTAATAAACTCATAATAAGTGAAGTTGCTGACTTGGCTTATTGTAATGGATATAACGCGGTGCTTATTGTAGCAGAAGAGGTTTTGAGTGAGGAGGATTATTTCAAGATTGTAAAACGATTAGAGAAGGAGGAATAAGACATGAATCGTACAATAAAATTCAGAGGGAAAACGGTTAATGGCAATAAATGGGTATATGGAGATTTGCTTCATATTGCTGGAGGATGTATTATATATCATGGCTCTCAAAAAGATTGTGAGATTACTACCGGCAAGCATGTTTCCGTTGAGTTGCTTCATGATGAAATCTCTGTTGTTGTTCCAGAGACCATCGGGCAATTTACTGGTTTATTCGACAAGAACGGAAAAGGAATCTATGAAGGTGACATTGTTGAACAAATAGTTACAAATGGATACGACTATGGTTTTATAGGTGAAGTAGGATTTGATAACGGAGTTTTTGGTATAAAACATAAGACTTATAAAGGTTACATTGTGTCACGTTTTGTATATTCCTCACATTGGAATGATGGTCATGAGCACGGAACCGTTTTATATGAATATGAATTAAAAGGGAATATCTACGATAACCCAGAGTTAATCAAGGAGGAGTTATGAAAAAGTATAGCAAATATGGTAGATAGCGAAGATTTGTAATTGGACACAATAACAGACCTCGCATTAAGTAATCCTTTTGTATGGGTATATGAGTTTAAGTTGATTGACTAAGAGACTGTAAAACAATAAGTTAAACAAAGTTTAAGCATAAGTTTTTAGATTGTTTTATTTTGGCTAACTCGTTGATAATGACTATATTTACAATACTAAAAGAAATCAATAATACTAACGAGAATTAAAAGATAATGGCAATGAATACTTACCACAAATTCTGTCCAAATGTATTTTTAGCAAAGTGCGAAGAAAAGCACGAAAGAGGTGAAGAAATTCTAGTTACCACTAGGTATGGCAAAGAAAACGAAAGCATAGTTTTCAATCTAATTTTTGAGAAAGACGGTTTTTACTATTACTCCATCGTCCGTGCTGACGGCTTTAACGTTCAGGAATGGGCGAAGCAAAAGGCGGAACGCAGACGTGAATGGGCTGTATCCGCAGAACGCAAGAGTACTGAATTTTATAACAAGTCAAATAAGGATGCTGATTTCCTTTCACTTGGAGAACCTATCAAGGTCGGACATCATAGTGAAAGAAGACATAGAAAAGCAATAGATGATGCCTGGAACAACATGGGTAAAAGCGTTGAGTTCAGTGATAAGGCAAATGAACATGAAAGAGTGGCCCAATATTGGGAGAAACGTGCCAACACGATCAATTTGTCTATGCCGGAAAGCATTGACTTCTACGAACACAAGTTGGAACAAGCGAAAGAATACCATGAAGGTGTAAAGTCTGGCAAATATCCGCGTGAACATGCTTATACTCTTACTTATGTCAAGAAAGCAGTTAATGAAGCACAAAAGAATTACGAACTGGCTAAAAAGTTGTGGGGAGATGAAAACGAAAACCAATAAAGCGATTTCATTACTCCAGTGCGGTGATTTAAAAGCCGCACTAGCAATATTCTCTACCTTTCGCATAGGGTTTACCAAAGAAGAACAGAGAACCTTGAAAATAGCAAGTGAAAGTCTTTCTGGTAATTCTTCTTTCTACCACCAACTTGGAATTGACACCGCTAAGGAAATTGAAAAAAGCAAGTATATATTGACCTCCAAGTATCTGAAAATGAAATAGTTAAACAAAGTTTAAGCTATGCATATTTTTGATTTAACTTATTGGTAATCAATCTATTATTTGTATCTTTACATATCAAAAATAACAAATTAATCAATAAGAGCAATGAATAAAATAAAGCAAATGACATCCGAACTTAACCGAGTATTGCATTCTAACACCTACCAATTCGAGATTGACACGGAAGATTATGTTTTCGGATTCAAAAACACAATAAAGAAGCGTACAAAAAGTTTGGCTAAAGCTTTGAAGCTGGAACAAAAAGTTAGAAAGGACTTAGGCAGATTCTTATCTGAAACCGTTCGTGTCGTAGCGGTGAGAATGTACAAGAATGGCGAACTGAAAGCTGAGCTTAAAGCCGAAGAAACAATAGAAACGTATAACGATTAAAATTAAGAACAATGAACACGTATTACAAGTATGCGCAAAATGTGTTTGTGGGGAGAATAAGTTATGAAAATAGTTAGTTTTAAGCAGGTGAACGAGCTTCACAAAAAAGGTATCAATCTGTGTTTTGGATGCAAATACGAAAGATGCGCTTCATGCACAGACGATAGGTTGAAAGTGTGTAATTATCAATATAAATTAAAATCAAAGAGCAATGAGAACAACAGTGAAAGTGTATCTAAAGGATGAACAAGGCAATGAAGACTGGTTTGTCACCCCTATCAACTTATCAGAGCAAGAAGCCCATAGATACTATCTCGGTAATATCTTTAACATGGGACGAGAAACAGATCACATGATGAAATGTTACAAAGTTGAGACAATAAAATCATCAAATTAGATAAATTTATGACTAAAAGTGATTGTTTTTACTTCATATTTTGTATTTTTACACCATAAAATTAAAGCAATGAGGATTTATACAAGTTATTTCGGGAATTACAGAAAACTAGCAGCTGCAAACGTAAAAATGATATGTGTTGCGCTAGGAAAGCCAAGATTTTATAATGCACCTCAGATTATAGAGGTTGCACCAAAAAGATATATGTTGGATGACAAATGGACTTATGAAGAGTACACGAATATGTATTTGAATGATGTCCTTGCAAAAGTCAATCCGCAAGAATTGATTCAAACCATCCAGAAATATAGCGAGGGAAAAGATGTTGCTCTCTGCTGTTACGAAAGACCAGGTGATTTCTGCCATCGCCATATTTTGGCAAAATGGCTTACCGAAAAGACTGGCATTGAAATAACAGAGTTCGGAGTAGTTGAAAGGAAAGAACCTAAATACGAACAAGCAAGTTTGTTTGAGGTATGAACAGGGAAATAATATTCAGAGGGAAAAGCACCAATAATGGTAAATGGGTGTATGCAAAATTACATGGGTTTGGCATGGACTTGTTTAATGAGTGTGTACAGGAGAATACCGTTGGACAGTTCACAGGCTTGCATGACAAGAACGGAAAGGAAATCTATGAAGGTGACATTGTTGAACGAATAGTTACAGATGGATACGACTATGGGTTTATAGGTGAAGTAAGTTTTGATAACGGAGTTTTTGGTATAAAACATAAGCCTTATAAAGATTACATTGTGTCACGTTTTATATATTCCTCAGATTGGAATGATGGTCATGAGCACGGAACCGTTTTATATGAATATGAATTAAAAGGGAATATCTACGATAACCCAGAATTATTAACCAACTATCAATAGCGTTTGATAGAATGCTGTCAGATTTGCCAAGCAAGCGGTGGTTTGACAGCATAGTTAAAAGGGAATTTAGCAAAGATGGTCTATGCGTCGGACTGAAAATCCGAAGAACAAGGTTCGAATCCTTGAGTTCCCACAGTCTTGTATCAATGAACGCACCATTTTCTAAAATTTGAGGTTGTTATGGGAGCAACCGATATATAGAAGAAAATAGTAGATTGAGAGAGTATGGTAAAACCCATATAAGTCCAAAGGGTATCAATCAAGGTGGATCTTCACAAAATCATGTGAATGTTGACGGTGACGACATGGCGGTTCATAATGTTGGCAGCTCGGAAAGACGAGCAAAATGGATAAGTGACGGAATTTTGGAAGACGCAAGGTGAAAGTAAGTTAAGTCCTAAAGAATAACGAAGTCCTCAACTTTTTATCTAGGTTCGAATCCTAACTTATCCTCCCATTTTATTAAATAACATGAATATACAATGAAAGCATTCGAAGAACTAAAAGAAGACCTGTTAACCCGCGCTAAAAATGCAGGAGCGTGCCAAAAAGGTTATGTAATGGGATTAAGAAGCGAAACCAAAGCTGACTTGTTGAAAGCTATTACCGAGAATTGGTTTTGAGTATTTAGGTACACAAAAATAGTTGATACTGAATACTTGGAAGATAACTTTACCGAAGAAGAATTGTTGCAAGCTGGTATTTACATCCGAGGGATTCATGAGGCCAAAGCCTCTTCATTTGCCTGCGGCAGCGCAACGGTAGAAGCCTACGGCAGCGCAACGGTGAAAGCCTGCGGCAGCGCAACGGTGAAAGCCTGCGGCAGCGCAACGGTGAAAGCTTACGGTAATTCTTATATAGAGGATTGTATAGGAAATATACGTCCCCAGTCAGATTTCGCCATAGTTAAGGATTATTATAGGCACAAGATATATATCAAAAAAGAAAAATTTGAAATTATTGAAGTATAGATTTCGTTTACACAGGGATAAAATGGTCATAGGGTGCTAAGACTAAATGAACGGAAGTTTCAAGTGCGCATAGAAATGGAAGTCATCAAGACCGTGCTGAGAGTAATACATTTGTTGAGTAGTTTAAAGATCGTAGGATGACCAATCTACGGACGAAAGCGAGAAATCAGACGATACTTGTGTAGGTTCGACTCCTACTTATCCCTCAACCCTTATAGTAGCGATAAGCAAAAGCAAGAACATTAAAGCTTGTACAGTTTACGGGGTGATGGGAATTGCCATCTGACACGACTGAAAGAAGCCGAATAAATTGCATAGGTGTTCTTGCAAGTAGCTTGAAGAATGGTTAGATTTGTGTTAAGCCTGCCGGGAATACGCCCGGTAGGCATTTAGCGCAAAATGTATATGAAGTTATATACAACTTAAATATATGAACGATAAAGGACTAATAAGAGCATGTGAAAACTCCGGCTGCGGTTGGAAGTGTTGTTCGTTCGGATCAGACGGACATATTGTAATTTTGCCCCATGAACTTGATGGGCATGAAAAAGAAATCTCCCATTTACAGATTATAGATGATGATTACTTTGGCGGTAAAAAGGTAAAATGTATCGCTAAGGACTGCAAATCATGTGACAATGGTTACAAGCCTATTATGTGTCGTACTTATCCTTTGTGGGTAAAATCGGTGAAAAAAAGTTTTGTGTTTCGTAGTGGTAAGTGTCCGCTAAATAATGAACAACTTACTAAACATAAGGAGTTTGTATTAGACATTTTCAACAATTACAGAAAAGTGCTGTTGCCTGAAAATGATATAGACACATTTCTTTCAAAAGCATGGATTGACCGTTATGAACCGCTGTTCCCAATAAAGAAGGAAAGCACAGAGTACAAGATGCAGGTCAAATCTTTATCTATGTCTGATATATTAGATATTGAAAAGATGGAGCAGACGCTTCTTCCCAATCCGGATATGTGTTTCGCATCAGAGCCGGAAGACATAGCTAAATGCTTGGAATCAGGTTGCAGTTATGGGTTATTCGTAAATGACAAACTGGCTGCCTATTCTCTTGCATACTTCACAGAATACGGTACTGCCTATGTGGATAAATGCTTTGTTCATTCTGATTACAGAGGGAATGGATTCCAGTACGTACTTCTCAATTCTAATATTTCTAAGTTAATATCTAATGGGGCCCAGGAAATCTATGCCATGGTCTCACCGAAAAATGAAGCAAGTATCAAGAGTTTCGTTAATGCAGGATTTTCTTTTAAACGAGATAGCAAATACAAAGGGATTGAACGTTTAATCTTAAAGTGGGAACTATGAAAGTTGTTGTCTATACCAAGAATATAATAGAGAACATTGAAAAGGCGCAAAGCTTTATTAATGTTCCTATCTCGTTAATGTTCAAAGATTTCTACGAGGATATTTATGGACATATCGCGGATAAAATAAACAATAAGATTTTTGGGCTTCATTTAAAAGATAGTATATGTTATTCTATTGGCAAAGCGACAAAGGATAATAGTGGTGCCGTGGTGACATCATTTACAGATGTTTGGCAATATCTTAATATTAATGGTAGCGCATGTCGAGGAATACATAATTTCTACATTCCGATTAATGCTTGTGATAATAGAGAAGGTTTAAGTTATTATGAAGCAAGTAAGTTGGCCAATGAAATAAGAATGATTTCAAACTCCCATATATATGGCTTGATTACTTCTGGATGTCTGAATGAAAACCATCCCTCGGAAAAAGAATTGTACCGTATTTGGAAAAGTCTACGCGATAATATTGAATCTATTAGTTTGGGTGGTAGCTTTTGGCTTGGACAAGAAACTAAGATCCCAGAATTCATAAGCGATGTTCGTATTGGTGAATATATGCTGTTTGGCACAATCCCATATTGTGATTATGAGGTGAGAAAGGGTCTTAATGGCATAGAAATCGAAACAAGGGTTATAGGTATTTACCCAGAACGTAATCAATTGATTTTGGATTGTGGCTATTCAATGGTAGACTTGGATAAGTGTCAAATTAGTGATTGTACCAATTTGAAGTTTGTAGATAGTTCTAGTGAATACTCAATTATGGAGTGTAACTATGTCTCAGATTATTGCATTGGTGATGTGGTTACGTTTGTTCCCAATTATAAATCATTAGTCAAGTTGAGATATGCAGAACATGAATATAGATAAACCTTGGATTGATTATATATCCAATCGTACATTTGGCATGGAACTGGAGTTTGCCGATGGTGACAAACAACGCATCCCGCTTCCATCCGGTTACAAGTGGACGGACAACAAGTTGACCATGATGAACAATTCGGATGGTTCGGCAGTTACGCATCACGGCCAGTTTGGTGGTGAGATAAACACCCGTCCATACCATTACTGTGCTGAAGACCTTCAGGAGTTGAAAGACTTCATTCATACCATGAAAGATGCGGGAAGCTATCTTATGTGGAATGAAGGCTTTGATGCGCATCTGTACATCAAGGACATGGACTTAAATGTTATCAAGCGTATGTTTGTTCTCTCTTATTATACTGCATATCCAATCAAACGGATATTCGATATTGCGGAGTGGTGGGAAACAAAATATCTCGTACCAAGCCCTCCTTGGGATGTAGTGAAGCGTGTATTGGAAGCAGATACTATTGAAAATCTACTGAAAGTTTTTAGCAATGGTTCAGATAGAGGACACATCCGGTACTGGCTTAATTTATGTTCTATTGAAAAGATAGGAACGGCGGAATTTAGGATCTTCAATAGCTCCTGGGATTTCGATAAAATACTGGAAACAATCAAATTCATGTATTCGTTTGTGGAGTACGCCTACCTGCATGAAGATATGGAAGAGTATAAGCAACTCACCACAATTGATAGGTGTCTTGAAGTGTTCAATATAGACTATTCTAAGGTTCCTCAAAGACATAAACCGTTGCTTTGGGCAGCAGAACACTCGGATAATGTTACAATAGTAGGCTCCATGTTTAAGAAATCCAACCGTATGCTTTCCTTTATCAAAAAAGAGGCTTCCAAATTCGATGTAGCCCATGTGGTAAACTCGTATTATATGGATATAGAGCAGGTGCTTACTAATCGAAAGATTAAAGTGTATACAAAAGAATATTTCATCTACATGATGTATAAAGCAATCAAGGGAGAAATAAAAGAACTGCGCTTTAATGACGAGTACGAGTTTCTAAATATCAAGTCTGAAAATCATTCTGAAATTATTGCCACTATCCACCTTTTTAATGCCATCAAGAAGCATAAGAACTCACAGGATATTTATCACAAATCGCTTTATGACGATTTTATGGCAAAGTTAGATCATTACCATAAGAAGTATACGGAACGTTATCAAAAGCTAGTAGATAACCTTAAAAGTAAGTCTATTGAAGTGCTTTATTGTGCTGATATATCGGATGCGATTTTTAATTGTAAAGAGGATGATATACTAATCTATCAGAATGAATTTCATTCCGGCATGAAAGCTACGAGTAACGCATTGCAACGTTTCTTACTGGATGATTTCGGATGGCAAGAACGAACTAAAACGAAATATGCAGAAATAGATGAAGAACAAGTTAATTACATGGCTCTCTCGCAGCATGGATTTATGGGCAGAAGAGAGGTATTCAAAGACCAACGCACATATATTTGGTCTAATGTGGTAGAAAGCGGAGATAGTAGCTTTAACAAGCGAACTATCGTTCCTTTAAAATATAAACGTCTTCCGGATGATTATATGCTTACGGATAAAAGCAAACTCCGGTTTGTACGTGCTTCTATGGCAGAGATTGATTATCTGCGTATGATTTACTTGAAAAAGGGAATTATCCTCGGTTCTGCACCATTCTGTTACTTATGGTTCTTGGATGATTATGTGTTCGGGGCTTGTATGTTTGATTTCCTGAAGGTAAGCAAATACGGCATGGATGCAGTTTGGATGAAGTCGGATTTCGTGATAGACCATCCATTGCCCAAATTGAGTAGATTGCTAATTATGGGTGTACTTTCGTCAGAGTTCAAAGATGAATTGGACATAAGATATAAACATGAATGTGGAGTGATTGCTACTTCTGTATTTACCGATAAACCGGTAAGTATGAAGTATCGGGGAGTGTTTAAACTTCATGAACGCTGTGTTGGTAAACTCCATTACATACAAGATGCAGGTATTCGTGGCAACTTAGATGATATTTTAAAAGATTTTGTGAAAAAATACGGTGATGAGCCGAGAAAGGAATAATATATGGGAAAATTCAAGATAGCGGAAGTGCAATTATCCGACATTAAGCTGGTCAAGAAAAATGCGCATTTCATGCAGCAGGACACGTTTAATGCCTTAGTGAATAACATTCGTAAGGACGGTCAATTATCGTCTGTACCATTCTGCGTAAAGCATTCGGATGGCTCTTATACGGTGGTGAGTGGTAATCACCGAACACAAGCGGCAAAAATGGCTGGGCTTACTTCCATCCATGTTATGTACATAGATGAAGAGGAGACTACAAACGATTGGTTGCTGGCGACACAATTATCACATAACAGTATAGTTGGTCAGGACGATGCGGAACTTTTGAAACAATTGCTTGATGAAATAACAGATGTCGCACTGAAAGAGTATGCACATATAAGCAATGAAGTTTTGGAAAGTGTGAAGGACATTAACTATACGGTTGAAATGCCGAATAATGAAATCGTCCCGGTAACTCTTATGTTTGTTGATACGCAGAAAACCGCATTCGATAAGTTGATGGAAACATTGGATTGCTATTCTGAAAAAGAACTTGGCAATCTTACTTTGGTAGATATGGATACAATGCACCGGTTGAATGAAGTATCGGCTAAAGTACAAGCCAAGTATAAAATCAAGGCCCAGGCATTAAGCATTTGTAAGATGTTGGAGATAGTAAATAACGCATTGGAGGGTGGTAATACAGATGGAGAAAGATAGAAAATATAGGTTGAATACAAGGCAGAAGAAAAACTTGTTCCTAAAAGCTCTTGACGCAAGACTTCTTAACGTAACTAAAGCGTGTGAGGCCGCAAGTATATGTCGTTCTCTTGCTTATAAATGGAGAGAAAATGACCCCGAGTTTAAAGCGAAATGGGAAGAGGTTGAAGAAGCGTTCAAAGACAAAATAGAAACGTGTATGTTCACAAAAGCTATTACGGAACAGGACAATACTATGCTTATTTGGCTAAGTAAAACTAAGCTTCGTGATAGAGGCTACGTAGAGAAGATTGAACAAGACTTGAACGTGAACCCGTTTGAAAAACTTATGCAGGAATTGCCAGACGATGAAGAATGACAATAGCAGATGAAAAATCTTTGCGGAAAATCAAATCATGGACCGAAGACTGGAATAGGTTTGTGCGTGATGCTCTTAAAGCTCGTTTGGATAAGGAGCAACAGGATATTATTTCATCTGTGCAGTACAATCCTATGACAGCTGTTGCATCGGGAACAGCTCGTGGTAAGGACTTCGTGGCGGCTTGTGCATCTTTGTGTTTCATGTATCTTACTCCTCGTTGGAAAGATGGGAAGTTGACTAAAAATACTAAGATTGCTATGACGGCGCCTACCGCTCGTCAAGTACAAAATATTATGATTCCGGAAATCTCACGTTTATACAGGAATGCAGGTTTCCTTCCGGGAAGATTGTTGTCGTCAGGTATAAAGACGGATTATGAAGAATGGTTCTTAACTGGATTTAAGGCTGGTGATGATAATACCGAAGCATGGTCTGGTTTCCACGCTGTAAATACGATGTTTGTTGTTACCGAAGCTTCTGGTATTTCTGAATCAACGTATAACGCCATTGAAGGTAACTTACAAGGTAATTCTCGTTTGCTTATTGTGTTTAACCCGAATGTTACTACTGGTTATGCCGCACGCGCTATGAAGTCGGAACGTTTTGCTAAATTTCGTTTGGATTCTCTTAATGCGGAGAATGTGGTATCTAAGAAAGCTGTAATTCCAGGACAGGTAAACTACGAGTGGGTGAAGGATAAGGTTGAGAATTGGTGTTCTCTGTTACAGAAAGCAGATTTCAATGCGGGAGAGGGAGATTTTACATGGGAAGGTAAGTTATATCGTCCAAATGATCTTTTCCGTGTCAAGGTCAGAGGTATGTTCCCGAAAGTATCTGAAGATGTGCTTATACCTTATGAATGGATAGAAATAGCAAACAGAAATTGGCAGGAATTGCAGGCAAGCAGTTTCATTCCAGCCAAATCTTGCAAGTTAGGGGTTGACGTTGCCGGTATGGGACGCGACAATAGTGTACTTTGTCCTCGATATGGTAACTATGTGGCGCAGTTTGAAGTACATCAATCCGCTGGTCGAGCAGACCATATGCATGTAGTCGGTATGGCGATACCCTATTTGAAGAAGAAGGGAGCTAAAGCATTTATTGATACGATAGGAGAGGGGGCAGGTGTTTATTCCCGTTTGTTAGAAGAAGAATTTACAAATGCTTTTTCATGTAAATATTCAGAAGGTGCGGATGGGTTGCATGATATTACCGGAGAATATGAATTTGCCAATATGCGCGCATATTTGTATTGGGCTTTGCGCGACTGGCTCAATCCTAAAAATGGATTTGGTGCAGCTTTACCTCCATGTGACCAATTAATGGAAGAAGCGACTGAAACTAAATGGAGGTTCCTCAGTAATGGAAAGATTATCATTGAGGCTAAAGAAGACATAAAAAAACGTATCAAGCGTTCTCCTGACTATATGGATGCATTAGCGAATACATTCTATCCTAGGGATTACAGCTTTATTAGCGATGAAGAGCTGCTCAAAGATTTTTTGTAGTTGTGTTTCTTTTAGTACCTTTGTAACCGAAAACACTTCTTTTGTGTTTTCATTGCTCTTATGTGCACTGGCTTGTGAAAGTCGGTGCCATTTTTGTTCTATGTCAAAAGTTAAATCTTTGATTTAGAGATGTTTGTGATAAAAATAAAAGTGCAAATGTTTGGCTAACTCGTTAATAATGAATATCTTTACAATACAAAAAGAAACCAATAATACTAACAATTAAAAGACAAGAGCAATGAAAGCAACAATAATCCAACAGAGAATAATAGAAAAGTTCATCATGTCAGAGTTTGTACAAGGTAACTTAGATACAGAAGAACAAGTAAGCTGTATGCTTATCCTGATTCAAAAGAAGCTGAATATGTCAGTAGAGCAAGCAAGTGACTTTATGAGAAAATCAATTGGTATTAACGCTTAATACACACGATTATGAAAGTATATGATATAAATGGCAATGTAGTAGCAGAAGGCTATTTAGTTCCCAATCCCAATTTCATTCCTAAAGGTGAATACAAAGAAACTGAATTGGATTATCAAAAGAAGCAAGCTGATATGTTGATAACTTCAATTGATGGCAGTTTCTATGAAATCAGTTTGCCTAAAAATGCTACACTTCGTCAGAAGATAAACAACGACATAAAAGGATATGGCAGAAACGTAAGAAGGTATAATGAAGATATAATTCATGTAACAGAAAAAGTTCTAAAGGTTTTGCAAACTAAATATACTATAATGTGTGACTTTTAAAAATAGATATGACACAAGATAGACTTTATATATTTGAAAAAGTACTCCTTCTTTATGGAGAATACGTCTTACTCAATCTTTATTCTTCTGCTAAAGTTATGGAAAGATACGAAGATTGTGCCATTATGCGAGATTTGATGAAAAGGTACCATATTGATGAACGTGATGAAATCCAAGATTGGCAAGCTGAAATATGGCGTTGTGGATATTCAGGTGAAATTGCTGGCATTAACTTTCCATATTATATGCATGAAGCTGTAAAAATGGTAGGTTATTAGATAAATATTATTATTTTTTTTGTTTAAAAATGGCGTAATAAATGTTACTTTTGTTATATTTGCACCATAGCATCTGATGCTAACGTATCCTTTCATGTTCTCGGGTATACGTATTGTTTTATCCGGTTCCTTTTGGAAAGGTATTTACTGTTGTTCAACTAATTACCGTATGAAGATGTACGGAACATGCCCATGGATGAAATAACCGCTATATTAGACAGTACCCGACCTGTTGATAATATTATCAACGACTTAAAAGAGAAATCAGTCTGTGTCCCCTCTTGGGATAAACTTATCAAAGACTACGAACCTACAGAGCATGAGATTGTATCTGACACTGTTACTCGTAAAGACAAAGTCCGTTCTAATGGAGATACAGAGAGAGCTTCGCGTATCTATATAGGGCTTGAAAGACTTCTCACCAAGCGAATGACTGAATTCATGTTCGCTATTCCGGTTAAACGTGTATATCATAACATAGAAGATAATGAAACCCGCCAAAGTATTGCGAAAGCGATTGAAGCGATATATAAGTATGCTCGTATTGATAGTGAAAATATTAAGCGAGGCAATATTTACTTTGCTTCATGTGAAGTGTTCACCATTTGGTACACGGTTGAGAGTCCCAACACTCTATATGGCTTTAAAAGTAAATATAAGCTAAAATGCAAAACTTATTCACCAATGGAAGGTGTTAGGTTATATCCTTTACTTGATGAACTTGGTGATATGATCGCAATGTCTTTTGAGTACACTAGAAAGGTGAAAAATGAAGAAGTTACTTTCTTTGAAACATACACGTCAAACATCCATTATAAATGGAAACAACAGGGAAACGGCTGGGAATTAGTAAAATTAGAACCGGTCGTTATTATGAAAATCCCTGGAGTCTACACCTATCGTCCTGTTCCCATTTATCACGGTCTTTCCTATATCAGAAAAGAAATCGAATATACTCTGTCACGTAATAGCGATGTCATAGCATATAACTCCGCTCCTATCCTAAAAATAGCTGGTGGCATAAAAGGAGGAGAAGATAAAGGAGAAAGCCGTAGAGTTTACCGCGTAGAACAAAACGGGGATGTGTCCTATGTTTCCTGGG
>ERZ772819.1243-NODE-1243-length-20951-cov-5.403522_pt1 | contig 20951 bp, 20 predicted proteins | sample MGYA00580860_ERZ772819 | MGnify/ENA primary metagenome ERZ772819 (study PRJEB29015, sample SAMEA2737683) | human gut metagenome | biome: human gut; feature: human-associated habitat; material: faeces | place: China | collected 2012 ...
TGGGTGCATAGCTCAGCTGGATAGAGCAACGCCCTTCTAAGGCGTGTGTCCGGGGTTCGAATCCCTGTGCGCTCACCAATCAAAAGTTTCACATTAGTGAAACTTTTTTTTTATTTAAAAATATTAATGTGAAGATTTCATTACAAAATAGTGTATAGTTTGTACATAGTTAGATTATTATAGTATAATACAAGTAGATTGTTATAAGTATATGAAATATAGTAATAATTATAGTTTTTAAAGAAATAATATATTTAAAATACACGAAAAATATAAATAAAAGGATATATTTTAAGATATAAATAAAAGGTTAATATATATGTAAACTAATTAAATAGGAGGATGATATAATGTCCGATTTAAATAATTTTTTTAATGGTTTTATTAGTATAATATTGAGAATGAGTATATACGATGTAGTTGATATAACGATAGTTGCGTACATTTTTTATAAAATATTTATGTTTATAAAAGATACTAGGGCAGAGCAGGTTTTTAAAGGTATTGTAATACTATTATTAGCTACACAGATAAGTGATTTATTTAAATTACATACTCTTTATTGGATTTTAGTAAATGCTATAGAGGTAGGAGTTATAGCTGTCTGTATTATATTCCAACCAGAGTTGAGAGCTGGTTTTGAGTACATAGGTAGAACGAATTTTAAAGTCTTTGAAAAAGGAAGTAAAAAGGAAGACGATATAGAACTTAATAAAATGATAGAAGAAATAGTTGAAACATTATATTCTCTTTCAAGACAAAAGATAGGTGCCCTTATAGTAATGGAAAGGGAGACTAAAATATCTGATATAATCAATACTGGTACAACTATTGATGGTGATGTTACGAGACAGTTACTTATAAACATATTTATACCAAATACACCGCTACATGATGGGGCTGTTGTTATTAGAAATTTTAAAATAAAAGCAGCAGCATGTTTTCTTCCTCTAAGTCAGAGCAAAGATTTGACTAAAGATTTAGGGACAAGACATAGAGCAGGTGTTGGAATAAGTGAAGTTTCTGATTGTTTAACATTAATTGTTTCTGAAGAGACAGGGGAAGTTTCAATTGCGAAGTCTGGAAAATTATATAGAAATATTGCTAAGGAAAGAATGGCCAATATCCTTAAAAATAATTTAAGAAAGAGTGCAACTGAGAAAACTTTATTTAAAGGTGGGATATTCAAATGATAGAAAGATTACACAAAAATACTAAGATAAAGATAATATCTTTATTGAGTGCTATAGTTCTTTGGATGTATGTTATGGCTGTTGTAGACCCCGAAGATACAAAGTTGTATGAAAATATACCTATTACAATTACAAATCTTAATGAAATTAAGGATCTAGGGTTGGTTGTTGACCCTGATGATAATTTAGTTACATCAGTGTATATTAAGGGAAAATTATCAGATTTACAAAAGATATCAGCTAATAATATAGATGTTTATGGTACAGTTAGTAATCCTATAGAAGGTCAAAATCAACTTTATTTAAGGGCAAGTGTAAATGATAAAGTTACGACAGAATTTAAGTCGGATACTATTGTTATAAATTTAGAAAAAAGCATAGAAGAAGAAAAAAATATAACTGTCAATATTACAGGGGTATATAAAGATAATGTTGATAAAGTGGATTTAGATAAGACTAAGGTAGTAGTTTCAGGCCCAAGAAGTAGTGTAGATTCAGTTAAATATGTGCAAGCAACTTTTGATGCTAATAAAGAATCTGTTGATACAAAATCGACAGAACTAGAATTAAAAGCATTAGATTCAGAAATGAATGAAGTAGATCATGTAACTTTAGAATTCAATAAAGTAACAGCAAAAGTATCATATTTTCAACAAAAACAGGTAAAGATTAATCCTATATTTAGTAGCAATGAATCTAATTTAGTGCAAGATCAAGACTTTACAATAATTCCAAGTGAAATAAATATAAAGGGGAAAAGTGATGTAATTAACAATATTGACTCTATAAATACGAAGATAATAAATGTTGATGAACTTGGAACAAATAACAAGATTGTTGATCTAGATATTCCGGATGGAATTAATGCTGATAAAGATAGTGTTACTATAAAATTAATAAATAAAAATAAAACAAAAAATAGTACATTTATATACTCAGGGGATGATATAAGTTTATTGAATAATGAAGAAGATGTCTCAATAAATGATTTTGAAATACCAGATGATATAATTGTTAAAATACAGTATGATAATGATTCTGATAGGATATCTAAAAATGATTTAAAACTATACTTAGATTTATCAGAAGGTATTGTTTCGGGGACAAGATATGCAATTACTCATAATGATATAAATGTAAAAAGTATAACAATTGAACCAAGTTATATTACTGCTAAATAAATTGAGGTCAAAATATCATCAATAGTATGATTTTACTGAATTTAAAGTGGTAAAAAGTATAAAAAGTAACAAATAAAAGACAATAGATAATTTATCTATTGTCTTTTTGGTTTATAAGTATTAAAATGATTTTATGACAATTTTTAGAATAGAAATTAGAATAAAAAATTGATTATTTTAGAAGACAAAAAATATATTTCTTTATTATGTTATTATTATTTTGTAATATTAAATAGATATAATAAAGATATGTTAAAAATTGCATCAAAAGTTATGGAAAATGTAACAAAAAATAATGTTAAGAAAAAGGCAACTATAGAATTAGAAAAATATAAAGTAAAAGTGAAAGAATATAATAAATTTTGTTGTAATAAATTTTTAGGACATAATAATATTGTTCCAGATATTATAGTTTGTCATATAAGTAAGGATTATGGTAAAATTATAGAAACTTTTTATGATGAAAACTCAAAAGTATCAAGTCATTTTGCCGTATCAAGGAAAGGCAGTTATACACAATTTGTTGATTTGAAAGATAGTGCGTGGGCAAATGGAACTTCTTTAAATAGTGAAAGTGATGTATATTATAAATTTGCTAAAAGTGAAATTGTGAAAACAAGAAAGATGAATGCTAATTATTATACATATTCAATAGAACATGAATCATTTGATGGAACATTAACAAAAGAACAATATGATTGTACAATAAGATTAATGTGTAAAATTATAGATTATATAAAAGAAAATTATGGAAAAAATTTTGAAATAGATGAAAAACATATAATAGGACATATAGATGTTAATCCTATAGTAAGAACAAAGTGTCCTGGAAATAAATTTCCTATTAAAAATATAATACACGATTTACAAAAAATATATAATTACAAGGAGAAAAAATAATGAATTATTTAATGTTAGTAAATAAGTCTAATGTCTTGTCATCTAGTTATATACCTATAGATTTAGTAATTGTTGAAAACAAAAAGGGAGATAACCCTAATTTAATTTTAAAATTAGATAGAGTTGTAGCAGAAATGTTTAAAAAACTCCAAAATGAAGCTTTAAAGGATGGCTACAATATTATTTGCGATTCAGCTTATAGAGATTTTTATTTTCAAATGTATTTAATTGATAAAAAGAAAAAACAAAAGAAGGATTTAAGTCAAATAGCTAAACCTGGTTCATCTGAACATCAAACAGGGCTTTGTATTGATGTTGCAGGTATAGTTAATGGTACATATACGGATAAGGATGCAGATTTAAAAGAAATATACGCATGGCTTGAAAAAAATGCATACAAATATGGATTTATAATAAGATATCCTAAAGGAAAAGAATATATTACCGGTTATCCATATGAACCTTGGCATATAAGATATGTCGGAAGAAAAGTTGCAGAAATAATTGACTTAAATAAGATAACTTTAGAAGAATATTTAGAAAAAACAGTTAGAAATATAAAAATATATTAGGAGATGGAGAGATGTTTTTTGCAAAACCAGGAGAATATAAGCCATGTGGTTTATTTAGTTTACAACATATTATTTTACTATTTATAACAATCGTTCTAATTATAATTGCACTAAAATTAACAAAAACAAACAAGAAAGAAAATATAAGAAAAATTATAATTAGTGTAACAATTTTTTGTTGGATTATGGAAATTATAAAAATTGTTTTTAATCTAAAAATAGGAAATGCTCATAATGTAAATACATATATTCCTTTATATTATTGCAGTATTTTATTGTATGCAGGAATTTTAAGTTCTTTTGGAAAAGGAAAAGCAAAAAGATTAGGAGATGTTTTTTTAGCAACAGGTGCTTTTGTTGGCGGAAGCATATTTTTATTATTCCCAACAACATCACTTCCAACATATCCAATATTTCATTATATAAGTTTACAAAGTTTTTTATATCATGGTTGTATGGTGTATTTATCATTGTTAGTTTTAAAAACAAATTACATAGAATTGGAAAAGAAAGATGCAATATATTATTTTATTTTAATTTTAGTAATAAGTGTAGTTGCTCTAATTATAAACAATATATTTGGTAGTAATTTAATGTTTATATCCCAAAATTTTCCAAATACATTTGTGAATGTTATTTATGTTATTTCAGGAAAATTATTTACACCGGTTATGATATTAGGACAAGCTACTTTACCATTTTGGTTTGTTTATGAAATAACAAATTTAATAAAAAAGGAGAATGAGAATGCTATCAATTACTGAAGCCAAAAATAGATTGCCACAAGATTTTATAAATGAATTATATGAAAATTATTCCCCTCTTATGGTAGATAAAATATTAATTGGTATGAATAATACAAGATACACGAGCTTAAGAGTAAATACAATAAAATATAATATTCAAGATTTAATGAAATATTTTAAAGAGAAAAATATAAAATTTGAAAGAGTGCCATGGTATAAAGATGCATTAATAATAAAAAATGCAAATGAAAAGGCAATTCAGAAGCTAGATATATATGAAAAAGGATATATTTATTTACAAAGTTTATCAAGTATGGTTCCTCCAATAGTTTTAAACCCTAAAGCAGGAGAAAAAATTTTAGATTTAACTGCGGCTCCAGGAAGTAAAACCACACAATTAGCTGGAATTATGAATAATGAAGGATATATATTAGCAAATGAGTTAGATAAAATAAGATGTGAACGATTAAAACATAATGTTGAAGTTCAAGGGGCAACAATAGTAGAAGTAATAAATTCTAGAGGAGAAAAATTAGGTGAAACTTATGAAAATTACTTTGATAAGGTTTTATTAGATACGCCTTGCAGTGGAGAAGGTAGATTCTTAGCATATTCAAGTGCAACATATAGAGATTGGTCATTAAAAACCGTTAATCAATTAACTAAATTACAAAGAAAATTGTTTGATAGTGCTTACAAGGCAGTAAAAACAGGAGGAACAATAGTATATTCAACTTGCACAATAAATAAAAATGAAAATGAATTTATATTAGAGTGGATTTTAAATAATTATAAGGTAAAACTATCAGACATAAATTTAAATATTAAAGATAGCATACAGGGAAGTAATGAAGGTTTAAATAGAGAAATAGAGAAATCGATAAAAATTTTACCATCAAAAGATATGGAAGGATTCTTTGTTGCTAAATTGAAAAAAGTATAAATAAAAAAGGAACCCAAATATGGTTCCTCTTTTGTAGGTTATGTGGTATAAGTTAGAAGCTAAAAAAATATTTTAGCCAGTAACTCCTACCGGATATTTATCCCGATCTTTCATGATGCTTTACCTCCAGTTACAACACATTAAATGAATACACTATTTGTAACGATTAATATTCTAACATATATGTTTACATAAGTCAACACTTTTTTGAAAAAAATTAAAATTTTATTGAATAATATTTAATTTAATGTTATAACATACGTATTAATAATATTAAGAGAGGAGAAAATAATGGATTATTATTTTGTGAATTATGGCATACTTTTTATTACATTAATTATAACTTTAGGAGCTCAATGGTATATTAATTATTGCTTCAAGAAAACATCTAAAATGAATAATGAAAGAAATATTACAGGTATGCAGGCTGCAAGAGAAATATTGAATGCAAATGGATTGGAAGATGTAAAAGTATTACAAGTTCCAGGTAGTTTAACAGATCATTATGACCCAAGAAATAAAACAGTAAACTTATCAGATAGTATATACGATAAAACAACAATAGCAGCAATAAGTGTTGCTGCACATGAATGTGGTCATGCAATTCAAGATAAAACAGGCTACACATTTCTAAAAATTCGTAAATCTATGGTTCCACTTGTAAATATTGCAAATTATGCAGGTTATATTTCAATTTTAATTGGTGTAATATTTTCATTATTAGACTTAATTTGGATAGGAATAGCATTAGAAGCAATAATTTTACTATTTCAACTTGTTACATTACCAGTAGAGTTCGATGCTTCAAAAAGAGCATTAAATCAAGTAGAAGAATTAGGAATTTTAGATAATAATGAATTAAAATATGGTAAAAAAATGCTTGTATCTGCAGCACTAACTTATGTAGCAGGAGCCGCAACTGCAATGTTGCAAATTTTAAGATTAATATTAATTTTTGGAGGAAGAAGAGATGATTAAAAATCTAAAAGAATGGATTTTAAATTTTATAAATGGTTTCTGTATGGCACTAGCAGATAGTGTTCCAGGGGTATCTGGAGGTACAGTTGCATTTATATTAGGATTCTACGATAAATTTATAGGTTCGTTAGATAGTTTATTTAGAGGAAAAATGGAAGAAAAAAAATCTGCATTATTATTTCTTATAAAACTTGGTATAGGGTGGGCTTGTGGATTTGTAATAGCAGCATTAGTTTTAGGAAGTATATTTAATGAACAAATTTATAACATAAGTTCTTTGTTTATTGGATTTATAATATTTGCAATTCCAATAGTAATTTATGAAGAAAGAGAAGCGTTAAAGAAAAATTACTTAAACGTTCTATTTGCGTTAATAGGAATAGTATTTGTAGTTGCAATTACACTTTTAAATCCTGCAAGTGGCCAAGGAATAAGTGTACATGTAGATAATTTAAGTATTGGACTTATAGCATATGTGTTTTTTGCAGCGATGATAGCTATTTCTGCAATGGTTTTACCAGGAATTTCTGGTTCAACATTATTACTTATATTTGGACTTTATGTTCCAATTATGTCTGCAGTAAAAGAATTTTTACATATGAACTTTTCATACTTTCCAATACTATGTGTATTTGGATTAGGAGTTATAACAGGAATAGTATTATTTGTAGGATTAATTAGAAAGGCTTTAGAAAACTTCAGATCACAAACAATATATGTAATAATAGGAATGATGATAGGTTCATTATTTTCTATAGTAATGGGACCAACAACACTTGAAGTACCACAAACAGCAATGAATTTTAGTACATTTAACATATTATTCTTTATAATAGGAGGAGTAATAATAATAGGACTACAAGCATTTAAAATGTTCCTAAATAAGGAAAATTAATGAATAAAAATATAGAATTTTATAAAAGCAAAGAAAGCTGGGACAATAAATATGAAAAATGACGTTACAGTAAAACAAGTAGTTAATATAGTTGAAAAAGCATCAACTGATTTTGAAAAGGAAAATTCAGAATTAAAAAGGAAATACTTAGTCTGGAATATAGAAACTTTTAATTTTTTGGCTTCAAAAGTATCAGTAGGGTTAGGATCATTTGGGACAGGATATCCTTTTTATGCATTAGATGAGAGAATGCAAGGGAAATTACCAATTATACATGAACAAGTTAGATATAATAGACAACTGGTAAAAGATGGAGAAGGTGTTAAAAATTCAATTTGGAAGTGCAAATCATGTTTAAAACAAAACTATAAAAATATGCCTGATTTAAAAACTATATGTAAACCATGTCCCAATATGATAAATGAATTAAAACCAAGAAAAATCATAAATAGGTTGCCCGATTTGGATATGTGGGTTATTTGTAAAGATGGATGTGTGGAAGTTGCACAAGAAGAAATTAGAGAACTTTTAAATGAAATTGGAATGAACACATCTGATGTTGATCCGATTTCTTCAATTAATGATGTACATAGAATTGCAAGTCAAATAAAAAATAAAGAGTTTTCAAGAACTTTTTTACCTATTGATGCGCATATAATTGAATATTCAAAAATAAAAAATTTAATTGAACAAGTTCCAGAAGAACTTCAAAGAGCTAAAAAAGAAGGAAGAAAGCCATATCTTCCTATTCATCCAAAATCATATAGAAAAGATTGGCAATATGATGATGAGGCATATAATTTTGTATATGACTATTTATCAGCATTTACAGGATTCAATTTTACAATGCAATTGGAAGAAAGTTTAATGAATAGCAGAATAAGAGTTGCAAAAGAAAATACAAATGAAGAATTATTAGATTATCTTTTTAAATCTGCCACACCATCAAATTTAAGAAGATTTCAGAATTTAGAACTAGAAAATTATTTTAAGAAAAAAATAAATAACTGGAGATTAAAAAACTTAGAAGATCAAGAATGTCAAAGATAGTAAAATAAAAAAGAAAGGAATTATAAAAATGAATAAAAGAATTGATTTACATATTCATACAACAATGTCAGATGGAGTTTTAAGTCCAAAGGATGTAATAGATGAAGCTTATAAAAATGGAGTTTCGGTTATTGCAATTGCTGATCATGATACAATAGAAGCATATAATGATGAACTTTTTAATTATGCTAATAGTAAAAATATAAAATTAATTAATGCAGTTGAAATATCAACAAAGACGAATAAAGCTGGAATACATGTATTAGGATATGGATTTGAACTAGATAATGAAGAATTTAAACAACGTTTAAGTAAAATTAGGAATGCAAGACATGATTATTTGCATAATGTTGGAAAGAAATTAGAAGAAATAGGCTATATTTTAAATGTTGAGGAGTTAGATAAAATTGATGCCGTTACTAAAGCTCATATAGCTTTAGATGTTGTAAATAACGAAATCAATAAAGAAAAATTACTAAATGATTTTGGTCATATTCCAAATAAAGGAGAATTTATAGAAACTATAATGAATGAAAATTGTCCAGCTTATGTAAAAAAAGAAACTGTAACACCAAAAAGAGCAGCAGAAATTATAAGAGATGCAAAGGGAAAAGTTGTTTTAGCTCATCCTGTTGCATATGTGTACGAAGATAATTTTAGCGATGAGGATATTTTAAACATTATAAATGACATGAAACCAGATGGATTAGAAGCTAATTACTTATATGTTGATCGTAATAACAATAAAATTAATGAAGTAGAAAAATGGAATAACTTTGCAAAAGAAAATAATCTTTTTGTAACTGCAGGTTCAGATTTTCATAATAAAGATGGAATTAGACCAGAAATTGGCTTTATAAATACAAATTTTGTTTTAACAGATATAGAAATAGATTCAATATTAAAGAATTTATTATAAAGTTATGTATAATTAACAAAAAATAATAGGAGGAAAATATGTCTTTTATAGATGAGATAAAGCAAAGAGCAAAGAATGATTTAAAAACTATTGTACTTCCAGAAGCAACAGATATAAGAGTTTTGCAGGCAACGGAAAATATACTTAAAGAGCAATTTGCAAATGTTATATTGGTTGGAGAAAAAGATACAATACTAAATATTGCACATGAAAGTAATATTAATATTACTGGTGTAAAAATTGTAAATCCTGCGAAATCTGATAATTACGAAAAGTATGTAAATGATTTTTTTGAGTTAAGAAAGAAAAAAGGGATGACAATTCCAAAAGCAAAAGAACTTTTATTAGATCCAGTTTACTATGGAATGATGATGGTTAAAGAAAATGAGGCAGATGGTTTGGTTTCTGGTGCAATTCATTCAACAGCAGATACTTTAAGACCTGCACTTCAAATTTTAAAAACAGCACCAGATACAAAGCTTGTTTCTGCATTTTTCTTAATGCTTGTTCCAAATTGCGAGTATGGGGAAAATGGAACTTTTGTATTTTCCGATTGTGGTTTAAATGTAAATCCAAATGCCGAGGAATTAGCAGAAATTGCTCATTCTTCAAGCAAAAGCTTTGAACAACTTACTGGAAAACAATCAAAAATTGCAATGCTTTCATATTCAACATATGGAAGTGCTAAATCTGAACTTACCGAAAAAGTAATTAATGCCACAGAACTTGTAAAACAAAATTATCCAGAGTTACAAGTTGATGGAGAATTGCAATTAGATGCAGCAATTATACCAGAAATTGCAGATATGAAAGCTCCAGGAAGTGATATAAAAGGAAAGGCTAATACTTTAATATTCCCTGACTTAAATGCAGGAAATATAGGTTATAAATTAACACAAAGATTTGCAAAAGCAGAAGCTTATGGACCACTTTGCCAAGGAATTGCAAAACCTGTAAACGATTTATCACGTGGATGCAATAGCAAAGATATAGAAGGTGTTGTGGCAATTACAGCTGTACAAGCACAAAAATAATAATTTGAAAAGGAGAAGATATAATGAAAATTTTAGTTTTAAATTGTGGAAGTTCATCTTTAAAATATCAATTAATAAATATGGAAACAGATGAAGTTATGGCTTCAGGAAAATATGAAAGAATAGGGGAGAAAGAAGCTTTTATAACTCATAAAGTAAATGGTAAAAAAATAGTAATTGAACATACTGCTATGAACCATGAAGAAGCAGTAGATTTTACATTAAAACAACTTGTTAACCCAGAATATAAAGTTATAGATTCTTTAGATGAAATAAATGCAATAGGACATAGATTAGTTCATGGAGGGGAAAAAATAAGCGAATCTGTTGTTATAGATGATAACGTTGTAAATGTATTAAAAGAATGTATAGATTTAGCACCGCTTCATAATCCTGCTGGAATAATAGGAATAGAAGCTTGCAAAAAAGTTATGCCTGGTAAACCAATGGTAGGTGTTTTCGACACAGCTTTTCATCAAACAATGCCTAAAGAAAGGTATTTATACCCTATAAACTATGAATACTATGAAAAATATGGAATAAGAAAATATGGATTCCATGGAACTTCTCATATGTATGTTTCAAATAGACTTGCAGAGATAGAAAATAAAGATATTAAAGATATGAAAATAGTTACTTGCCACTTAGGACAAGGTTCAAGTATATGTGCTGTTGAAGGAGGTAAGTCTGTAGACACAAGTATGGGATTAACACCTCTTGCTGGAATACCAATGGTTACTAGAAGTGGAGACTTAGACCCATCTGTTGTTACATTTTTAATGAAAAAAGAAAATTTAACTCCTGAAGAGATAGAAAATAAATTAAATAAAGAAAGTGGTGTTCAAGGAATCTCAGGACTTGCACCAGATTTTAGAGAAATAGAAGCAGAATCTGTAAATGGAAATGAAAGAGCAGATATCGCAATGAAATCTTTTAAATATGCAGTTGCAAGTTTTATAGCAAAATATGCAGTTGCAATGAATGGTGTAGATGCAATAGTATTTACAGGTGGAGTTGGAGAAAACCAAATAAAAATAAGAGAAGGAATATGCAATCAACTTACATTTATGGGAGTTGAAATAGACCCAGAGAAAAACAATGTAAGAAGTGAAGAAAAATTAGTATCAAAAGATTCTTCAAAAGTTAAAGTATATGTAATACCAACAAATGAGGAATTAATGATAGCAAAAGAAACAGAAAGATTGGTAAAATAATGAAATTGGGGACGGGGTCAAAAATCACTATAAAAGATGATTTTTGACCCCGTCCATCGTTTATTCATTTATCAAATTCACAATAGTTTGCAAAACTAAATTTGTCATTATATCGTAATTCATATTTGAATGTTTATGATAAACAATTTCATGACATAGGTTATCTATTAAACCTATTATTATATGAACTTTTTCAAATAAATTTTCTGAATTAAATCCATTTTGAATTAATGAATTTGTTATATTTTCTGTCATTTTTATTTCATGTTTATGAAAAAATTCAGCAATTTCTTTATCAGAATGAGTCATAGCTGTTATTTCTTCGTGAGCTTGTTGAGAAAGCTTATGATTTTCTATAAATTTATTAATCATTTCTCGTAAAACATTTTCAATGTTATTTTTATTAATTTTAGTTTCAGCAATATTTAACATAGGATAAAAAATATCATCTGCATAAATTTTAATACCATCAATTAAAATATCGTGTTTATCTTTAAAATAATTATAAACAATACCAGTAGAAACACCTGCAGCTTTAGCAATTTCAGCAGTATTAGTATTATAATAACCTTTCTTACAAATTAATTCAAAACCACATTTAATTATTTTTTCTTTCTTCTTAATAGAACGCTTTTGAACAGGTTCTCTAATAGAACTTTCTTTCATAACAAACCTCCATAATAAACTAAATTATAAAATGAAAATAAAATTATGTCAAACATTAAAATTACATTATCATAAAATCAAAAATATAGGGGCCATTTTAAAATCCGAAGATTGCGACACCAAGGCATAAAAAACAATATATTTTTGATTATATAAAATGAAATGTGAAATAAACTTCAAATTCTGTTGACAATTATACTATAAAAAAATATAATAAAAAAGAAAAAATATGAAACAAATTTCATATAGGGAGGAAAGAATGAAAAAAATAGTAGAATTAAAAAATGTTAGTAAAGTTTATAAAGCAGGAGAAAAAGAGTTTAAAGCACTAGACGATATTGATTTATCTATAAACAAAGGAGAATTCGTTGTAGTACTAGGACCATCAGGTGCTGGAAAATCTACATTACTTAATTTAATAGGAGGTATGGATACACCAACAAGCGGTCAAATAATTATAGATGATGAAAATATTTCAAACTATAATGAAGAAAAATTAAGTGAATATAGAGCAGAAAATATAGGATTTATTTTTCAATTTTATAACATTTTACCAACACTTACAGTGTTAGAAAATGTTGAAATTGTAAAAGACATTGTAAAAAATGCAGGAGATAGCAAAAGTGCATTAGAAGCAGTGGGGTTAATAGAACATATAAATAAATTTCCAAATCAACTATCAGGAGGAGAACAACAAAGAGTTTCTATAGCAAGAGCAATAGCTAAAAATCCTAAATTATTATTATGTGATGAACCAACAGGAGCATTAGACTCAAAAACAGGTGTAGAAGTATTAAAATTATTAAAAAAGCAATGCGATGCCAACAATGGAAATAATACAGTAATAGTAGTTACACATAATAGTTTATTTGCAGAAATTGCAGATACAGTAATAAGAGTAAAAAATGGAAAAATTGAAAGTGTAGTATCAAACGAAAATCCTAAAGAAATAGACGAAGTTAATTGGTAGAAAATGGAGGAAAAAATGAAAATTTTAAATAAAAAATTATGTAGAGACATAAAGCAAAACTTATCACAGTTTATTACTATATTTTTAATAGTATTTATAGGAATTATGGCATATAGCGGAATAGAAGGCTATATGGAAGGAATGCAAGAAACTGCAGATAACTTTTATGGCAATTATAATTTACAAGACTTAAATGTTTTAGGTGAAATAAATGAGAGCAAAATAGAAGATATTAAAAATATAGATAATGTAAAAAATGTTGAAGGAAAGCTAGTTATAAATACTATTTTGGAAGAAAATAGTGATGTTACTTTGCAAGCAAGCTTTATAGATAGCAATGAAATTTCAAAATTTTATATAGTAGACGGTAAAGAATTTAATAAAGATACAAAAGGAATTTGGGTAGATCAATTTTATGCAGAAGCAAATAATTTAAAAATAGGAGATAACTTAAAAATAAAATACGATGGGTATGTTTTTGATGAAGAAATTATAGGACTAATAAATGTTCCAGACCACGTATATGATGTTAAAGATGAATCTCAAATATATCCAGATCACAAAATGTTTGGATTTGTTTACATGTCAACAAATGAACTAGAAGGTTACATTAAAAATCAAGTAATAAAAGAAGCAAATATTACAGATGAAGAAATATTCAATACGTATTTTAAAGATTTTAATTACAGAGATTATTTAAAATATAATTATGCTATGGTAGATGTTGAGAATGTAAATGAACTAAGTAAAGTAAAAAACAGCATAGAAGACAAAATGGAAAATGTTACAATAATAGATATTAAAGATACAGCATCATATTCACAATACCAAGGAGAAGTTGATGAAGGAAAAACATATATAGGAGTATTTTCTGGATTATTCTTATTTATAGCTATTTTGTCAGTTATTACAACAATGACAAGAGTTGTTCAAAAACAAAGAATACAAATTGGAACCTTAAAAGCACTTGGATTTAAGAAAAGAAAAATTGTAAAACATTATATTGGATATAGTTTTTGGATTTCAATAATTGCTGCAATATGTGGATTATTTGCAGGTAGATATTTCATAGGAGAGGTATTTATAAATCTAGAAATGAGCTTTTTTGAAATACCAAATGGAATGGCAATAATAAAGAAAGATTCATTTATTGTTGCAGTTGCTGTAGTTTTAGTAGTATCTTTTGTAACATATTTAACAACAAGAAATATATTAAAAGAAAATACAGCAGAAACTTTAAGAAATTCAATTCCAAAAGTAAAGAAAAAGTCATTAAATATTACAACAAAAGGAATTTTCAAAAAAATGAATTTTTCTACAAAATGGAATATTAGAGATATTATTAGAAACAAAGCAAGAACAATAACTGCTATAGTTGGAGTAACGTGCTGCTGTATGCTAATAGTATGTGCAATAGGAATGTTAAACAGTATGGATTATTTTATAGGATTACAATTTAATACTATTTATAATTTCGACTATAAATTAAGCTTAAAGAGTGACATTAGTGTAGAAAACTTAAATAAATTAACAGATGAATATGGAAATAGCACGTCAGAATCTTTATATATTGAAATAAAAGATAATAATGATGAAAGAGAATCTAATAACATTTTTGTAACAGATGCAAAAAATTATATAAGATTTGTAGACAATAAAAATAAATTTATAGAATTAAATATCGATGAAGGCATATATGTAACCTACAAATTAGCAGATACTAAAGGTTATAAAATAGGAGATGAAATAACTTGGCATATATCTGGTAATAATACATGTTATACTTCAAAAATAGTAGGATTTAATAAAGACCCACAAAATCAAAATGTAACAATGACAAGAAAATACTTAGAAAGCTTAGGAATAGAATATAAGCCAGATTCATTATATACAAATATAGATTTAAGTAGTAAAAAAGAAATAGAAAATGTAGAAGTAATATCAAATATAGATAAACTAAAAGATGGAATGTCAAATATGATAGAAACTATGCGAACAATGGTAACACTTATAATTGTAATTGCAGTTATACTAGGAGCAGTAATAATATACAATTTAGGAATACTATCATATACAGAAAAGCAATATCAATTTGCAACTTTAAAAGTATTAGGATTTAAAGATAAGCAAATTAAAAAAATATATATAAAACAAAATAATATAATAGCTGCTATTTCAATTATACTAGGACTACCGGCAGGATATTATTTAGTAGATTGGCTATTCAAAACAGCTATAGAAGAAAGCTACGATTTTGGAGCACATATAAACATAGAAACATATATAATAGCAACAATAGGAACATTTTTAGTATCATACTTAGTATCTAAATTCCTTGCAAGAAAAATAAATAAAATAGATATGGTTTCTAGTTTAAAAGCAAATGAATAAAATGTGGTACATTATTTTTACTACAAGATGAATTATTAGAAATAAATTAATGTAAAATGTTGTAGAGGCGGACACCTTAAGTCCGCCCAAATAAGAAAAAAGGTGATAATTGTGCAATTATTATTAGGATTAGGAATTCCATTATTAGGTACAGTACTTGGAGCTGCAATGGTATTCTTTATGAGAAATAAAATGAATATAAAAGTAGAAAAAATACTTTTAGGATTTGCATCTGGAGTAATGATAGCAGCTTCAATATGGTCGTTAATTATGCCATCTATAGATATGGCAAAAGAACAAGGAAAAATTGCTTGGATACCGGCAAGTATAGGATTTTTATTTGGAATAGTATTTTTACTTGTATTAGATAGTTTAATTCCACATATGCACTTGGAAAGCGATAATCCAGAAGGAATAAAAACAAAACTTAAAAAAACTACAATGCTTGTTTTAGCAGTTACACTCCATAATATACCAGAGGGAATGGCAGTAGGTGTAACATTTGCAGGAGCAATAATAGGGAACACAGGAATAGCAATGGCAGGAGCTTTTGCGCTTGCTATTGGAATTGCGATACAAAACTTTCCAGAAGGCGCAATAATATCAATGCCATTAAAAAGTGAAGGAATGAGCAAACCAAAAGCATTTATGTATGGAGCATTTTCAGGAATTGTAGAACCAATAGGAGCAATAATAACAATACTATTTACCAAAGCAGTTGTACCAATACTTCCATATATACTTTCATTTGCAGCAGGAGCAATGATATATGTAGTAGTAGAAGAACTAATACCTGAATCACAAGCAGGAGAACACTCAAATATAGGAACAATAGGAGTAGCAATAGGATTTGTAGTAATGATGATTTTAGATGTAGCTTTGGGTTAAATTCCTATACTATAAAAAAGTGGCTTCGCCACACGGGTCGTCGGGGACGCCGACCCCTACATCTAAAAGTAGAATACTAGTACTATCGGCTAATTTATGATATAATTCAAATGTAATAATTCCAAAAGGAAGGGTAGAAAGTTGAATTTTAGAAGATATTAGAAAGGAGACATTTTTATGAGTACAGTAGCTCTTATCTTACTATGCCTTGGAATCATACTGTTTGGTTTGTTTATTGCATTGTTTTTAGCAATTATTGTGGGAAAAAGGAAAGAACCAGATATTATTTGCGAAGATAATTATATCTATAGGAAATTTACAGACCAAGATGATGTTTCTATTGATGAGGTAGTGAAAAGATTCAAACAAGATAATTAATTAAAAAAATCCCCTTAGAGGTACTAGGAAAATTAAAAAAATGGTGTTTGAAAAACTTCCAAACACCATTTTTGAGTTTAATTAATAATTTTTTAAAGGTCTTTTAAATTAATTGAATAGAATTTTTCTAATGCTTCATAATATTCATTGTCAGCTTTTTCGAAAGCACCTTCTTGTTCAGCTGTTTTTATCATATTATCAAAATCAGCAGATAAATTTTCCTTTAATTGGTCAAAATTAAGAAGCATAATAGCTGAAACATACTCATCAAATTTTTTCTTTTTCCATTCTTCCACTTTTTTTTGGTAGGTTGGTCCTATATGAATGGAGAAGCGGACTTCGCCACTACCGTAGTTATATTTGGTAACTGCAGTTATCACTGCGTTCAAATACTTATCTTTAACTTTTTTTGCCGTTTTATTTGTATTAGGTAAAGAGTTATAACAAGAGTAAACTGCTTCCGCGTCTGTTGATTCTTCATTTGAATAATATTCTTTCTGCAATTCAAGATTTGCAAAAGAATTTAAGATTATTATCTTAATAGGTACTGCATACCTTTCGGAAAACCATGGATCATTGCACACTCTAACAAGTTCTGTAGCTGATGCAATCCAATTATAATCGGATTTACTATCTTCTAACACCCGCTCATAGAGTTGTTTAGCTGTTAATGAATATTTTTTACCTTTCCAGCCTGTGATATTATACTTTTTCTCAAAAGAATTCATAATATTTTCCTCCTTTTAATTGATGTTTGCTATTATATATGATTAAACTAAGGAGTAAGCGTTCCTTACTCAATTAGTGAATTAAGGAATTTGATTAAATAATTAATTGCTAATATAAGTTGAATTATACAATTATTTTTGGCAAATTGCAAGGATATCAAAAAATCATATAATATAAAAAGTTACTTAACTACACTGGTCAATCTAAGAAGATCAATCTTTTATTAGTGCTAATTAGTCGATAGAATAACACAATGGAAAGAGGCGAGAATAGATTAAAAAAATACAAGATTTAGCAGGGCAAGTAGAGGGAAGTAGTATTACAGAGAAAGTTTATATAAATATTTCACAAGATTATGCCTTTGAAGAATTATCAAAGGCAAATTAAATATCTACTGCATTCTTTACTGCATTAATTTCAAAAAAATAACCATACAAAATATTGATATCTCAATACCTGTATGGCTTTTTTTGTTTGGTGCAGATGGCCGGAATCGAACCGGCACGGTTTATTCAACCGCAGGATTTTAAGTCCTGTGCGTCTACCAGTTCCGCCACATCTGCATTTGTTATATGAACTGGTATTTTGTCTTTCGACATTTGCTATTATAATATTATAATTAGATAATGTCAATACTTTTTTTAAAATAAATTTATTTTTTATGATTAATTTTTGATAAAAAATTGCATTTTTATATCAATTTTTTAATATATATGTTAAAATAATTTGGAAGTAAGGAGAAAATTTTATGGTTGAAAAAAATAAAGAATATATTGTAGATATAATAGATAATGGATTTGAAGGAGAAGGTATTGCAAAAATAGAGGGCTTTACTATTTTTATTCCTAATGCGATAAAGGGTGAAAAGGTTAAAATTTTAATTGTAAAAGTTTTGAAATCACTTGCTTTTGGTAAAGTTATAGATATAATTGAAAAATCGGATAAAAGAGTTAAATGTGATTGCAAAACATATAAAAGATGTGGTGGTTGCAATATGAGACATATAGAGTATGAAGAAACTTTAATAATAAAAAGAAACTCTGTACAAGCTTTGGTAAATAAAACATTAAAAAATAAAGTTCAAATAAAAAATACAATAGGAATGGAAAATCCGCTTCACTATAGAAATAAAGCACAATATCCAATAGGAATGAATAAGGAAAATAAACCTGTAATTGGTGTATTTGCAAGAAGAAGTCACGAAATTATACCTATAAATAATTGTTTAATACAAAAGCCTATTTCAGAGCAAATTGCTAAATTTATTTTAGAATATATTACAAAAAATAATATATCTGTATACGATGAAAAAAGTGGAAAAGGTATATTTAGGCATTTAGTTATAAAAGTAGGAGTAAAAACAAATGAAATAATGTGTATACTCGTTATTAATGCGCATTCATTTAAAAATGAAAATAAATTAGTAGAAGAACTTGTTAAAAATTTCCCAAATATTAAAACAATAGTAAAAAATATAAACACAAAAAACACAAATGTAATTATGGGAAAAGAGAATATTGTACTGTATGGAGATGGCTATATAAAAGACATATTAGGAGATTATACTTTTAAAATTTCACCACAATCATTTTATCAAGTAAACCCGCTTCAAGCAGAAAAATTATATAATTTAGGAGTAGAAGCAGCAAAAATAACAAAAAATGATATTGTATTTGATTTATATTGTGGTATTGGTACAATTTCATTATTTATGGCAAAGTATGCAAAAAAAGTATATGGAGTTGAAATAGTAGAACAAGCAATAAAAGATGCAAAAGAAAATGCAAAAACTAATAATATAGAAAATACAGAATTTATAGCAGGAGACACAGAAATAATATTAGATGATTTAATAAATAATAAAAAAATAATACCAGATGTTGTTATGGTAGATCCGCCACGAAAAGGGTTAGATAATAGAACTATAGAAAATATAAACAAAATAAAACCAAATAGAGTTATATATATAAGTTGCAATCCAGCAACACTAATAAGAGATTTAGCAAAATTCGAAGAAAACTATGGAATAAAATCAATACAGCCTGTAGATATGTTCCCATTCACAAGCAACGTTGAATGCGTTTCGGTGCTATATCTAAAATAAATCCTGTAATACTTGAATTTACAATGAAAGAAAAAATATTTAAAAACAGCTCTAAAAACAAAATAGGAGCAAAAAACTCAAAATTTAAAGATGTTTTAGTAAAATTTATGTTCAACCTAGAATATGGGAACATATGTAAATACTAAATAAAAAAGAAGGAATATTTATGTTAAAAGATTTATGCTTCGAGATAATACAGACTTGCCCTAATAAATGTAAGTTCTGTTCTTCAAATTCATCACAAGACAAACAAACAATAATTACATTTGAACAGTTTAAAAAGACAGTTATGCATTTTATAAAACAAGGTGGAATAGAAGAATTATCAATTTCTGGTGGAGAACCATTTTTACATCCAGATTTATTTGAAATGGTAAAGTTTTGTAAAGATAATGGAATTAAAACAGTTATATTCACTAGCGGGATAAAAAGAGCATCTGCAATGACAGTAGAAATGATAGAATATATAAAAAACAAATGTAAACAAGATTTACAGGAAATAGAAAAACATGAACCATGGAATGAAAGATTAAAAATAAATGTAAAAGCATATTACGATAGATGTTTAACACCAAAATCATTTGAAGGGATAACAAGACAGGAATTCGAAAAATTAAAACAATTAGGATTAGACAAGATAGTATTTGACTGGCAAGCATTTGAAGAATCAACTGATAATGAATTAATGGGAAGAAAAGGTTTAATTACATGCTTAATGGATTCGCTGATAAGAGCAAGCAGAACAGGGATAAATGTTGATGTACACTTTATTCCAATGAAACCAAATTATAGACAGTTTTCTGATATAATTGAATGCTTAGAAATATCAGGTGTAAAAAATATAAGTGTCTTAAATTTTGTTCCTCAAGGCAGAGGAAGAGATAATAAAGAAGAGTTAATGCTAAGTAAAGAAGAATTGAAAGAGTTTTCAGAGATATTAAAAAAAGAAAAAGAACATTATAGTGGCAATATTAGGATAGGAATTCCACTAAATGGAAAAATATCACATTTATGCACAGCAGGAACTGAAAAATTAGATATAAAGTATGATGGGACAGTATTACCATGCCCAGCATTTAAAGAAATGAGTATAGAGACAATGGAAAAGTATGGTATAAAATTACATAGCATATATGAGGATTTGGAAAAAGTAGTTGTACATAGCGGAAAGAGAAAAGCACCATTGTGTAAACAAGTATA